>Ga0306924_10001580_pt1 | contig 20955 bp, 16 predicted proteins | sample sta12Can44000111_FD_203756 | JGI IMG/M metagenome (GOLD analysis project Ga0306924, IMG submission 203756) | Lab enrichment of tropical soil microbial communities from Luquillo Experimental Forest, Puerto Rico - statanox.12C.anox.44.000.111 (v2)... | ecosystem: Environmental > Terrestrial >...
GCCAGCCGAGGGTGCGAGTTGCAACTGGACAGTCCAACTTCGGCGCGGGCCCGATCAGGCCATCGCAGGAGCGCCGACGTTCGACACGGTGTTTTTCAATACTGGAGGGTCAGGAGCTCGGTCGAGACTCGACGGCTTGTCTGCGACAGCATTCCCTAGCGGCGTCAAGGCGATGCCGGTGGAAGTCGTCGAATACGGGGCTCCAATCGTCGTTTGGAGGAAGGAGCTTCTTGCGGACTCCGGCGGCGCGGGCCAATGTCGCGGGGGTTTGGGTTTGAAGATCGAGATCGGCGCCCGACATCCTGCGCCGTTCTCTCTCCTTGCCATGTTCGAACGGATGGAGCATGCCGCGCAGGGTCGCGGGGGCGGACGCGCCGGTGCACGCGGCAGAGTATACCTCCTTTCCGGACAAGAGCTGCGAGGCAAGGGCCTGCAGTCGATACCGCCGAACAGCCGCTTGATCTTGGAAACGCCCGGCGGTGGCGGCTATGGGGAACCTCGCCAGCGTGCACCCGAACAGCTGCGGCAGGACATTTCCTTCGAACTGGTGTCCCGACAGGCAGCGGTCGTCGATTACGGTTGGGGCGGTCGTGAAGGCAGCGCGGGCTAGCGCCAGCGGGCAAGCGCGGCCCTCTTTGTGAGATGAGCCTTCTTTGTGCGAAGAAGATTTGAAAATATGAGATGAAGTGTCGAAATCGATGACAGTGGCCGCGACGTCAACGCAATTATCGGCCGGACGCGTTCTATCCCATCCTGGCCGGAAATCGGCTCTTGCTGCATCGAGCGTGAGCATCGAGGACGGCCGTATTTCAGCAGTCGCCCCCGCGGCGTCTGCCGACGACGGACTTCTGATGTTGCCGGCGCTGGTCGACGCGCACGATCACGGTCGCGGTTTGCGTACCCTTGCAACGGGTGCCGTAGATCAACCCCTCGAACTTTGGCTGCCATTGCTCGGGCAGGAGCCGCGTGTCGATCCGTATCTTCGCGCCGCGGTCGCGTTCGCCCGGAATGCGCGGTCCGGGATTGCGGCGATTAATCACTGCCACAATCCGCAGCGCGTGAGCGAGATAGTCGAAGAGGCGGAAGCGGTTGCCCGCGCTGCCCGCGACGTTGGCATTCGCGTGGCATTTGCTGTCCCGCTGCGGGATCGCAATTACATCGCGTACGGTAGTCCGGCAGCAATAGCGGCCGCGCTCGGGACCGAGGATTTCAAGGCGCTTTCGGACCTCATGGTTCGCATACCGCTCGTTGATCAATTGGCCTGGGTCGACGCCATTGCAGAATTTGAGCACCCGCTATTCCACATCCAATATGGCCCAGTCGCGCCGCAATGGTGCAGCGACCCCCTGCTGGCGAGGATTGCCGAAGCCTCGGCCCGTACCGGACGGCGCGTGCACATGCATCTGTTCGAGACGCTTAGGCAACGGGAATGGGCCGACGCGCATTATCCCGGCGGGCTGATCCGCCACCTCGACGCGATCGGTCTATTGTCCGAGCGGCTGACGGTCGCGCACGGAGTTTGGCTGCGGGCCGAGGAGTGCGAGCTTTTGGCGGCTCGTGACGTGACCGTCTCGGTCAACACCAGCTCCAATCTCAGACTCGGGTCGGGGATTGCCCCGGTTGCGTTGTTCAAGTCCAAGGGTCTTGCCTGGGCCATGGGGCTCGATGGCATGACCTTCGACGACGACGAGGACGGGCTGCGGGAGTTACGATTGCTCTGGTACAGTCAGCAGGGTACCGGCTTGAGGTCCACGATCAGCCGCGCCGAATTATGCGACGCTGTCTTCGTCACAGGCCGGCGCACCATCACTCCTGTTACCGGCGGCGCCATCGAAGCAGGCATGGCGGCCGATCTCATGCTGCTCGATTATCGGCGGATGTCGGTTGATGTGCTGGATGGCGCTGCGAGCGAGCTCGACGTCATTCTCACGCGCGGGCGAAAGGACTACTTGCGTAGTCTGACTGTCGCCGGTCGTACGATCGTCGAGAATGGAGTTGTTCGTTCAGTAGACCTTTCGGCGCTCGAATCGGAGCTTATGAAGCAGGCGCAAGCTGCTTGGCCCGCCGCTCTATTGGCTGCCAAGTTGCGGCGTCGCTATCAAACTGCGCTCGCCGATTTCTACCGCTGCGGCTGCCATCAACAGCGGACCCACACGGACGCTGATAGGTGAAATTGGCGGTGTGGCGACGACGGATAGACTTACGCGCCGTGCCTGGTCGCGCCCGCCGCCAGGCTCGACAGCGTTGCATCGGCAGCGGCCAACGCATGCCACGTCAGTGTAGTCGCGAGCCTCAGCGCCTGATCGAGCTTGTCCGGGTGCACTTTGTCGCGGGTGTCGGCCGCGGTAAGCAGGAGACGGAGATTGCTGTCGGGCGCGCTGAAGCCGGCGAGTAGCCGGACGGCGGGTATGCCGTGCGCCGCAAAATTGGCATGATCGGAATTGGCCATGAGCGGCAAGTGCGTCGCGATCGGCAGACCGGCGCGCGGGCCGATTTCTTTGACCCAGACATCGAGACGTTCGAAGCCGGATGTCAGCGCGGTCAATCCGAATGCGCCGCCGACGCTGTCGAGATTGACGTTGATGACCATCAACCGCCGCGCGGCCTCGTCCATTCGTTCGAGCCAGATGCGCGATCCCATGAGGCCCCATGTTAGCGATTCGTGTCCGGGGGAGCCTTCTCGTCAGAAGAACGCGCGTTGCCGGAACATAGGATGCGCGCGCGAGGGAAGCCTCGCCTTGGCCAGCACAGCATCGGAAATGATCATGGGCTGATGAGTTATTGGCTTCGCCTCCAGCTGCAATCTAGCACTCAGTGAGGAGCTGCCGGAAAAACAAGCTGCGTCTGTGTGACTACCGCGATGAGCTTGCCATCGGTCGTTGTGATGCGGGTTTGCCACACCATCGTTCGCTGTCCGCGATGCAACGGCGTCGTTTCGCCGACGATCTGACTACCAAGGGGCGCGGCCCTTATGAAGTTCGTCTTGCTTTCGATCGTGGCGGTACGGCTTCCATCAGTCAGGTTTGCGAGCGTTCCAAGCGCACCGAGAGTGTCGGCAAAAGCCATGACAGCCCCGCCGTGTAGCACGGCGGGCCGGGTGCAGAGTTCGTCGCGAACCATCATTTCGGCAATGATCTTGTCGGGCACGGCACTGACAATCTCGATGCCGAGAAGTGTCGCGAACGGCAGCGGTTCCTTCGTCAGGCGCGTCAGCAAGTCCATCTCAAGTCCCCAGGATGTTGTCCATGAAGCCTGGACCATCGTTTCCATGAAACCACTCTTATCGGTTACTGTCCCAGTCACTGGCCTCATTATTTGTTTGGGCCGTGGGTCCCCCCCAAAAAAAGAAAAAAGTCCCGTCGGCACGCGCGGGGCCAAGCCATTCGGGCGGATGGACAAGCTATTGACGGGGCGTCGGCGGCGCCGTCCAGACGAGGCGAAGGCCGTGCTTGGTGGCACCAACGTGATAGGTTTCCGGACTTGAACCCGACGCGGCGCAGCGCAAAAGTAGTCGGTCGTATGAATTGCGGCCGCAAAGTATGAGGAATCGACAGAGTCGGATTGCGCCCATAGTCGGATAATCACTCTGCTCGGTGCCCACGGATTGGGGACGGCCTCATCGGTCGCCCGCAAAGCTTCGATTGGGAGCCAGAAAGGGACTGCGATGTGGTTTTACGTGAACGGCCGCTTTGTCGAGGACGAAGCGGCAAAAATCTCCGTCACCGACCACAGCTTCCTTTACGGCGACGGCTGCTTCGAGGGGATCGGGGTGTGCGAGGGGCGCGTGCTGCATCTCGACGAGCACGTCACGCGCCTGTTCAAGAGTGCGCGGCTCTTGCGCATGGAGGTACCGGTGTCATGGGCGGACCTGCGCGCGCTGATCCTCGAGACCGCCGCGCGCAATGGCATGGACCGCCGCCCAATGGGCTACCTGCGCCCACTGCTCAGCCGAGGAGCCGGCCCGCTTGGCCTCAAATATTCCAACAAGCTCGGTCCCGCGACGCTCGTGATCATCCCGCAGCTCGGGGATCGCCGCATCGCCTATACCGGCGAGATCGAAACCCTGTCCGCGGTGTTCAGCAGCTATCAGCGTCCTGGACCGGGCAGCCTCGACGCCCGCATCAAGGCCAACAACTACCTCACTTACATCCTCGCCTTCCTCGAGGCACAGGACCGGGGTGCCGATGTCGCCATCCTGCGCGACCCGGCGGGCTACATTGCCGAGGGTCATGCAATGAACGTGTTCTGTGTTCACGACGGCCGCCTTTGCGTTCCCCAGGAGCCGCTGGCGCTCGCCGGCATCACCCGCAGGAACGTCATCGCGACCGCGCGGCGCATCGGCTACGAATGCATCGAGACCAGTCTCACCCGCTACGACCTCGTCGCCGCCGACGAGGTGTTTGTCACTTCGTCGCTCGAAGCAATCGCCGCGATCGCATCGATCGACGGTGAGCCGCTGCCGGCGCCGATACCCGGGCCGATCACCAGGGAGGTCCGTGCCGCTTATGTAAGCGCCGCGATCGAAACGGGCATCCCCGTTCCGGGGTGGGCACCTCGTCAGGTTGCGTGACCACGCGCGGGAGGCCCGTGGATGAAGCGGATCGGCGTCGATACCGGGGGTACTTTCACCGACAGCGTGCTTTGGGATGAGGAGGAGGGCCTGCTTGGCAGCGCCAAGGCCTCTTCCAGCAAGGCGGATCCCGCGGGCGCGGTGCTTGCTGCCGTCGGCAAGCTTGAGGAAGCATCGGGCGCCGACGTGCGCTATCTCATCCATGGCACCACGGTCGCGACCAACGCGACACTCGAACGGTCGGGCCCGCGTATTGGCATGATCTGTACCGCGGGCTTCCGCGACGTCTTGGAAATCGCCCGCCTCACCCGTACGCCGCAAGAGATTTACGACCTGCGCGCCGCGCCAGCGCTCCCGCTAGTAAGGCGGCGCGACCGGCTGGAGATCATCGAACGCATCGATGTTCACGGCAACGTCGTCACCCCGATGGATGAATCATCGGTGGTCGAGGCGGCGAGCGTCCTGGCGCGCCGCGGCATCAGCAGCGTCGCGGTTTGCCTGCTGCACGCCTACGTCAACAATGCGCACGAGAAGGCGGTGCGTGACATCCTGGCGCGCGAGCTGCCGCATGCCACGATCTCGATCTCCAGCGAGGTGCTCCCCGAGTTCCGCGAATACGAGCGCTCCAGCACGACCGCGCTCAATGCCTATCTCGCCCCGATCGTCAGCGGCTATCTCCACCGGCTGCAGCAGGCCGTCTCCGGCTGGAGCGACAGCGCGCGGCTGTGGGTGATGCAGTCAAACGGCGGGGTTGCCTCCGCGGCACGCGCCGCGCAGCTGCCGGTCACCTTGCTGTTGTCGGGGCCGAGCGGCGGCGTTGTGGCCGGCCGCCATCTGATCGATCAGGCGGGCCTCGCGAACGGCATTACCATCGACATGGGCGGCACCAGCTTCGACGTCTGCCTGCTTTCCGACAAGGCGATTCCCATGACACACGAGCGCCATGTCATGGACATGCCGGTCAAGGTCCCCTCGGTCGACATCCTCACCATCGGGGCGGGCGGCGGGAGCATCGGCTGGGTCGATGCCGCCGGCCAGTTCCGGGTCGGACCGCAGAGCGCCGGTGCGACTCCGGGTCCGGCCTGTTACGGCCGAGGTGGCGAGGAGCCAACGGTGACCGACGCTAACCTGGTGCTTGGCGTCCTCGGCAGCGCGCAACGACTGGGCGGCGAAGTGACGCTCGATCCTGACCTTGCGCACCGCAGCTGCGAACGTCTCGGACGCAAGCTCGGCATGGGTGCTCTCGAAGCGGCATGGGGAATCCGCCACATTGTCAGCGCGGCAATGGCCGGCGCCACTCGCGCGGTCTCGGTCGGCCGCGGCTACGACCCGCGCGACTTCTCCCTGATCGCCTTCGGCGGCGCCGGACCGATGCACGCCGCGGACATTGCCGGCGAACTGGAGATCCCCACCATCCTGGTGCCGGCCGTCCCCGGCTGCCTCTCGGCATTCGGGCTGGTGGTGAGTGACGTGATCCACGATTACGTCGTGACGCATCTGGCGCCGGTTACCGACAAGCTGGAAGTCGCGCTTGACCACCAGCTCGCAGATCTCACGCGCGGCGCCCGTGCCGAGCTTGCGAGCGAAGGCATCAAGGAGAAGCGTCACGATCTCTTTCCCGCGCTCGACATGCGCTATATCGGTGAGCAGTTCAGCGTCAGTGTGCCGATCGAAGGACGCGGCGCGGGCTGGCTCGCCGCGACCACCACTGCCTTCCACGCGCTGCACGAGCGCCTCTATGGTTTCAGCGTGCCAGACGAGCCGGTCGAGATCGTCAACGTCCGCCTGCGCGCAATCGGCCGTCTTTACCGCCGCGAGCGCGCGCCGGCGCCGCTCAGTGACAGGCCGGCGCGCCGCGCCGAGCCGGTCACCTCCCGGCTGGTCGGGTTCGGGCCGGGCAAGGATGACCGGCGCGAGGTGCCGATCTACGCGCGCGAAACGCTCACGCCGGGCACACGCTTTGCCGGCCCGGCGATTGTCGAGCAGAGCGACTCGACTTTGCTCGTTCCACCCGGCCGCAGCGTGGGGGCGGACGGCTGCGGCAATCTGCTGATTGAGGCGGGGGAGCGATGAGCAAGACCAGACTCGATCCAATCACGTTCGCAGTGCTGCGCTCCGGCCTGGTCAATGCGGTCGCCGAGATGAAAGGGGTCGTGGTGCGCACCGCTTACTCAAACCTGTGGAAGGAGGCGGGCGATCTCTCCTGCGGCCTGCTCACCAGCCACGGCGAGCTCGCCGTGCAGGGCATCGGCGACATCCCGATCCATCTTGCCTCGATGCCGATGTCGCTCGGGGCCTGTCTCGTGCGCATTCCGCCCGCCGGACTCAAGCCCGGCGACGTGCTTTATCAGAACGATCCCTATCAGGGTAATAATCACCTGCCCGATTTCATCATGGCAAAGCCGGTCTTCTTCGACGGCCGGATTGTCGCCTACACGGCCGTGCGCGGGCATTATGTCGACGTCGGCGGCGGCGGCCCCGGCAGCTATTCGGCCACCATGCCGGACATTTACGCCGAGGGGCTGCGCATCCCGCCGGTCCGCATCTTCAAGGAGGGCGAGCTCAACCAGGACATCGTTGACGTGCTGCTCCATAACACGCGCAATTCGCGCGAACGGTTCGGTGATCTACGCTCACAGTTCGCGGGCTGCGTTGCCGCCGAGCGGCGAGTGCTCAGCTTCTGCCAGAAATACGGCGCCGAAACCTTCCAGGCGGCGATGGAGGAGATGGTCGCCGCAGCCGAGAAGCTCACCCGCGCCGCTATCGCCAAGATCCCGGACGGCACCTACACCTTCGAGGACTTCTGCGACAATGACGCCATCACCGACGATCCGATTCGGATCGCTGCCTCGGTCACCGTGCGCGGCGAGGAGATTGAGATTGACTTCGCCGGCTCCTCTCCGCAGGTGCGCGGCGGCATGAACGCCCCGCTCGCGGTGACAGTGTCGGCGGCCTGCTACGCCATCAAATGCATCACGGATCCGGAGAACCTGCCCAATTCCGGCTCCTACCGGCCGATCAAGGTCAACGCGCCATACGGCACCGTTGTCAACCCGATGCCGCCGGCCCCGGTGATCGCCGGCAACCACGAGACCGCCTCGCGCATCGTCGATGTAATTATCGGGGCGCTGGCGAGCGTCGTGCCTGAGCGTATCTGCGCCGCCGGCAGCGGCAGCTCGGGGGTGCTGTCGCTGGGCGCGCGCGTGCGCAGCGACGGACGCGACCGCGAACTCCTGATGGTGGAAACGCACGGCGCCGGTCAGGGCGCCAATCGGCATGGCGACGGGGTCAATGCCCGCCGCGTCAATGTTGGTAACACCGGCAACACGCCAAGCGAGGCGCTGGAGATGAGCTTCCCGCTGCACATCCTGCGCTATGCCATCTCCGAGGATGGTGGCGGCGCGGGCCGCACTCGCGGGGGCACCGGCATCCTGCGCGAGCTTCGGCTCGATCACGAGGCCACCGTCACGCTGACCGCGGATCGTGCAAAGTTTGCACCTTATGGAGTATTCGGCGGCCTGCCGGCGCCGAAGGCCGAATTCTGGGCAAAGCTTCCCGACGGCACGCAGCGGGTCCTCAATTCGAAGACCGCCCCGATTCACTTCCTGAAAGGCACCATCATCCACTTTCGGGCCGCCGGCGGCGGCGGCTACGGGCCGCCCGCCGAGCGCGACCTCCCGGCGATCCAGGCCGACCTCGACGACGGCTATATCAGCCCGGCCGGGGCGCGCGAAAATTACGGTGTCGTGGTCGCGCACGACCCTGAGCGGGCCGAGGGATCGTGGGTAATCACGGGGCGCCAACTCGGGAACCCGCAATGAGTGGACGCTCCCTGACCACCAACGCCATTCCCGGCGACTGCTTCGGCACGTTCAAGCTGCCGGACGAAGTCGCCTTTGTCGCCAGCCGCGGCAAGGGAAGCCGGGTGATCACGACCGAGGGCCGCACCCTGATCGATTTCGTGCTCGGCTCGGGGCCCATGGTGATCGGGCATGCCCATCCGCGCGTGGTCGCCGCGGTGCAGGAACAAGCGACGCGTGGGACCAGCTTCTATGCCATGAACGATGTGGCGCCGCGCCTTGCCGCGCGCATCGTCGACCTCGTCCCCTGCGCCGAGGCGGTGAAATTCGTCGGTGACGGCGCCGAGGCGACGTTCTATTCGCTGCGGCTCGCCCGCGCCTTCACCGGGCGCGAGCTGGTGCTCAAATTCGAGGGCGCCTATCACGGCCATCATGACTACTCGCTGCATGGGCTCAAACCCGCCCGCGGCGTCAATTACCCCGTGGCACAACCGGATTCGGCGGGCATTCCGCTGGCCGTTAGCGAAACCGTGCTGATCGCCCCTTACAACAACCTCGATACCACGGCGCAGCTCGTTGAACCGGTGGCCGGGCGGCTTGCCGCGATCATAGTCGAGCCGGTTCAGCGATCGCTGATGCCGAGAGAGGGATTTCTCGCCGGACTGCGCGCATTGTGCGACCGCACCGGCGCGCTCCTGGTGTTCGACGAGGTGGTGACCGGTTTCCGCCTCGCGCTCGGTGGCGCGCAGGAGGCGTTCGGCGTCACTCCCGACCTCTGCGCGCTGGGCAAGGTGATTGGCGGCGGGCTGCCGCTTGCTGCGGTGGCGGGCCGGCGTGACGTGCTCGAGCTCACCGTCCCCGACCGCGCCGGTGATGGCCGTTCGGTCTATCTGAGCGGCACCTTGAACGGCAACGCGATCGCCGCCGCTGCCGGTCTTGCTACCCTCGACGTGCTCGTCGAGGAGGAAGGGCCGAGGCGCCTCATCGAGATCGGCGGCAAGCTCGCGCGCGGGTTTGCCGAATGCGCACGCAAGCTCGACGTTCCACTGCAGATGATCGGGCCGCCGGCCTTCAGCGAGCCGGTGTTCGGCGAGGGCGATGTCTGCGACTATCGTAGCTATGCGGCCACCAACCGCACCGCAGCACGCCTGTTCGGCATCGAACTCATCAAGCGTGGAGCCTTCGTTCATCCGGCGAGCAAGATGTACGTGTCGACGGTGCATGGCGATGATGAGATCGAGATCGCCTGCCGTGCCGCCTTCGAGGCAATGCGTGTAATCCGCGATGATGGATTGCTGACATGAGCGACTGGGCGCCCCTTAAGGGGATGCCGGTGATTGAGGCGTGCCAGCGCCTGGTCGGCCCGCTTGCCGCTTGGCAGCTTTCGTTCCTCGGCGCCGAGGTCGCGAAGGTAGAGCCGCCAACAGGTGACGTCGCCCGTGGCTGGGGTGCAGTGTTCGATCTCATCAACGCGCGCAAGCGCTGCGCTGCGCTCGATCTCGCCGCACCGGTCGAACGGGCCGCGTTCGAGCGGTTGTGCGCGGCAGCCGAGATCGTGCTTGCCGATGCGACGTGGAGCAAGGAGGCGGCGCTTGCCGGCATCCGACTCGCCGGCGCGCGCACCCGTGTAGTAGTGATCATCGACGATACCGCTACGCCAAGCGGCTGCGGCAGCAGCGAGACGCTGGCCCAGGCGGCATTGGCGATCACGCCCTATATCGGCGAGCAGTGCGCTCCACCGGAACGGCTCGGCGCCGATCTTGCCTCCGCCTCGGCCGCGGCAACCGCGGTGCAAGCGGCGCTCGCCGGCTTGCTCGAGGACGAGGGCGCTCCTCCCCTTGTGGCGCGGGTTGCGATCGACCGCGCCGCGTCCGCGCTCAAGACGATCCACTGGGCGGCGCGCTCCGATCCCGACCGCTGGGCCGGCTACCACGTGGGGGCGATCACGCGTGCGCCCGACCGCGGCTATCGCGTGCGCGATGGCTTCGTCACTCTCGATTTTCTGCCCCACCAGCGTGCGGCATGGCGCGCCTTGTGCGCGGAGATCGGCCTCGATGAATTCGCGGACGCCGTCGGCGACGACTGGTTCAGTACCGTCGGCATGGAAGACCGGATCGACTGGGCGCGGCCGCATTACGAGCGGGCGCTCGCCCGGTTCACCCGCGCCGAGGCGGTGATGTTGATCCGCCGGCATGGCGGCTGGGCGGTGCCGTTCCAGAGCCCGGCCGAGGTGCTCGGTCATCCGCAGTCGCTGCTCTATGCCTCCGCGTTCTTCGGTGACGGGCAAGCGCACTTGCGGCTGCCATGGCGGATCGACGGCGCGCCGCAGGCGACCCGTTCGTATGCCGTGGCGCCGCCGCTGGGCGCGCATACGCACGAGGTGCTGGCCGCGCTCCCAGCAGGAGAGGCATCATGAGCCGGAAGCTGCCGCTCACCGGCGTCCGCGTGGTCAACTTCGGCGTCGGCGGCGTGGCGCCGTTTGCTGCCTCGCAACTCGCCCAGCTCGGGGCCACCGTGGTTAAGATCGAGGCGCCGAACGAGTTCATCATGTACACGCTGCCGCCGTGGCGCGGGCTCACCACCACCTACGCGGCGCTCAACGCCAACTGCCGCTCGGTGACTCTCAATCTCAAGGACGACACCGATCGCGCCCTTGCCTGGCGGGTGGTAGAGACCGCCGATGTGATGCTGGAGAATTTCCGTTCCGGTGCCATCGACCGCATGGGATTCGGCTTTGCCGTGGTCGCTGCGCGCAACCCCCGTATCGTGTTCTGCTCCTCAAGCGGCTTCGGGCGCGAAGGCGAAATGGCCGGCCTACCCTGCACCGATCCCCATATCCAGGCCTTTTCGGGCTTTGCTGCGCTGAACGGCCGCTCTCAGGCGGGCGAGCGGGTGCGCTACTATGGGATGATCGACCTCTATACAGGCCAGCGCATCTGTGAGGCGGTGCTCGCCGCGCTCATCGCCCGCCAACGCCGAGCCCAGCCACAATATATCGAGATGACCATGCTTGGCGCAGCGACCGCCCTGCTGCTCACGCAGTTCGCCGGCTATCTCGGCAGCGGACCGCCGCCCACCCATCGCGCGCGGCACGTCGCCCCCGACGGCCTCTATCCGACCGCCGACCAGCCGATTGCGGTCACGGTTGAGGATAACGCGCAGTTCTGCGCATTCTGCAACGCCATCGGGCGTGACGACCTGCGGGCGGATTCCCGCTTTGTCACTGCCCCCGCGCGCCTTGCCAACATGACAGTGCTCGACGAGGAGATCGCGCGCACGCTTGCGACCGCGCCGAGCGACTGGTGGCTGGTGACGCTGCGGCGCTCCGGGGTGCCGTGTGCGCGCGCGCATCATGATCACGAAGCCCGCGCCCACGTCGACATGTGGCGGCGCGGCAACCTGCGCGAGATCGCGGTCGCCGGCGCCGGCACCTTGCAGGCCGCCGCTCCGCCGTGGGACTTCGAGGGAATCGATCAGGTGGCGGGCTGCGCTCCGAGGCCAGGCCAGGACACCGACCTGCTGCGCCGTGCTGCGGATGGCTTCTGGGAGGCGATCGAAAAAGAAGAGCGATGATCGGCAGCAAGACTTCCATGCGCGCGGTGATCCAGGACGGTACCGGGCCGCCGGAAATCCTGCGCGTGCGCAGCGTTCCTGTGCCGGAACAGCCAGGCGGCGACGAAGTGCTCATCCGCCTGCGCGCCGCTGGCGTTTGCTACCACGATCTCTTGGTGCGCGACGGCACCTATCGCCGACTGGTGCAATTTCCTCTGGTGCCCGGCCACGAGATGGCCGGCGACGTCCTCGCCGTCGGCGAGAACGTCACGCGCATCAAGATGGGCGACCAGGTGGCGAGCACCAATCGCGAGACCTGCGGCCACTGCGACCTTTGCCGCTCCGGGCAAGAGGGGATCTGCCCAAATCAGCGGTTCTTCGGTCACAATGGCCCGGGCGCATATGCCGAGTTTGCGCTGGTGCGCGAAAACGCCCTTTCGGCGGTACCGCGCGCGATTCCGCCCGAGGCAGCCTGCGTGCTCTCCTGCGCGATCGGTACGGAGCTCCACGCTATCCGTGAGGTCGGCCGCGTCAAGGCAGGCGAAACGGTGCTCGTCACCGGCGCTGGCGGCGGGCTTGGGATCCACGGCGTGCAGGTGGCGAAGCTTGCCGGCGCCTTCGTCGTCGCGCTTACCAGCACGCCGGGCAAAGCGCCGGCGATCCGCGCCGCCGGTGCCGACGCGGTGGTGACCATCGCGCGCGGCGAGCGCTTCGACGACAAGCTGCGTGCGGTTGCGCCCGGCGGATTCGACGTGATCTGCGACAACGTCGGCGAGCCGGTGTTCGCCTCCTGCTTTCGCACCCTCGCCATCGGCGGGCGCTACGTGTTTGTCGGCCAGCTCAACGACCGCTCCATCTCGTATAATCCGGCCTGGCTTTTGCTGCGCAATACCTCCTTGCTTGGCTCGAACTCGAGCACCCGCAAAGAACTCGACGACGTGGTAAAGCTGGTTGATCGCGGCCTCATCAAGCCGGTGCTCGACCGCACCATGCCGCTCGAAGAGGCTCCGGCTGCGCACCGGCGGGTGATGACGGCGGAGGCCACTGGCCGGGTCGTGCTTGTCATGAGGTGACGCGAGTCTGCTGCGCCATTTGCCCCTCACCGCCCTTCGAAATAGGCGGCTTCGATCGCCTTGCGCGTCAACGCCTCGGGTCGCCGCTCGCCTTCCAGCATGCGTCCACGGTTGAGGATGTAGATGCGGTTGCACAGCTCGAGCACTTCCTGGATGCGCTGTTCGACCAGAATGATCGCCAGTTCCTGGTTTTGCCGCAGGCGCTGCAGCGCCGCCATCACCGCCTCGACCATGATCGGGGCGAGGCCGATCGACGGCTCGTCGATCAGCATCAGGCTCGGCTTGGCCATCAGGGCGCGGCCAATCGCCAGCATCTGCTGCTCGCCGCCGCTGAGCACTGCGGCGCGCGCCCGCATACGTTCGCGCAGGCGCGGAAACAGGTCGATGACATGGTCGAGCAGCCGCGGCGCCTCGCGCTTGCGCGCGGCGCGCGGCAGCCGCCAGGCGCCAACCAGCAGATTCTCCTCGACTGTGAGCGAAGGCCAGATACGCCGACCTTCCGGGACGTGAGCAATGCCGAGCTCGGCGCGCGCGTGATCCGCCTTGCCGTTGAGCGGTTGGCCGGCAAACACGATGCGGCCGCCGTAGACGCTGCAGGTGCCGGCGATCGCGCGCAGCAGCGTGGTCTTTCCCGCACCGTTCGGGCCGAGCACGCCTACCGCCTCGCCGCGAGCGGCGATGAGGCTCACGTCGTGGAGCACCCGCACGTGTCGGTAGCCGGCATCGAGATTTTCAACGGCGAGCATGGTCCCACTTCGAGCCAAGATAGGCCTCGATCACCTGCGGCATGCATGTGACCTCATCCGGCGTCCCGTCGCCAATCAGCACGCCGTTGTCGATCACCACCATCCGCTGGACAATTTTCGCCACCGTGCTGATGGCGTGGTCAACCAGCACGATCGTTACGCCGGCGGCCAGCTGGCGGTGCAGAATCTCGATCAGCTCGTTCACCTCGGACGGATCGAGTCCCGCGAGCGGCTCGTCAAGCAGCAGCAGGTTCGGGCGCGCAACCAGGGCGCGGGCGACTTCCATCAGCCGGATCCGCGACGGCGCGAGCGTATCGGCAGTCCGGTTGGCGAACTGCGCCAGCGCGACCGCTTGCAGCGAGGTCCAGACCGCCTCTCGCAGCGCCTCCTCGTCGGCCGCATCGATTATCGCGCCGAGCTTGACGTTCTCGTAAACGGTGAGCCGCCCGAACGGGCGCGGAATCTGGAACGTGCGACGCATGCCGGCGCGCGACAGCTGATATGACGGCCAGCCGATCACATCGTCCCCGCGCAGCCAGAGCCGCCCGGCGGTCGGGCGCTGGAACCCGGTCAGCAGATCAAACAGCGTGGTCTTGCCGGCTCCATTAGGCCCGACGATGCCGATGAACTCGTGCTCGCGCACTGCGAGACTGAAGGATTTCAGCGCGACCACGCCGCCGTAGCGCTTGCTAAGATTTTCCGCGCGCAGGAGCACTCCGGAGCCCGCAGGCGCCGCCGCAGCGGCCGGCGCCGAGCGAGTCGCCGTCACGCTCGCCATCGGCAAAACGATCTCGCCGTCTGCGCCGCTCGCGAAGAAGTGCCCGAGCTGCTTGAGCCAAGGCGCATCGACGCCCTTGAGCGCCTCGATCAGGCCGCGCGGGATGAGCAGAATAACAACAATCAGGACGATGCCGTAGACCAGTTGCGCGGCGCCAGAGATCGAGCCGAACTGCGCGTCGAGCGCCTGCGCCATGGGCACAGTAATGAACGTGCCAAACAGCGGCCCGACCGGGTTGCCGATGCCGCCCACCAGCGTGACCACCAGCGCCTGCACCGAGACGCCGATGCCGAACATGGTGTCCGGCGTCACCACGAACAGCATCTGGGCATAGACGACGCCGAGCACGGCGGCGATCGCCGCGCTCGCCACGAAGGCCCACAGCTTTACCAGCCAGGTGTTGATACCGACCGCGCTCGCAGCCGCCTCGTCCTCGCGAACTGCGGTGAGGAGGTAGCGCCAGCGCGAGCGTTCGAGCTTCAGCGTGCCAATCCAGCACAGCACCACGATCGTCCCAAAGATCAGCGCGTACCAGCGGTTGTCACGCCACTGCATGTAGAGGAACGGGCTTTCCGGATGGGCCGGGATGAGAGCCTCCTGATAGCCCCAGTATGTGAACAGCAACTGCAGGATGAGCGGATAGGCAAGCGTCGCGAGCGCGAAATAGATGCCCGAGAGGCATAGCGTTGGCACCCCAACGGCAAGCGCCGCCAGCGCCGCGACCGCGGTGCTGGGGAAGAGGCCAATCCATGGCGGGATGCCGAACTTCTGCTGCAGTATCAGCGCGACATAGCCCCCGAGCCCAACGAAGGCGGCATGGCCGAGCGAGAGCTGGCCGGCATAGCCGCCAATCAGATTCCAGCTCATGCCAATGCCGGCCCAGAACGCCACCAGGGCGGCAAGCCGGCTAAGATAGTAGTCGGAGAGCTGGCTGACGATCAGCAGGAAGAGCCCGTAGAGCGCAAGCGGTGCCGCGTTGTCGCGAACGAACGAGGGGATGGCCCTCAACGCCGCACGGCGGGCAGCCATGTGCTCAAACCCGCTGGCGAAAACCGAAAAGCCCTTGCGGGCGGACAAGGAGAATTGCCACGAACACGATGAAAAGCGTGACATTCTGAAGCTGCAACGGAAGCAGTAGGCCGGAGAGCGATTGCACCAGCCCGACCAGGAACGCGCCCAACGTTGCTCCGACGACGCTGCCGAGCCCGCCGAGCACGACGGCAAGAAAGATGATTACGATGAAGTCGTTGCCGATCGAGGGCGCGGCGGCGATGAACGTGACCATCAGCGTCCCGGCAAGGCCGGCGAGGCCGGACCCGACCATGAAGGCGATCACGTGCGTGCGCCGCACGTTGATGCCGACACCGCCGGCCGACACTGGATCGTCGGCGGTTGCCCGCATCGCCCGCCCGGTCCAGGTCCGGGTCAGGAACAGGTAGAGCACGCCCATGATCAACAGCGACGCGACGCACGCATACAGTCGCGCATGGTTGATGAACAGTCCCGCCGGCGACCAGTAGGCGTTGGTGTAGGAGCGCACCACCACGCGCGGGGTCGGGCCCAGTGCGACGAGGGCAAGATTCTGCAGGATAAGGGAGACGCCGAGAGTCAGGATGAGCTGGGCGTTTTGGTCGCCGCGCGGCACCCGTTCGAGCAGGCCAAGCGCGACACCGAGGCCGACAAGGCCGACGCCAACCCCGACCGGCAGTGTCAGCAGCAGCGGATCGAGGTTGAGCGCGGTCGCCAGGAAATAGGCGGCGAACATGCCGAGCATCATGAACTCGGCCTGCGCGAAGTTGATCACCCGCATGACGCCGAAGATCAGCGTCAGGCCGGCGGCGAGCAGCGCGTAAACTCCTCCCAGAAGCAACCCTCCAGCGATCGCCTGCAATATCGTGGTCAGGCTCATGCGGAGAAGGCCGGTCACGACGGCCATTTCAGCGGAGCGATCGCGAACTCGCCGGGCGCGACCAGGACCGGCAGCCCGTTCTGCCATTGCACTATGAAGGTGGGCGCGCCCGGATTCTGGCCATGTGCATCGTACTTTATGTCGACGCCGTTGAAGGCGGTCGGCGGCGGCGTGGTGATGTGGATAGAGGCGATGGCGTCGCGCACCTTCGTCGCATCGGCGCTGCCAACCTTCTCCAGCGCATCCTTGAGAATCCACAGCTCCGAGTAGACTGAGGTGGTGTCGTGCCCGGTCCAGCGGATGCCGGTGCGCTCGCGGAAGCGCTTGAGGAAGTCTTGGGCGTACGGGTCCTTGGTGATCGCCGTGCCCTGGGTGGTCATCACGCCCTCCGCCTGCTGCGGGCCGAGCGCGTCGAGGAATTCCGGGGTCACGAACTGTGCGCCGTTTCCGAGCGCAAGCTTCTTCACTCCGGTGGCGTTGAAGGCGCGCATGATGCCGACGCTGTCGTCGAAGGTGGTGGCGCCGAGGAAAACGAGGTCGGGATTGGCATCCCGGGTCGCAAGCGCGACCGGGATCGCATCGGCAAGCGGAGGCGTCCACACCCGGTTGAGGACGATCTTCACGTCGCTTTTCGGCAGCACCTCGCCGAGGCTCTTGAAATAGGCAACGGAGGCGGCGGTGTTGTCGCCGACAAGCGCGGCGCTGTGGATGGTCTTGCCGAGCTTCGCCGCTTCCCGCTTGAGCAGTTCGGCAGCCGCGCGCACCTGGAAATCGGCGCCGCTGCTGTCGCGGAAGGTGTACTTGTAGCCGCGCTCGACCAGCACGTCGCTGTAGCTGAAGGTGAGCATCGGCACCTGCAGGCGTTCCCCGATCTCGCTCGCGGCGAGCGTGAAGGAGCTGAGGAAGCAGCACAGGAAGGCGCTGAGCTTGCGTCCGCTGAGCAGACGCTGCGCAGCGTTGGTGGCAGTCTCAACCGACGGGCCGGTGTCGGCGACGACCAGGTTGATCTTGGCGCCGCCGAGCGCTTTGATGCCGCCCTGGCGATTAATCTCCTCAACCGCCATGTCGGCGCCGATGCGCATCAACTTGCCGTGCTCGGCCCATGGGCCGCTGAACGGGCCGAGCAGGCCGACATCGACCGTGCTTTGCGCCGCCGCCGCCGCGACCCAGGTCGTGAGCGCTGCGGTGATACCCGCCGCAAGAATGCGAACGCTCTTGCTGATCATGTCGGTTCCCCGCCTTGACCTTGCGCCGTGGACAGACGCAATTGCGGACGCACAGCTCGGTCAAAGGCTACATCAGCCGCCTGGGATTGAAAACGCATGAGCCTCTCGATAATGCGCGATTATCACGAGACCTACCGGTCGTTCCGGCTGGAAGTGCCAGGGCATTTCAACTTCGGCGCTGACGTGGTCGACCGCTGGGCGGAGAACTCTGATCATCTTGCGCTGATCTGGTGCGACGAGACCGGGACGGAGCGGCGTTTCACCTTCAGCGACATCAGCCGGCTGTCAAACCGCTGCGCCAATCTCTTCAGCGCGCTCGGCCTTCGCCGCGGCGACCCCATCCTGATCATGCTGCCGCGCCTGCCGGAGTGGCAGATCACCATGGTGGGCGCGCTCAAGCTCGGGGCCATTCCGATCCCTTGCATCGACATGCTCACCGCGGGGGACGTCGCCTACCGCATCGGCCATTCCGGCGCGCGCGGCGCCGTGACTACGGCGACCAACGTCGGCAAGTTCAACGGGCTCTCCCCGCCCGCGGCGCGCGTCAGTATTGGCGCCGCCCCCGGTTGGACCGAGCTCGCAAGTGCCATTGATGCGCAGCCGGAGAATTTTGCACCCGTTCGGCTCGCCGCCGACGAGCCGGCGATCATCTATTACACCTCCGGCTCGACCGGCAAACCGAAGGGCGTGACGCATGCGAGCCGCGCCCTTTTTGCGTGGCGCGTTTCTGCCTGGTACTGGCCGGCGCTCACTGCGTCTGACCTCATGTGGTGCACGACCGACACCGGCTGGAGCAAGGCCGGGACCAGCATCCTGTTCGGTCCGTGGAGCTGTGGCAGCGGGGTGCTGTTCTACAGCGGCCGCTTCGACCCGCAGAAGCGCTTTGAGCTCCTGGAGAAGTACCGCGTGAGCGTGTTCTGCGCGGCCGCGACCGAGTTCCGCCAACTGGTGCTGCAGGACGTGCACGCACGGGATCTCTCCAGTCTGCGGCTTGCAATCTCGGCCGGCGAGATGGTGAACCCGGAGATCATCGAGCGCTGGCGCGCCCTCACTGGCCTCGCATTGCTCGACGGCTATGGTCAAACGGAGACGCTGATGACCGTGCTCAACTACCCGCCGATGGCGGTGAAACCCGGTTCAATGGGTCGTCCGCTGCCGGGCACTGCGATTGCCGTCTTCGACGCCGACAATCGGCCGGTCGGGCCGGGCGAGGCGGGCCGGCTGATGATCCGGCTACCCAACCCGCAGATGATGCTAGGTTACTGGAACGATGCCGAGCTCACGCGCGCGGCGTGGGTCGAGGCCTGCGGAACCACCTGGTTCGACAGCGGCGATCTCGTGCGTATGGATGCCGACGGCTACGTCTTCTACGTTGGGCGCGCCGACGACGTGATCAACTCCGGCGGCTACCGCATCGGCCCGGCCGAGGTGGAGAACGCTGTGAGCGAGCACCCGGCAGTGCAGGAATGCGCAGCTGTTGCCAGCCCGGACGTTGAGCGCGGCGAGGTGGTCAAGGCTTTTATCGTGCTCCGTCCAGGCGTGACGAGCAGCGAGGCGCTCGCCAAGGAGATTCAGGAGCATGTCAAGCAAGTGACGGCGCCCTACAAGTACCCACGTCGCGTCGAGTTCATCGACAACCTCCCGAAGACACCGACCGGGAAGATCCGTCGCAGCCAATTGCGCGACCAGGAATATGCAGCCGCGAAAATCGTCCGATAGGAGCGTGACATGGAGAGGGTGCCATCACCGCGTGAGCCAGGGCCGGGGCGCCGCTCAGGCCGCCAGCGGCGCGTTTGCTGCCAAAGTCGACGACGCCCCCAGCGCCCGCGAAGCCCCTCACCCTCAAGGACGTGCGCGGAAAGCGACTGGCCGAAGCCGCCGAGCAGCGGCCAACTAGGAAGCCGCGTGGGCAAATTCGAGCTTGGCGCGCGCCTTGACGACGATGACCAAGGCGGCCCGACAAGACATGCGCACCAGGAGGCGATGGCTGAGAGATCAATCGCGCTCCCGCTCCGATGTGGTTGCACGGGCGCGAATCGTCGTACATGCCTGATATGGCCCGCAAGAGAGCTTACCGTATCGGCCGCTCCCGTTCGGGCCTGGGTCTTTTTGCGACAGCGCCGATCAAGAAGAGAGCTTTCATTGTCGAATACAAAGGCCGCAAGCTTACGACCGAGCAGGCCAATAAACTTGAGGCCCGAGGCAATCGCTATCTCTACGAGATCAACAGCCGTTGGACGATCGACGGAACGAGCCGCAAGAACCTCGGACGTTACCCCATGGCCGCAACGAAAGTGTTGATTCGAGAGCCGGACGCCCACCGAGAAATATCAGCGTTTCTTATGAGGTCCCCGTGACTTCCTTTCGGGTCGGTAGGGTTGTAGAGCCTTTCCAGTGGCTTGAAGGTCCACAGATTGCCTAATCGGCGTGCAAGCCTAGGTGTGCATTACCTGTGTTGCTGCAGAGGTGCGGTGAGCCTGAAGCGCCCGATGCAAAGTCCAGATGACAGGAAAAGCAACAATGCAAAGTAGAACCATCGCCAAAAATCCGGCCGGCCCGAAATGGGCATAAAGCCATCCTGAAAGGATCGTCAAAACGGCTGTGGCGCCGCCAACCCCAACAAGACCGTAGACTGCCTGTGCTGTTCCGGCCAAATCAGACGGTACGGTGTCGGTGATGATGCGCATGGTTGCGAGGTGAAGGAGCGCAAAGGTGAAACCGTGCAGCGGCTGAATCAATGCAAGCGCTGCAACTTCGGTCGTTTGAGCCATGACCCCCCAGCGCACCAGGCCGCAAAATGCCGCCAACGCCAATGCACCGGTCGGATTCAGCACTCTCAACAGAGTTGCACCGATCAATAGAAAGACCGACACCTCACCGGCGACGGACTCCGACCAAAGCACCCCGATGGTCGCGGCGCTGATGCCGGCCTCCCTCCAACGGATCACGGCAAAGGAATCGTACATCGCATGACTGCCGAGAACGAGCGCAGCGACCAGAGTGACGCGCACAAACGCTCGCTGGCGAAGTAGCATCAACCAGGGATGATGAGGGCGCTCTTCGTGCCGGGCCTCACTCTCCGCTCCGCCGGGAAATGCAGGCACGAAGATCGCGGCGAACGGGATCGCCAGCAGTGCCGTCGCGCTTAGCCAGATGATCGCTGAGAGCCCATAGTCACCTGCCGCGTGGCCGGCCAGAAGCGTGCCCACGACGAACGCAGCCGAGCCCACGCCCCGCACCCACCCATATTCAAATCCTGCCGTATTTTGCTGCGGTCGAGCATGGGCGAGTGTAAGGGCAT
>Ga0306924_10001586_pt1 | contig 20949 bp, 15 predicted proteins | sample sta12Can44000111_FD_203756 | JGI IMG/M metagenome (GOLD analysis project Ga0306924, IMG submission 203756) | Lab enrichment of tropical soil microbial communities from Luquillo Experimental Forest, Puerto Rico - statanox.12C.anox.44.000.111 (v2)... | ecosystem: Environmental > Terrestrial >...
TGATCAAATGGTACGCACTTGTCGTCGGAACGCAGGTACAATTTCGAAATGAAACTGCTGCCTGGACAACAAACGATGGTGCAAACCATCGAATTGCATTCTTGGCCGTGCCCGGTCTTTCGGATGATGCCGACAAGGTGCGCCACAACGGGATGCACCACTGCGCATTCGAATACAATAACTTTGCTGAATTAATGTCTACGTATGATCGCTTGCGACAAGCTGGCGTCGAGCCGACATTCTCCCTCGATCACGGGATGACAATGTCGATTTACTATAAGGACCCTGAAGGCAACTTTGTTGAACTGCAAAGTGACAACTTTTCCGACTGGAAGCATTCGGGCGAATACATGCGAGGATCCCCACAATTTGCTGCAAATCCAATTGGCGTCTTTTTTGATCCAGCCCGGGTCTATGAGATGTTTAAATCCGGCACCGATTTCGAGACTTTGGAAAAGGCAGTCTATGCCGGCGCTTTCTTACCCGATCCCATCCCAAATATCGGTTTGCCGGGCTGAACGCTGTTTCGTTCGCTTTTGCCCTTAGCGGGCGTTCTATATGTCGCATTTGATGTCGCTTCCGAGTGTAAAGCGGACATAGGCTCTTGCAGTGCCCATGTTCGCTTTTGACCCAAAGCGGACATTGGCCCTCCAGTTGACCCTTCCAGAACGGCGGCGCGGATTGGTATGATGTCGTGTCCGAGCGTTGGGCGACAAGCAATGAAACGGCGCGAGTTCATCACGCTTCTCGGCGGCGTAGTGGTATGGCCGCTCACCGCGAACGCGCAGCAGCCAGCGCTGCCTGTAATTGGGTTTCTCAGCGCTGGAACTTTTGAAAAAAATCGTGACTACGTTGCGGCATTCCATCGAGGTCTGGCCGACGGAGGATTTGCCGAAGGCCGCAACGTCGGGATCGAGTATCGATGGTCAGAGGATCACAGCGATCAATTACCTGCACTGGCTGCGGATTTGGCTCGTCGTCAGGTAGCTGTCATTGTTGCGGTGAGCACACCAGCTTCGCTGGCTGCTAAGGCGGCGACTCAGACAATCCCGATCGTTTTTGGTGTCGGAACCGATCCAGTGAGAATTGGCCTCGTCGGGAGCCTATCGCATCCCGGCGGCAACATCACTGGCATTACTAACCTGAACGTCGAGCTATTCAAAAAATGCTTCGAACTGATGCACAGCATGATGTCTCCCACCGCTACGATCGCTGTCCTCGTCAACCCGGCGAACATCGCCCAAACCGCGACCGAAAGAACGACTATACAAGATGTGGCACATGCCCTCGGCGCACACTTCGTCATTCTGGAGGCAAGTACTCCCAACGAGATCGAATCGGCTTTCGAGGCGCTTGTCGGTCAGCGCGTCAACGCACTGGTGGTAAGCGGAGAAATATTTTTTTTGACCCAACGTGATCGGCTCGTCGCGCTCGCGGCTCGCCATGCACTGCCAACCATATATGCGTGGCGCGAGTTTCCGATCGCCGGCGGCCTCATGAGCTACGGGACCGATTTCAAGGAACCCTATCGTCTGATCGGAGTATACGCCGGCCGGATTCTCAAGGGGGAAAAGCCGGCCAATCTTCCTGTCCAACAGGCCAGTAAGGTCGAGCTAGTCATCAATCAAAAAACTGCGAAGGCGCTTGGCATCAGTGTTCCACAATCGCTGATATCTCGCGCCGACGAGGTCATTGAATGAGCCGCGATGTCCGCTATTGGCCCAAAGCAGACATCGGCGAGTGCGCTGCACATGTCCGCTTTCGGGGGTAAAGCGGACATGGCGTTTTGCACTGCATATGTCTGCTTTGACCCAAAGCGGACATCCTGCCATGGCGCGAGAGCGGGGATTTGCCTAGGATTGAGCATCGTCGTCAACCGTCGGGGGCGACATGCAACGACGTGGTGAAAGCGGACAACCGACTAAAGGCCAGCGCAAGATTGGGCCCAAGGCGCGCAAAGCGCCAATTGCTTCCATAACCGGTGCCGACTTACAGGAACAACTCGACCGGCGTACCCGCGAACTCGACGAAGCACTTCAGCAGCAGACTGCCACGAGCGAAGTGCTAAGCATCATTCGCCGTTCACCGGCGGATGCCCAACCAGTGTTCGACGCGATCGTCCAAAGTGCCGCGCGTCTCTGCGGTGCTATTTTCGGCGCCGTCCATCTGTACGAGAACGATCGTCTCCGCATTGCCGCTACCAACAACTTCTCACCCGAGGCGACGAGTCAACTTCACGACCTTCAGCAACTAAAACGGCCAGAACGATCACACCTTGCTGGCCGGGCCATCTTGGACCGCGCGCTCATACACGTGCCCGACGTGCTCAAGGACCCGGAATACTCGCGCGAATTGGCGTTGGCCGGAGGGTGGCGGGCGGTACTTGGGATTCCTCTGCTTAGCGACGGGAAGCCGGTAGGTACCCTCTCGGTCGCTAAAGCCGAGCCGACGCCATTTTCAGACCGACAAATTGGACTATTGAAGACCTTTGCCGATCAGGCTGTGATCGCGATCGAGAACGTGCGCTTGTTCGAAGCCGAACAGGCACGCACGCGCGAGCTTTCCGATTCGCTGGAGCAGCAAACCGCAACCTCTGAAGTCTTGAAAGTCATCTCAAGCTCGTCAGGAGAATTGGAAGCGGTGTTTAATGCCATTTTGACGAATGCAACCCGGATCTGTGAGGCCGCGTTCGGCAATCTTTTCTTGCGCGAAGGACCTGTTTTTCGCTCTGTCGCTGTACATAGCAAGCACGCCCAGTCATGGCGACGAAATCCCGTAGTCGACTTGCGCGACAACCCGGGCATCCCGCTTGATCGACTTGTTCAGACGAAGAATGTTATCCACGTTCCCGACCTGCGGACTGATCAATCCTACATCAATAAAAACGATCGTGTCGTAACACTCGTCGAGACCGGTGGTGCGCGGACTCACGTAACTCTTCCGATGCTTAAGGATGGCGAAATCATCGGCGCGATTGCCATGTTTCGTCAGGAAGTAAGGCCGTTCACCGACAAGCATATTGAGCTGGTTAAGAACTTCGCCGCGCAGGCGGTCATCGCTATCGAGAACACGCGCTTACTTAACGAGCTACGCGAATCTCTTCAGCAGCAGACTGCGACCTCCGAAGTGCTCAAAGTTATCAGTTCGTCGCCGGGTAATTTGGAGCCTGTGTTCCAAGCCTTGCTAGCGAACGCGACTCGCATATGCGGAGCCAAATTTGGCACGCTCTATTTGCACAGAGGGGACGCCTTCTACGCCGATGCTTTCCACAACGCGCCACCGGCTTTCGTTGAAGAACGCAAAAATCGGCCACTCCATCCCGCGCCTGATACCACTCTTGGCCGCGCGGCGAGCACCAAAAAAGTGGTCCAAACCGTAGATATCACGAAGAGCGAGCCATATCGCAACCGCGATCCATTCGCAGTAGGCGGTGCTGAACTTGGTGGTTACCGGACAGTCGTCTCCGTGCCGATGCTGAAGGAGGGCGAGTTAATCGGGGCGATCAGCATCTACCGGCAAGAGGTGCTGGCCTTTAGCGACAAGCAGATTGAGTTGGTGCAAAACTTTGCGGATCAGGCGGTTATCGCAATTGAGAACGTGCGGCTGCTCAACGAGCTGCGCGAGTCCCTCCAGCAACAGACCGCCACCGCCGACGTGCTCAAGGTCATTAGTCGCTCGACGTTCGATCTACAGACGGTGTTCGACACGCTATTGGAGTCTGCAGCGCGTTTATGCGAGGCCGACAAAGGTCAAATCATTCGACCGACCGAGAAGGGCACGACCTACTACGCTGCTGCAAGCTACCATCACACGCCCGAGTACATTGCGCATATGAGCACTCAAACGTTCACCCCAGGTCGCGGTGGTGTGGTCGGACGCGTTCTGCTGGAAGGCAAATCGGTGCAAATTCCGGATGTGTTTGATGATCCGGAGTACACTTACAAGGAGGCCGCGAAAATGGGCGGCTGGCGCACAATACTTGGCGTTCCGCTTCTGCGGGAGCGCGTGCCAATTGGCGTGCTTGTCCTACACCGCGCTATCGAACGGCCTTTTACCGAAAAGCACATCGAGTTACTCGAGACATTTGCAGACCAGGCGGTCATCGCGATCGAGAACGTACGGTTGTTCGACGAGGTGCAGGCGCGCACGCGCGACCTTTCCGAGTCGCTGGAGCAGCAGACGGCGACCTCGGAAGTGCTTAAAGTAATCAGTTCGTCGCCCGGCGAGCTTGAGCCGGTGTTCAATGCCATACTCGAGAACGCGACGCGTATTTGTGACGCCAAATTCGGCGTTTTGTGGCGCCGGTTCGATGACGGCACCGCCCGGATCTTCTCGAGTCTTGGCGTACCTTCGGCGTTCGCAGAGTACCTGCAACGTGGACCCCATCGACCCGGCCCGTTAAGCCCGCTCAACCGTGTCGCAAAAACCCGCCTACGCCTCCACATCGCCGACTTTCGTGCAGATCAAGCCTATCTGGCTCACGATCCTCTGGCGGTTGCCGGGGTCGAACTCGGCGGCCAGCGGACAGTGGTCGTCGTGCCGATGCTCAATGAGGACAAGCTGGTCGGCATGATCGCAGTCTATCGGCAGGAAGTCAGGCCATTCACGGATAAGCAGATTGAACTGGTCGAGAACTTCGCCGCGCAAGCTGTGATCGCCATAGAGAATGCTCGCTTGCTAAACGAGTTGCGCGACCGCACGCGCGAACTGGCAAAGTCGCTAGAGGAGTTGCGCACTACGCAGGACCGTCTCGTACAGACACAGAAGCTCGCCTTACTGGGGCAACTGACTGCCGGAATTGCGCATGAGATCAAGAACCCGCTCAATTTTGTAAACAATTTCTCGGGTATATCCGCCGAGCTGATCGATGAATTGCGAGACACTTTGAAGAGCGTATCGCTCGACGAAAAAGTCCGCGCTGAAATTGAAGAACTGGCGGACACGCTAAAGGGCAATTTCGACAAGGTCGTGCATCATGGCAGACGCGCGGATGCCATCGTCAAGAATATGTTGCAACACTCACGCGAAGGTTCAGGCGAGCATCGGGTGATTGATATCAACGCTCTCGTTGAGGAAAGTCTTAATCTTGCATGGCACGGAGCGCGGGCTGAGACGCAGGGCTTTGAGATCAAGCTCAAACAGTCTCTCGATCCATCTGCCGGTAGGGCAGACGTTTTCCCGCAAGATATCCGGCGTGCTCTTCTTAATCTGATTGCAAACGGCTTCTATGCGGCAACCAGGCGTAGGGCGGAGAATAATGGTGGAGACTACGAGCCAACGCTCGCGGCTTCGACCAAAAATCTTGGCGATCGTGTCGAGATCAGAATTCGCGACAACGGCACCGGTATGACGGCGGACGTGAAAGAAAAGATGTTCAACCCATTCTTCACGACCAAACCAACCGGAGAGGGCACCGGCCTTGGCCTTTCCATCAGCCACGACATCATCGTCAAGCAACACGGCGGCTCACTCGAGGTCGATACGCAGCCGGGCGAGTTCACCGAAATCACGGTCACCCTGCCGCGCGTCGCTGCATTCGTTTGAGGTCAGCCCGATGTCCGCTTCTGGCCCAAAGCGGACATCCCTAGTTGCACCGCACATGTCCGCTTTCGGGGGTAAAGCGGACATGGCTCAAATCTCGCATCGTCGAATCATGATCCAAAGTTGACAGCCTGCCATGGCGCCAAAACGAGGATTTGCATAGGATTGAGCATCGTCGTGCGAGGGCGACATGCAGCGACGCGGTGGTCAAAGCGGGCATCCTGTGAAGGGCCAGCGTACTGTTAGGCCCAAGGCTCGCAAAGCGTCGACCGCAGGCACGCCCATTTCCGACCTGCAGAAAAAACTCGACCAGCGTACCCGTGAGCTTGACGAGGCGCTTCAGCAGCAGACAGCCACCAGCGAAGTGCTGGGTATCATTCGCCGGTCACCGGCGGATGCCCAACCAGTGTTCGACGCGATCGTACAAAGTGCCGCGCATCTCTGTGGCGCTGATGTTAGCGCTGTCTATCTGTACGAGAACGATCGTCTTCGCATTGCAGCTACCAACAACTTCACGCCAGAGGCGACGAGTCAGCTTCACGAAATTCAGCAACTAAAGCGACCAGAACGATCACACCTTGCCGGCCGGGCCATATTGGACCGGGCACTTATCCACGTGCCCGACGTGCTCAAGGACCCGGAATACTCGCGCGAATTGGCGCTGGCCGGAGGATGGCGCGCGGTACTCGGGATTCCTCTACTTAGCGACGGAAAACCAGTAGGTACTCTCTCGGTTGCTAAAGCTGAGCCAACGCCATTTTCAGACCGACAAATTCAATTATTGAAGACCTTCGCCGACCAGGCCGTGATCGCGATCGAGAACGTGCGGTTATTTGAAACTGAGCAACAGCGCACACGCGAGCTTTCGGAGTCGCTGGAGCAGCAGACCGCGACCTCGGAAGTACTGAAAGTCATCTCCAGCTCGCCGGGCGAGCTGGAGCCTGTTTTCCAGGCCATGCTGGAGAACGCTACACGCATCTGCGAGGCCAAATTCGGATTTATGAATCGATACGATGGCAATACCTGGAAGATTATCGCAGTGCATGGTGCAGTGCCGGCCTATACCGAATCCTTGCAGCAGCACGGATATAGACGGCCAGGACCTGAAACCGTCGTTACGCGGATCGCCACGACCAAACAGATAGTGCATATCGAGGACCTCGCCGCATCACGAGGCTATGCTGAGCGCGATCCGGTCGTCGTTGCAGCTGTCGAACTCGGTGGCGTTCGGACGATGCTGGGCGTGCCGATGCTCAAGGAAGGCGAACTAATCGGCGCTATTCTCCTCTATCGCCAGGAAGTTCGTTCATTCACCGACAAGCAAGTAGCATTGGTTACTAACTTCGCCGCTCAGGCTGTCATCGCGATCGAGAATACGCGACTGCTGAATGAACTACGTGAATCCCTCCAGCAGCAGACGGCCACTGCCGACGTGTTGAAGATTATTAGCCGCTCGACGTTCGATCTGCAGACGGTCCTGAATACACTTGCGGAATCGGCGGCTCAATTATGCGACGCAGAAATGGCCAACATTTGGCGGCCCAGTGACGGCGTTTATCGCTTGGCTGCCAGTAGCCGATCCAAGGCGTATTTTGAAAACAAGAAATATTTGGAGACGGTTACCATTGAACCCGGCCGAGGCACGATCGTCGGCAGAACGCTGCTCGATGGCAAAACTGTTCACGTACACGACGTTCAAGCCGATCCGGATCACAATGTGAGTGTTGCCATTAACTTGTTGGGCGGCTATCGCACCGTGCTCGGTGTTCCGATGCAGCGTGAGGGTGTTCCAATCGGGGTGATCGCGCTCATACGGTCAACCGTCCGCCCATTCACCGAGAAGCAAATCGAATTGGTCGAGACGTTCGCTGACCAAGCGGTGATTGCCATCGAGAACGCGCGCCTATTCGATGAGGTACAGGCGCGGACGCGCGAGCTTTCTGAAACATTGGAGCAGCAGACCGCGACCTCAGAGGTGCTGAAAGTCATCTCTAGTTCGCCGGGCGAGCTGGAGCCGGTATTTCAGGCAATCCTAGCGAATGTAACGCAGCTTTGCGCGGCAAAATTTGCCACTCTTTATCTTTGTGAACGCGACGCTCTTCGCACGGCCGCAATGTATAACGTGCCGCCGGCGTTTGCCGAAATACGGAGGCGTGATCCTTTGTTTCGCCCCGAGTCTGGAAGCGCGCTTTACCGCGTCCGGAGCTCCAAAAGGATGGTTCACATTCCGGACATCACTGTAGAACCGGGTTACATCGAACGGCAGCCAAGGTTCGTCACGGCCGTGGAGCTTGGCGGCTTTCGAGCGATGCTCGCAGTACCAATGATTAAGGACGGAAATCTTGGTGGCGTGATCGTAATCTACCGGCAGGAAACCGGTACATTTTCCGACAAGCAGATCGAGTTGGCGCAGAATTTCGCCGCCCAGGCCGTCATCGCCATCGAGAACGCGCGGCTGCTCAACGAGCTGCGCGAATCTCTTCAACAGCAGACCGCCACGGCCGACGTGCTTAAGGTGATCAGCCGGTCAACGTTCGATTTGCAGACCGTTCTCAACACATTGACCGAGTCGGCTGCCCGGCTTTGCGCGGCGGACAGAGGCGTCATCTACCAGCGCGACAGAGATTTGTATCGGCTGGCAGCGAACTATGGGTTTTCAAGCGAAGCGGCGCAGTATGCCGTCGAACGCCCCCTGCGCCCGGGACGGGGGAGCCTTACTGGACGCGTCGCATTAGAAGGCCGGGCGATTCATATTCCGGACGTGTTGGCGGATTCCGATTACACTTTGACAGATTACCAGAGAGTATTCGGTTATCGAACTGCTCTTGGCGTGCCACTCCTGCGCGAGGGAGAGACGATTGGTACGTTCACGCTCACCCGCGATGAGGTGGATCCGTTTACCGAGAAACAGATAGAGCTTGCGACGACATTCGCCGATCAGGCGGTGATCGCAATTGAGAACGTGCGACTGTTTGAAGCTGAGCAGCAGCGTACACACGAGTTGCAGGAATCGCTGGAGCAGCAAACTGCGACGGCCGAGGTGCTTAAGATCATCAGCAAGTCGCCCGGTGAACTAAAACCGGTGTTCGAGGCCATGTTGGCGAGCGCAGTTCGGATTTGCGGTGCAAAATTCGGCAATCTTTGGCTCTGCGAAGGAAGCGCCTTCAGAGTAAACGCTATGCACGGTGCGCCACCGGCATACGCTGATTTTCTACGAAGAAACTCCGTTATTGATGACGTGATCCCCGGAACTGCTCTTGGCCGCATCGTGAGCGAAAGGCGGGCGATCCAAATTCTCGACGCCGAAAATGAGGAGGCATACGCGAAAGGTACTCCTTTTTACAGCGGCACAATCGAGCTTGCGCGCGCCCGGACCATTATCGCCGTTCCACTGCTCAAGGATGAGGAGCTGGTCGGAGCGATTGTTATCTTTCGGCAGGAGGTGCGTCCGTTTACCGACAAGCAGATTGAACTGGTTAAGAACTTTGCGGCCCAAGCCGTCATTGCCATCGAGAATACGCGCCTGCTCAACGAGCTGCGCGAGTCTCTCCAACAACAGACCGCAACGGCCGATGTGCTCAAGGTCATCAGCCGCTCGACCTTCGACTTGCAAACCGTCCTTGACGCGTTGACTGAATCGGCGGCTCGTTTGTGCGAGGCGGATCAATCTTTTCTGTTACGGCCCGAAGGCGACACCTACGTTTGGGCAGCGAACTATGGCTTTCCGCAAGAGTTTGTAGAATTCAGGAAGAAACGACCGATAAAAGCCGATAATCGCGGATCACTTGTGGGACGTGCCGTTGTTGAAGGAAAAATCGTACATATCCCTGATGTCTTGGAGGACCCTGAATATACCAATTGGGAAGCGCAGAAGGTTGCTGGCTTCAGGACCGTACTTGGTGTGCCACTCCTGCGCGAGGGAGTTCCTATTGGCGTGTTTTCATTGGCTCGATTGAAGCCGCGGCCATTCAGCGACAAGCAAATCGAGCTTCTCACCACCTTCGCCGACCAGGCGGCGATAGCTATCGAGAATGTGCGCCTGTTTGAAAGCGTTGAGGCTCGCACGCGGGAACTGGCGAAGTCGCTGGAGGACCTCCGTACTACGCAGGACCGCTTGGTGCAGACGCAGAAGCTGGCCTCGCTTGGTCAGCTCGCCGCCGGCATCGCGCACGAGATCAAGAACCCGCTCAATTTCGTCAACAATTTCTCGGGAATTTCTGCCGAACTAATCATCGAACTGCAAGAAGCGCTCGCGGACGTGAGCCTTAATGAAAAGAGGCGCAGCGAAATTACCGAATTGATGGATACGTTGCGTGGCAACCTCGAAAAGGTCGTGCAGCACGGCAAGCGGGCGGATGCCATCGTCAAGAACATGCTGCTGCATTCGCGCGAAGGCTCGGGCGAACACCGGGTCGTTGATATCAATGTTATTGTCGAGGAGAGCCTCAATCTCGCCTATCACGGAGCGCGGGCCGAGAAGCAAGGCTTCAACATCACTTTGGAACGATCATTGGATCCCGGCGCCGGCGAGGCCGACGTCTTCCCACAGGACATCACGCGGGCTCTGCTTAATCTGATCTCCAATGGCTTTTATGCAGCGACTAAACGCAGAGTCGAAGGCAATGGCGGCGATCACGAGCCAACTCTTGCTGCCGCGACTAAGAATCTGGGCGATCGTGTCGAAATAACAATTCGCGACAACGGCAGCGGCATTCCTCCTGAAGTCAAAGAAAAAATGTTCAACCCGTTCTTCACCACGAAACCAGCTGGAGAAGGCACCGGGCTTGGGCTCTCCATCAGTCACGACATCATTGTCAAGCAACATGGCGGCTCAATCGAGGTCGATACGCAACCCGGCGAGTTCACCGAAATCAGGATCATCTTGCCGCGCGCGGCAGCGCTTCCCCAATAGGTACTGGTCGAAAGCGCAAGCATAAATGTCCGCTTTTGGGGCAAAGCGGACATCAAAGCTAGTCCTTCCAGAACCCCTTAAACCGATCAGGCGCGAGAGCCGTGTAACGGACGGTCGAGTTGATCGACTTGTGCCCAAGGTAGTGCTGGATCGCCCGGGTGTCCTGGCCATCATTTGCGAGTTTGTAGCCGCAGGAATGCCGCAGCATGTGGCTGTGAACGAGGAAGGGGAAGCCCGCGGCTTCGCCAGCTCGCGCGACCATACGCTGATAGCCGGCAACGCTTAAGGGTGCCAGGCGCTCACTGACGAACAGATAGACGCTTGCAGGGGCCTCACGCTTGAGCCGCCGCAGGGCGCGTAGCTCTCGGCCTCCGATCGGGTGAACGCTGGCCGTGCCGCCCTTGGCGCGCCGAACATGCAGTTTCCCGGTTTGGAAGTCGATGTCATCCCAACGCAGGGCCACAAGCTCGCTGGCGCGTAGGCCGTGGCGATAGGCGATCAGGATAGCTGTGGCGTCCCGATGACCCCAGCGGTTGTCCCCCGCGGCCTTAATCAGCTTCTCGATCTCCCGCTCGGTGAGGTACTCGCGGGGCCGACTAGGGCGTCGAACTGTTACACTTACTGACGTTGGAGCACAGAGGATGGCAGCAGCGTTTTCCATGGTTTTTCCTGTTTTTGAAGGACCTACTGTTACAATACTTTACAGAAGTGTAACAGTATTGATATGAGCTTGCAACTGTAACCGAGCTCTACTACGGCCGGGACGCTGGCTAGCGCCGCACCCAGCCGATCCCCTCCTGCTTTCCGTCCCACAGCATCTCGGCCAGCATCTCGGCGCTGTCGGCAAGGCGGGGGCCGGGGCGGTTGAAGTAGGCGTTGCCGTCGGCGAAGTAGACGCGGGCTTCGCGTACAGCCTTCAGGCTGGCCCAGCCTGGCTTGGCTTGGAGCAGCGGCAACTCCTCGAGGCAGCGCTCCAGCCCGTAGCCGCAGGGCGCGACGATGATCACGTCCGGGTCGGCAGAGACCAGCTCCGACCACTGCATCCAGTCGGCATGCTTGCCGGCTTCGCCGAACAGGTTGTGGCCGCCAGCCGCCGCGATCAGCTCCGGCATCCAGTTGCCGCCCGCCATTAGCGGCTCGACCCATTCGATGAAGGCGACGCGCGGCTTGCCGCGGCGGGCCGTTCGCTCCCCGACACCCGCGATGCGGCGCTGCATGTCGCTCACTAGGGTTTCGCCGGCCTCCGCGGCACTGAGTGCGCGCGCGACCCGGCTGATGTCGGTGTAGGTGTCTGCCATGGAGTCGGGCTTAAGCGAGACGATGTCGACCGCGTGTCCTGTCCAGGTGCAGGTGGCGGCCTCGACATCGGCGAGGCTCACCGCGCACACTTCGCAGTGGTCCTGCGTGACGATGATGTCGGGGGCAAGCGCTTTGAGCGCGTCGCCGTCGACGCGATAGACCGAGAGGCCGTCGCGCACGATCTGCTTCACGCGGGCGTCGATCTCGCCGCTGCTGCCCTCCACCTTGAACTTGGGCGCCGTGAGTGCGGGCAGGCGCGAGACCTCCGGCGGGAAGTCGCACTCGTGGCTGCGACCGACGAGCCAGTCGTTACGCCCTAGCGCGCTCACGATCTCGGTCGCGCTGGCGATCAAGCTGACGACGCGGCGCAGGGGCTGGGATGGCACGATCGGCTCCATACTAGCGCCCATTTGGTCAACCTCAAGCTTTGCTTAACTACTTCACCCGTACCCTCGACGTATGATCCAAGTGCTAATTCTGTTGATGCTTGGATTGGCTTTGACCGGCTGTGACACTCTGTATGATGCACCACCGGAGAAACCAATGAAGCTAGCCAGCGGAATGTCTCCGCAAGAGTGGTGCCGCGACGCGTTTCTGCTCATGGATAGTCCGTACTTCGATCCTGATACAAAGGAAGCTGTGATGGACGAGATGATAAGAAGGCGCTGTTCGACACTAATGGGCGCATGATCGCGCTCTATGCCAACTTGCGCCGCTTTGGGTCAAAAGCAGACCCTTGCGTTCTCCCGGCAACTTCACCGAGCTTTTGAGAGGAATTCGATGAGTGCGCTCCGTCTTGACCAGTTCCTCGCAAGCGCAGCACTTGTGTTCATTCTAGCTGCGCCGGTATCTGCGCTCGGGCAACAGACGGAGCCGTCTCAGGCAGGTCTACGCGCCCCGTCGAAAGCAGGCGATGCCTCAGCCGGCGATGCGCTCACCTCACCGCCGGCCAGCGCTACGCAGGCAGCCGCTCCAGCGATTGCGCCCGAAGAGAGCCGGGCGCCCGACCGATTGACCGCGCTCGATCCTGCTGACCGCGCGATCGCAGAACGGATTCGCGATCTCCTAGACACAAAACCGAACCGCATCTTCGCCGACGAAAAGGCGCATGCGGCTGTCGAAGCCTTCTATCAAAAGCGCAATCTGGCGCCGCTTTGGCTCGACAAGGGCGCGGAGAATGCGCGGAGCAAGGCGGTGATTGCCCGCCTCAAGAATGCCGACGCCGACGGTCTCGACCATGCCGACTACAAGACACCGACCTTTGGTGGGCTTTCGCCGGATGCGCTGGCGGAGGCCGAACTGAGCCTCACGCAGACTGTGCTTACCTATGCGCGGCACTTGCAGGCCGGACGTGTTCCCCATCGCCAAGTGAGAGAGGACAACATCGCGCTGCCGCAACGCGCGCCCGATCCGGCCGTGGTGCTGGCGGCCGTCGTCGAGGGGGACGACGCCAGCCAGGCGCTCGATCAGTTCAGCCCGCCATACGAGAACTATCGGAAGCTCAAAGCCGCGCTGTCGCAGCTGCGCGGCAGGACGGCCGGCGGTGCTCGCGACGGGATTGCAGCGGGTCGGATGCTCACCTTCAATCGCAAGCGTCCGATGGAAGATGCCCGCGTGCCGCAATTGCGCGAGCGTCTTGGTGTTCCCGGCGAGGCTACCGATCTGCGCTATGATGAGAAACTCGCTGAAGCCGTCAAAGAATATCAGCGGGGCAACGATTTGCCTCCGACCGGCAATCTGGATGCTCGCACGGTCAAAAAGCTCAATCCCACGAACGACAGCCGCATCGATACTATCATCGCCAACATGGAACGCTGGCGCTGGTACCACCGCGACATCCGCAAATCGCGTGTGGAGGTCAACGAGCCCGACTTCACCCTCAAGGTGATCCACGACGGACGGCAGGTGTGGACCTCGCGCGTTGTGATCGGCAAGCCGAGCATGCCGAGCCCGCTGCTGGCGCAACAGATGGATTCCATCACCATCAACCCGACCTGGAAGGTGCCGGCGTCGATCGTTCGGAACGAGTACCTGCCGGCGGAGGCCAGAGAGCCCGGCGCGCTGGCGCGCATGGGGTTGCGCGTGAAACGCGTCAACGGCGAGGTGGAGATCACGATGTCGCCGGGCGGCAAGAATCCGCTCGGGCACATCCGGTTCAATTTCTTCAATCGTCTGACGGTGTTTCAGCACGACACCCCTGACCAATACCTGTTCGCCCACGTTGTGCGGGCCGAGAGTCACGGCTGCATGCGCGTGCAGGATGCTCCCAAATACGCCGAAGTCCTTGCCGGCATGGTGCACCCTGAGGAGCAGTGGACGGCGGAGAAGGTCAAGAGTCTTTACGCCGGCGGCACCGAGCAGGAGATTTCGCTGGGGTCGGGGCCGATCTGGATCTACTGGACCTATCAGACTGCCTTTGTCGACGACGCGGGCAAGTTGCAAATACGCCGCGATCTCTACAACCTCGACAGCCGTACGCTGGCAGCGATCAAGGGCGCGCGCGAGATTGCCAATCCGGCATCGGAGAGCAAATCCGAGCCGACGATGGCGACTCCTGCGCCTGCCGCGCCCGCCCACCGCCGCAAAGCCGCTCCCATGGGTCACGCTCGATCGTAGCGGTTCGATCGGGGGGGTATAAGGCCCGCGACAGTGACCCTACCGCCTACGGAACTAAGCAAGCAGCCGACCAGCGCGGAGGCGCCATCTCCAACTCTCAAATTTTCCAAAAAGCGGCTCGCTCTTGCCTTTGTAATCGCAGGCACATCCGATGCTATCGGCGCTTTCACAACTCTGCTGCCGCCGATCGGATGGGCAGTGGACCTTGTGACCGCGCTGCTGCTTTTCATGGTGCTGGGCCGACAGTGGTTGCTATTGCCGGGACTGGCTCTGGAGGCCATTCCGGGCTTGGGCATACTTCCATTCTGGCTGCTGGTGGTTGGAGCGATTGCTGTCCTAGGCACTCCTCGGCCTAGTTTTCAACGGCACTAGGGCTGCGGCACCGCTGTCTTGTTCGTTGTTCGCACGACCGCGCGTTGCGTCAGGTCAGAATGTCTGCTTTTGACATGTGCTCGCGACCGATGCGGAGCACGTCGCTGCGCCGCTGCAATGACCCGCTTTGGGTCACAAGCGGACATTGCGTGTTCTATTCGATCACCTCGTCGGCGCTTGCAAGGACCGACGGCGGAACGGTGATGCCAAGCGCCTTCGCGGTCTTGAGGTTGATGACCAGTTCGTATTTTGTTGGTGCCTGCACCGGCATGTCGGCTGGCTTTTCACCCTTAAGGATGCGATCAACATACGCTGCGGCTCTCCGTTGCGGATCATTAGTATTAGGTCCGTAGGAGATCAGACCGCCATCTACGGCCCAATAGCGATAGGGATAAACTGACGGTAGTTTATAGCGGGCGGCGAGACTGATTATGAGCCCGCGATGAGCCGCCGCACCACCCGGGGTTACTATCGCGCCGCCATTCCCCGAACCAGCGAACGCTGTAACGTTACGCTCAATTTCATCTGTGTCCCGTATATTCAAAGGTGTGAGTTCGATCCCAAGGGATTGCGCTACCGTTCGAATAGCGCCGAATTGCCCAACGCCTGCCGCAGTGGTCGGGTCGCGAAACACCAATGCGCGTGTCACATTGGGAGCAATTTGCTTGAGCAATTCAGCCCATTTTCCACTCATACTGTATTCGAAACTCAAGAAGCCGGTGATATTGCCGCCTGGGTGCGCCATGCTCTGTACGAAGCCAGCACCAACTGGGTCTGGAACGTTCACGAATACAATCGGGATGGTACGAGTGGCTTGTTGCAGCGGCGCAACGGTCACGCTGCCAGAGCTTACGATTACATCCGGTGTGAGCGCGATCAGTTCTGCCGCGTAGCGACGAAGATTTTCGAGATCGCCTCCAACGTTTCTAGCTTCAATCTTAAGATTGCGACCAACCTCCCATCCCAACTGCTGAAGGGTTTGCGCAAAGACTTCGCTTCGTGCTTTCGCCTCTGGGTCGTCAGTCCCAAGGATTTGAAGTACTCCAACGACGCGTTTGCGCTCGGTAGGTTGTGCATTCGATGCAAGTGGCCAGGCCGCCGCCCAGCCAAGGATGCCAAGAAATTCCCGTCGCCTCATCGTGTTCGATTGGTACAACATTCGGCGATCGGAACCAACGTCTTGGATTTCGCCACCCAGTTCATCCATCACGCTGATACCGAAGGAGCCCGAGGCCACCACCCCCATAGTTATGGAGCGCCTGTCTAACGCGCAGCTCGATGCCGTGATCGCGCGATGTATTGAAGCAGGCGGTCTTGATCCTGCAGGTCAGAAGCGGACATATGCAGTGCAAAACGGCATGTCCGCTTTACCCCAAAGCGGACATCGACTTTTGACATAGTCAAACGACAACTGGGTTAGACCTATTCCTTGTTGCTTGGGCGTGCACGAGCGCGCCACTGGAGACAAGTAAAAGAGACAGAGAAGGAAACGACCGACACCGCCCCCGGTGCTTCACGAGCATCGTACCAATCCGCACGTGTGATCTGGAAGGGGTTGGCCATGCTTTATCCGGTCGAACCGCAGCGCCGATTGGCCACGGCCATGTCTACGCCCCGGCGCACTACATCAACGCGTGGGTCCAGGTGACGGATGTTCATGGCTGGTCCCGGGAAGAGATCTCGCGGCTGAAACAGCACCTCTCCAAGCCGGAATAATGCTTTACCTCGGACACCCGTTTTTGCGTTGCAAATGTCCGCTATTGGCCCAAAGCAGACATCCCTAGTTGCACCGCACATGTCCGCTTTTGGGGGTAAAGCGGACATCACACCAATTCTATGAAGCACGGCTGGTACGGCTACAGAAGCCTCACCTATATACATATCCGAGACTTTACCACCGGCCGCGGAAGTGACCTGGATGGCTCCATCCGCGATGCCAAACCGGCCCGGCGTACGCATACACACGAGGTGGCGCGTACACAGGCGCTGACGCGTAGACGCGGGGCGCCGCATAGACCGGAACCACAACGGGCGCCGGCGCTATAATAACAGGTCGGCGAACCAGGACCGGAGCCGGCTCCTCAACAATGACAGGCGGCGCTGTTCGGTACTCGTAGCTCGGAACTTCGCTATAGGGAGTTACCGGCAGATCGGCGGCCACTGCTGGCGAGGCAAGAGTTAGTATACTTGCTACACCCAAGATCGCCTTATGCATGTACGTTGGTCCTTTGTTTGGTGGAATATGGTGAGGAAGCGCGGGATCCCGCAGCTCCGTGAATGGACATTTAGTGTCGACAGGCCCTCTCATTCGCTTGCCTTTGACAGATTGAACGAGGCTGTATCTGCGTCACCTGCGTTTGTTACAGCTATTTAATTTTAGCATTCGGGCGCCATCGTGCGGTGTCCGCTATTGGCCCAAAGCGAACATCACCACCCCCTCCAATATCTCAATCTAATTCGTTACGATTGCCCTTCTGATTGGGGAGGGCTGCATGAAGCGGCGCGAGTTCATCACGGTTCTCGGTGGTGCTGCCGCTTTGCCACTTGTCGCGAGTGCGCAGCAACCGACGATGCCGGTGATCGGATTTATCCGAGACGGGTCGGCCGAACCCAACGCGCGTTATGCGGCCGCGTTTCGTAAGGGCCTCAACGAAACCGGCTACGTAGAAGGCCAGAATGTGACGGTGGAGTATCACTGGCTTGAGGGCCAGTATGAGCGCCTGCCGGCGCTGCTGGCCGATCTGGTCCGCCGACAGGTCGCCGTGATCGCCACGCCCGGCACCGCGCTCGCGCTGGCCACCAAAGCTGCGACAACGGTGATTCCGATCGTGTTCGCCGTCGGCGAGGACCCGGTTAAGCTTGGCCTTGTCGGCAGCCTCGCGCGACCAGGCGGCAACGTGACAGGCATCAATTTTTTCGTCCAAGAGGCGGTGGCCAAGCGGCTCCGGCTCCTGCATGAGATGGTGCCCAAGGCCGTTCGTGTTGCCGTGCTGGTCAATCCACGCAATCCCTCAGTCGTCGAGACCACGGTGCGCGAGGTGCAGAAGGCCGCTCCCACCATGGGGTTGCAAGTCCAGATCCTCAACGCCAGTACGGTCAGCGAGATCGATGCAGCCTTTGCCACACTTGCGCGCGAGCGCCTCGATATTCTCCTCGTCGCTGGCGATGCCTTCTTGATCAGTCGCCGCGTGCAACTTGCCACTTTGACCGCGCGCGACAAGATTCCATCGGCTTACCCGGTCCGTGAGCCTGTGGAAGCCGGCGGGCTGATGAGTTACGGAACCGACCTCGCAGACGCCTTTCGTCAAATCGGCGTCTATACCGGCAGCATCCTCAAAGGCGCCAAGCCCGCTGACCTGCCGGTGCTGCAGTCGACCAAATTCGAGTTCATCATCAACATGCAGACCGCGCGAGCACTCGGCATCGAGGTGCCGCCAGCCGTATTTTCCATTGCCGACGAGGTGATCGAGTAAGCACGTCCATGTCCGCTTTTGGCCCATAGCGGACATTAGCTACTGCACCGCACATGTCTGCTTTCGGGGGTAAAGCAGACATGACCCTCTGTGGGAGTCCGCTTTTGCGGTCGCTATTGGAGGCAAAGCGGACATGGGTTGTTGCGCCGCAAATGTCTGCTTCTGACCCAAAGCGGACATGCCGACCGAGGCCAGCTCTCGGCTATATTTGAGGTATGGACCTGCCCGTATTCGAGAAGTGATCAGAGTAGTCGCTTCGCTCTGTAAGTAGGAGGGCCATCATGAATTGGGTTGCAATAAATGAGCTGTCGAACAAGTTACCCTTTCCCCACGGCTATCGGATTGAACAACTGAAGCGTTCAGAGATCCGCGAACTCATCCGCTGTTTCAGGGTTTGGTTTCCTGACGTCACCGTTGGTGCCGAGAGCTGTTATCAGCAAGAGGACTTCTATAACCGCGAGGTGTTCGTAGAGGGAGAGCCCGAGAAGGATGTCATCGTGTACTTGATCAAAAAAGGTCAAGAATTTGCCGGCATGTTTTCGCTTCAACGATCAGAGCATACCCGGACCCTCTATGGGCGGATCGGAGCCATTGCCCCTCAATACCGCGGCGAAAAGCTGGCCCACGCAGCGCCTGCACTGATGGAAGCGATGGGACGGGCGATGGGGATTGAGCTCGTGTACGGCCTTGCAGAATTTACGATTCCGAACATGCAGATGGTTTTGGAACGGGCGGGATTTCAGATTGTCGGCATCATTCCTGCGTCCGACCGGCTAATGGTGGCCCCTGGGGTCATAAAGCGCGTCTACGAAGCTGTTTATGTCAAAGTATTGGCTGCCGACGCCGATGTTCTTCGACCGCAATATGAGGGTATGACACCAAAAACTAAGGCGCTCTACGACTTCTTGTTCGCAGGGTAATGGCTCGAACGAACTTGGCCCAGCTTATGTCCGCTGTTGGCCCATAGCGGACATCCCTAGTTGCACCGCACATGTCCGCTTTCGGGGGCAAAGCGGACATGACCGTTTGCGGGAGTCCGCTTTCGCTGCCGCTATTGGGGGTAAAGCGGACATGACGTTGTGCACCGCATATGTCTGCTTTTGACCCAAAGCGGACATCGGGCATCCCTTCCACCTCCGATGTCGGGGGTCTTCGTCCCCCCCTTCCACAAGGCACGCTTGTATCGATACGATGTCAAATCCCCGTCACGAAGCGGATTACGGGTGGAGCGACACGACCATGGCCAAGCAAAAGAAAGGGAACGGGAACAACAGCGGCAAGATGAAGCGAAAAGTCTATGAAAAAGAGCTTCACAAGCTTCAGGTCGAGCTTTGTCATCTTCAGGAATGGGTCAAGGCCAAAGACCTTAAAGTTATCATTATATTCGAAGGGCGCGATGCTGCGGGCAAGGGCGGCACAATCAAGGCGCTGACCGAGCGGGTCAGCCCTCGCGTCTTTCGTGTCGTCGCGCTGCCGGCGCCTACGGAGCGCGAAAAGACACAGATGTACATGCAGCGTTACATCGAGCGTTTTCCTGCTGCCGGCGAGATCGTCATCTTCGACCGCAGTTGGTACAATCGCGCAGGTGTAGAGCACGTAATGGGATTCGTCGATGACGAGCAGTACGAACGCTTTCTCAAATTGTGCCCCCAGGAGGAGAAAAACATCGCCAGTACAGGCATTACGCTGATCAAGATATGGCTTGAAGAAAGCATGAGCGAGCAGGACAAGCGGTTTGCCGCTCGCATTGATGATCCGCTCCGGCAATGGAAGCTGAGTCCAATGGATATTGAGTCCTACTCGCGGTGGTACGACTACTCTCGCTCGCGCGACAAAATGCTGAAAGCAACCGACAGCAAGCATGCCCCTTGGTACATTGTCCGCTCTGATGACAAGCGCCGCGGGCGCCTCAACTGCATCTCACACATCCTGAGCGTCATCCCGTACAAGAAAATTCACCGGCCGAAGGTCAAACTGCCCAAGCGGTCCAACAAGGGCGTATACGACGATCAGGCAAGCTTGAAAGGCCGGTTCGTCAGAGAAATCTTTTAAGTCACGGCAAGCGAATGGCCGGACACCTACTAGCGCATTGTACCGAAAACAAGCGCATCGTGTCCGCTATTGGCAAGGGGACATTTCTAGTTGCACTGCACATGTCCGCTATTGGCCCAAAGCGGACATGCCTAGTTGCACTGCACATGTCTGCTTTTGGGGGCAAAGCGGACATTGCGAACGTAGACCGAACGTAGACTGCACGTCGCCCCCTTCTGAGGCCCAACCTAAGTCGATTGATGCAGAAGGATCGGATGATCATGTATTGCCGTCGTCGTTTATTGCTCGCGACGCTCGCCCTAACGGCGACGCTCGCTGAACCGGCCACGGCTCAGGCTCCGCAATCGTGGACGCTCGCGGGTACGCTCGATTGCAAGGTCGATCCGAATGTCGGCTTTACCATGCCCGGTCACCGGTCGATGCGTTGCCTCTTCACTCCGACCGCGCCGATCCCGTCCGAAGCCTACGCAGGTGCCCTCAACACCTCGGATCAGAACGTCGGCATCAGTTCTGATGGCGTTTTGGGCTTCGCCGTGCTCGCACCGACAACTGGATTGTCGCCCGGAGCGCTTGCTGGGGAATATGTTGGCGTTTCGGGAGATGCTGGCATTGGCGTGGGTGCTGGGCCGAACGTCCTTCTTGGCGGTTCCAACCGCACCGTTGCCTTCAGCCGAGTTCGCTTCA
>Ga0306924_10001589_pt1 | contig 20941 bp, 19 predicted proteins | sample sta12Can44000111_FD_203756 | JGI IMG/M metagenome (GOLD analysis project Ga0306924, IMG submission 203756) | Lab enrichment of tropical soil microbial communities from Luquillo Experimental Forest, Puerto Rico - statanox.12C.anox.44.000.111 (v2)... | ecosystem: Environmental > Terrestrial >...
GTTTGCGCCCGCCATCAGAGCAAGTAAGCCCGGCAGCCCCGCCGAACAGTGTTTCCGCCGCGGTGGTATCAGAGTCGGGAATCAAGCCTCCGACCTGATGAAGGCTGGCGCGCCGCGCTGCTTGCCTGACGTCGGTTCGCCGGCCGCCGGGTGTCGGCGAGCTGATACCAGAAGTGTCGGCTGGCTGCCTGACGGCCGCCTGCCCCGTCAGCCACGCTGACAGATGGCCATGCCGGATCGCCGTGGATCAGAGAGGGGTGGTCACGATGGAAGCACAAATGCCGGTTCAGATTGGCGGACAGGAGAGCATCGGCAGCGGGTCAGACACCGCACCGCGCACCGTCCTGCTGACCGGGGCCTCAGGTGTCGTCGGGCGCGCCCTGCTTCGGCGGCTGCGTGACGTCGATGTCGCGTGCCTCGTGCATCGCTCGCCGATCTCCGGGCCGAATGTGACCACTGTGCCCGGCGACATCACCACGCCGATGTTCGGGCTGGCCGAGCGGACCTACCTGGATTTGGCGGCCAGGGTGGATGCGGTCATCCACTGCGCGGCGGTCACAGACTTCAACCGGGCCGACGGCAGCCTTGAGGCGACGAACATCACCGGCACGGAACATGTGACCGCGTTCGCCGCGGCAGCCGAGGCCGTGCTGTATCACGTCAGCACCGCGTTCGTTGACACCACGGCGGACGGCGGCCGCGGCCGCACCGCCATCGGCTACGCGTCGTCGAAGTCGGCGGCCGAAAAGGTGGTGCGGTCCAGCGGCGTGCCGCACGTCATCTTCCGGCCGTCGGTGGTCATCGGCTGCTCGCAGACCGGGGAGATAGCCGCGTTCCAGGGCCTGCATCAGGTGGTGGCCGGCCTGTTCGCGGGCATCGTGCCGATGATCCCGTTCGATTCCCGCTGGCCGATCGACTTCGTGCCCGTCGACGTGGTGGCCGACGCGATCGCCTGCGTGGTCGAGAACCGGGTGAGCGAGGGCGAATTCTGGCTCAGCGCCGGCGAGGCGGCGCTGCGCCTGGACGAGGGCGTCGCGGTCGTCGTCGAGGTCGCGCGCAGCCTGGGCGTGAGCATCGACACGCCGCGGTTTGTGCCGCCGGAGATGTTCGACCGGCTGATCGGCCCGGTGTTCCTGGACGCGCTGCCGGGCAGGATCCGCCGGAATGTGCTGCGGATGCTGGAGTTCTTCACCACCTACCTGCAGTCCGGTCAGACCAAGCCCAGCAGCCTGGACCAGCTCGTCGCGCTCGGCGCCAGGCCGCTGCCCGACCAGCGTGAATCGCTGCGGTACAGCGTCCGGTACTGGGCCGCGCAGAATGGCTACGGCCAGGCCGAGACGGAAAGGGCGGCCTGAGGTGACCGCGCCGGCCGACCGCGATCAGATTCTCGATCGCTACACCAGACACGTGAACAAGTCGCTGGCCAGCCTGGCGCGGCTGGTCGCGGCGCCGGTGGAAGTGGCCGCCGCCGGGTCGAAGGTGCGGGGCAGCGATGGGCACACGTACCTGGACTGCGGGGGCTTCGGGGTCTTCCTGCTGGGTCACTGCCACCCGGCCGTGGTCGCGGCGGTCCGCGAACAGCTGGAGCGGAACCCCCTGGCCACCAGGCTGTTCCTCAACCCGGAACTGGCTCAGGCAGCCGAAGACCTGGCCGGCATCACCCCGGCCGGGCTGGACTACGTGTTCCTGACCAACTCCGGAGCCGAGGCGACCGAGCTCGGGCTCAAGCTGGCGCGGCTGGCCGGCAAGCCGCACGTGATCGCCATGGAGGGCGGCTTCCACGGCAAGACCCTGGGCGCGCTGTCGGTGACCGGACGAGCGCCCTTCCGCGACCCGTTCGGCCCGCTGCTGCCGATGGTGGACTTCGTGCCGTTCGGCGACGCCGCCGCGCTCCGGGCTGTCCTGACGGCCCGGTCGGTGGTGCTGCTCGAGCCCGTCCAGGCCGAGGGCGGCGTCCGGCTGCCGCCCGCCGGCTACCTGGCCCAGGTCCGGCAGGCGTGTACCCAGTCCGGCGCGGTGCTGATCCTGGATGAGATCCAGTCCGGCATGGGCCGGCTCGGCGCCTGGTGGGGCGCCGACCTGGCCGGCGTCACCCCGGACGCGCTGCTGGCGGGCAAGATCCTCGGCGGCGGTGTGATGCCGGTCGGCGGCGTGGTCGCGTCGGCGGAGCTGTTCGCGCCGCTCAACGCCGACCCGCTGCTGCACTCCTCGACGTTCGCGGGCAGCCCGCTCGCCGCCGCCGCGGTCAGCGCCACCATCGGCGCCATCAAGTCCGAAGGCCTGATCGGGCGGACGAGCGAACTCGGCCCGCAGGTCCGCGACCTGGCCGCCGAAGCGGTCACGGCCCATTGCCCGCACCTGGTCACCGAGGTCCGCGGCCAGGGCCTGCTCATCGGCGTCGACTTCGTCTCGGCCGAGGCCGCCACCGAGTTCCTGATCGGACTGCTGGACGAGCACGTCATCCCGTCCTACTCGCTCAACGCCGGCAACGTCCTGCGCCTGACCCCGCCGGCCATCCTCGACGCGGCCGACCTGGACTGGCTTGGACGTGCCCTGACCTCGGCGGCCAAGTATGTCTCCCGCGTCATCCCCGCCGCCGCCTGAGTTTCTTATTGGTTGTTTGCTAAGGAGATCTGAAATGCGCACCGTCCTGCTCCGGCTGCACGTGCCGGGTAAAACTGCGAGCGACGTGTACCAGACGCTCGCCGACTTCGAGCGGTATCCCGAACTCAGCGACGCGGTCCGCAGCGTCGCCGTCACCGAGGTGTCCCAGAACCGCACCGTGTCGCAGTGGGAGGTTACCTTCCGGGCCGGCCTGCTGCGCTGGACCGAGGAGGACACGTTCGACCCCGCCGCCCTGAGCATCACGTTCCGCCAGCTCGAGGGCGACGCTGCGGTCTTCGACGGCTCCTGGGAGTGCGCCGATGCCGCGCTGGGCAGTGAGATCGTGTTTGCCGCGAGACTCGACATGGGCATCCCCAGCCTCGCCGATGCGCTGGAACCGATCGCGGTGCGGACGCTGATCGACAACATCGTCTCTATCGTGCGCGGGCTGGTCGGCAGCGCCGAACTCATCGCATCCGACGTGGCGGTCCCGGCCCCGGCGCCGGCTCGCCTGGGAAGTGCGTCATGAACCTGTTGCGCGCCGAGCGGGACGCCCTGGACGCCTTTATCCCGGGTCTTGACAAGTACCTCAGCGAGATTCCGCTGCTCGAGCTGGAGCGGCCGGGTAACGGCGCGCTGGCCAAATTCCGCGAGCTCGGCGGCCCGGCGCTGCTGGTACCCGCCGAGTACGAGGGCAAGGGAGCAACCCTGCTCGACGCGGTGCGCATCCAGCGCGCCGTGGGCAGCCGGTCGCCGTCGCTGGCCGTGGCCACCACCATGCACCACTTCTCGGTGGCGTCCCTGGTCGAGCTGACCGCGGCCGGCAACGGGTTCGAATGGGCGATGCTCATGGCGATCGCCGAAAACTCATGGCTGCTGTCCTCCGGCTTCGCCGAGGGCAAGCCGGGCCAGCACATCCTGACGCCCACCATGCGGGGCGTCCCGGCCGACGGCGGCATCACCGTCAGCGGCGTGAAGAAGCCGTGCAGCCTGACCTGGTCGATGAACCTGATGAGCGCCAGCGTCGCCGTCGCCGACCCGGACCCCGATTCCACCCGGACGGACCGGCTGGCGGTCGTGCTGATCCCGGCCGACTCGGCAGGCATCCAGCGCGCGCCGTTCTGGCAGACCACCGCCCTGGCCGGCGCGGAAAGCGACCAGGTCACGCTGACCGACGTGTTCGTTCCCGAGGCGCTGATCTTCTACCCGCAAGACAGCGAGTCGATGGATCCGATCCAGGCGCGCGGGTTCGTCTGGTTCGAGCTGCTGGTCTCCGCGTCCTACCTTGGCGCCGCCACCAACCTCGCCGAGCGGGCCATCGCCCGCGGGCGCGGCTCGGACGAGGACCGTGCCGGGCTGGCCATCGAACTAGAGACCATGGCAGCGGCCCTGGAGCAGGTGGCCGCGTTCGCCGCGACGGCCGACGACAACGATGCCCTGCTCGCCCGGGCGCTCTACGCCCGGTTCGCCACCGAGCGGGCCATCGAGCGGATCGTCATGTCGGCCACCGCGACCCTCGGCGGCATGGCATTCATCGAGTCCCCCGAGATCGCCTACCTGCTGGGCGCCACCCGCGCCCTGGCCTTCCACCCCCCCTCACGTGCCGCCGCCGCCGGCCCGATCGCCCGCTACCTCGCCGGCGGCCCGCTGACCCTCTGACCCGACACGCAAGAGAAAGACCACGACCCACCGTCGTCACCGTGGCTTGCGGTGACCGCAACCAAGGGTCGCCGCGGATGGGCGTCGCAGGTCAGCTGGGGCCGTGCGCGCCGACCCGGGCGGGAGCGAGTTCGGGTCCCAGCAGTTTTTCGGCAAGCGGTCTGCAGGCTTGTTCGTACTGGTCGAGTGTGTGGGGCTGGTCACCGTGTTCGATAGTGGCGGCAAGGGCCTGGGCTAGCACGGTTCCGTCGTGGATGGCGAGGTTGAGGCCCATCCCGCTCGCCGGGGTGAACACGTGCGCGGCGTCCCCGGCCAGGACGGCCCGGCCTGCCCGATAGCGGTCGGCGATGGCGGCGGTCATCGTGAAGGCGCGGATGTCGGTGATCTCGACGGGCAGATCCGGGACCCCGACGGCGGACCGGATCACCGCCGTGCACCGTTCCTGGCTGAAGTCTTCGAGGCGCTCGCCCCGTTCGGGGTGCCACGGTATGCCGCGGATCCAGCGGTCCGCGGGACCCGCGGGCACGATCACACCGCCGGTGGAGGGATCACCGATGCCGTAGACCAGGCAGGGCCGGTCTCCGGTGTACTCGCGCAGCGGCGAGCGGAACAAGATGCTGATCCAGTCGCCGAAGGCGCGGGCCCGGGAGGTGGTGATCCCGGCCGCCTGGCGCACCGCGCCGTGCGCACCGTCGGCGCCGACGACGTAACGTGCCCGGATGGTGGCGGGCGGGCCCGCCGCGGCTGCGACCGTGGCCAGCATTTCCTGGCCGACGGGCTGCAGGCCGGCGAGTTCCGCGCCGTACCGCAGCCGGGCTCCGGCAGCGGCAGCGCGCTGGGCGAGGATGGTTTCGAGGTGATCCTGCGCGCACGCCCACACGTGGCCGTCGAACGGCGCACGCCGGATCTCCGGGCCGGTCAGGCAGGAACGGATCGACATCGCGTACTCGCAGCGGAAACCCAGGCGCCGCACGTCCGGCTCGGCTCCCCAGCGGCTGATCAGCTGCATGGTCTGCGCGGTCAGCGCGGTGGCCCGCGGATGGCGGCCGGCGGCCGGCCGGCGCTCGAGGATCAGCGGCGCCAGTCCCCGGGCGGCCAGCTCCAGCGCCGTGGCAAGCCCAGCCGGGCCCGCGCCAACCACTAGGACCTGGACTCGTTCTTCGCTCTGGCCATTCACCGGATCCTCCAGGATGCTAGCTTATGAAGGTACCCTGATTATCAGGGTCCCTTCATAAAGGAGTCAAGTCGTGCCCGGTCCCGATCTGTCCACGCCCACCCTGCTGCGAACGGCGTACAACGTCCTGTCCGCCGCCATTTACGATGCCGTGGCGCAAACAGGCGCCACCGACATGCGCCCCGCCCACGGCAACGCGATGGAGATGCTCGCCATCCAGGACGGCCTCCGACTCACCGACCTCGCGGCCCGCGCCGGCATGGCCCCCCAGTCGATGGGCGAGCTCGTCGACGACCTGGTCTCCAAGGGGTACCTGGAACGGCATGAGGACCCCGCTGACCGCCGGGCCAAGCGCATCTACCTCACCCAGAAAGGCCGCACGACAGCCGCAGCCAGCAAGGTAGCGGTGCGCCAGATCGAACGGCAGATATCGGAGATGCTCGGCGCGCGGCACTACCAGCAGATGCGCCGCAACCTCGCAGCCATCGCCGAACTGGACCTCGGGAGGACCACCCGCTAAGACACGACATCCTGCCAGCAGGCGGCACCGGGCAACGCTACCAAGATCAGCGAGCTGGTTCGGGCTCGTCGCCGGGCTCATCCCGTTTGCTCGCGAGATTCGGCTGACTGCTGCGTATACAAGGGCGCGTCGGGCAAGGCAGGTGAGACGACCCAGAGCACCTGCGTCCGGCCTGCCTGCGGGCTGGCACGGAAGGTGTGCGGTGTATTGGCCGGGAAGGTGAAGGCATCGCCCTGGTCCAGGCTGATCTGCTCGCCGGCGACAGTGACCTGCAGTTGCCCACCCAGGACGAAGACGAACTCCACATCGGCGGGCAGCGGGTAGGGGTCATCCCCGCTGCCGCCGCCGGGCTCGATGTCGGACAGGATGGCCTGCACCCGCTTCTCGCCGGACGGCGTAAGAACGTACTCGGTCATGTTCTTGCCCCCGAAGTTGATCGGCGGGTAGGCGTCGCGCCGGATGACCTCGCCGGTGGGAGCCTGGAACAGCGAGCCGACGGAGATGCCGAGCGCGTCGCAGAGCCGGATGAGCGAAGCGACCGAGACGTTGACCAGGTCCCGCTCCAGCTTGGACACGAACCCCTTGGTCAGGCCGGCCTGGTCGGCGACCTCGGCCATGCTCATCCGGGCGGCGAGCCGGGCCGCCTTCAGCTGCGCGCCGATGCGCGTCCCCTCAGGGACCCCGTCTGGCGCGGCGTTCCCGTTGCTGGCGCTGGACATCGGTCCTCCATGAAACTCCGGAACTCATTTATGAAACAAAGGTTGACTAACAGGAAACTCGATGTGATTATAACTCACAAGGCGGGTCACACCTAACAGGGAGGCGGCGATGGCCACACAGTCCCGGGAACCCACACTCGAGGAAGAGCAAGAGCGCGGCCTGCTCGGCCAGATCGAGGTGCACTCGATCGACTGGATCCCCGACACCGAACGACACGGACGGACGTGGCAGCAGGCCATGCTGTGGTTCCTGGGGAACTTCCAGTACTTCACCATCCCCATCGGCTTCGTCGGCCCCGCGCTGGGCCTGTCCCTGGGCTGGACGATCCTGGCCGGCGCGGCGGGCATCGCCTTCGGCACGCTGTTCATGGCCTTCCACGCCACCCAGGGCCCGGTGTTCGGGCTGCCGCAGATGATCCAGACCCGCGCTCAGCTCGGCTACCGCGGCGTCGTCGTGGCGCTGTTCGCCGTGCTGTTCACCTATATGGCCTTCAACGTGGCCGACCAGGTGCTGCTGGCCAGCGGACTGCACGGCGCGTTCGGCTGGAACGCCCACCTGGTCGCCGCGGTCACCGCGGTGCTCGCCGCGGCGCTGGCCATCTTCGGCTACGACTGGGTACACCGGGTGTTCCGGTTCCTCCTGGTCATCTCGTTCCCGTGCTACGCGATCATCTCGGTCGCCATCCTGATCGGGCACGCCGGCGGGCACGCGCCGCACCACCCGGGCGGGTTCGTTTTCGCGGCGTTCATGAGCCAGTTCTCGGTGGCCGCCGCCTACAACATCACGTACGCGCCCTATGTCTCGGACTACTCCCGCTACATGCCGCGCAACACCTCGCCGCGCGGGATCATCGCCGCGGTGTTCTTCGGCGCCTCCGGGTCGGCGATCTGGCTGATCGCGCTGGGTGCGTGGCTGGCCACCCGGTTGGGCGCCAACGACGGCCTGGTCGGCCTGCAGACCGTCGGCGACAACGTGGCTGCTCCGCTCGGCTCCATCACCGCGTTCTTGTCCGCCACGGCGCTGCTGGCCACGATGGGCATGAACGGCTACGGCGGGATGCTGACCGTGCTGACCGGCATTGACTCGTTCAAGACGATCAAGACCAGCAGGATCTTGCGGACGTTGACCGTCCTGGTGCTCGCGGTCATCTGGTACGCGATCGGCGAGAGCATCTCTACCAGCGGATCCAACACCGCGGTCAGCGCGGTGCTGAACTCCCTCACGCTGATGCTCTACCTGCTGGTGCCGTGGACCGCGCTGAACCTGGTCGACTTCTTCTTCGTCCGCCGCGGGCACTACGCGATCACCGACATCTTCCGCCCGGATGGCGTGTACGGCGCCTGGGGCTGGCGCGGCCTGACCGCCTACTTCGTCGGGTTCGCCGCCGAGATACCGTTCATGGTGCTGCCGCCGATCGCCGGTGTGTCCTATACCGGCTGGTTCCCCAACCACGTGACCAACGGCGTGGACTACTCCTGGCTGGTCGGACTGGTGGTCTCCGGCCTGGTCTACTTTGTTCTGTCGCGTTCCCTCGACCTGGCCGCCGAACGGTCCGCCATCGAGGCCAGCGAGCGGGAACTGCAGGCCATCGACGTCGTCGCCGAGGCAGCGGCGCTCGCCGAGCAAGCCCACCCGGACACGCACGAGGCAGCGACAGCCGCCGAGCCCGGCCAGATGAGCACGCGGGCACCCGAGGACGGTGAATGACATGGCCGATTCCGTCCCGCGGATCATCACCGGCGACACCATCGGGCCGGTGGATTCCACCGCGGTGCCCCGCTACGCCGGGGAGGCCACCTTCGCCCGCCTGCCCCGCATCGACGAGGTGAGCCAGGCCGACGTGGTCATCCTAGGCGTGCCCTTCGACAGCGGGGTCAGCTACCGGCCCGGCGCCCGGTTCGGCCCGTCGCACATCCGGGAATCATCCCGCCTGCTCCGTCCCTATAACCCGGCCCTGCAGGTACCGGTGTTCGCCAGCCAGCAAGTCGCCGACGCCGGGGACCTCGCCGTCAACCCGTTTAGCATCGACGACGCGATCAGCGCCATCGAGCGGGGCGCACGCGCCCTGCTCGAACGCACCGGGTTCGTGCTGACCCTCGGCGGAGATCACACCGTGGCGCTGCCGATGCTCCGCGCGGTCCGCGCGGTGCGCGGCCCGGTGGCCGTGATCCACTTCGACGCGCACCTGGACACCTGGGACACCTACTTCGGCGCCGCCTACACCCACGGCACCCCGTTCCGCCGCGCCGCCGAGGAAGGCCTCCTGGACCGGACCGGGTGCCTGCACGTCGGGACCCGCGGCCCGTTGTACACCGACGCCGACCTCAGCCAGGACGTCGAGCTGGGCTTCCAGGTGATCCCGGCGCCGGAGGTCGACCAACTCGGCGTGACCGGGATGGCAGAACGCATCGCTCAGCGGGTCGGCGACCGGCCGGCGTACGTCTCGGTCGACATCGACGTGCTCGACCCGGCGCACGCGCCCGGCACCGGAACTCCGGAGGCCGGCGGCCTGACCAGCCGGGAACTGCTCGCCACGCTGCGCTCCTTCGCCCGGCTGAACCTCGTCGGCGCCGACATCGTGGAGGTCGCGCCCGCCTACGACCATGCTCAGATCACCGGAATCGCCGCCGCGCACGTCGGCTACGAGCTGCTGTCGGCGCTCGCAGCCGGGAAGGCCGCGCCATGAGCCGGCGTTCCCGGTCATGGCGGTCATCCGGCCTGGGCGGGGCGGATGTTCTGGTTGAAGCGGAACCGGTTGGCGGGATCGTCGTGCGCCTTAACGGCGGCTAGCCTCGCGTAGGTCTCGGCCGGGTAGGACGCACGCACCTTGTCCTGGTCCCCGTCGCCGGTGAAGTTGACATACATCTGGCCTGCCCCGAACGTTGCCATCGAGTCCCGCGTAGCGCGGGCCCACCCGCGGTTGGCCGCGAAACCCGCACCCAGGCATGGCTGAGCGAGCCTGTCACGCCGAGGGCTTGTTCCGGGGATACGGACTGGTTGTCTGGGACCCGAGGTGAGCGGCTGCCGCCGGGAACGACAGCCGCCTCACTGCATAATCACGACTGGAGACAGGACTCAGCCGAGGTAGTTGGCGGTCTGGGGGATCCGGGGGGCGCCGCAACCGTGGGATCCCGGCAAGCCAAGGCCGTCCCTGGACTCTGTGTCCTTCGCGCATAGGTTCCAGTCCCAGTACGCCGAGTTATTGCCGACTGTGAACGAGAACGTAAGCGTGCTCTCAAACCCATTGGCATATATCTTCTGCACGCTGGAGACGCTTCCGTGGCCGCCGTTCAGGTAGAGCCATCTCGGCGGAGAATTGCTCGCCGCCCCGAAGTTGACCCCGAAGTAGGGATAGACGTGCTTGCTCATCTCGACAGCAAGGGCCGATCTGGGAACTTCAAAGAAGAGGTGATATGTCAAACGGCACACCGGCCGACCGCAGGTGTCGCGCCCGGTCACCCACCAGTCGGAAGCGACATAGACGTTCTGCCTGGGCGACGTGGCCAACGGGGTAGTCGCGCTCTTGCGGGCGAACAACTCGACCTTGTACCGGGTGGCCAGGGTCGGCGTGACGGTGAAGGAGTACCTAGCCGTGCCAGCCGCGCTGAGCGTGATCGACCTGACCGGCTTGGCTGCGGTGGTGTAGGGGAACTGCTGGGCGTACAAGGTGGCGACCTCGCCAGCGGCCGCGCCGGTGATGGCGCCGTGAATCCTGGCGGTGCCCCACTTGCCGTTCTGGTAGATCACCCAGACATCCCCCGTCACGGTAGGGTTGCTGGACGTAGCTGAGACGGTGATCGTGGTGGTGGCCGCTCGGGCCGGGACAACGGCGGCCAGCAGGGCAGCCATCGCCATACTTCCGGTCAGGGCCACAACGGTGACCCGCCGCCATGCTCTGAGCATGCGTTCCTTACTTTCTGCCTGCGCCAGCAGGCTCGTATCGGCGTGACAGTGATCCACCATCAGCCGGTTTCGCCCCCGGTCCCGGGTAAGGAATACGGACTTACTCATGGGCAGGACAAGACGGGCGCCCTGGCGGTCGACACGCAGTAACTTAGCTGGGCGGCGGGGGTACCCCGATAGCGCGAGCAGTCCGTGAATGCCGCAGCACACCGGCTCCCCGCTCACGCTCGCTTGCGCGCTCCAGCGCCTGTACCAGTTAAGTGCACGTTCACGGCCTAGCATCCTGGAACCGCAGGAGCGAACCGGAGCGAACCGGAGCGCGATGGAGCCGGCCCGGTCAGCAGGGCAGGAATCGGGTAACGATGGCCGCCGCGAGTGAGCACCATCGTCTTCTGCGCTGGCCTCGCGGCGCTCTTTCTAGCCAGGTCTCCTCATTTAGAAACGATCGAGCGCGGGCGCTTTCTAGTCAAGACTTCTTACTAGGATTGGCACGTGGACCCGGCCAAACCCTCGCTGCAGTTGCTGCGTTCCCTGACCGACGAGCGCATCCTGCGGGCCCTGATGCAGCACCGGCGTCTGACGCGAGCCGAACTGGCCGCCCGGACCGGCATCTCCAAGCCGACCGCCGGCGAAAGCGTGCGCCGGCTGGCCGAAGCCGGACTGGTGGCAGATACCGGCCAACGGACCGCAGGCGGCCGCGGCCGCGGCCGCGTCGGCGTGTACTACGCCCTGGCCGACGGCATCGGCGCAGCCCTCGCCGTCAGCATTGCGCCGGCCGGCATCGTCGCCGAGTGCATCGACGCCTACGGCGCGGTGGTGTCGCGGGCCGAGGAGCAGATCAGCAGGTCGGCCCGGCCGGAGCAGGCTGCCGCCGCGCTGAGGATCGCCGCCACCAGGGCCCGGCAGGGCGCCGGGCTGACCCCGCGCCTGGCTGCCGTGAGTGCCGCCGACCCGGTAGACAGGGCCACCGGCAGGCTGATCCACCTGCCCGACGCGCCGTTTCTGGTCGGCGAACTTGATCCGGTCCAGATCCTGGCGTCGCACGTCGACGGGCCGGTCAGCGTCGACAACGACGTGAACTGGGCCGCACAGGCCGAACGCGACCACGCCGGAACCGCTGCACTGGCCGACTTTGCCTACATATTCCTCGGCGAAGGACTGGGCTGCGCTATCGTCAGCGACGGCCAGGTCGTACGCGGACATAACGGCGTGGCCGGCGAGATCGCCCACCTGATCACCGCCGGCCCGCACCGCCAGGCGATGCCCCTGATTGAGGTATTCGGCGAACTGGGCCTCAGGCAGGCCGGCTCCACTGCTATCGACGTGGAGCGTCTCCTGGCCGCGGCCGCCGGCCCGCAAACCGGGGCTCCGGTTACTCGCGACCTCATCGGCCAGGCCGTCACCGGGGCAATCGCTGCCGCCGTGGCCCTCGCCGACCCAGAACTCATCATCATCGGCGGCCCGTGGGGCAGCCAGCCGGCGATCCTCGACGCCATTACCGCCTGCACCGCGCGCCTCCCCCGTCACATTCCGGTCCGCGGCGCCGAGCTGACCGACAACCCATCCCTGGCCGGCGCGCGGACCGACGCGCTCAGCCGCCTGCGCTCCGACATCATCACCCGCCCCCGCCCGGGCCGGGGCTAGCTGAACCCGGCAGGGCGGCAATTCCGCCGCCGCCGAAGCGTGACCGGATAGGTGCGCACCCTCCGTAACGGCGGTGCGCCACGGCAGAATGAGGCCCATAACAGAGCTGGATGAGCACGGGCGGAACGTTGACGCTGCGCGGGGAAGCCATGACCGGAGATTCGCGGGCTGCATAGAGCGTTACCGGCAGGGCCGCCGGGAATGATCCTGCGGCAAGGGGCATTGCGCTGTCAGAAAGGACCAGGTCGATGGCTGATGATGAGCAGAGCGCATCCGGCATGGTCTCCGGCCTGGTTCAGGACTTCATCGCCCAGCTCCGCGCCGTGACCGAAGGGCTGGAAGGCCTAGCTGGATCCGGTGCACGCCGTCCGCTGGCACCCGGCACGTTTCCGCTGCCAGGCGCCCTTTCGGCGGCGCAGCTGACCGCGATCTCCGGCAGCGTTGCCGCGCAGCGAAGGAGCATCGAAGCGCTGAAAGCTCAGCTGTCTTCCTTCGATGAGCAGCTCGCGGTACTGGAACAGATCCTCAGCCCGCTCACGGAGTGGAGCAGGACGTGGGCAGATCTGGAAGAGCGGCTGCTGAAGATGAGCCGCAGGCCAGCGGCCGGGAGCCCCGACAGCTCATGACGGCCGGGATGCGCTGACCGGGTCACGCTCCGGGCTTCGCAGTCGGGGTCGGGCCAGGCGCGAGGATGCCGAGTTGGCGGGCCATCTCCAGGTCCTCGCGCACACCCCAGTGTTCAGCGATGCGGCCGTTTCGGACGCGGAAGAAGTGATGGTGTGCGACCGACACGCTGCGCCCGGTCGGCGGGACGTCGGCGAGGACGCCGCCGAGGACGAACGGCACCGAGGGCATCGCGCTGTGCGTTCCGGTGAACCGCACCCGGGCCGCGACGAGTTCGCCGTCGCTGACGAGTTCCTCAACGTCGTGCCGTTCGTCGGGGAAGACCTCGGCCAGGGTGGCGAGAATCCCGGCGACCCGGCCCCCGCTGGCCGGCCGGCCGTTGTTGATTGCGTCGTCGGCGAACTGGGCGGCGGCTTCGGTGTGCCGCCCGGTGCTCAGGTATTCGAACTGGTGTCGCACGACTCGTGCTGCGGCGTCTTCGGTACTCATGTCTCTCCCTAACTAATTGGCTAGATGCTAGTCTGATAAATATGGAGGCGAAGGTCAAGAGGGCCTACGACAACTCTCGCCGCCGCGCCGCCGCGGCTTCTGCGCGCACGCGGATCATCGACGCGGCCGCCGCGCTGTTCACCGAACGCGGCTACGGGGCCACGACCATCGAGGACATTGCCGCCGCCGCAGGGGTGTCGCGGGCGACCGTGTTCGCCAGCGCCGGAGCCAAGCCCGCGCTCCTGAAGGCGGCGTTCGATGCGACCCTGGCCGGCGACCACTTGCCTGTCCCCATGAGCGAACGCCCCGAAGCCAAAGCGATGGAGGCCGAACCGGACCCGGGTCGGATGCTCGACTACTACGCCGAGGTCGCCACTGGCCGAGCCCGGCGTATCGCGCCCCTGCAAGCGGTGATCCGGCACGCGGCCGGCGTCGATCCTGACGTCGCCGCCTTGTGGAACGAGACCGAGGCTCAGCGACGGCGCGGTGCCGGCATCGTTGTCGCGCGACTGCGCCGCAAGGCCGGGCCGCACTCTCAACTGCCCGACGAACGGGCTGCCGATGTCGTGTGGATCCTCAACGACGCGGCGCTATACCGATCATTGGTCACCGATCGGGGCTGGCCCGAGCCCGAGTACACGGCCTGGCTGGCGCACTCGCTGCGCGCGCAGTTGCTGCGGTAAGGCTTCCCCAGCTATCCACGTTCGCCCTGCCGCTGGTCATCAGCACATCCTCTGACCGCGAGCACCAAGCATCCGCTGACCGCGGCGCCAAACTGAACGCTCATTGCCTGGGCCTCTTTCGGGCGGCCCGTAAATTGCCCGGCAGCAACCGAGTACGTGGATACTGTGAAGCGCAGGAGCGGCGGATCACACCAGCAGGCAAGGGCCTGCACCGGTTCAATACCGCCAGCGATTACGATGCCGCGATCTGACGTAAAAGTGAGGCGGCCTGGTGACATCCCGGGAAAAGCGTGAGGCTGGACAAGATCCGCGCGCATCGGTGGATACCAGCGTGCCGGATCCCGGCGGGCCGCTGACGGCCGCGGAAGCACCGGCGGGGGAGGCGACGGCGAGCCTGGCCGCGCCGGCCCGGCCGGCGTGGGCCGCGGAGCGCCAGGGGCGCCGCCTGCGGGCGGTGGGGCCGTGGCTGGTGGTGGGCTGCTACCTCCTCGGCGCGGTGGCGGTGACGGCGCGGCTGTGGGTGGATCCGGCTGGCCGTGACCAGCTTGGTGGTGCCGGCGACGTGGACTTGTTTGCCTGGTTCTTGCGGTACGCGGCCACGGCTGTCGCGCATGGACACCTGCCGGCAATGGTGACGGCCGCGATGAACGCGCCGCGTGGGATCAACCTGATGTGGAACACCTCGTTCCTGCTGCCGGGGGTGCTGCTCGCGCCGGTGACGCTGCTGGCCGGGCCGCAGGTCAGCTTGACCCTGGTGCTGACGCTGGGCTTCGCCGGGTCGGCGGCCAGCTTGTTCTGGGTGTTGCGCCGGTGGGGGGCGACGCTCAGCGCGGCCGCGCTGGGCGGGGCGGTCTACGGGTTTTCCCCGGCGATGGTGAGCGCGGGCTTCGCGCATTACCATCTGCAGTTCGCGGTCCTGCCGCCGCTGATCGTCGATGCCGTGCTGCGGCTGATCACCGGTCGTGGGCACAGCGTCCGGGTCGGCGTCTGGCTGGGGCTGTTGTGTGCCGCGCAACTGTTTGTCGGGGAGGAGCTCCTCGTCTACACGGTGCTGGCGGGCCTGATCCTCACGGTGACGGTGGCGGTGAGCCGCCCCGGAGCGGTGCCGCGGCGGGCTCGCTTCGCAGTGACCGGCCTGGCCGCCGCGACGGCGGTGTTCCTGATCGTAGGCGGGTACGCGCTGTGGGTGCAGTTTGCCGGGCCGCTGGCCGAACATAACAAGCTGCTGGTTTCGCTCGTCAGCAACCCCGCCTTTGTGGTCACACCGTCGGCTTCGCTTCTGTTCCACACCCGCGCCAGCGCGGCTGCCACCCCGCCGATCGTGCATCCGACGGCTGAGGACCTGACTTACCTGGGCTGGCCACTGATCGGTGTCCTGGTGATCGCGACGGCGGTGTTCTGGCGGGATCTGCGGGTCCGGGCCGCGGCGGTGACCTGGGTGGTGCTGGAACTGTGCGCACTCGGCGGTGGCAAATTCCCCGTCGGCGGCGGCTTCAGCTGGCCGGGGTGGCTGCTGCCATGGCATTGGCTCGAAGGCCTTCCCGGCCTGGCCGAGGTGCTGCCGGGGCGCTTTGCCCTCATCGCGGATGGTGCCGCGGCCGCGGTCCTTGCGTTCTCGCTAGACCGGGCGCGCGCAGCGGTGCCGCGGGCCGGGGGCTGGCGGGGCTGGCCACGCGGAGCCCTCACCGGCGTCGCGCTGCTCGCAGTTCTGCCGCTGGTGCCGCTGCCCTACCAGGCGGCTTCGGTCTTGCAGGTCCCGGCCGGCTGGCAGGCGACCTTCACCAGGCTGCAACTCCCACCGGACGCGCCGGTGCTCGCCATCCCATTCCCCAACGCTTCCGAGCCCGAGGTACTGCGCTGGCAGGCGGACACAGGTCAACCCGACTCGATGATCGGCGGCTACTTCCTCGGGCCCAGCCCTACCGGGCAGGGCGTGTTCTACTTCGGAGTCCACAGTCCGCAGACGGATGTCGCCCGTTACCTGGCTAAGCTCTGGCAGGGACGCCATCCACCGAGCCCGTCCGACGCGGAGCTCCGTGCCGTCCTCGGATCCTGGCGGACCGCTGCGATCGTCGTGGTCACCAGCCCGCAGTCACCCGTTGCACGCGTCTTGACCCGGCTCTTCGGCAGGCCAACCTTTCACATTGGCAAAGTGCTCAGCTGGCGGCTGCTCCGCTGAGACCTTGAACCGCAGGGCAGCCCCCATCCCCCTCGCCTGGTGCCATCGGACCCAGCCGGTTGCTCCCTAGCCACCGTGCGGGCCCGCGGGTCACAATGTTCGGTATGACCAGGGGGGAGAAGTCAAGGACGCGCGCGGGCATCGCGGCCGAGCGGGCGGCGATCGAAGCGGAGATCGAGGGCAGCACGCTGCTCACCGCCTATGCCGAGACGGTGGCGTCCGCCGCCGATACGGTGGCGCACCGCTGGCTGGAAGCCGGACAGTGGCACTCACTCATCTACCGGCAGGTGTACGACCAGGTACGCGACCTGGCCCTCGGGCTTGGCGTACTCGGCTTCCAGCCGGGCGAGTTCGCGGTGATCTGGTCCCGGAACCGGTCGGAAGCGACGGTCGCGGACTACGCCGTGATGCACGCGGGCGGTGTTCCCGTGTTCATCTACACCACGGTGTCCGCCGAGCAGGCCGCCTACATCGCCGGCCACTGCGAGGCGACCGTCGCGATCGTGGAGCGGGAGTTCCTGCCCAAGCTGAGCTCGGTCCGCGAGGAGCTGCCGAAGCTGCGCCAGATCATCCTCATCGACGGCGAGGCGGATAACGCGATCGGCTGGCCGCAGTTGCTCGGCCTCGGCCACGCCGAGGCCGAGCGCTCGCCTGACCTGTTCGAGCGGACCTGGCGCCAGGTCAGCCCCGATGACCTGGCCACCTTGATCTACACCTCGGGCACTACCGGCCAGCCGAAGGCCGTCATGCTCACCCACCGCAACATCCGTTACGAGCAGCGCGCGGTGCTGCGGCTATACCTGGCCGAGCTGCTTGCGCTCCAGGCCGAGGGGCGGAGCGTCGGCGTCGGCGCCAGAACGGTGGTCTCCTACCTGCCGATGGCCCATAGCGCCGGGCGGGGGGTGGACCACTGGGGGGCGATGGCCGACCCGGTCACGCTCGCCTACTGCCCGGACGCCCTCAAGCTCTTCGAGATCGTGGCGCAGGTCCATCCGACTGGGTTTGTCGGAGTCCCGCGGGTCTGGGAGAAGCTGTACGCCACGCTGCGCACGGCTCTGCCCGATGTCTCCCCGGACGCCGTGCGCGCCATGCCGGAGCAGGCCAGGAAGGCAGTTCTCGCCCGGATCGGGCTGGACCAGTGCGGCCTCGCGATGACCGGCGCGGCGCCGATCGACCCGGCGATCATCGAGTTCTTCCAGGCGCTGGGGCTGCCGTTCAGCGAGGTCTGGGGGATGAGCGAGCTGGCCAACGCCGCCACGGGCGCCACGCCGGGGCGGACCCGCAACGGCGCGGTCGGCCAGGCGCTCCCGGGCATGGAGGTGCGGGTCGCCGGCGATGGCGAGGTGCTGGTCCGCGGGCCGACGGTGATGCGCGGCTACTACAAGGACCCGGAGCGGACGGCGGAGGCAGTGGACGCCGACGGTTGGGTGCACACCGGCGATATCGGCGAGTTCGACGCCGACGGCTTCTTGAAGATCACAGACCGCAAGAAGGAGCTGATCATTACCTCCGGCGGGAAGAACATCTCCTCGGCCCTCATCGAGTACCAGCTGCAGCGGCACCCGTTGATCGGCCAGGCGTGCGCGATCGGTGACCGGCGGAACTACGTGACCGCACTGATCGTGCTCGACCCGGAGGTCACCCCGGCCTGGGCCCGTGCGCACGGCATCGGGGCGGCCTCGCTGGCTGAGCTCGCCGCGCACCCGGAGATCCTGGCCGAAGTGGAGCGCGGCGTCGCCGAGGCAAACTCGCACCTGGCCCAGGTGGAGCAGGTCCGCCGGTTCCGCGTGCTGCCCGACGAGTGGACCGCCGAGACCGGCGAGCTCACACCTACACTGAAGCGGCGCCGCCGGGTCATCGCCGACCACTACGCGAGCGGGATCGACCAGCTCTACCAATGACCCCGATATCGTGGACGCCTGGCGACTGGAGTCCTTCCGTAGCAGCTGTATGCCTGGGTGCTACAGATCCGAACCTCCCGACGGCCCGCTCCTCACTGTCGTGCGTCGTCGCAGGCTGCTGGCTCACGCCGTTCCCTGGTTGCTGCACCCCGGAGGGTCCGATTTTGGGAGCCAGATGGGAACGGCCATCCATGGTCCAGTGCGCTTAGATGCGGTCAGCGTGACCGCTTGCAGTCCTCCGAGCAGGCTCGATATCTCTGACCAGCCTACCCGTACCCGTGTTCGCGCGGTTCGGGACGAAGAGACCGCCGGTTCAAATCCGGCCATCCCGACCAGATCAGGAGGTATGTGATTCCCGTCCAGCCAGCTCGTGGCTGATCAGCGCTTGTGGCCTGCCCGATAATCCAAGACGAAGCCGCCGAACAGCCCGATCGCGGCCACGATCGCCAGCACGACTCCAGGCCACAGGAGGCTGGACCTGATGGCTGCCACCCCGGGGCTAGGAGACGGAACTATTGTCGCCCCGGGGCTGGCCGACTGACTGGCGCCCACCACCAGCCATATCACGATGAGGATGATCGAGAACACGCCGGTCATCCGGCCCCAGCGGTGCATCTCGGATGCGATCTTGCTCGTGGCCTCGGGAGTCAGAACCGGCGGAGAGATCGGCACCCGCCAGGCGGAAGCCGGCTGGTCTTCGGCGTGGCTGACAAGCAGGTCTTCGTCTTCGTTGCTCATTCGGGCCCCTCCGGTTGAACGTCCTTGCCTGCAACAGTAAACATCCCGGGAAAGGCCGCATTCGACCGGCGGCTGAGGTAAGCAACGTCGGGCGCTGGCGTCGAGACGAACAGGCCGCATGCAGCATGAGGATGGCCAGGGCAAAATGGCAGTGACCATGGCTGGCATGGGCCCGTCCAACGGCGGGTCCGGGGAGCAGCGGGCCGTGGGCGAACTGCTGGTGCGCAGCACCATGAAGGCGGATCTCGAAGATGGTGGCGAACTGCAGGAACCGGGTGGTCACTGCGGCGGCCTCCGCGCTAGATGGATGTTCGCGCCGGGTCGGGGTGAGGCGCCGGGCCTGTGGTCCGATGAACCGGGTCGTGACGGCCGCCGGATGGCCTGTGCCCGGGAGGACGCAGAATCACGCCCCCCGGGCACGGCGGCGAGCTCAGGCCGGGCAGGCCGGCGGGGCGGCGTGGAAGACGGGGAATGGGTTGAGGTCGGCCATGAAGGTGTACCGGCCGTTCGTGCCGCCCTGGTTGATCTGGGCGGGGCTCGGGTTCAGCCGCATGAACCACGGCAGCAGAGCCTCGTCCTCCGGGTGGTAGAAGCCGTCGGCCACCTGGGTGCCGTTTGGCGTCGGCCCCTGCCGGAAGGTATTGGTTTCCTTCGTGAAACCGACCCCGACGACTGGGTCGCCGGTCTCCAGGACGTTCGAGCAGACCGGCGCGATGGCGGGAGACGTCCACGGCTGCACGAAGTTGTTGATGAACGGGTCATCGGCCCACTCGGAGATCTCGTGGCTCAGCGGGTCGATGTCCTGCAGCGTCCAGGCCCGTTGCGGGTTGAAGAACCCGGGCGTCACGTAGGAGGCCCACGCGAAGGTCTGAATCGGCTGGTTGCCGTTCCCGTGGCCCGAGCCGGTGCCGTGACCCACCACCTCGCTCGCGCCGTGGAAGCCGATGACGCAGCAAGAGAGCGGATTGTCCATGGTGAACAGCATCACGTTGTCGGTGAGGTACAGCTGCAGGTGCGTGGGGTCGGCGTAGCTGAGGGAGTTGTTCAGGTTCTGGATCCGGGTGGACCACCACGTGGCGTCGACATCGCCGGCCACCACGCCCCGCGCCGTCTGGATCAGCGTGCCCTGGGGGTTGGGCACGTCAATGGTGATCGCGGGGTGCACCACCGTGGTGAGGAGCAGGTGGTAACTGGTGCCCTGCTCGTTGAACTGCGACCGCATGGTCGCGTCCTCGAGCTGGTTGCTGGGGTTGCCGGGGGACAGGGTCCCGCCGGTGGTGTGGCCGTTGGCGACGGCCGGGTCGCTCACGAATTGTGTCGATGTGTAGTCGTTGTTGGTGAAGACCGGTGAGTTGAGGGTCGGCTGGAGGATGTCGGTTCCGTTGAAGGTCGCCCCGCCCACGTTCACATTCAGCGGGGTGACGTCAACGGTGATCGTGGTCGACCGCAGGAGCGCGGGATCTTGCCCCACCATGTTGAAACCGAAGGTAGTGGCGGCGAGCGGGTTGACCGCAGTGCGGAAGAAGTGCGTTACCGTCCTGGTCGACGGCTGCGGCTTGGCCCCGCCCACGGTAGTCGACATCGCGTGCAGGGCCGAGTCCGGGATGACAATCGGCGCCGGCGCGCCAGCCGCACTGGCTGGCGCCGCTAGAAACGGGATGGAGATGGCCACACCAGCCGCTAGGGCCAGTTTTCCAGCGAACGGTCGAATCATTCGTTCTCCTTTGAACGTGGGCACATTACGCATCGTGCCCGGTCACCTGGGAGCCGCCGACAGATCATGACGGGGCTCCGGCGGGTCGACATCGCGGACTCGCGGGCTTGCTGCCCGTGGCGGTGATCCCTCTCGCTCGCCGGGTTGTACAGCTCCGCGGCGGCGGTAGCGCCGGCACCGTCGGCCATCAGCACCGGGCCGTTGTCCGGCAAGGTGGCACTGCGGCCGTCGCGGCGCGTGGTCATGCTGCCGGTGGGGGGTGAACACGCCGCTCCTTCACGTTCTAACGTGCAAGGGTGGGCCCGGCCGCGGCGGGCGCTCTCCAGACCGCGGCCGGGGTCCGGCCGCGCCGCCGCCGCGAACGGAGGGAAGGGAGCGTCGCGACAGTG
>Ga0306924_10001594_pt1 | contig 20905 bp, 20 predicted proteins | sample sta12Can44000111_FD_203756 | JGI IMG/M metagenome (GOLD analysis project Ga0306924, IMG submission 203756) | Lab enrichment of tropical soil microbial communities from Luquillo Experimental Forest, Puerto Rico - statanox.12C.anox.44.000.111 (v2)... | ecosystem: Environmental > Terrestrial >...
AGCGACGTCACATCCTCGATCGCCTGGCGGGCGATCTCGATCTGACGTTTGGCGACGGCCTGCATGCCTTCGACCGCGACTTGGTTCGCTTGGCTCAGCGCCTCGATGTTACGGCGTTGGCAGGCCATCAGCGTCTCGACGTCGAAAGGGCGAAAGCGGAAATCGGCCATGAATTTGGTGACGTCGAAATCAAAAAAGTTGGGACGTGCTTCGGACATGGGTGCGGGTTCCGGTGTGGGGGGAGGTTCGAATAATTGTGCGGTGCACAACGAATTCCTATATCGGGGCCCCCCGCAGCGCCGTCAAGACATTTTTTGCAGTGCAGCAATTCAGGCGGGGACTGGTTCGCCGCCCCTGCGCTCTCTGCACGCCGGCACAAAGCAGCGCTCGATGCGACGCAGGCGAGCGTCGAGCGCCGCCATTGTGCGACCGAGATCGGAGGAATCGTCGCTGCGCCACACGCGCGTTGTCGAAAGATAAGCCGCTGCGACAAGCCTGACGATTATTGCGCCCCGCATCCCGTCAGTTGATATATCGGCAGCTTCGAGCAGCCACCGCACCGAGCGCAACAACGAGCTCCCGGCGCAAAGCGCGGTTACGGGATCGCCCGGCAATTCACGGCTCAGCACGTCGAGCGCCGCCTTATAGGGCTGGAGCGCGTCGAATCGCCGCATCAACAGATCGAACAGCCGGTCCCGCGGCCGCTCGTCTGGCTCGGGGACCGGGGGATCGGCCAGCACGATTTCATCTATACGGCGGAACAACCCGCCCAGGATCGCCTGCTTCGACCGAAACACGCGATATACCCGCAGGATCGGAAGCCCGGCCGCCGCGGCGATCGCGGCGAGCGACAACCCCCGCCACCCCTCCGTCGGTATGAGGGCGAGGGCGGCATCGATGATCCGGTCGGCGTCACCCGGCCCAGCACCCGTCGATCGGCCGCGTCCGTTCGTCCTGCGCGTTCTTGCCATATCAGTTTGCGAGCTCGCGCGATCGGGCCGCAGCCGCAGCGACGGCGCGCTTGATCAGCGCCTCGAGGCCGTCTGCAGCCATCAGCACGTCGAGCGCGGCGCGGGTGGTACCGCCTGGGCTCGTGACATTTTCGCGGAGTTGCGCCGTGCTCTCCGCCGAGATGCGGGCGAGTTCGCCCGAACCGGCAACGGTGCTGAGTGCCAGCCGTGCCGCCAGCTCGGACGGCAACCCCTCGGCTTCGCCCGCGCGCGCAAGCGCCTCGATCAACAAAAATACGTAAGCCGGACCACTCCCCGATAGCGCTGTGACCGCGTCGATCAGCCTCTCGTCGTCGACCCAGGCACTCTCGCCGATGGCGGCGAGCAAACGTTCGCAGAGCCTTCTTTGCGCGAAGGTCACGAGCGGGCTGGCACAAGCGACCGTGATCCCGCGCCCGATTGCAGCCGGGGTGTTGGGCATTGTCCGGACAATCGCGGCGGCGCCGAGATGCCGGGCGAGACCGCCCAACGTCTTGCCGGCCACGATCGATAAGAACAACGTTCCCGGGTGCGCCCACCGGCGATAGCTCGGCAGCACCGTATCGACGACTTGCGGCTTGACCGCGAACACGACGGCATCAGCTACGAGCTCGTTCGGCAGCGCCTCCGGCCCCGGATACCAGAGGGTCTCGGCGGACGAATCGAGACCCGCCGCCATTCCAGCCGGCTCGATCACCAAAAAACGCGACGCGACGCCGGCCGCGATCCAGCCACGGAGCATCGCCGTCCCCATCTTTCCGCACCCGACGAGAACGAGGCCGCGAGCTGTTGCCGCATCATCCATCGCAAGCCAACCGGCGCTCAGGCCTCTCCGACCGGATCGATCATCGCCGATGCGATCGCCTGCGCCGGCGATTTGCCGCCCCAGACGACAAACTGGAATGCAGGATAAAACCGCTCGCATTCCGACAAGGCGATATCGACGAGATCCTCGACCTGTTCGACGCTCGCCGCCGAAACACCGCGCAACAGCACCGCATGGCGGAAGGCCGGCGAATTGTTCTCCGCCGACAGGTCGAAATGTCCCAGCCACAGCTTCTCGTTGGCGAGAGCCAGCAGCTCCCAGACCGCAACGCGGCGGCTCTTCGGTACTTTCATGTCGAAACCGCAGGAGAAGTGCAAAGCGCAAATCTCCTCCTGCCACACAAAGTAAAGCCGATAATCGCACCACCGGCCGGAGATCTCGACGACCAGCTCCTCCTCGCTGGCGCGGTCGTGCACCCAGTCATTGGCGATGACGATCTCCTCGACAAGGTCGATCGGGTTACCGGAATACAGCGTTGGTTCGACAATGGACACGGATGTCATCAAGCCCTCCTCGGGCCCTCGACGGGAAGCCGCCTTTGCCGGTCAAGGTACGTTAGGCTGGTCACAACCCCGCGGCCGGCGCGCAGGTCACCGCATCGAGGCTGCCGATCTACCAACAATGACGCAAGAGAGATTTGACGGTCCTTTCGTCTATTTTGCGCAAATCTAAGAAAGGGGGGAGGCGGGATCAGTGGCGGGAGCCGCCGCAGGCTCTCGGGTTGCGAGCCGCGCTTCGAGTTCTGCGAGCCGTTTTTGCAAATCCTCCTGCTCGGCGCGCGCCTTCGCAGCCATCGCCTTCACTGCTTCGAACTCCTCACGGCTCACCAGATCCATCCCGGCGAGCACTCTTTCCAGTTGCTCGCGCAACCGCGATTCGACCTCGCTCTTCACCCCTGACAACGTGCTCATCGCGCCCGCGGCGACGCGGGCGAGGTCGTCAAGGATCCTGTTCTGGCTCTGCATCGCCTCGTCTCCGCCTTTGTCCTGGGCGTCACCCTCATCAATGGCCGCCATCCCGACCCCTCACCAGCGTGTGGGGGAAGGAGTGGGAGTCGCGAAGGGGTCCGAACCCGGATTACCTCCGGTTCGACTTGAAGGCCGGCATCACCTCCTCGGCGACCCATTGGAACTGCTCGAGCATCGTCGTCTGCGGAGTTCCGATCGGGTTCGAAAGGCTGATATGCTCCATACCCGGGTAGCGCTCTTCGAAACCCTTCAGCAGCTCGACCAGCTCCGCCGGTGTGCCGGCGAACCACGAGCCGAGGGCCATGTAATGCTCGACGGTCGGCACCCCGGCCGCACTCCAGCCGCCGCGGCGCGCGACGGCCGCGATCTGCTCCGGCGTAAGCCCCGGCACGAACCCCAGCGGCGCGAACATCTTGACGTGTTCCTCGTAAATCGGAGTGATCTCGCGGATCGCCTGCTCTCGGGTCCGCGCGAGGTGGAAATGGAGGCCGAGCTGGAGGTTCTCGCCGAGGTTCAGCTGTAAGCCCGCCCGCGCCGCGGCGTCGCGGTAGCCGGTGATCGGACCCGCCTGCATCGTCGCCGCGCCGCCGCCGACCGCCCCCTTGATGCCGTGCCGCACCATGAAATCGAGCCCGCGCGGGTTGGCGCTGACGATCGGCTGCCAGATCTCGACGGGCCGATGCAGCGGGCGCGGCACCAGGGTGAGCCTTTCGAGCTCGTAGCCGCGATAGGGGACCCGCGGCGGCAGCGTGTAGTGTTTGCCCTTATGCGAGAACGACTCCTCGTTGAAGGATTTGACAATGATCTCGACCTGCTCTTCGAACAGTTCGCGATTGGCGTCCTGGTCGAGCATCGGGGCGCCGAAAGTCTCGACTTCGCGCGTGTGATAGCCGCGGCCGACGCCAAAAATCGTCCGCCCGCCGGTCAGGATGTCGGCGGTCGCGAAGTCCTCGGCGAGCCGCAGCGGGTGCCACATCGGCGCGATGTTGAAGGCGCAGCCGATTTTGAGGCTCTTCGTCACATGCGCGAGGTGCACCGCCAGCATGAGGATGTTGGGGATGCACTCGTACCCTTCATGCTGAAAGTGGTGCTCGGCGAGCCATAGCGTATCGTAACCGAGCGCATCCATCTTCCGCGCGATCGCATCGGTCTTGTCGAAGACGCTCGCGAGGTGTTCGTTCGAGAAACGCCGCTCATTGGCCGGGGTAGTATTTTGTCCGCGCTCGGGGAGATCGACGTGGCCCGCATACACCGTCGTGAACTTCGTGATCATGTTTCATCCCTCCGGGTCGTTTGCGGGTAGCTGCAAGTGATCAGTCTTACCCGATTTCGCGCGTTTTGCCACTAAGCACCGCCGGGGCGCATTAGATCGAACGCGGGGGGTGCGCACAGCAGACCCATGACCTTTCAAGGACAATCATAAATTGTGCAGCATTCGCCCGAATGTTGCAATCTGCAGCGAATCTACGGCTAATTCTCCTTTTGAATCTGCAGCTAATTCTCCTTTTAGTGTGTCGCGTGCCTCGACGACCGGCTCGGTCGCCTCGTTATCGACCGGAGAATTATGATGATATAGCAACATTGTACAGAAAGCAACTGATTCGACGACTATGACCCGGTGCGTGCGTTGGCTCCGCGCATTTGCGCCTGACCGCGCGGCTTGACACACCTCGCAGGCGACCGGCACCTTGCCGGAGCGAAGGCGGGTTGGAACCGCCGCGATCCATCACATCGAGGGAGAAACGCGATGAAGCTGCCGCGCAGGTCGCTCCTCGCCGGTCTGACAACCGTACTGGCCGCCCCCGCCACCCTGCACTGGCCGGCCCGCGCGGCCGAGTTCACGTTTAAATGCGGCAGCTCGCTCCCCGATGGCCATCCGATGGCGGTCCGTTTGCGCGAAGCCATGGCGCTCATCAAGGAGGAGAGTGGCGGGCGGCTCGACATCACGCTTTACACCAACAGCCTGCTCGGCGGCGATACCGCGATGATCTCGCAGACGATCGCCGGCGCACTCGAAATGTACACACTGCCGCTCGACCTGCTGGCCGCCAAGAACCCGGCCTGCGGGATCTTTGGCGTCGGCTATGCTTTTCTCAACTATGATCACGTTTGGGAGGCGATGGATGGCGAACTCGGCAATTACCTGCGCGGGATCGCCGATCAGATCGGCTTCCATGTAGTCCACAATTGCTATGATCACGGCTTTCGCGAAATTACGACCCGCACCAAACCGATCGAAACCCCCGGCGACTTGCGCGGCTTCAAGATCCGCCTGCCGGTAGCGCCGTATTTCATCTCCTTGTTTCAGCATCTCGGGGCGTCGCCGACCCCGATCAATTTCGCCGAAGTTTACAGCGCGCTGCAGACCGGTGTCGTGGACGGGCAGGAGAGAAGCATTTCAATGAAAAAGCGCTGCAGGAGCGCGAAGACTGGCAGGGCATGACCCAAAAGGAAATCGAGAATTTGAAGAGCAAGGGGATGATGATCAATTCACCCGATCCCAAGCTATTCCAAGACGCCCTGCTCAAGACGGATTTTTATTCTGAGATGAAAACAAAGTCCGGTGATAAAGCGTGGGCATTGCTCGAGAGGTATGTGGGCCCGCTTGCATGAGTCCTCGACCAGGTCTCTCTTACCCTCTCCCTCTGCTGGCCGGGGGGAGAGGGCAGGGTGAGGGGGGCGGACGCGCCAGATGCCCCACCTCACCCTCCCGTCGCACAGCGACGGGCCCCTCCCTCTTCCCCCTAAAGGGCGGAGAGGGGCCGTTTTCTCGAGCGATGGGGCAACGCTCGGTTAGGGGTGACGGTGATCCGTTGCGAACACGGAGTTCGTTTTGCGGGACGCTATGAGCGCTGGGGCGCCGGGGATCGCGCCGCCGATCACCGGCGAGAACGAAATCGCCTGGGCGGGCCTGCGGCGCCGGGCGCTGATCCTCGATCGCACGATCGGCATCGTGGCCGAGGTGCTCGGCGCCGGGATCGTCGTCGCGGAAACCGGCATCCTCTTTGCCGGCGTGGTCTCACGGTATGTCTTCAACAGTCCGCTCATGTGGACGGACGAGCTTGCCAATTTCCTGTTCCTGTGGCTGGCGATGCTCGGAACCGTTGTCGCGCTGCGCCGCGACGAACACATGCGTCTAACGACTTTCGTGAATTCCCTGGCGCCGCAGTGGGCTCGTTCGCTCAGCACCGTCGGCGCCCTCGTCGTCATTGTGTTCGTTCTGGAGATCCTGCTGCCGGCAGCGCAGTATCTCGAGGTCCAGAAATCGACCGAGCTCATCACGCTCTCGATCTCGGACGGTTACCGGGTCGTCGCGATCCTAGTCGGCGCCACCCTGACCGCCGTCATCGCACTGTTGCGCTTGCTCGAAACGACAACTTCTCGCTGGTTCCTGGTTGCTGTCGCACTGGTGGGCGGCGTCGCGCTGGCATTGTGGCTGGCGCAGCCTTTGCTGATCGCGATGGGGCATGCCAGCCTGATCCTGTTCTTTGTCGTGCTCGTCGCCGCTTACGTGATGATCGGGGTGCCGATCGCCTTCACCTTCGGCATCGCCACCTTCTCCTATCTCGCGCTGACCACCGACTTGCCGCTCGTCATCGTCGTCAACCGGATCGACGACGGCATCTCCAACCTGCTGCTGCTGGCGGTGCCGATGTTCGTCGTGCTGGGCCTGCTGATGGAGATGACCGGCATCGCGCGGGTAATGGTCAATTTCCTCGCAGCGCTGATCGGCCATGTCAAAGGCGGACTCTCCTATGTGCTGCTCGGCGCGATGTACCTCGTCTCGGGGATTTCAGGGTCGAAGGCGGCCGACATGGCGGCGGTGGCGCCGATCCTCTTCCCGGAGATGCGGCGCCGCGGCGCGCATCCCGGTGAACTCGCGTCGCTGCTCGCGACCTCGAGCGCAATGTCCGAGACGATCCCGCCGAGCCTGGTGCTGATCACGATCGGCTCCGTCACCAACATTTCGATCGCCGCTCTATTCACCGGCGGCCTGGTGCCGGCTGCCGTCGCGGCGCTCGGGCTAGTCGTCGTCGCCTGGTTTCGCTCGCGCCGCGCCGATCGCGGGGCCGGGACGCGGGCGCCGGGAAGGCAAATGGTGCGGACCTTTATCATCGCGGTCCCAGGGCTGACCTTACCCTTTGTGATCCGCGCCGCGGTCATCCAGGGGGTGGCGACCGCGACCGAGGTGTCGACCGTCGGCGTCGTCTACACCGCCCTTTTGGGCCTCCTCGTTTACCGTCAGTTCGATTGGCGGCGGATCTATCCGATCCTTGTCGATACCGTCTCGCTGACTGGCGCCGTCATGTTGATCATCGGCACGGCAACGGCGATGGCCTGGGCCTTGACCCAATCCGGTTTCTCGCAGTGGCTGGTCTCCGTCATGGCCGGCGTGCCGGGCGGCACGGCCGGGTTTCTCGCAATCACGATCGTCGCGTTCATCATTCTCGGCAGCGTCCTCGAAGGGCTGCCGGCGATCGTGCTGTTCGGCCCGCTGCTGTTCCCCGTAGCAAAGGCGATGGGCGTGCATGAGGTCCATTACGCGATGATCGTGATCCTCGCGATGGGGATCGGTCTGTTCGCGCCGCCCTTTGGTGTCGGTTACTACGGCGCCTGCGCGATCGGCCGTGTTTCTCCCGATGATGCGCTGTGGCGGATCTGGCCCTACATCGCCGCCCTCGTCGTCGCTCTCGCCGTCGTTGCCGCGATTCCCTGGCTGTCGATCGGATTCTTGTAATGGATTACGTCACTCTCGGTCGGACCGGGCTCAAGGTCAGCGTTGCCGGTCTCGGCTGCGGCGGGTTCAGCCGCCTCGGCCTCGGCACGGGTAAAAGCGAGGCCGATGCTGTTGCGCTCGTCCGCCAGGCCTTCGATCTGGGCGTCAACATTTTCGATACTGCCGCCGCCTACGGCACCGAAGCGGCGCTCGGCAAGGCGATCAAGGGAGTACCGCGCGACAGCGTTGTCATCGCGACCAAGGCGTGGCTCCCGCACCGCGAGGGCCGGGGTGCCGCCGAGCGCGCGGTGCGCAGCCTCGACAACTCGCTGCGGCAGCTCGATACCGATTATGTCGACATCTTCCAGCTGCACGGCGTCATGCCCGACGCCTACGAGCAGGCGCGCGACGTGATCGCACCCGCCCTGCTGAAGGAGCGGGATAAGGGCAAGCTTCGTTTTCTCGGCGTCACCGAAGCCGCCTCGGAAGACGCCGAGCACGCGATGCTCGCGCGCGCCGTCGAGGACGGTGCGTGGGACACCGCCATGCTCGCGTTCCACATGATGCACCAGAATGCGCGCGCCAAGGTGTTTCCGCGGACGATGGCCAACCGCATCGGCACATTGCTGATGTTCGCGGTACGCAACATCTTTTCGCAGCCGCAGCGTCTCGCGACCGCTTTGCAGGAGCTGACGGCGAGCCGGCAATTGCCGCGCTGGCTCGCCGATGCGCCTCGCCCGCTCGGCTTTCTGTTGCATGAAAAGGGCGCGCGCACGATTACCGAGGCGGCCTATCGCTTTGTGCGGCACGAGCCAGGTGTCGATGTCGTGCTGTTCGGCACCGGCGACCCGGAGCATCTTCGCGCGAACATCGCCTCGATACTGTCGCCGCCGCTGCCGCTGGCGGATCGTCAGACCCTGACAAAGCTGTTCGGCCACCTCTCGGGCGTCGGCCTCGACCCGCCCTACAGCATGCCCGGCCTCAGCTCGGGCTAAAACTGGCGCCACGCGGCAACGGTGCGCCGCTCGCGAGATAGACGCCGCCGGAAATCAGGGCGATGCCAAGCCAATCGGTCCGGTCGGGCCATTCGCTGAGAAGCGGGATCGCGAGCAATGCTGACAACGCCGGCACCAATGCGCCAAAGGCCGCACCCGCCGAGGCGCCGAGGATAGTAACCGCGCGGCCGTAGAGGACAACGCCAACAATAGTCACGAGGACGCCCTGGAAGGTCGCCTGAAAGATGAACTCGGCGAGTGGCAGCGGCGCGAGGCGAGGCCCATTGAGGGCCAGATAGATGGGCAAATAGATCGCCAGCGATCCGGTGGCGACGAGCGCTGCCGCATGCAGTGGATCGAGCCTTGCTTGGCGCATGACGACCGTGAAACAAGCCGTCAGGAAGCCTGCGAACAAAAACAGCGCATCGCCGAGGGTGCGCGAGAGGCTCCAGGCTGCGCTCCCGGCATGCCAGACGATAATCACGACGACGCCGGCAAAGATGAACGAGAGCCCCAATCTTCGCGGGATTGAAAACTTCTCTGCCAGAACCGTTGCGGTGACGAGCGTGACAAAGAGCGGCATGGAGCCCGGATTGAGCGCGCCTTGGTCGCGGGCGGGGGCGAATTGCAGACCGCCTGCTGCCACGAGTACATAAGGCGCACCTTGCCCGGCAATGATTACCGCCAGCCCACGCCACCCGAGGCGGTCGTGAGCAAGGCCGCGCCACACCAGGACAGGCGCCAGCAGCAGGCCCGCGACGCCGAAGCGCAGCGCTGCGATGTCCCATGCATCCAGGCTGGTGGTAACCGCCAGCCGCGTAAAGACGCTCCAGCCCGCCCAGATCGATACTGCCGCAAAGGCGAACGCGGCCCCCTTCAGATAACTCGACTGCTCCAAGGGCGGAGGGGAAGACAGGTTCTCAAAGCATCTCCGATGCGGGCTCGGCGTCGACCACTTCCATCGACGCTATCTCGTCCAGTTCGCCGGTATAGATAACGAGGCTTACCGTTTCAGTGCCGATAAAAGCACTGTGCGGCTGCCCTTTCGGGTTTAGCGTATAGCCCCCGGATGCGCGGGCTGGCCCTCCGCTCTTCGTCCCACGACCACCTTCGAGGTTGAAGACATGCTCGTCGGAGCGTGCGGTCGCGACGATCTTGATCACCTTGCCCGGCGGCGGAGAGAACTTGACGAGCCAAGCGCTGCCCCCGCCCTCCTGTCGGCGGTCGCTGAGGACCTTGACCTGGACGATCTCCTCGCCGTCATAGATTGCCGCCGGGCCGCAAAACAGCGTGCCGGGCATCCACTCCGCTTTCTCGATGTCGACATGAGTCGATACCATCCATTCCTCCTTTGAAGCGTTGCTCAAGAATATTAACGGGGGCATACTGACACCGTCTTGTCAGGAGCCAACAGCAAGCGATGCGCCGCGCCGATCGCCTGTTCGACATCATCCAGAATTTGCGCACGGCCTCGCAGCCGATTACGGCAGCGGCGCTGGCCGAAAAGCTTGAAGTGACGGTGCGCACGATCTATCGCGATATCGCCGCGTTGCAGGGGAGCCGCGTCCCGATCGAAGGCGCACCCGGGCTCGGCTATGTGCTGCGCCGTGGGTTCGATCTGCCACCGTTGATGTTTACAGCCGGGGAGGCCGACGCGATCGCGATCGGCGTGCGGCTGCTGCGCCGGTTGCGCGACCCGAAGCTGAAGCAGGCGGCGGAAAGCGTACTCGCCAAGCTTGCGGTGGTGGTGCCGCAGCCGCTGCAGCCGCTTCTCGTCGCCGCGCCGGTTTATGTTTCGGACGGCGACGCGCCGCCTGCCGGAATCGACCCGGCGGACCTACGCGGTGCGATCCACGAGGCGCGCAAGGTGACGATCACCTATGCCGACGAGCAGGGCCGGCGGACGGACAGAACGATCCGTCCTGTCGCGATGGCGTATTACGTCGATGTGACCCTGGTCGGCGCCTGGTGCGAGCTGAGGAACGATTTCCGCAATTTCCGCGTCGATCGCATTCTCGGCGCCGAGCTCCTCGACGAGCGGTTCACTGCAGAGAGCGCAAAGCTGACGGCCGCATGGCTGGCACTGCCGAAGGATCGGCCGGACGCCGTCAGCGCCGAGCAGCGACCAGCAGAAACATCGGCCGTTGCCGTTCCTCAGCGAGGCAAGGGCGCGCCGCGATCTGCTCGTCGGTCGGACCCCATTCCTCGACATGGGTCAGCGCAAACCCCAGCCGAAGCAGCAAGTTGAGGTAGGTTCCCAGGGTGCGGTGCTGTTTGATCACGCCTTTGGCGAGCCAATCCGTCCGGCGCGGCCCTTCGCAAAGATAGCTGTCGACGGGCCACCTCTTGCGGCCGTCGGCATCTACCATCCAGCCCGGGTGCGCCGGCGCAGTAAAGATCGGATGCTCCGCCGAGAAGACGAGGTAGCCGCCCGGAACGAGCGCTCGATGCACGTTTGCGAGCAGCCTCTCCAAATTTTCAATGTAGTGCAGCGCGAGCGAGCTGTAAGCGACGTCGAATGCTGCTTCTGGCAGTTCGACCCGCTCCATATCCGCTCTCAGGTAAGTGATCGCCGCGTCGGCAGTGTCGGCGCGGGCGCGCACCAGCATGTTCTCGGAGACGTCGATGCCGAGGACCTCCGCCGCTCCTTGCTCGCGCGCCCAGCGGCAGAACCAGCCGAAGCCGCAACCGAGATCCACGGCTTTGCGTCCGCGGAGCTCCGGGAGCAGAGCACTGAGCGCCGGCCATTCGGGGGCTCCCTCCAGACCCTCGACCGAGCGGCCCAAGCGGCTGTAACCGGCAAAAAACTCGGGATTGTCGTAGATGTTCTGCGTCATCGGCCTCGGCTGGGGCGCGCTTTTGCTGTCGCAGGCTATGTCACTTGGTCAATCGGAAGCGGCGGTGCGGCGGATATTGGCGCTGCGTTCGGGGATGCCGGTTTCCTCGAAGCAGACGCGCGCGAAGGCGGCGACTCCGGCACGGATGATGTCCTTCGATGGCAGCGCAAAGCAGAGCCGCAGATGCGATTTGCTGGCGGCGGCGTTGCACGACCATTCGGGCCCGGGGTTGAAGACGACTCCAGCCTGGGCGGCCGGGGCGACGAGCTTGGTCACGTCGATCCGGTCGGGCAATTTCAGCCACAGGAAAATGCCGCCCTTCGGGTACCACATCTTTTCGACCGCGGTGCCGAATTCTCGCTCGACCGCTTCGACCATCGCGTCCAGCTTGTCGTGCAGGGTCTGCGTGAGGCCGCCGACATGCGCATCGAAATTATGCGAGAAATATTCGGCGACGACCATCTGGTCGAGCGCGCCGGTGCCGCTGTCGGTCTCGCGTTTGCAGGCGACGAGCCGGCTCATTACCTCGGGGACGGAGACCGCATAACCGAGCCGCAAGGACGGCGCCAAGGTCTTCGAGAACGAGCCGATGTGGATCACCTGCTGCGGGTCCATTGCGTAGAGCGAAGGCGGGCCCGATCCCTCCCAAGTCAGGTCGGCGTAGCACTCGTCCTCGAAGACCGGGACACCGTGCTTGCGGGTCAGCGCCAGCAACGCTTCGCGGCGCTCGCGCGGCAATATCGAGCCGGTCGGGTTCTGCACTGTCGGTATCGTATAGACGTATTTGGGCCTGATACCCTTGCGCCCGAGATCCTCGATGATGCGAGCGAGGCCGTCGATCTTCAGACCCTCGTCGTCGAGCGGTGCGCCGACGACGTTGACACCCAACCGCTTCAGTTTGGACAAGGCACCGCCATAGGTGAACTCTTCGAGGATCACGGTGTCGCCGCGCTCGAGGAGCAAGCCGTTGACGAGGTCGATGGCTTGGCCGGAGCCCGTGGTGATCAGCACGTCGTCGGTTGTGCATTTGATCGCCGGCCGTCGGGCGAGTTTGTCGACGACGAGGCGGCGCAGTCCGAGGTAACCCTGCGGGCCGTCGAAATTGTAGAGCGCCAGATCAGCCCCGCGCCGTCGCAAGACGGCGGTCGCGGCATCGGCGAGTGCGGCGGCCGGGATGCGCGCCGGGTCGTTGTGCCCGCCGATGAAATTGTATTTCGGAAACCCCGTCCAGCGTGGCGCCGGCGGCGGCAGATCCTTGGCAAAGAGTTGGCTGTAGGCAAAACCGCCGTCGGTCATCGTTCAGATCCTTTCTATGCAGCGGTGCTCCCGAAGGCCCCTCACCCCAGCCCTCTCCCCGCAGGCGGGGAGAGGGAGGGGCCCGTGAAGCGGGAGGGTGAGGGGCACTGCGCGGCAGGACAGCCGTTCAGCTCGCTTTGGCGTATTTGCCCTCGACCTGCGGGGTTATGTCGGGATAGGCGCCGGGCGTCTTTTGCGCCGTCGCTTCGTGCATCTGCAGCCGCGTGCGCCGTTCCCATTTGCGCTTCAGCTCGTCCTTGACGTTGAAGGCGAGCTTGCCGACGCCCTCGATGTCGAGCTCGATCTTGTCGCCGTCCATAAACGGGTTGAGACCGCGGTGATTGGTGCCGGTGGCGATGATGTCGCCCGGCTCCAAGGCATGGACCGTGGACAGCCACTCGATGCAGCGCGGGATCTTGTGCGCCATGTCGCTGGTGTTGAAGTTCTGCATCAAGGCGCCGTTGTTAGATAGGCGGATCTGCAATTTCTGCGGGTCTGGGATCTCGTCCTTGGTCACGATCCACGGCCCGATCGGTGCAAATGTGTCGCGCGACTTCATCGCAAAAAAACCGGGGGCCGGCAGGCCGCGGGCCGAGCCGTCGATAAAGCAGGTGTAGCCGAAGATGTAATCCATCGCGTCGGCGGCTTTGACGTTGCTCGCCCTTTTGCCGATGACGAGCGCTAATTCGGCCTCGCCCTCAAAGATCGTCGCCGGCGCATCGGGCAATACCATCGTGTCGCCGGGCCCGCAGATAGCGTTCGCCGTCTTTTGGAACGCGTTGATCGGCGCCGGTGCGCTGCGGGTGCCGTCTTCCATGTAGTTGACTGCCATGCAGTCGATATTGTCCGGCTTTGGCAAGGGCGGGCGCACCCGCACCGACGACAATGCGACACCCTGGCTGCTCGCCGCGGCGTCATTGAGCTTGGCGCGATACTGGTCAAAGCGCGCGATCAGCCCGTTGATCAGATCGCCCGGGCCGGTATGCGGAATGTCACGCACGACCGACGACACATCGACGACGCGGTCGCCCTTCAGCACGCCCAGCTTGAAGTCATCAAAATAAAGCAGCTTCATGGTTCGTCTCCGTCAGTCGAGGGTTACAAAGATACAGTTCCGCATCTTGCCTTCGAGTGCCTTCGACAGGTGGCCTTTCCCGGTCGTATCCTCGACGAGCGCAACCTCGCCGGCGCCGATCTTGCGGGTTTCGCCGTCGCTCGCGGTGATCTCGACGCCGGCGTCGAGATTGATGATGTATTGGCGGCGGGGTGCGGGATGCCAATCGAGGTCGTAGGTTGGCGGGACCTCGCGGAAGATGATGCCGGTCGCCGGCAGGCGCTTGGACAACCTTCCCGAGCGCGTCTCTTCGACCCACTCGACCTCGATGTCTCGGAAGTGCGACTGCCCGTTGGAGTCGGTGTAGAGGTTGTGTATCCGCATCCTCGCCCCTCCCTCAAATTTGTCCGATCGAAGCCATACTAGCGGCGGGGCTGACCTCGACGCCAGCCTCTCGACGCGGGGCTGCCGGCGCCCGCTTCGACCCGGGCTTGAGGCGCAGCGCCCGGCGCTCGACCAGATGCCAGGACAGGAAAGCAAGTGTAGCTGCCGCCGGCAAGGCGAGCAGAAACACCTGCCACCACGTCGCGCGGCCGCCGAACAGCCAGATCACGGCCTGCTCGGCCGGCCAGCCATAGATGTAGATGCCGTAGGAGAGGTCGCCAAACCGCGCCGCCGGGATGACCGGCAGACGCGGCGTCAGCGCCAGCCACAGCGCGAGGTAGCAGCCGAACACCGGGAACAGCACAATGAACTGGCGCAGCGGCACGCTGAGAACGAGGCCGGCCCATGCCACGAGCGCGACGCGGCCGTCGAAGATGCGGGTACGGCGCAGCTTGTAGAGCACCATGCCGACGGCGAAGAACCCGACGAGCCAGCCCCATCCACTCAGCAATCGAAAGAACCAGCCCAATTTTTCGAGAGGGAACAGCATCTCGAAGCGCAGGCAGGCGATCCCGAATGCCAACAGCAGCAGCGCGGTCCGCACCGTCAGCAGGCGTAGCAAGCCCAGCGCCAGCACCATCAGGTACATCAGGAATTCGAGGCGCAGGGTCCACAGCGAGCCGTTGATTTCGAGCCCCGCCGAATTGTCAACGAACGACACGCCGGGGAGCTCGTGAACGGTCTCGTCTAGCAGCGTGTTGCCGAAGACGTATTGGTACGGCTCCGCGCGGCTCAAATAAGCGCCGAGCGGCAGAGTGGTGACGAGCGGGCCCAGCACGAACGCCGACAGTACGGTGGCGACGAAGAGACCCGGGAAGATGCGCAATGCCCGCTTGGCGAGGAAACGCCAGGGATCGCCGGTCTGCTCGAAGCTCTGGGTCACGAGAAAGCCGCTGATCGCAAAAAATACGAAGACGCCGACGAGCCCGAGGATCGATTGGTTGCCGGTCAGCCGGATCAGCCATTCCCGGTCCTGGGTGCCCTCGGCGATCAAAAATGAATGCGAAAAGACAACCGAGACGGCGGCGACCAGCCGCAGCGCGTCGAAATTGTTGCGCCTGTCAGCGCCCATTCGCCCCCTCGAGAAAGCTGGCCGATAATGAATGTGTCAGCCGAGAAAAACTAGGACGCGGTTTCGTGACCGATCCTCGCCGAAGCAGCTGCGAGGTTTTCAATGTCCCTCTTCGGAAGGGCCAGGCCCGAGACGAAGGCAAGGAGGTAACAGGCCATCGCAACCAGATAGAGAAACTGGAAGCCGAAATACATCGAGTTGTATTCCAACAGGCCGCCGCAGACGGCCCCCAGTAGATTCATCGCCATCATCCCCGAGACCTGTCCTTTGCTCGACAGCAGAGTCGAAAAGACAATGCCAGAAAACAACAGCGGCAAGGTAAGGACGATCGTCGTCTCCAGGCGCCCAGCGGATGTCGAGGCAAAGCCACCGGATTTTGCGACATACCATCCGACGGCCAGCATGGCGAAGAGAAATAAGTAGGGGCCGACCGGACGCCGTATGTTGAGCCACTGAACCGCGCAATTGCCGAGAAACGCCATTGTCAGAATACCGGCGATCACGATGCCGATGACCTGCCACGTATTGCCGAAGGTCAGGCCCATTTCGGTGATGCCCTTGGTTTCGATCAACATGAAACCGGCGCCGAGGAAGAAGAAAGGGAGATGACCGAACTTCGGCCTTTCTGAAAAGAAATTTGCCCCGACGAAGAGGGAGAGTACTAAAACCTGGACCATCATGATCAAATATGACACTGGATATATGCGTTTGGGCATGTAAAAGAACGGCCAATCGTCTAACGAGACGTCGGCATGGAGAGACGGATCGGCATAAAACGCCGTCTTGTCGATGAAACCCGCGTCCTTGATCAAGTTTGGCGGAAGCGTCCAGTTCGGGTCGTTCGACTCGAGGAAAATCACCGAGCCAAGTGCGCGCACACAGATAGGCGGCCTGCCGTCGAAGGCCTCCTCCAGCATCAAATAGATTTTATGGCCAAGAGCGTCGGATACGAGGGTAAATGCCAGCGACAGCATGCCACCGGGCTTCAGTCGGGCGCGCCCCTCGCGCAAGCCCTCCACGGTGTAGACGAATGAATCGAGACGCACACTCGAGCCCTGGCTGAGCAGCGTGTGCGAGTCGAGCAGGCCGTAGACGATCAGGTCAAACGTCTGATCCGTCGTCCTGAGAAACGACCGGGCATCGTTGACGACGGCATGTACCCGAGGATCGCTGTACGGTTTTTCGGGGTGGCTCACCTTGCCGGCCAGCAGAATGGCCGGGTCGATCTCTATCGCCTCGACGTGCCCGGCTCCCGCGCGTAGCGCCGCCGCGACGTCGTTGCCGGTCCCGGCGCCGACAACCGCGACGTTCGCCAGCGCGCTGTGGGCTTTGTAAGCGAAGTCGTAATAAGCGCGAAACTCGCCTTGTTGGCGATTCTGTTGATCGGAGAAATCGTGTATTCGTTGGTAGTAATGACCTGCCGCCCTGATCAGTGTCAGGCCGGTATCCTGGGCACGTCCGATCTCCAATAGCTGGTAGGGAGAATAGATCCGATTCCACAGCGGCTTTGCCGGCCATGCCAAGACAATTGTGCAGACCGCCGTAAAGGCAGCTCCCACCAGGATCAAGGAAGGGCTTCTCACGGTAAACAGCATAATTGTAAGCATGCACAAGGCGAACCAAGCCAGCGGCGGTGTCCATAAGAAACTCGCCAGAAGCATCAGCAGGACGCCGAGCAGGCTGCCGAGCAGGTTCAGCCCATAGGCCCGCAACTTGTGCCGGCGCTCCATCAGCCGGCCGCACAGCTGGCCGACCGGCATGAACGTTAGTGCCGTGACTAGAAAAACGACCGTAAGTATCCCGTAGAGGAAGAAGATGTGTGACCACTCCATAAATGTTCCCGCACCCATTGCCAGCTGCTCAAAAAACGGGAGTGTGATCTGAAAGTTCTCGGGCGCATATCGGAGGATCGTCGTCAAGCCGAACTGCCAGGCGAGCAACGGAATTACAATCACGAGCGGTATCCGTTCCCGGGTCGCGAGAGCGTAACCCAACCCAAGGCCGACAAAGCACGCCAGCAGGCTGAAATTTTTATACAGAGCAAAAAAGGGAAGAACCGATGACTGCCATCTTATGCACGCGAGCTCCATAAACAGACTAAGCGCCGCCGCAAGGACGATCGCGGCATCAGCGTGCTTCAGATCGAGTGTGTCCAGGAACCGCGCCTGCGCCTGGGCGCTGGCATCAATGTAGGGTGCAAGCTTCCTCAAGAAATAATAGAAGACCGCAGTCGCGACTGCAGCGACGCACACAACCAAAATGCGGTCGGCGACGAACGATCCAGACCAAACTTTTCCCGATTGGGAGACGTTTCCTGACAGGAGCGCCAGGAGGATGCCGACGCTGCCGAACGCAGTAATCACCATAAGCCGAATCAGCGACTTTGACATCGCTGAGGGCGATGGTTTTTGAGCATCGGGTATTGAATTCACAGAGTCCCTTCCCCTTCCAGACTTTCAATTCGGCAAGGTTTTTATCTAGAGCGACACGACATTACAGAAGAAGCCGGACCACCCTTTCTCCGGGCCGCATTTTCTCGTCACGAGGACCCATCAAGTCGTCGTGCGGGTACGCTGCAGAATGTTTTCAGAGATGCTTCAGAACAACGCTACCAACGGACGGGCCAAATTCCTGATTGCCACACGGCACATCCTCGGGAGGTGGATCCGCTCGCGAAGAACAACGCCGATGTTGACGCCATGCGCGAGCCAGTGCAAGCACCAACCAATCACCGGCGGGGTCGAGACCGGCATGGTCCAAATCGCCTTCGGAGCGGGTGCGCGGCGACCGCGGATCGAGCTGTGATTTTGAGCGAACAGGTGACGATTTGGGGTTAGAATTCATCATGTTGGGGGGAGAACCGTGCTGTGCTTACTGAGCCGCCTTGGGAGCCCGAATGAGCCGACCTCCAATATACGAGTTGTCGCCTCCCCCGGAGAAATGCGCGCCATTGCCCGTCGCGGCCAATGGCGCGACAGCACCGGAGGACAGTGTCCCGCCTATCAGCAGGCAAATCTGGTCATTCTGCCGAAGGAAGCGGCCGCGGAGTTTGCCGCTTTCTGCACGCGCAATCCCAAGCCTTGCCCGCTGATCGAGATCACGCCCCCGGGCGACCCGGAGCCCACCCGTTCGGCCCCGGGTGCGGACATCCGCACCGATCTGCCCGGCTATCGCGTCTATCGCCGCGGTGAGCTGGTCGAAAAACGAGGAGAAATCCGTGACCTCTGGCGCGGCGACCTCGTAGCCTTCTTGCTGGGCTGCAGCCTAACCTTCGAGCACGCCCTGATCGAGGCGGGGGTGGGCGTGCGAAACGTAGAGCTCGGCACCTTGGTGCCAATGTTCGTCTCAAGCCTGGCCTGCCGTCCCGCCGGCCGCTTCCACGGACTTCAGGTGGTGACTATGCGTCTAATCCCTGAAAGGCAGGTCCAGCTGGCGCGCGAGGTGACAGTACGCTATCCCCACGCCCATGGTGCTCCCCTTCACATTGGCGATCCGGAGGCCATCGGGATCAGCGATCTGGGTCGACCTGATTATGGCGACCCGGTGGAGATCCGACCTGGCGAAGTGCCGGTCTTCTGGGCCTGCGGGGTGACGCCGCAAGCAGTGGCGCTCGAATCGTGTCCGGAATTGATGATCACCCACGAGCCGGGGATCATGTTCTTGACCGACCTGCCTCGCGAGGGCGAGACAGCGTCGTGAGACGGGTCGGAGCTGGCATCCCGACTAATTTGACGACGAGCGGCGCCGCGGCGGCCGTTGCCGCTGAGAAAACATGCCGCCGATCTGCCCGGCTATCGCGTCTATCGTTGGAATATTCGACTCGTCCTTAGCCGGTCTAAACGCCTCTCTGATCGCCTCCCATTTGAACCAAGTCACGGCAGCAAGAAGCAAGAATATGATGCCGAAAGGGTTAATGAGATAGCCGGTCCCAAGCGCATCGTCCCAAAATGCATAGAACGCCAACAGCAACGGAATCGCGGTCGCTATCAGTTTGCCGATCATTGTGAGCCTCCCGCTTTTGCGCTTCTGCTCTGCCACGAACCGCGCGCACCGACTTGGGCTTGGTCGGCTAGACCAAATAACCTGATGCCTCTGCCGGTTGACCCCAGCGGCGATCCGGCACAAGCAGGTTACCATTTCCGGTGGTCCGTTCAATGGCCTTCGGAGCGGGTACGCGGCGACGCCGGTCTTGGCCGTTTCTTGGGCGTGCTAGCTGGGCAAGGCTGCTCCGGTCCCAATCTTCAAGCGGCTAGGGGGTGAGGAGGCGAGCGACACGCTCGCGGTGCCAGCTGGCGTCGCCGAATGCAACCTCGGAGGCCTTGGCGCGCTTGAAGTAGAGTTGCAGATCGTGCTCCCAGGTCATGCCGATGCCGCCGTGCAGCTGAATGCCGGTGCCGGCGACCTTGCGGTACATGTCGGAGGCGGCGGCCTTGGCCATCGACACCGCGAGCGGTGCTTCGTCGAGTCCCTGGTCGACGGCCCAGGCAGCGTAATAGGTCAACGATTTGGCGTTTTCGAGCGCGACGAGCATGTCGGCAGCCTGGTGCTTGACTCCCTGATAGCTGCCGATCGGCTTGCCGAAGGCGATGCGGATTTTCGCGTATGCGACGGTCATGTCGAGAACCTGTTGCGCGCCGCCGCACATCTCGGCGGAGAGCGCCACGGTCACCCGTGCAATCACGCGCGACAGCGGCGTCCAGCCCCGGTGCGGCTCGCCGAGCAATCCGCCGGCGGGTACCGCGACATTGTCGAGCCTGACCTCACACAGTTTGCGCGTCTCGTCGATCGTCGGCAACACCGAGACATAGAGCCCAGGGGCATCCCTCGGCACCAGAAACAGGCTGACCCCGTCCTCCATTGTGCTGCCGTCACGCGTGCGTGCCGCCACGACGAGAATGTCGGCCAGATGCGCGTCCTCCACGAAAAGCTTCGTTCCCGAAAGGGCGTATGCGCCCGCCGACTCGCGCGCCACGAGGCTCACTCCGGCCGCATCCCAGCGTAAACCGGGCTCGGTCCACGCGAGCGCCGCTTTCGCCTTGCCTTCGGCAATGCGCGGCAGCCACTCCCGGCGCTGCGCCGGCGAGCCGGCTTCGGCAATGGCGGCGCCCCCGAGCAGCACGGTGGACAGGAACGGCCCGGGCATTACCGCGCGGCCCATCTCCTCCATCAACACGACGAGATCGACCAGCCCCAGCCCGCTACCCCCGACTTCTTCCGGATAGACAATGCCGAGCCAACCCTGCTCGGCGAGCTTCTGCCAGAACTCGTCGGTGACCGCCGCCGGGTCGGCCATGCGCTGCCGCACGAATTGGGTCGTGCATTCGCTTTCGAGAAACCGCCGCGCGCTGTCGCGCAGCAGTTCCTGCTCCTCGGTGAACCCGATGTCCATTCTTCAGTCCCGTCGCTCGCTGCCCCTCACCCTCCCGCCGCCGCGCGACGAACCCCTCTCTCTCCCTGCTGAAGCGGGGCGAGGCGGGGGGTGAGGGGCCATCTTCGCGTTATCCCCTCGGCAGGCCCAATACGCGCTCGCCGATGATATTGCGCTGGATCTCGCTGGTGCCGCCGGCGATCGTGTATTGGCGGGCGCCGAGCACGCGGTGGTGCCAGCGCGCCGCATCCGGCACCGCCTCGGTCGGCGCATCGACCGTCGCGTAGGGGCCGAGCAGGGTCGATGAGAAATCGGCGATGCGCAGCGCCAGCTCCGAGC
>Ga0306924_10001595_pt1 | contig 20904 bp, 20 predicted proteins | sample sta12Can44000111_FD_203756 | JGI IMG/M metagenome (GOLD analysis project Ga0306924, IMG submission 203756) | Lab enrichment of tropical soil microbial communities from Luquillo Experimental Forest, Puerto Rico - statanox.12C.anox.44.000.111 (v2)... | ecosystem: Environmental > Terrestrial >...
CTCGGGCTCACGGTCACCCGCAAGTCGGATCCGGCCGCGCGCGCGACCTGTGGCCGAGCGCTGCTCCGGAAGGTCGGCGCCGATGCGCGGCTCGATCTCGCTGCGGTCCGGACGCTGCTGCGCGGTGGCTTCGGCGGCGCCAGATCGGGCGAGGACCCGTTCGACGCCACGATCGCCTGCATCGGGCTGGCGAAGCTCCTGCTCGACGATGCGATGCCCGAGCCGCCGGCAGCGGCTCGGGCCGTTGAAGGCTGGATCCTGGGGCTGCCGGTCGGCGCCCCGATCGACTAGAGCTTCTTGCCTCCGCGCTCGGCCACGTTGGCTTCGAAGCTCTTCTTGCGCATCCGCTCTAGCAGGGACGCGTAGGACTCGGCCTGGATGATCCGGTCGAACTGGCTGCGGTAGGTCGAGATGAAGCTCACGCCGTCGATCTGCAGATCGTAGACGCGCCACCGACCGTCCCGGAGATGCATACGGTAGTCGAGCGTGATCTCGCTGCGGCGGTCGGTGAGGATCTTCGAACGCACGGTGGCGTAGTTCGCGTCGATGGCCTCGCCGGTGTACGTGATGTTCTCGCCGGCGTACGCCTCGACCCGGTTGATATAGGAGCGCTCGAGCAGCTCAGTGAAGAGCGCGATGAACTCGGCGCGCTCATCTGGCGTGCGCGCGGCCCAGTGGCGCGAGAGCGTGCGCCGGGTCACCTCCTCGAAGTCGAAGAGGTCGCGCGCGATCTTCCGGATCTCGATCCGCTTGTCCGTCGACTGCCCGGGTACCGCGGACTCCTTCGCCGCAGGCTCGATGCCCTGCGTGAGATTGATCACCCGGGTCACGGCCGTCTCCACGGTATCCCGTGGACCCATCGCGGGGGCCGCGACGGCTCCGGCCATCATGATCCAGGCGGCGAGTGCCTTACCCATGGCTCATCCTCCGGGCGGGTATTTGAGCATCCCCCATGCCAGTGCCTGAATAAGCGGAAAGCCTGTCATTTCAGACGCCTCCGGATCATTTGATCGGCCGCATAATGGACAGAGTGGCAACCACCTCCGCGGATAGACACGCGTCCAGACGACGGGCGGTGTGCGTGGGCGCGGACGTCGGCGGAACGTGGATCCGCATCGCCGTCTGGGCCGAGCATCGCGTGAAGACCATCATCGTGCCCGCCGATCGCGATCTGCAGCGGCTCGCGTCCGTGTTGCGCGCCGTGTGGCGCCGGCGACGATGGAGTCGGCGCCGTGTCGCCGCGCTCGTCGTCGCCTCGCGTGGTCTCTGGACGCCCGCCGAGCGCCGGATTCTTGCGCGCGCGCTGCGCGGGCTCGCGGCGCGCGTGCACGTGATCTCCGACGCGCAGGCCGCGCTGCTGGGCGCGCTCGGCAAGCGACCCGGCCTGCTCCTGTTGTCGGGCACCGGGTCGATCGTGGTGGGCCGCAACGCGCGCGGCCGCTGGGCGCGCGCGGGGGGCCTCGGGCCGATCCTCGGCGACGAGGGCTCCGGATTCTGGCTGGGTCGCGAGTGGCTTCGCGCGCGGGTGCGCGACGGCTACCTGCTGCCGGCGCTACGCGCCTCGCACGGACGCGATCCCGTACGGACCATGGCCGCGATGGCCCGCGACGTCCTGTCGCGCGCGCGTCGCGGAGATCGCCGCGCGCGTCGCATCGTGACGGAAGGCCAGCGGCAGCTCGCGGCGGCCGCGCTCGACGTGGTGCGCGCGCTGCAGCTCGGCCGGACCGTGAACGCGAGCTGGGCGGGGAGCGTGCTGGCCGACGGCTGGTATCGCGCCGGCGTGATCCGGGCGGTGGCGAAGACCGGTTTGCGGGCGCGATGGCATCGGCCGGCCGAGCAGCCCGTCGTCGCCGCCGCGCGGCTCGCCGCGGCGCTGGCGCGCGCGTGAGGCCGCGGAGGCTCGTGATCACGGTGTGCCCGCGGGAGCGCGGTGTCGTCGTGCTCCCGATCACGCGCGGCGGACGCGCCGTCCGCCTCGACGCGGCGTCGATCCTGCGGCACCTGTCGGGGCTCGTCGCCGAGCGCGGGCTCGGCGAGCGCGTGCGGCTCCGCGAGGGCTGCGCCGGCGGCTGCTCGGGCTCCGGGCCCAACGTCTCGGTCGAGATCTTCCCGCTGGCCGGTCCCGGTGAGCGCGAGGATCACGTGGCCGTCGACTGGAAGACCTACGTCTACTCGCTCGGCACCCTCGACTGCCTGGCCGCCGTCATCGACGACAACCTCGGTCGACTCCCCGTCAGAGCCAGCCGGCGCGCTTGAAGCGATGGTAGAGGAACCCGCAGGCGCCGAGCATCACGGCCATCGTCACCGGGTATCCCCAGAGCCAGTCGAGCTCGGGCATGAACTTGAAGTTCATGCCGTAGACGCCCGCGATCATCGTCGGGACCGCGATGATGGCCGCGCCCACGCGGCCAGCCGCTTCATCGCCTCGTTCTGCGAGACCGAGATCAGCGACAGATTCGCCTCGAGCGCCGTCGTCAGGAGCTCGCGGATGGTGTCGATCATCTCGTTGATCCGGATCGCGCGGTCGTACACGTCGCGGAAATAGACGCGCGCGGCGTCGGGGATCAGCGTGAGGTCGGCGCGTACGAGCCGGTTGCCCATGTCGACCAGCGGGGCGACCGCGCGCTTGACCTCGAGCAGCTCGCGCTTGAGCTGATAGATCTGCTCGGTCGTCTCCCGGGTGAGGGTCTGGCTGAAGATGTTGTCCTCGAGCGCACCCAGCTTGTCCTCGAATGCGTCGACCAGCGGAAAATACTGGTCCACGATGAAGTCCATGAGCGCGTAGAGCACGAAGCCGGGCCCCTTGGCCAGGAGGTCCGGGCTCGCCTCGCACCGCGTGCGCACGTCGGTGTAGGGCAGCGACCGCCCGTGCCGGATCGAGACGATGTAGTTCGGGCCGACGAACAGGTGCGTCTCGCCGTAGTCGATCCCGCCGGTGGTGGGATCCAGATGCGCCGTGCGCAGCACGACGAAGAGGGAATCGCCGTAGCGCTCGAGCTTCGGCCGCTGGTGCGCCCGGGCGGCGTCCTCGATCGCCAGGTCGTGGAGCGAGAACTCCTGCTGGATCTCGGCGAGCATCTCCTCGTCTGGCTCGACCAGGCCGAGCCAGACGAATCGATCCGGCAGCTTGAGGACCTCGCTGATGTCGGGGATCGATACCTCGCCGATCCGGCGCCCGCCCGCATAGGCCACGCAGGTGACCAGCCCCTTCATGCGCGCTCCGCGGCCAGCATCGTGCGGCGGCCGAGCACGCGGTACGCCAGCGGCCCGGTCAGCGCGGCCGCCGCGCCCGCGATCGTGTTCGCGAGGCCGGCCGTGGCCATCGCGCCGACGCAAAAGAGCGCGGGGAACACGGCCACGCCGACGGCGACGGCGAGCCCCCCGGGGACGCGCCACGGCCGTGGCAGGTCGGGCGCGGCCACGCGCAGCCGCACGAACGCCGCGAGCTCGACCAGGAGGCTCAGCGAGTAGAGCCAGACGTTCAGGACGATCAGCTCCTTGAAGGAGAACACCGCGAAGGCGGCGTAGAGCGCGGCCGAGACGACGACCGCCATCCACGGCGTGCCGGATCGCGGATCGATCGTGCCGAGCCAGCGGGGCATCACGTGATCGCGCGCCATGACGTACGGCAGGCGCGAGTTGGTGAGCAGCAGCGACATGAAGAGACCGGCCGTGCTGAGCACGGCGCCCGCGGCGACCGCGTGGCCCAGCCACTCGCCGCCTACCGACCGCGCGATCGACGGCAGGGCGCCGGTCGTCCACTGGCTCCACTCGAGCGCCCCGCTGGCAAGCGCCGCGCCGACCGGCAGGACATACGCCGCCGTCAGGACGACGAGCGCCAGGAACGTCGCCGAGCGGAAGGCACGCTCCGGCGAGCGCGTCTCGCCAAGGATCGTCGACGGCGTGTCGAAGCCGGAGTAGTTCCACATCACCACGGCGAGCCCGAGCCCCAGGGTCGTGAGCCCCTGTCCAGCCGGCGCCAGCGGCGTCCACGGCGACACCCGCGGCCCGAGCAGTGCCACCACCGTGAGCACGCCGACCGGCAGGAGCGAGACGATCGCCAGTCCCACGGCCGCGTGGCCCGTCGGACGCACGCCGAGCAGGTTGAGCCCGGTCAGGGCGACGATGAAGACGACCACCAGGAGCCAGCGCTCGAGCGGCGTCATCTCCGGCACCCAGAAGTGCAGATACTCGACGAACAGCGCCGGGTATACGGCGACGTCGACGAAGCTGTCGATCCAGCTCCACCAGCCCACCTGGAACGCCCAGTACGGCCCGAACGCCTGCCGCGTCCACGTGACGTAGCCGCCTTCGTCCGGCATGGCCGACGCGAGCTCGGCCATCGCCAGCGCCACCGGCGCACTCCAGAGGATCGGCGTCAGCACCAGCAGCGCGAGCGTCATGCCCGGACCGAGCGCGGGCACCGTGTCCTCGATCCCGTAGGGCCCGCCGCTGACGTTGAAGAAGACGATCGCGGTGAGCGGGACCAGCCCGAGCCCGCGTCTGAGCCCCGCCGTCACCTCACTTCCCCTGGGCGGCGGCGATCAGCCGCGGAAGCTCCGTCAGCCAATCGTCGATCGGTCGAGCGGCCTCGACCGTGATCTCGAGCTTGCCGCTCGGCAGGCGCCGGACGCGCCCGGGGGCGGCCGGACCGAGCGGGATCACCAGCTGCTCTCGATGGATGCCGAGCGCGTCGGTCACCGCGAAGATCGCGTCGATCTCCTTCATCGTGACGACCTCAAGCATCGACCCCGACCTCAGCGGCGCAGGCCTTGATCTGCCGCCACGTCTCGTCGTCGACGGGCACGCCGCCGGCGCGGCGCTCGCGCGAGACGCGCTCCTCGGGCTCGCCCGGGATCAGGATCTCCTCGGAGCCGCCGGCCAGCGGCGCCGACCGCACGAAGCCGAAGAGCGTGGCGACCTGCGCGTGGAAATCGCCGGGCGGCAGGAAGCGCCCGGGGTCGATGCACATCATCAGGACGCCGTTGCTCACCGGGCCCTTGTCCGGGCGTGCGGGCCCGGTACCCGAGAGGATGCCGCCGAGGATCTCGCCGGCCAGCGAGAGCCCGTAGCCCTTGTGCTCGCCGGCCGTGATCAGCGAGCCGGGCGGATCGCTGTAGTACTCGCGCGGATCGGTCGACGGCTCGCCGCGGCCGTTGCGCATGATGCCCGGCGCAACCTTCTCGCCGCGGTTGAACTTCACCTTCAGCTTGCCCTCGGCGACGACGCTGGTGGCGAAGTCGTGTGACATCGCGACGGTGGCGTTGGGGCCCGGCACCGCCACCGCGTGCGGGTTGGTTCCGAGCCGCCGCGCGGCGCCGCCCCAGGGTGCCACGTTCAGCGCCGTCGGCGCGTTGACCCAGAGCATGCCGATCAGCCCCTGCACCGCCGCCATCTCCGCGTAGTCGGCGAGCCGGCCCACGTGGTTCGTGCGCCGGAGCGTGACGGCCGACAGGCCCTGCGCCTTCGCTTTCGTGATCGCCAGGGTGATGCCGTGCCGCGCGACGACCTGGCCGAATCCCTTGTCGCCGTCGATGCGCGCGATCGTCGGCGTCTCCATCTCGGTCTTGATCGACGGCGTCGGATTGACCTCGCCGTCCTTGAGCGCGTTGACGTAGTGCGGGATGCGAATCACGCCGTGCGAGTCATGGCCGCGCAAGTTCGCGCGCACCAGCAAGGACGCGACCCAGGTGGCGTCCCCGCGGGGCGCCTTCCAGGCGACGAAGATGTCTCGCGTGATCCGTTCCAGTGTCTCGACGTCGACTGTTCGCATGAGGGTGTCCTCCCCGCCCCGGGTGCCGATCGAACGCCTGCTAGACTAATGGACCGAATGCGCGAAGGCGAGGCCCAAAACCACGTCCAGGAGACTCCCATGCCCGCCGCTGACGAACCCTTGCTCGCCGGTCTGACCGTTCTCGATTTCACGCGCGTGCTGGCCGGGCCGTACTGCACGCGCCTCTTGTGCGATCTGGGCGCGCGCGTGATCAAGGTCGAGCGCCCGGGCGAAGGCGACGACACGCGGCGGGGCCACGCGCAGATCGAGCCGGGCCGCTCCGACCAGGGTACGTACTTCATCCGGATCAACGCCGGCAAGTCGAGCCTGGCGCTCGACCTCTCGCACCCGAAGGCCCGTGAGGTCGTCGTGGACCTGGCGCGCGCCTCCGACGTCGTGGTCGAGAACTTCTTGCCCGGCGTCGTCGCGAAGCTCGGCTGCGACTACGCCGCGCTGTCGGCGGTGAAGCCCGACCTCGTGTACTGCTCGATCTCCGGCTTCGGCCAGAGCGGCCCGCTGCGTCTGCAGCCGGCCTTCCACCACATCGTCAACGCGATGTCCGGCATCATGTACCTCGAGCAGCAGACCGACCCGGCGCCGCGGCCCGGCTATCTACAGGCGGCCGACGTGCTCGCCGGCACCCACGCCTTCGGCGCGATCCTGGCGGCGCTCTGGCGGCGCGCGCGGACGGGCCGCGGAGCGTATCTCGACGTCTCGATGCTCGAGTGCATGGTGGGCGCGGAGGACATCAACTATGGAGGCATGCTCAATGCCGGCTCCGAGTATCCGGGCCCACGCCCGGGCATGATCGTGCACGGAGTCGGTGGCCGTCACGTGGCGATGCAGACGGTCGGCGCGCCGCAGCTCTGGCCGCGGCTCGTCGCGATGATGGACCGACCCGACCTCGCGTCCGACCCGCGGTTCTCCACGCCCGCCGGGCGCCGCGAGCACTGGGGCGAGCTCGCCCCGATCATCTGCAAGTGGCTCGACCGCTTCGCGACGGTCGAGGACGCCGTGAAGACGCTCACGGCCGCGCGGGTCCCGGCCTCCGTCGTCCTCTCACCCGCCGAGGTCGTCGCGCATCCGCACCTGAAGGAGCGCCAGGCGTTCCCGGAGATCGCCCACCCCGGGCGCGGCACCGTGCGCATCACGGCGGTGCCCTTTCACGTCGACAGCCGGCCCGTGAAGCCGCAGGGCGGCGCGCCCTATCGCGTCGGCGAGCACACCCGCGCGGTGCTCGGCGAGGTGCTGGGCTACTCGCGCGAGCGAATCGAGGAGCTGGCGAGACTAGGCACGATCGGCGCCGCGTGACGTCTGGACGGGGCGGAAGACTCGCTCGGCCGCCGCTTCGCCGGACCTGACGCAGTCGGCGATCCCGACGCCGTGGTATGCGCCGCCGGCCAGATGAAGACCGGGCAGCGCCGCCGCGCACTGCTCGATCGTCTCGACGCGGCCTCCGTGGCCGACGTGATACTGCGGCATCGCCTTCGTCCAGCGCGCGACCCGCGTCAGGACGGGCTCGGCGGTGATGCCGAGCGCCTCGCGCAGCTCGTCTCGTGCCGCGTCGACCAGCGCGCGGTCGTCCGACTCGAGCAGGCCCTCGTTCAGCGCGCCACCCACGAAGCACCGCAGGAGCACGTGGCCCTCTGGCGCGCGGCCCGGATACTTCACGCTCGAGAAGGTGCAGGCGAACACCGCGCGGCGCTCGGTGCGCGGCACGACGAAGCCGAAGCCGTCGAGCGGATGCGGCACGTCGGCGCGGCGCAGGCCCACGCTCACCGTCGCCGAGGAGGCGTAGGGAATCTCGCCGAGCAGGGTCGCCAGCGCGGGATCGACGTATCGCATGATTCGGCTCGCGGTGTGGGACTCGGCCGCGACGATGACGTGGTCCGCCTCGAGCGCGGGCCCCAACCCGCCGGCGACACGCCAGCCCCGGCCTCCGCGCTCGATACCGGCCACGCGATGCTTGAGGAGCACCGAGCCCGGCGGCAGGCGCGACGCGATCGAGGTCACCATCTCCTCCATGCCGTGCTGGAACGTCACGAAGAGGCTCCAGCGCGCCCCGCTCGTCCCGGCCTGCGGCGCGCGGCGATTCGCCCGCCAGAGCGCCAGGATGATCGAGCGCTCGCGCCGCTCGAGCTCGGAGAACCGCGGCATCGTCGCTGTGAGCGACAGATCGTCGGGATCGGCCGTGTAGATTCCAGCGACCAGCGGCTGGGCGACGCGCTCGAGCGCCTCGCGTCCGAGCCGGCGGCGCACGAAGGCGCCGAGGCTCTCGTCGTCGCTCGAGCCGCGCGGCTTGACGAGGTCGAGCGCCATGCGGAGCTTGCCCGGCCACGAGAAGAGACCGGACCGGATGAACGGCCCGAGCCTGGTCGGCGCCAGCAGCTGGAAGCCGTCGGGCAGCGCGTGCAGGCGCCCGGCGCGCCAGACGAAGACTTTCCTGAACCGATCGTCGGTCCGCACCAGCCGGTGCTCGACGCCGAGCCTCCGGCAGAGCGCCAGCGCCCACGGCTTCTCCGAGAGAAACGAGTCGGGGCCCGCCTCGACGACGAATCCGCCGGCGCGCTCGGTGGCGATGGTCCCGCCGAGCCGGTCGCGCGCCTCGACCAGGGTCAGCTCGAGCTCGACCGACCGCTCGCGCGCGAGCTCGACGGCGCGATGGGCGGCCGCGAGCCCGGTGATCCCGCCGCCGATGACGACGAGCTTCACGCGCGCCGTCCCGCGCCGAGTGCAGGGTTCACCGCGCGCCCCGAGCGCCGCCCTGCGCGCCGCGGACGAGATCGGCCAGCATCGCGACGAACTCCGGGTGATCGTTCACGGCCGCCGCGCGATGGAGCGCGAGCCCTGCGCTGGCGGCCACGCGGCGCGCCTCGACGTCCAGGTCGTACAGCATCTCCACGTGATCGCAGACGAATCCGATCGGCACGACGACCACGTGGCGCGCGCCGTCCGCGGCCAAACGCCGGAGCGCGTCGCCGATGTCGGGCTCGAGCCACGGCTGCCGAGGGCTTCCGCTGCGGCTCTGATAGGCGATCGACCACTGCGTGTGGCCGAGGCGCCGCACGACCGCGCGGGAGGCCGCGTTCAGATCCGACACGTACGGCGAGGCGGCGGCCATCGCCGTCGGAACGCTGTGGGCCGTGAACACCAGCCGGGTCGACGCGCGGGCGTCCGCCGGGACCTCCGCGAGCGCGGCGCGCGCGCGATCGGCCACGGCGGCGACGAAGCGCGGGCTCTCGAACCATGCCGGTGCGAAGCCGACCTCGGGCGCGCCGGCCACGCGCGCCCGCGCCTCGGCGACGTCCTGCATGTAGCGATCCCACGAGGCCTCGGTGCGGAGCGGCGAGAGGATGACGGCGAGCGCCCGCCGCGCACCCTTGCCCGCCATCTCGGCGAGCGTCTCGTGCAGGAAGGGATGCCAGTTGCGCATCCCGACGAACACCGGCAGCGCGGGGCCGCTCTGGGCGAGCGCCTGCTCGAGCCCGCGCGCCTGCGCGAACGTGAGCTCGGCGAGCGGCGAGCGGCCGCCCGGCATCTCCTCGTAGTGGTGCGCGACCTCCTCCAGCCGCTCGACAGGTATGCCGCGGCCCCGCGTGACGATCTCGAGGAAGGGCCGGATCTCGTGCGGCGCCGTCGGCCCGCCGAAGGCGACCAGCAGTACCGAGTCGATGGCGCTCATCGCCGGTCGGACAGCTCGTGCACCATCTCGACCAGCACGCGGGCGTGCTCGACCGGCGTCTGCGGCAGGATCCCATGGCCCAGGTTGAAGATGTGACCCGGGCGGCCGCCGGCGCGCTCGAGGATGTCCTTCACGCGCTGGCGGATGTAGGCGGGCTTCGACAGGAGCACCACGGGGTCGAGATTGCCCTGCACCGCGACGTCGTGACCGACGGCCGCCCAGCCGGCATCGAGATCGACGCGCCAGTCGAGCCCGATCACGTCACCGCCGGCCGCGCGCATCGACGGCAGGAGCGACGCGGTGCCCGTTCCGAAGTGGATGACCGGAATCCCCGGCGAGAGCGCGCGGATCAGCGTCCGCGTGTGCGGCAAGACAAACGTGCGGTAATCCTCGGGCGCCAGCACGCCGACCCACGAGTCGAAGATCTGGACGGCCTCGGCGCCCGCCGCGATCTGGCCATTGAGGTATCGCGCCGTCGCGTCGACGAGGATCCCCATGAGCCGGCTCCAGCCCTCGGGCTCCTCGTACATGAGCCGCTTCGTGTGCAGGTAGTCGCGGGACGGACCGCCCTCGACCACGTACGAGGCGACCGTGAACGGCGCGCCCGCGAAGCCGATCAGCGGCACCGTGCCGGCTAGCGCGCGCTGCACCCGGCGCACGGTCTCGAACACGAAGGGCACGGCGGCGTCGACGTCGACGCGCGGCAGCTGCGCGATCGCCGCCTCGCTGCGCACGGGCCGGTGGATCACCGGGCCCTCGCCGCGGGCGAACTCGAGCCCGACGCACAGCGGCTCGACGATCAACAGAATGTCGGCGAAGAGGATCGCTGCGTCGACGCCGAGACGCGTGACGGGCTGGAGCGTGACCTCGGCGGCCGCCTCCGGATTCCGGGCGAGCTCGAGAAAGCCGTAACGCTCGCGCATCGCGCGGTACTCCGGCATGTAGCGGCCGGCCTGACGCATGAGCCACACCGGCGTGTACGGCGTCGGCTGGCGGCGGGCGGCGCGCAGCAGGGGCGCGTCTGGGTATGGCACGCAGCAGAGCTTATCAGAGCGCACGCGGGGCCACGACCCCGACCAGCTCGCCGAAGCCTGAAAAGGTCGTTTTACTAATTTTTGTTTTGCCTATCGTCTCACGTTAGCAAAAGAATATCCGGCGAGGTCTATTTTTGCTAATGTCATATTTAAATGTCTCCGTCTATTAGTCAAAAGGGCGGTCGCGGACGGCCATCGCTTCAGGACGTTCTGAGCCTCCTCGATGAGCAGGTCGCCCTCCTGAAGAGCCGGCTCGGCGGTCTTCCCCACGCCGTCGAGGCGGACGACATCCTGCGCGCGATCTGGATCGACGATGTCCACAACTCCACGGCCATTGAGGGCAACACCATGACGAGGGCCCAGGTCGAAGACCTGGTCGAGCGCGGCAAGGCGTCGGCAGCCCTGATCGAGAACCTGGAGGTTAGAGGCTATGCCGACGCTGCAGACTGGGTCTACCGGCATGCGCTGGACTATGATCGCGTTCCGGTCAGCGTCGTCTCGGAGGTGCACAAGCTTGCGGTAACCCTCGCCTGGGATCTGGAGCCCCCCGCGACCCGTGACCGGCCCGGAGCCTGGCGGCAAGCATCCGTCGCCGTCCGCTCCGTCAAGGTCTCGGTGCCCGCCGCCATTCCGTCGGATCTCGTTACCTGGAGTGCGTCGACCGGCACGCTTGGCGAGAGTCACCCCGTCGTCCACGCTGCCATGCATCATGCATGGTTCGAGCGCATCCACCCCTTCGTCGATGGGAATGGGCGTGTCGGTCGTCTGGTACTGAACTTCATGCTCATCCAGCGAGGCTACCCACCCGCGATCATCGTCAAAACGCAGCGCCCGCGGTATTTGCGTGCCTTGAAGCTCGCGGACGAGGGCAACCCAAATCCTCTTGCGGAGGTGGTAGCTCGAGCCGTCAGCGGCGTGCTGACTCGTTTCTTGATTCCCAACCTCGCAGGTACCGCGAAGCTGATCCCCCTTGCCGCGCTCGGATCGCAGGGTCCATACCCGGTGCAATACCTGCGTCTGCTGGTCTTCCAAGGAAAACTGCGAGCGGTGCGCGATGGGCGCCTCTGGTTGAGCTCCAGGAAGTGGCTCGACGACTACATCGCGAATCGAGACACACGCGGCCGAGGCTCGAAGCGGACCGCGGGCGCTCCGACGCGCCGCCGGTCGTAGGACTTTCCAGCGTGGGGGGGGGATGCGCGCGGGCTGACCCGCGCTAGCGGAGCCGCGGCGCTACGAGATCGGCGAAGCGCCGCATCGAGGCGAGCACGCGCTCGTGCGGCACGCGCGAGCCGACATTCATCCAGACGGCAAGCTTCGTGAAGCCGATGGCCTCGCGCAGCTCCTCGATCCGCTCGGTGACGCGCTCGGCCGTGCCGTAGACGGCGAAATCCTTCAACACGTCACCGTACGTGAGATTCCGGAGGCGCTCGCCGGTGGCGTGACGCGGCCCGCGACGGAGGGCCTCGCCCACCGAGCGGAAGAAGTGCATCGCGCTCGCCTCGGTCTCCTCGCGCGCCAGGCGCTCCGTCTCGGCGACGTACACCGGCAAGATCGCGGCGACCTCGCCGCGACCGGGGTGGCCGGCCTCGCCCCAGGCTGCGTGATACGCGCCGACGTAGCGCTCGAGCTCGCTGATGCTCGACGTCCGCACCGCGAGGAAGATCGGTAGCCCGCGGCGCCCGACGGCCGCGTACGACTCTTCGGACGTCGCGGCGACGCGCAGCGGCGGATGCGGCTTCTGGTACGGCTTGGGCACCGCGCAGACGTCGTGGAACTGAAAGTACTTGCCCTCGTACGTGAACCGCTCCTCGGTCCAGGCCTTCAGGAGGATCTCAAGCGTCTCGTCGAACCGCTGCTGGCTCTCCTCGTAGGGGATGCTGAAGCCCGTGTAGTGCTCGGGCAGGCCGCTGCGGCCTACGCCGAAATCAACGCGTCCCTTGCTGACCTGGTCGAGCGTCGCGACGTCCTCGGCCAGGCGCAGCGGATGGATGAGGGGCAGCACCTGGACGGCGAATCCGATCTTGACGCGCTTCGTCCGGCCGGCGATCGTCGCGCCGACGACGAGGGGCGAGGCGAGAACCGAGCGCTCCTTCTGGAAGTGCAGCTCGGCGAGCCACACGGCGTCGTAGCCGAGCTCCTCGGCGACCATCGTCTGGGTCAGCGAGTCGTCGAACGCCTGCGCCTCGTCGACGCCCGAACGCCACTCGAACTCGGTGAAGAGCCCGATCTCCACTGGTTTCTGGTGGATGAACGTGGCCCCGCGCTCAGGACGCGGCCGCGGTGCTCCCGTCCGGGACCGCGGCAATGCAGCCGAACGTCTTCTCGACGAGCTGGCGCGCGCGCTCCGGATCGACGTGATTCGCGGTCTGGCACGGCGTGGACTCTCCCAGGACGCGCTCGGGGTCTTGCCAGAGGCGGAACGTCTTGTAGCGGTCCTCGAACTCGATCCCGAGCGCGCGCGCGAACACCGAGAGATAGTGCTCGATCGTGATGCGGCCCTCGGCCTCGAAGCTGCACATGAGCCGCTGGCAACCGTGGTAGATCGTCGCGAGCGTCAGTGCACCGCCGGTGCGCGCCCGCTCGATCTCGTCGCGGATCAGCGCGTTCCAGACGTCCTGGCCGAGCTGCGCCTGAACATCCGCGGTGCAGAGCCGGCCGAACCGTGGCTCCGACCCGACGTCGACCAGACGCAGGCCGGGCACCGCCTCCAGCAGGCGGCGGCAGGCGGCGCCCTCACGCTTCCGCGGCTCACTCTGGCTGTGATAGTGGAGCGCGACGGCCTGGTCGACCCGATGCGTGAACTCGATCGAGCGCAGGCGGTCGGCGAGGAATTCCGTCGTGTGGCGCACAGGGAACGGCCACTCGAATTTCTGGATCTCGTCGTAGAAGAACATGCACGACGGGCACCACATCACGACCTCTTCGGGCTTGTAGCGCTGGAAGAGCTCGACCGTCCGCCGGTTCATCCCGTTCGAGGCCGCGGTGTCGCCGTTCCGGTGGTGGACGATGCCACAGCAATAGGTCGGGCCGCCGACGGCGACGTAGTCGAGGCCCAGCCGGTCGAAGATCGCGGTGACGGTGCGGATCATGTGCGAGGTGCGCAGGACGTTGCAGCCGAGATAGAGCACGATCTGGTGCGGCTCGGCGTCCTTCTCGGGGGCCTGCTGGCGCCAGGTGCGCTCCTCCGGCAGGCTCGTCAGGTCTTCCGTCAGGAGGATTTCGCCGAAATGTTTCTTGTAGTCGTAGCCCATCTCAGCTCTCCAGTCCGCGCCGCCGTCGCTCGAGCTGCCTGAGATCGGCGCGCCGCACCTTGCCCGTCGTCGTCACCGGAATCGTCTCGATAAATTCTATCTCACGTGGGTACTCGTGAGCCGAAAGCCGCGTGCGCACCCACGCCTGGAGGTCGCGCGCCAGCTCGGCCGTGCCGGCCCCTCCGGGGTGGAGCTGGACGAACGCCTTGACCACCTCGCCCCGGACCGGGTCGGGGGCGCCGATCGCCGCCGCGAGCGCCACCGCCGGGTGGCCCTGCAGGCAGTCCTCGATCTCGCTCGGGCCGATCCGGTAGCCGCCGCTCGAGATCAGGTCGTCCTTGCGGCCGACGAACCAGAAGTAGCCGTCGGCATCCTTCCGGGCGAGATCCCCGGTGAGCGCCCAGTCGCCGACGAACTTTTCGCGTGTGGCCTTCTCGTTGTTCCAGTACCGGAGGAACATCACGGGGTCGGGCCGGCGCACGGCCACCTCACCCACCTCGCCCGTCGGCACGGCGGCGCCCGCCTCGTCCACGACGTCGACGACGTGGCCGGGTATCGGGCGGCCCATCGAGCCGGGCTTCACCGGCATCAAGAGCGAGCAGTTGCCGAGCACGAGATTCACCTCGGTCTGCCCGAAGCCCTCGTGCGGGGTGACGCCGAGCGCCTCGCGCGCCCAGCGGATCACCTCTTCGCCGACCGCCTCGCCGCCGGTGAACATCGAGCGGAGCTCGAGCGGCCAGCGTCCGCGCGGATCGCCGACCGAGCGCATCATCTTCAGCATCGTCGGCACGAGGAACGTGTTGCGGATGCGGTGTCGCGCCAGGATGTCGAAGGCGCGCTCGGCGTCGAACTTCTTCGGGCGATGGGCGACGACCGGCACGCCGTAGTGCCAGCTCGGAAGCAGCACGTCGAGCAGCCCGCCCGCCCACGCCCAGTCCGCGGGGCTCCAGTGGCGGTCGCCCGGCTTCGGGAAATACTCGTGATAGAACTCGATCGCCGGCAGATGGCCGAGGAGGACGCGATGGGCGTGGAGCGCGCCCTTCGGGGGCCCGGTCGTCCCGGAGGTATAGATCAGGATCGCCGGATCCTCCGCCATCGTGGCGACGGCCTCGAGCGAGTCGGACTCGCGCGCGAGCACCTTTCCGTACTCGATCACGCCGTCGGCGTCGGCGCGGTCGACCGAGATCACCTTGCTGAGCGCCGGCAACCCCTTGGCGACCGCCAGCACGCGCTCGAGATTGTCGGCATCGGTCACGACGACCTTCGCCCCCGCGTCGCGCAGCCGGTACTCGAGCGCCTCGGGTCCGAAGAGCGTCGACAGGGGCAGCGCGACGGCGCCGAGCTTGTACGCGGCCAGGTGGGTCACAGCGGTCTCCGGTCGCTGCGGCAGGACGATGCCGACGCGATCGCCGCGCTCGACCCCCAGGCCCGCGAGAACGCGCGCGAGCTGGTTCGAGCGGGCGCGAAACTCGGCGAACGTGTGCTCGGTCACCGACCCGGCGTCGTCCTCGTACACGAGCGCCATCCGCGCGCGATCGCCCGCGTGGCGGTCGCAGACGTCGACGGCGATGTTGTAGGCGGACGGAATGGTCCAGCGGAAGCGTCGGTAGACGTCGGCGTAGCTCGTGCCGGGAGGCAGCAGCGTCTCCACCATGACCCGCTAGCCTACCACCCCGGCGGAACCAGGCGATGATAAGCTCCGCGACGTGGCCCGCCGTCGTGTTCCGTTGCGCGCCGTCGCCGCGCTCTTTCTCGAGCGCCAGCACCTCGCCAGGCCTCACGCGAGCCCGCTGACTGCGGCACGTTTGCGCCGCTTCACCGAGGACGTGGGCGGAATCCAGCTCGACTCGATCAACGTCCTCGATCGCGCCCACTACCTGACGGTGTGGAGCCGATTCGGCCCGTACGATCGGGCATGGCTCGACCGCCAGGTCTACCGACGCCGGCTGCTCTTCGAGTACTGGGCGCACGCCGCCTGCCTGGTTCCGGCCTCTCACCTGCCGTGGTGGCGGCGCGCGATGCTCGACTATCGGAGCCGCCACACCGGATGGTCCGGCTGGCTGCGCCGCAACGGGAAGATGCTGCGCACCGTCCGGGAAGCCGTTCAGACCAACGGGCCTATGGGCAACGGCGATTTCGAGGGGCGCCGGCCGGCCGGCGGCGGCGGCTGGTGGTCGTGGCGGCCGGTGCAGCACGCGCTCCACCATCTCTGGATGACGGGCGAACTCACGATCCACTCGCGCCAGCACTTCCAGAAGCGCTACGACCTGCTGGAGCGCGCGCTGCCCGACGCGCTCGGCGTCGAGCCGGTCACGGCCGTGGAGTTTCAGCGCTGGCATATCGAGCGGTCGCTCTTCGCCATGGGCGCGGCGACCGAGCTCGACCTGACGCGCTACCTCACCTTCCCGCGCTTCCGGCTCGGCCTCCGCCGCGCCGCGCTCCGGGACATGCTCGAGCGCGGCGAGATCACCGAGATCGAGGTCGACGGCTCCACCGCGCGCTGGCTCGCGCTCACGCGCGACCTGCCGGCACTGGCCCGCGCCGCCCGAGCGTCCGCGCTCTCACGCGGGACGACGTTCCTCTCGCCGTTCGATTCCCTGATGTGGCACCGCGACCGCGTCGCGCGGCTCTTCGGATTCGACTACCGGATCGAGGTGTACACGCCCGGGCCCAAGCGCGTGCACGGGTACTACACGCTGCCGATCCTCCATCACGGCCATCTGATCGGCCGCGTCGACGCCAAATCCCATCGCGCCGACCGCCGGCTCGAGGTCCGCCACGTTCACTTCGAGCCCTGGTTCGCCGCGGCGGGAGCGCCGCCGCGGGGACCGGAACGTCTCGATCAGGACGAGGCGATCGCCGGCGTCGCGCGCGCCGCGAGCTCGCTCGCGGTCTTCGTGGGTGGCGACGCGGTCGAGCTCGGGCGGGTGACGCCGCGACGGCTGCGGGCGCCGCTCGCGCGAGCGCTCCGTCTCGCCGCGAAGGCTCAGCCGCCGCCCGGGAGTGTCACGCCGGCTTCCGAGACGCTGAGCCTCTCGATCTGACGGTCCTGGAGCTTCGACAGCGTCAGGAGGGAGGTGACCGCGTCAGAGCCAAGAGCCCCTCGAGCCAGAAGCCCAGCGGCACGCGCGCGTACGTGTAGGCCCTGCCGAGAATCTCCGCCAGCGCGTGGAGCGCGATGAGCACATAGAGCAGGGTCGTGAGCGGAAAGCGGCGGCAGGTCGCGATGAGCACCGGTGCGCCGATGAGGACTGGGGCGACCTCCATGAGCCACGTCGCGTGATCGTACGGGGCGATGCTCGGGGTCGATCATCCCTCGTTGTGGAAGTCGTGGCCCACGAAGAATCCGCCGATCACGGTGCCGTCGGAGAAGCGGACCTTGATGCTTCCGAGCCCGTGGTTCGCGTTCGCATCGACGGCGATCACGACGCCCCCCGTTCTCAGCGTGGTCCTCACGGGGTCGCCCACCCGGAAGGGGCAGACAACGCCCTGCATCGCGCGCCGTATGCTCCGTTTGGCAAAGAATTCCCTCAGGGGCTGCAGGGCCGCGGCGAAGAATCCCGACCTCGCGGGCGGCTCCGGGACGGGAAGGCCGTCGGCACCGTAGGTTTCGCCGTCGTCTCCCTGCACGGACCACCCCTCGTTGCGCGCCAGGCCCACGAACGCGAGTATCTGTTCCCGAGTCGGGCTCTTGACCGTGATGGTCCCGTCCTCGAACGAGACCCAGTCAGGCAGCGGCCGGGGCGCTCGCAGGCGGTCCCACTCCTCCCGGCCGAACCTGGCATCGGCGTCCCACCAGCTCCCGCGCTTCACCAGGTAGACGTTGTAGCCCACGTCCTCCTCAGCCACTTATGAGTGCTGGGGCGGGCAGGTGGGCGCGCGCCCGGAATCCTGCTACCATCCAGCTATCTTAGCGCCACGAGGCGATGATGGATAAGGAAGGCAGCCTGCTCATTCGTGGGCTCGAGGGCGTCGTCGCCGCCGAGACCAAGCTGTGCGATCTCGACGGCCGGAACGGACGCCTGGCCTATGGCGGCTACGACATCGAGGACCTGGCGCGTCGGGCCGGCTTCGAGGAAGTGTGCCACCTGCTCTGGTACGGCGATCTGCCGAACTCGGCGCAGCTCGACAAGACCACCCTGGCCCTCATCGCGGCGCGCGAGATTCCCGCCGATCTCGTCCAGGCCTTCCGGCTGATGCCCAAGACCACGGATCCGATGCGCGTGCTCCAGGCGGGCGTCGCGATCCTCGGCATGAGCGATCCGGACACCACCGACAACTCGCACGCGGCGAACGTCCGCAAGGCGATCCGGCTCACGAGCCAGATGGCGACCGCGATCTGCGCTCACCATCGCGTGCGCAACGGCGAGGAGCCGATCCGGCCGGCTTCGGATCTCTCACACGCCGCCAACTTCCTCTACATGCTGACGGGCAAGCGGCCGAGCGGCGTCGTCGCCAAGGCGATCGACGCGAGCCTGACGCTCTACGCCGAGCACGAGCTGAACGCGTCGACCTTCACCACCCGCTGCATCGTCTCGACGCAGTCCGACATGCATTCGGCGGTGGCCGGTGGCGTCGGCGCGCTCAAGGGGCCGCTCCACGGCGGCGCCGGCGAGGCGGTCATGCGCACGTTGATGGAGATCGGCGAGGTCGCCAACGTCGACGGCTTCACCGAGAAGGCGCTCGCGACGAAGCGGCGCTTCATGGGCATGGGGCACCGCGTCTACAAGGCGGGCGACCCGCGCGCCGCGATCCTCAAGGGGATGGCCGAGGAGGCCTGCCGCCAGTCCGGGCAGTTCAAGTGGTACGAGATGGCCGTGAAGCTCCACGCGCGCATCAACGAGGCGAAGAAGCTGATCCCGAACGTCGACTTCTACTCGGCGCCGCTCTTCTACTCGCTCGGCATCCCCGTCGATCTCTTCACACCCGTGATCGCGGCCGGCCGCATTGCGGGCTGGACGGCGAACATCATCGAGCAGTACGACGACAACCGCCTGATCCGCCCCCGCGGCGACTACATCGGCCCCTCCCGCCGCGCCTGGGTACCCGTCGACAAGCGCTGACTGCGGCGCACACGCGATGAGGACACCAACACCGTCATGACCGCCGCCATCGAATGGGCCGCTCCAGACGATGGAGCGCGAGCAGCTCAGATGACATCGCCAACAATGGCGACATCGGCGCCGAGCGAGTCCGAATCGGTGGGGGGGTCTGGGGGAGGAGCGGCGCTCGCTCCCCCCCAGTCCTATTAAATGCCCCAGAATCTCGCCCACAAGCTCATTACCAGCCATCTCGTCTCTGGCACGCCCGTCGCCGGCGAAGAAATCGGCATCACGGTCGATCAGGTCTTGCTGACCGACACCAACGGCACGATGTCGTGGCTCCAGTTCGAGGCGATCGGCTTCCCACGCGCCGTGCCCGCGCGCATCGTGAGCTACGCCGACCACAACGTCTACCAGGTCGATTCGCGGAACTCCGACGACCACCGCTACATGCAGGCGGTCTCGCGCAAGTACGGCGCGGTCTTCTCCAAGCCCGGTAACGGCATCTGCCACCAGGTGCACATGGAGAGCTTCTCCATCCCAGGCCAGACGCTGCTCGGCACCGACAGCCACACGCCGCTCTGCGGCGCGGCGGGGATGCTGGCGATCGGCGCAGGCGGGCTGGACGTCGCGGTCGCGCTCGGCGGCGGGCCGTACTTCTTCCCAATGCCGCAGGTGGTGCGGGTGCATCTCACGGGCGCGCTCCAGCCCTGGGTGACCGCAAAGGACGTGATCCTCGAGCTGCTGCGCCGGCTCACGGTCCGCGGCGGCACCGGCAAGATCTTCGAGTACGGCGGGCCCGGGATCCGGAGTCTGCTCGCCACACAGCGGATGACCATCGCCAACATGGGCGCCGAGCTCGGGCTGACGACGAGCATCTTCCCGAGCGACGACGTGACGCGCTCGTTCCTGACGCGTCTGGGCCGCGGCGACGACTGGCGGCCGGTCGCGCCGGACGATGACGCGACGTACGACGACGAGATCCAGCTCGACCTCGCGGCGCTCACGCCGCTGGTGGCGCTGCCGGGCTCGCCCGACCGCGTGGTGCCGGTGGAGGAAGTCGCGGGGACGTCGATCGAGCAGGTGATGGTCGGCTCGTGCACCAACGGCTCGTGGCACGACATGGCGTCGGTCACCGACGTCGTGCGCGGCCGTCGCGTTCATCCCTCGGTGTCGTTCGTGCTGTTCCCGGGCAGCCACAAGATTCTCGAGACGATGGCGCGCGAGGGCCTGTTGACCGACCTCATCGCGGCGGGCGCGACGGTCTCGGAGTCGAGCTGCGGCGCGTGCGCGGGAATCGGCCACGTCCCGGCCGCCGGCGCCAAGAGCCTGCGCGCCTTCAACCGCAACTTCCCCGGCCGGAGCGGCGTCAAGGACGACCAGGTTTATCTCTGCTCGTCCACGGTGGCGGCGGCCTCGGCGCTCACGGGCGTCATCACCGATCCGCGCACGCTCGGCACGCCGGCGCCGGTGAGCCTGCCGGCGCGCTTCGCGAGCTCGACCGTGGGGTTCGTCGAGCCCGACGGCGCCGGCGAGATCCCGCGCGGCCCGAACATCAAGCCGGTGCCGCTCGGCGAGCCGGTGGCCGAGACGCTCGAGGCGCCGGTCGTGATCAAGCTCGGCGACAAGGTGTCGACCGACGACATCTCGCCGGCCGGCTCCGCGGTGCTGGTTTTCCGCTCGAATATCCCGGCGATCTCGGAGTTCTGCTTCAAGTACGTCGACGCCGACTTCGTCGCGCGCGCGAAGGCCGCGGGACGGTCCATCATCGTCGGCGGCGAGACGTACGGCCAGGGATCGTCGCGCGAGGCGGCCGCGACCGGGCCGATGTACCTCGGGGTTCGCGCCGTCATCGTCAAGTCGTTCGCGCGGATCCACCGGACGAACCTGATCAACTGGGGTGTGGTGCCGCTCGTCCTCGACAATCCCGAGGATTTCGGCGGGATCGAGCGGGACGACCGGTTGCGACTGCCCGGTCTGCGTGCCGCGCTGGCGGCCGGCGAGCGGGTGAGAGTCGAGAACGCGCGGACCGGCGTCGCGTTCACCGCCTCGTGCGTGCTGACCCCCCGGGAGCGCGAGATCCTCCTGGCCGGGGGCGTCCTGGCGCACACCAAGGCCCGGC
>Ga0306924_10001596_pt1 | contig 20894 bp, 20 predicted proteins | sample sta12Can44000111_FD_203756 | JGI IMG/M metagenome (GOLD analysis project Ga0306924, IMG submission 203756) | Lab enrichment of tropical soil microbial communities from Luquillo Experimental Forest, Puerto Rico - statanox.12C.anox.44.000.111 (v2)... | ecosystem: Environmental > Terrestrial >...
GGAGCGGGGCACCCGGGACGGCCAGCGTGCCGAGGCGGGGCGGGCGGAAGGGCAAGGTGACCCCGGCGACGGGGAAGGTCACTGGCTCGCGCCGCCCCTGGGCAGTGCCGCGGCTGCCCTGGCCAGGGGGCCTGGCTCAGCTGGGACAGGTTCCGCGGAGGCGGGGAGCTCGGGTCCGGCGGTCCCCCCTGGGGGCCAGGCTGGCACCGGTGGGGTGGGCACTGGCGGGGCTGGCCCGGGTGAGGGTGGCCCGGGGGAAGCTGGCCCAGGGGAAGCTGGCCCGGGGGAGGCCGCCGCTGGGCAGGGCAAGCGCCACGGCAAAGGCAGATCATGGTGGATCGAACTGCCCATCCTGCTGGCCTTCGCGCTGGTGCTCGCCCTGCTGATTAAGACTTTCGTGGTCCAGGCGTTCTTCATTCCGTCGTCCTCAATGGAGAACACACTGGAGATCGGTGACAAGGTTCTGGTCAACAAGCTGGTCTATGACTTCCGGCCGATCCACCGGGGCGACGTCATCGTCTTCAACGGGGACGGCTCCTGGTACCCGGCCCCGGCCCAGTCCCCCCCGGCGCTCACCCGGCTCTGGGATTCGATCACGGGGCTGTTCGGCACCGCCCCCGGCGTGCACGACCTCATCAAGCGGGTGATCGGGATCCCCGGCGATCACGTGGCCTGCTGCGACGCACACGGCCGGGTCACCGTCAACGGCGTGCCACTGAACGAGAAGCCCTACCTGTACCCAGGCAACTCGCCATCCGACACCAGGTTCAGCATCACCGTCCCGCCGGGACGGCTGTGGGTAATGGGCGATCACCGGGCCGTGTCCTGGGACTCCCGCGGTCACCAGCAGGATCCCGGCAACGGCACGATCCCGGAGGACAAGGTGGTGGGGCGGGCGTTCCTCATTGTTGCCCCAGTCCGGCGGTGGCGGGTGCTGTCCATCCCGGCGACCTTCCAGCAGTCCCGCCTCAGCCGGGCGGCAGCGGCGCTCGCCGCCAGCCCGGTGCCGGGGGCGGCGGCACTGCCCGTGACCGCAGCCGTTATCTCCGGCCCGCTGGCACCGGTCGCGCCGCTGGGGCTGGGCCTGGCTGGCGCCTTCCCGCTGACCTGGCTGCAGTTCCGGCTGCGGCGCCGGCTCCGCCCGCTGCGGCCCGGCCGCCGCCGGGACCGCCAGTGATGTCCACGCGCCGGTGGCCGCGGGGATACCTGGTGATGCCCGCGCGGTGGCAGCAGAGCCGGCCGGAACGTGGGTGACGTCGTGCTAGAGCCCGTCGTCCGGCATCCTGGTTACACCCCACGGCGGGCGGCAGGCCTGTCCGGTTACGAGCGGGTGCTGGCCAGGGCCGGGTTCACCCGGGTTGCCGGGATCGATGAGGCTGGCCGGGGGGCGTGTGCCGGCCCGCTGGTGGTGGCCGCGGTCACCCTGGACCCGCGCCAGTGGTCGCGTCTCGGCGAGATCGCCGACTCCAAGTCGCTGACGGCACCCGCACGGGAGAGGGCCTACCAGGATGTGCTGGCGGTGGCCCTGGCATGGCACGTGGTTATCATCCCGCCCGGCGAGATCGACAGGACCGGCCTGCACGTCTGCAACGTGGCAGGCATGCGCCGGGCGCTGGCGGGCCTGGCCCCACAGCCGCAGTACGTGCTGACCGACGGGTTCCCGGTGCGCGGCCTGGGGGTGCCCGCGCTGGCCATGTGGAAGGGCGACGAGGTGGCCGCCTGCGTCGCGGCCGCATCGGTGGTCGCCAAGGTCACCCGGGACCGGCTGATGAGGGACCTGCACACGCGGTATCCCGTCTACGGGTTCTCCCGGCACAAGGGCTACTCCACCAAGAGCCACATGCGGGCGCTCGACGCTTACGGGCCATGCCCGGAGCACCGGCGGTCGTTCGCCAACGTGAGAGCAGAAGCCTGCGATCAGCCCGGGACCGGAGAATTGACCTATGGTTGATCTCATCCGGGCCGGAGCTCCCGTCGCTGCCTGATCGGAGGGGTGACCATGAGCGCGGAGGACCTTGAGAAGTACGAGACCGAGATGGAGTTGCAGCTCTATCGCGAGTACCGGGACGTCGTGAAGCTGTTCACCCACGTGGTGGAGACTGAGCGCCGCTTCTACCTGACCAACCAGGTCGAGCTGAACGTCCGCACCGCCGACAACGGCGAGGTCTTCTTCGAGGTCACCATGCAGGATGCCTGGGTCTGGGACATGTACCGCCCCGCCCGTTTCGTGAAGAATGTCAGAGTTGTCACGTTCAAGGACGTGAACGTGGAGGAACTGGCCCAGAGCGAACTGGAACTGCCTGACCCTGACTGAGGCCGGCCGGCCCGTTATTGAAGCGCCTTCCCCTGACAAACCGCGGTTCGCTGTCCACAGGCGGCTAGATCCTGCGCCCGCTGTCCACAGCCGGGCAACTGGCCCGTGCCGGCAGCCGCGCCGTGCGGCACGGTGGCGGCGGAGGTGATGGCCGTGAACGCCAAAGACGCCCTCGGCCGCAACGGTGAACAGGCAGCGGCGGACTACCTGGAACGGGCCGGGTTACGGCTCCTCGACCGCAACTGGCGGTGCGCCGAGGGCGAACTCGACATCGTCGCGGCGGAGCGCGGCGTACTGGTCATCTGCGAGGTCAAGACCCGTTCCAGCGGCTGGCCCGGCTCACCGCTGGACGCGATCAGCCGGAGCAAGCAGGCGCGGCTGCGGCGGCTGGCCGTCCGCTGGCTGGTCGCGCACGGCGTGCTCTTCGACGAGGTGCGCATCGACGTGATCGGGCTGGTGAGTGATCCTGCCGGTGGCTACCAGATCGAGCATGTGCGGGGGGTGGGATAGGTCCCGGTGGCGCGCACCCATTCCATCGCGGTGGTCGGTGTGCAGGGTCACCCGGTGGAGATCGAGACCGATATCGAGAACGGCCTGCCGGGACTGGTGCTGGTGGGCCTGCCGGACACCGCGCTGCGGGAGGCGCGGGACCGGATCCGCGGCCTGGGTGCGGTTGCTGCCGCCGGTTCCGTCGAGCGCTGCGACCGTGGCTGGCGCACCCGCCGCGACCATGCCAGCCAGGCGGGGCGGGCCGTGGCAAGACGACCGCTGGGGCGAGCCGGGACACGATCGCGGGCGCATGGCCGGGGCTGCCAGGGTCGTGGCCCAGGGTGCCCCACACTGGATCCATGGATGTGCCTGCGCACCCGGCTGCCGCCGCACCAGCGCTGCCCCGGGCTTTGAGCTCGGCCCTGGACGGCTTCCAGCGCCATCTCGCAGCCGAGCGTGGGCTGTCGCACCACACCGTGCGCGCCTACCTTGGCGACGTCATTTCCTTGCTGGAACATGCGGCGGCGGCGGGCGTGACCAGCCCGGCAGGGCTGGATGTCGGCGTGATCCGCCGCTGGCTGGCGAGCCTGCATGGCCGCGGCCAGGCGCGGGCCACGCTGGCCCGCCGGGCCGCGGCCGCGAGGGCCTTCACCGCCTGGGCCTTCACACGGGGCCTGCTGAGCCCAGATCCGGGACCGCTGCTCGGGACTCCGAAGATCCGCCGCCGCCTGCCCCAGGTGCCCCGCCAGGAGCAGATCGCCGCGGTCCTGTCGGCAGCCGACGGGGCACCGGCCCCCCGCCCGCCAGCACCCACCGGTCACAGCACGGCCGCCCGCTACGGACCGGAGCAGGAACTGGCCCTGCGCGACGCGGCCATCATGGAACTGCTCTACGCGACCGGCATCCGGGTCAGCGAACTGTGCGGCCTGGACGTGGACGACCTGGACGAAGGCCGCAACACCGTGCTGGTGCTCGGTAAGGGGGCGCGGGAACGGACGGTCCCGGTCGGCCTGCCCGCCATCCGGGCCGTGGCCGCCTGGAAACGGTACGGCCGGCCCCGGCTGGCCGTCCCGGGCAGCGGCCCGGCCCTCTTCCTCGGCGCGCGCGGCCGCCGCCTCGATCCCCGGGCCGCGCGCCGGATAGTGCATATGTGGCTGGCCGCCGTGCCCGGTGTGCCCGAGTCGGGGCCGCACGGCTTGCGCCATGCTGCCGCCACCCATCTGCTGGAGGGCGGTGCCGACCTGCGCAGTGTGCAGGAGATGCTGGGTCACGCCTCGCTGGCAAGCACGCAGATCTACACCCATGTCTCGGTTGAGCGGCTGACCGCCGCCTACCGGCAGGCCCACCCCCGCGCCTGACCGGTTTGCCCCGGGCGACTGGTGACGGTCACGCCGCCTTGGGTTCAGCCTGGTGAGGTGCGGGCCGGCGGATACCCAGCGGCCCAGCCCGCCAGGAACGGGTAGACTACCTGGTGGCCAGGAAGGCCTGGTGCGCGTGCGCATCCGGCTCCCGGCCAAATTCGCGCGCCCGCCTGTCTTCGGGCAGATCCAGCCGGGTACCCGGCGGGGCGCAGCTCATCGGTCTGCGGTGCTGCTTGCCGCAGTGAGATGCGCGCGGGCGCCAGGGCCAACCGAGCGCGCCTTGTTCCCCGGAACGCGGCGCAGAACATGAAGGGAACACCGGCATGGCACCGGTCGTCACCATGCGGCAGCTCCTTGAGAGCGGCGTGCATTTCGGGCACCAGACCCGGCGTTGGAACCCGAAGATGAAGCGCTTCATCTTCGCCGAGCGCAACGGCATCTACATCATCGACCTGCAGCAGTCGCTGGAGTTCATTGACCGCGCCTACGAGTTCATCAGGGAGACGGTCGCCCACGGCGGGACCGTCCTGTACGTGGGCACGAAGAAGCAGGCCCAGGAGGCGATCGCTGAACAGGCCCGCCGGGTCGGGATGCCGTTCGTCAACCAGCGCTGGCTGGGTGGCATGCTCACCAACTTCGCCACCGTGTACAAGCGGCTGCAGCGGCTCAAGGAGCTCGACGAGATCGACTTCGATGATGTCGCCGGGTCCGGGATGACCAAGAAGGAACTCCTGCAGCTGCGGCGCGAGCGGGACAAGCTCGACCGCTCTCTTGGCGGCATCAAGGACATGTCCCGGACGCCGAGCGCACTGTGGGTGGTGGACACCAAGAAGGAGCACATCGCCGTCAGCGAGGCGCGCAAGCTTGGCATCCCGGTGATCGCCATCCTCGACACCAACTGCGATCCGGATGAGGTCACCTACCCGATCCCCGGGAACGACGACGCCATCCGCAGCGTCTCGCTGCTGACCCGCGTGGTCGCGGATGCGGTCGCGGATGGGCTGATCGCCCGCGCCGGAGCCTCAGCCAACGGCGAGGACAAGCCCGCGGTGTCGGCCGGGGCCGGCGAGCTGGGCGCCGAGGAGCCGCTCGCCGAATGGGAGCGGGAACTGCTCGAGCACAGTTCCGCGGATGCGGCGGCGGGGACTGCCACCACGCCAAACGCAGCTGAGGGCGCGGGCACCCCGGAGACGGCCGAGGCGGCCAGTCCCGCGGCGGTCGCTGAGGCTCCCATTCCCCCGGAAGCGGCCGAGGCTGCCAGCACCCCGGAGGCGGCAGATGCTGCCGGAACCCCGGAAGCCGCCGCCGGCGGCGATGAGGCCGGTGGCGACGAGGCCGGCGGCAATGAGGCCGGAGCAGCCGTTGGTGCCAGCCAGGACGGCGCGGCGGCCGCGGCGGATGCGTAGCCGGCCTGGCACGCCCGCGCATGACTGACCAGAAGCGAGAGATGAGGACATGGCGAAGGTAACCGCCGCAGATGTGAAGCGGCTCCGCGAGGCCACCGCAGCGGGCATGCTCGATTGCAAGAAGGCCCTGGAGGAGGCGGACGGCGACTTCGACGCCGCGGTCGAGTTGCTGCGCCTGAAGGGGGTCAAGGACGCCGGCAAGCGGGCCGGCCGGACGGCCGCCAACGGGCTCGTCACCTCACTGCTCGACGGGACTAGCGCCGGCGTCCTGGTCGAGCTGAACTGCGAGACCGATTTCGTCGCGAAGACCGAGCTGTTCCAGCAGGTGGCGGCCGACATCGCGGCTGCCGCACTGGCCCACCGGCCCGCCGACCGGCTGGCCCTGCTGGGCCTGGAGGCGCGCCCCGGCGCGACCGCGCAGCAGGTCATCGAGGAGGCGGGCGCCTCGCTCAAGGAGAAGCTGGAGCTGGGCCGGTACGCCTGCTTCCAGGGCGGCTATGTGGTTAGCTACCTGCACCGGTCCGACCGGGCGCTGCCGCCGACGGTGGGCGTGCTGGTCCAGCTGGACGGGCCGGCCGCCGAAGTGGGTAAGGACGTTGCGCAGCAGGTTGCCGCCATGCGGCCGCAGTACGTGACCAGTGACCAGGTCCCGGAGGATGTGGTCGGGCACGAGCGGGGCATCGCCGAGCAGCTGACCCGCGACGAGGGCAAGCCCGAGGCGGCGATTCCCAAGATCGTCGAGGGCCGGCTGGGTGCGTTCTTCAAGGAGGTGGTGCTGGTGGAGCAGCCCTTCGTGAAGGATCCCAAGCGCACCATCAAGCAGATCCTGGTCGGTGCCGGTGTGACGGTTCAGGCGTTCGCCCGGTTCCAGGTGGGCCAGGCTGGGTGAGGCAGGCCAGCGGCGGCCGATAGGAGCCGGCCGGGGCGGGCTGGCCACGGCCAGCACCCGGGCCGGCTATCCCGGGCCGGCCAATGGCCACCCGCGGGCAGGGACGATAGTCGAGACGGCAGCGACCAGCAGGAGCGACAGTGATAGACGATAGCCTCCTCGAAGCCGAGGAAAAGATGGAGAAGGCCGTCGCGGTCGCCAAGGAGGAGTTCGCCACCATCCGGACAGGGCGTGCTCACCCGGCCATGTTCAGCAAGATCACGGCCGAGTACTACGGTACCCAGACGCCTGTCAACCAGCTGGCGTCCTTCCACATCCCCGAGCCCCGGATGGTGGTCATCCAGCCGTTCGACAAGTCCTCGCTGGCCGCCATCGAGAAGGCGATCCGCAACAGCGACCTAGGTGTCAACCCGGCGAACGACGGCACCATCATCCGGGTGGTCCTGCCCGAGCTGTCCGAAGAGCGGAGGCGGGAGTACATCAAGATCGCCCGGCACAAGGCCGAGGACAGCCGGGTGTCGATCCGCAATATCCGCAGGCACGGCAAGGACGCGGTGGACAAGCTGGTCAAAGGCGGCGACGCGGGTGAGGATGAGGGCCACCGGGCGGAGCGGGAACTCGACGAGCTGACCCACACCTACGTGGCGCAGGTGGACGAACTGCTCAAGCACAAGGAAGCCGAGCTGCTCGAGGTCTGAGTTGCCAATGGACGAGCCGGCCGGGCCGGTAGTGCCAGGGGACGCTAGCCAGCCCGGGGGCCCGGCCAGTCCCGCAGCCGAACCCGAGGGCCCAGCGACTGCCGCAGCCCAGGCTGGCGACCAGGAGCGCCCCGCGGCCCAGCCCGGGGACCAGGAGAGTCCCGCGGCCCAGGCCGAGAACCGGGAGCATCCCGCGGCCCAGCGCGGAGACCAGAAGAGTCCCGCGGCCCAGCCCGAAGGCGCGGACAGTCCCGCGCCGCGATCCCGGACCGGGCGGAACCTGCCCGCGGCTCTCGGGGTCGGGGTGGGCCTGGGCGGCCTGGCCCTGCTCACCCTCTTCACCGTCAAGGCGACCTTCCTGCTGTACGTGGGCGCCGCGCTGGTGATCGCGCTGTGGGAGCTGTCCCGCGCGTTGGGGACGCGCGGCATCCGCACCCCGGTGCTGCCGGTGGTGGCCGGTGGCGCTGCCGCGGTCGCCTTGGCCTACTTCGAGGGTGAACGTGCCCTGGTGGCTTGCCTGGCGCTGACCACGATCGCGGTGCTGGCCTGGCGGCTGCCCGGTGGTGTGACCGGCTACCTGCGAGATGTGACGGCAGGTGTGTTCGCGCTGGGCTACCTGCCGCTGCCGGCCAGCTTCCTGGCGCTCATGCTGGCCGCTCCGGACGGCGCGCGGCGGGTACTCGTCTTCCTGCTCCTGCCTGTGTGCACCGACATCGGTGGATACTTCGCTGGCATCACGTTCGGGCGGCACCTGATGGCGCCCGGGATCAGCCCCAAGAAGACCTGGGAAGGGCTGGCCGGCTCGGCGCTGGCCTGCCTGGCGGCCGGGGCTATCGTCCTGCCCGTCCTGCTGCATGGCAGGTTCTGGCAGGGCCTGCTGGTCGGGGCTGCGGCGCTGGCCGCCGCGACACTCGGCGATCTCACCGAATCGATGATCAAGCGCGACCTGGAAATCAAGGACATGGGCACGGTGCTGCCCGGCCACGGCGGCGTGCTCGACCGGGTCGACTCACTGGTGGTCTCCGCGCCGGTGGTGTGGCTGCTGCTCCTCGTGTTCGTGCCCGTCACAGGCCACTCCTGACATCCACATCACAGAAGCGGCGAGTGAGCCGGGCTCATGTAGCGGATGAGCCGGCGTCAGCGGAGTGCCGGTTTCCGCCGGCCCTGGTGACGTTTGCGGTCCCGATTCCAGGGGAGTAGCCAGGCGTCATCACAACGGGCGGAAAGGTCAGCCTGGACATCCCCTGACCGGCGCCCAGACCCCGCCGGGCCCGGGCCCCTCCACGGGCCCGGCGGGTGCGCCAGAGCCAAGCCCTAGGCACCCACCACCCAGGACCGCCGCTGTGCGGCCTGCTGGTTGATCAGGCTGGTGGCACCGCGCTCCTTCGCCAGCTGCCGCTCCCGTTCGGTGATCGGCAGAATCCACAGCCACCGCACTGGCTCCCCGCCGAACGAGAACCCCGACAGGTCGGGTACCTCCGGACCGAGCAGCTGGCCGGGGTTGTCCATCAGCAGCACGGCCTCGTTGCCCCCGCCGAGCGGGAACGTCGCGGGCTCGTGGTACCAGCGGATGCTGTGCCCCGCACCGAACCAGGTGACCGCCCGCCATGGGTACTGGGCCAGCCACAGAAAGATACGCGCCACCTCCGGGCTGGGCATGGTGGTGGCGATGGCCAGCTCGATCCGCGCGGTTCCGCTCGGATCCTCCATCACCTGCTCGACCACCGGCATCCGCTGGCAGCTCATCCCGATCGTGGACAGCACCGTGTAGGGCCGCTGGTTGGTCGGCGGCCGCTCGGAGACACCCACGGTCGGCTGCTTGCCGCCGCTGACATCCCAGTACCGCGCACCCGGGCCGAGCCGGGCCAGCAGGTGGCCAAGCATGGACTGCTGGAAGCCGGCCCAGGAGTCCTCCCGCTGCCGCCAGCGCCAGAACGCGGTGGCCCGGTCGGCTCGTGGCCCGAGCCCTTCCATCGCGTCGTCCAGTGCCCAGGCGAAGGGTGTCTGCCCCATGGCGTCCCGGCTGTATCCGGGCATGCCCCGGGACATATCGGACCAGCCCGGGATGACGGCGAGCAGCTGGCCGCCCTCGATGATGGCGACCCCGTCACCTTCCTCGAACCACAGTGCGCGCAGCGCCTGTGCATCCAGCGGCGCCCGCCCGCCCGGCTGCTTGGTGTGGTCCGCCGGCATCAGCGGTGCCTTGCCCGCTTCCACCCGGGACAGGTCGATGCTGGCCGGGGCGGGCTGATGATTGGCGATCCAGGCAGCACCCACAATGTCGTCGGCATCGTGCAGATACGCCGCGGTGGTCGCACCGTCGTACTCGACCACAACCCGGCGGCTGGTGTAGGGGCTCTCGCTGTCCAGCAGGACTCCCGGCCGGGCCGGGTGGCTGCCGTGCCGGGTACCCCGCGCACTCTTGCGCAACGTTGCCATACGCCGCAATCTACTGACTCGCCGCAGACCGCGGATGCGAGCGCGCAGATTATCCTGGTTGTCACTGTGGCCGGCCCGACCGCCGGCCCTTCCGCAGTCACCCGCACCCAGCAAATGGAGCATCCTTGCCCGGCAACCGAACCCGGCCGCCCAGGCATCTGGCCGACCTGGACCGGGCCGGCCGCCGGGCGGCCGCGGCCGAGCTGGGCGGTGAGCCCTTCCGCGCTGATCAGCTGGCCCGGCATTATTTCGGGCGGCTGACCGATGACCCGGCGGAGATGACGGACCTGCCCGCCGCGGCCCGGGACGGCCTGGCAGCCGCGCTGCTGCCAAGGCTGCTGACCGCAGAGCGGGAGCAGTCCTGTGACCAGGGGATGACCCGCAAGACACTGTGGCGCACCTGCGATGGTGCCTACGTCGAATCGGTGCTGATGCGCTACCCCGGCCGGGTCACGATGTGCGTGTCCTCGCAGGCTGGCTGCGGGATGGCCTGCCCGTTCTGCGCGACCGGGCAGGCCGGGCTGACCAGGAACCTGTCCACCGGCGAGATCGTCGCCCAGGTGGTGGCGGGCGCGCGGGCGCTGGCCCGGGGCGAGCTGCCGGGCGGGCCTGGCCGCGTCTCGAACGTGGTGTTCATGGGGATGGGCGAGCCACTGGCGAACTACCCGAAGGTGCTGGCCGCGGTGCGCCAGCTGACCGACCCGGTACCGGGCGGGCTTGGCATCTCCCAGCGCGCAGTCACCGTCTCCACAGTCGGCCTGGTGCCCCCGATCCGCCGGCTCACCGGGGAGCGGCTGTCGGTCACACTGGCGGTGTCGCTGCACGCGCCGGACGATGGGCTGCGCAACGAGCTGGTCCCGGTAAACCGGCGCTGGCCGGTGACCGAGGTGCTGGCGGCGGCGTGGGAGTACGCGGACGTCACCGGACGCCGGGTCTCGATCGAGTACGCCATGATCGGCGGGGTGAATGACCAGCCGTGGCGGGCCGGAAAGCTGGCTGGCCTGCTCGCCGGAAAGCTGGCGCACGTCAACCTGATCCCGCTCAACCCCACCCCCGGCTCCCAGTGGACCGCATCCACCCCGGCCGCCACCAAGGAGTTCGTTGCGATCCTGGAGGCAGGCCGGATACCGGTCACGGTCCGCGACACCCGCGGCCGGGAAATCGATGGCGCGTGCGGCCAGCTCGCCGCTGCTTTTGTGCCTAACGACGGGCGTCGCGAACTCCCCGTCACCGGCCCGGCCCGGTCGCCGGGCTGACCTGGGCGGCCGACCGCCCGCGGGGTACCGTTGTCGGTCATGGCCGCCAGCGATGCTGCCGCGCGGGGCACTGGCCCACGGGGCATGGTCACCCGGTGGCGGCGGGCGCTTGCCTGGCGGCTGGTGCATGGACTGTGGGACGCGGCCAGTCAGGCGGGGATGATCACCGCCGACACACCTGCCGGGCGGGAGTTCGCCGCGTTCGGCCCGGGCTCGGCGATTGGCTTCCCGGCCGGGTCCGTGTACGGGCAGGGCTGGATCGAGCTGGGCGCCGGCACCATGGTCGGCGCGCAGGTCAGCCTCAGCGCGGGCATGCTGCCAGGCCAGGACCTGGGCGAGCGCCCGCTGCTGCGGATCGGCGACCGGTGCGTCATCGGCCGGGGCAGCCACATCGTGGCGCACCACTCGATCGTGATCGGTGACGATGTGTTCACCGGCCCCTATGCGTACATCACCGACCAGAACCACGGGTACGCCGACCCGGACACACCGATCGGGCGGCAATGGCCCAGCAACAGCGCGGTCTCGATCGGCTCCGGGAGCTGGCTCGGCGCCGGGGTCATTGTGCTTCCCGGCGCGTGCATCGGGCGGAATGTGGTGGTGGCCGCGGGGTCGGTCGTCCGGGGGGAAGTCCCGGACCAGTGCGTGATCGCCGGGGTGCCCGCCCGGATCGTCCGTATGTATGTGATCGGTGACGGGTGGTCGCGGCCATCGCCGATGCCGGCGAACCTGCCGATCGGTGAGGAAACGTAGCCGCTGTCTGTCACGATGGGGATGACCGCCACTAACGGAGGCGGGGGGTGCGCTGAGGCTGCCCGCGGCCGGGACCGCCGTGGCGTGGCAGGAACGCCGACAGCCAAGAGGTCAGTTGGAGGGACGGGACCAGTTCGTCGCGACCGCGGCATACCAGCCGGAGCCGACGGCCGCCGCTGCTGCGCGCCGCTTTGTCCGTGACACGCTGCAGTCGTGGCTGGTCAGCGATATCGCCGCCGACGGTCATGGGCTGGTGGACGACGCCGTCCTGCTGACTAGCGAACTCGTGACGAATGCGGTCGTGCATGCCGGGACCGCGGTAGAGGTGACCTGCCGGCTGGCTGGCGACGGGGTGGAAGTGGTGGTCAGCGATGGTCACCCGGCCCGCCTGGTACCCGAGCCGCCTGAGGACGAGCACATCCCGGCGGAACGGACCAGCGGCCGCGGCCTGCTGCTGCCCGCGGCTCTTGCCTCCGCCTGGGGGGTCAGCTACGGCCAGGCCGCCAAGGCGGTGTGGTTCCGGATCGGCCCAGCTGGTGCCGGGGTCGCTGACGGCCACGAGGGCGGGACCAGCGCCACCGTCGGCCCTGGCTTCGCTCCGGCCGCGGCTGGGCTGGACGGCGCGGCCGCACTCGCTGCAGCGCTGCGGCAGGCACCGGTGACGGCCGAGGCCGATGGATCGGCAGCCGGGCGGGGGCCAGCCCGCTGGCCGGCCCCACCGTTCGGCGAGCCCGCCTACGACGAACTGCTGGCCACGGCGGTAGAGGCGGGCCGGGCAGTGGTTGCCGCGGACGCCGGGTATGTGCTCGTCCCTGATGAGGACGGGGATCTGCGGCTGCGGGCCGCTACCGGCAGTTTTCCGGCCGCCGGTGGCCAGATTCGGCTGGGCAGGCTGGCCGGGAGCCAGGCCGGACCGGCCCGGCCCGGCGATGCTGCTGTATCGGCCAAGGTGAGGGCCGGCGGCCAGATGGGCAAGGGCAATCGCCCCGGCGGGAGCGGCCGCGCTGGCGTGAGTGACCACGCCGGCCGGAACGACCGGGCTGGCACGAATGACCGGGCTGGCGGGGTGCCTGGTCCCGGCGTCACGTCGCTCGCGGCGATGCGGGCGGCGGCTGGGACGGCCCCATCGGTGCTGACCGTGCCTTTCGTGGTGGATGGCCGGGTCACCGGACTGCTGGCGGTGGCCTCGGCCACACCGGATCGGTTCCGGGACGACGAAGCCGCCCGGCTGCAGCAACTGGCCGACCGATGGGGCCCGCCGCTGGAGCGGGCCCGGCTCAGTGAGCTGGAACGGGTCAGGCGCAGCCGGATCGGCGCGCTGGCGCAGGCACGGGAATTGCTGACGACACAAGCTGACCGCGACGAGGTGCTGGCGCTGGCCGCCAGCGCCGCGGTGCCGCGGCTGGCCCCCTGGTGCGCGATCCTGCTGCCCGGGGATGGGGCCGGCTTGCGGACGGTGCATGTCAGGCATGTGGATCAGGATCTGTCAGCACCGCTGGCCTGGCTGCTCGACCGGGTAGCCGAAGTGGCCGGTGTGGCGCCGCTGAAGCCCCGGCCGGCCAGGGCTGCCCGCCCGGCCCCGCTGGCCCGCTGGCTGCTGGCCGTGCCGGGCGTAGCGCAGGCCCCCCCGGGAGCCGATGCGCTGGCCGCCGACGCCGCGTGGTGCTTCCCGCTCGGGGCTGATGCCAGTGCTGGCCTGCTCGCCGTCGGCCACCGGCGCGACGAACGGCTGCCCAGGGAGGTGGCCGAGCTAGCCGCCGATCTGGCCAGCCGGATCGGGGTGGCCATCGGCTATCCCCGGCTGGTGGGCCAGCAACACTGACCGGCCTGGCCCAGGCGCTCAGCGGCCGTCGCTGGACGCGGCCAGCTGGCGGCCCTTCCCAGTGCTGGCCGCCGTGCCGTTTCTCGCCCTCTTGCCATGACCAGCGGCCTTGCCGTTGCTGGCGCCCTTGGCGGGGCCAGATTTCTGGCCGGCGGCGATGGCTTCGCCGGCCGCGGTGCCGCTGGTACCGCGGCTGCTGGCCGCCTGCGCCTCGCTGGCGACGGTCCTGTTGCCGGTGCTCCTGGTTGCGGTCCCGTTGCCGCCTGCCCAGCCGGGACCGGCCGTTGCGCCGCTGCCGGGCGCGCCGTTGCTGGTGGCATCGTTGCCGGCCGCCCGGCCGTGATCGGCGCCCGGCCCGTCCGTCCCCCGTCCTGGCCGGGAATCACGCAGCCGGGGGGTGAATGTCTCTCCGCGCAGTGCCCGCTCTACCAAGCCCACCGCGGTAGCCGCGGCCACGAGCCGGCGGCCTTCGCTCCGGTAGGCGGCCAGCACGGCGTCCACGCCGTGCGGCGGGAGTGCGCTGCCGAGTTCCGTCCTGGCCGTACGGTATCCCTGGCGCGCCCCTTCGACGCAGGCGGCCAGGTGATGCCGGGCCAGTGACGCGAGTGCAGCCGGGTGCCGCCGCAGCACCCCGTAGAGCCGGTAATCAGGCGGAGCCACGTCCAGCAGCCAGTCAACTGCCGTCCGCTCGAAGTCCTGGCTGCCCGGCGGATGGACCCCAGCCGGCCAGCCCGGCGGAAGGTAGGTAGCCATGGCTCCACCATATCATTTTTCGAACATGCGTTCTATATAGGTCAAGCCGCCCGTGGCCGGTTGCCCGGCCGCGGGCGGTTTGTCTCATGCAGTGTGCAGCTGCGCCGTCGACGTGCATGGGAACTGCCCCTCCACGATGACCGTCCCAGCTGATGGCCGCCGGCGTGCCCGCCGGAGAGCCTGGGCACGCCGGGACCGGCATGCCTCTTCATGCCGTTCCCTGATCCGCTCGGCGACCAGGGCCTCATGAACAGTCGGATACACGATGTCCTCCTGGGCCTGGGCCAGCCGTCCTGGCCGTTCACCATCGAGAATCGTGCTAAGGCCCCCCGCCCCGCATCGGGCAGATGCCTTATCTATGGCGCCGCCGGATGGCTAAGCCGCGACGCGCCGGCTTAGTGCCTCGCCGCCACGTCCTCACCTGGCGAGAGCCCGCCGCCGGCGACGCGGCAGCGCGGTCCGCCAGGCGGCGGCCGATGCCCAGCGCCTGGCTCAGCTGGTATCGCCGCGGCCAGTCTCCGCGCGGGAAGATGGTCCTGTGTTGCGAGAATTTCGCGGTCTGGCTGAACCGGCCGCCACCAGCACGCAATAGAGCACCGATGGACGACGATGCCCTGATCGCGGCCATGGCCGCCGGCCACGACGGTGCGCTGCGGGAACTGTTCTCGCGGCACGCCCCGTGGCTGGCTGCCCGGTTGCGGGTGGTCCTGCCCGCCGCCGATGTGGAGGACGTGCTGCAGGAGACGTTCCTCGCCGCCTGGCGTGGTGCCCGGCGTTACCGGCCGCAGGGCGCGGCTGGCGGCTGGCTGTGGGGGATCGCCCGGCGGCAGGCCGCCGCGCTGCTGCGCCGCCGTGGCCCGGCCACGCTGGCGCTGCCGGCCGTGATCGCGGCGGACGGGCGGGGCGCGCCCGATCCGGCGGAGGCGGCGCTGTCTCGTGTCGAGTTGGCCGAGGCGGTCACCGCGCTGGGGCCACCAGGCGGCCAGGACCGGGAGGTCTGGCGGCTGCTGTATGTGGAGGACCGGCCGGTGGCGGAGGTCGCCGAGCTGATGGGCATCCCGGCTGGCACGGTCAAGAGCCGTGCACACCGGGCCCGCCGGCTGCTCAGGGCGGCGCTGCGGTCAAGTCCGGCGGAGGGAGGCTCACGATGAGCGAGTGGGCTGGCCCGGGTGACCCCGGGCGAGAGGTGGATCTCGACCGGGTGTGGCTCAACGTGGCGGCCGGGGTCTGGTGCCGCCAGCCGCGCGGGCCGGAACGGCTGGCCGGGCAGGTACTGCGTTCCCCCGGCCTGGCCCGGGCGCTGGTGACGACACCGTCGCTGCTGCTCGGCTGGATCATTGCCACCGTCGTGGTGCTGCTGACCGGGGCGGTGGCCACGCTGGGGACCGGGACGCCTTATGTGCCACTGCTGGCCCCGGCGGTCGCGGCGGCGGGCATCGCCTACGCCTACGGGCCGGGTATCGACCCGGCCTGGGAACTGTCCCAGAGCATGGCGGTGAGCGACCGGATGGTGCTGCTGGTGCGGGCGCTCGCGGTGTTCGCGCTGAACGCCCTGCTCGGGCTGGCAGCTTCGGCTGCGTCCGGGATCGCCGCGGCGCTGACCTTTGGCTGGCTGCTCCCGATGACCGCGGCCTGTGCAGTGGCGCTGGCCGCCGCCACGCTGACCCGGTCGGCGAACATCGGGGTCGGGGCCGGGCTGGCGGCCTGGATCATCGTGGTGCTGGCCGGCCGGGCCGCGACCGGCCAGTTCACAGCTGCGATCACCGCCCCCGCGCTGGTGCTTCCCTACTTGATCACTGCCCTGTGCGGCGGCGCGATCGTGCTGTTCGCGACCCGGATCCCGAGAGGAACGTCATGAATGTCGAACTCACCGACCTGACCCGGCGGTTCGGCCGGACGCAGGCCGTCGCTGGGGTCAGCCTGACCGGCGGGCCGGGAGTGTTCGGGCTGCTCGGGCCGAACGGGGCGGGCAAGACCTCGCTGCTGCGGATGATGGCCACCGTCCTTCCGCCTACCTCCGGCCGGATGCGATTGCTCGGCCGCGATCCGGGGGGCTACGGCCCGCGGCGGGAGATCCGGCGGCGGCTCGGCTATCTGCCACAGAACCTGGGCTACTACCCCGGCTTCACGGTCGCCGAGTTCGTCGAGTATTTCGCGCTGCTGAAGGACATGCCAGCGAGCCAGGTGCCGCGAGCGGTGGCGACCGCGGTGGAGCGGGTGGGCCTGGGTGACCGGGCCCGCGCCAAGCTGCGCACGCTGTCTGGCGGGATGCTCCGGCGGGCCGGGATCGCGCAGGCCATCGTGAACGAGCCGGAACTGCTGCTGCTGGATGAGCCGACCGCGGGTCTCGATCCCGAGCAGCGGCTGGAGTTCCGCGCCCTGATGCGGAATATGGGCCAGCGGGCCACCGTGATCGTCAGCACCCATCTGGTCGAGGATGTCGGCGCCGCCTGCACCGAAGTCGCCCTGATGGACATGGGCAAGATCGTCTTCCACGGCACTCCGGCGGACCTGATCGCCCGGGGTGAGGGCACCAGTGCGGCCGGCGACGCCCCGCTGGAGCGCGGCTACAGCGCCGTGCTCGCGGCCGCGCGGTCCGCTGTGGCAGCGCGGGCATGACCGCCGCCGCCACCACCGCCCCGGCGCAGCCCCGCACGCCGCGGGCGGCCAGCGCGGTCCCAGTGACCGCGGCCCGGCTGCTGTGGGTGGAACTGCGCCACAACGCAGTGCCGTTCATCCTGCCGCTGATCGCCGCGTTGCTCTGGTTCGACTCCTACCGTCCGAGCATGACCCAGCCGCCGGTGTGGGCGCTGCGCACATTCTGGAACATGGGGCAGGGTCATACGATCATCGACTTCGGGCCGTTCGTGGCGGGCGTGGCTGCCTGGATGGGGTCGAGGGAAGGCCGGCGCGGCATCACCGACCTGATTACCGCTGCCGCCCGGCCCCGCTGGATAACGCAGCTGGCCACCTGGGCCGCGACCGCCATCTGGGCGGTGGGCGCTTACCTGGTCTTCGTGGGCGTGATGTTCGGGGCCTACATCGCCCAGGGGATGCTGGGTCCCGCCCCCTGGTGGTGGGTGGCGGTCGGCGCGGTGGCCGTAGCGGCCTTCAGCGCGGCCGGGTTCGCGGTGGGAGCCTTGTATCCCAGCCGGTTCGCCGCGCCGCTGGCCGCGATCGGCAGTGTCCTGGTGCTGATGATGTCCTCCCAAACCGGATTCCGCGACACCAGCGGGTGGGCGCTGATTCTGCCGACCAACTCCAACGGCAACTACCAGGCACCGTCCGGGATCTTTTACCCCTACCTGCCGGATCTGCCGATCGCCCGGATGATGCTGCTGGCCGGGATCACGCTCGCCGCGGTGGGCCTGCTGGGCCTGCCCAGCCGGGCCGGCAGCCGGGGGCTGCGCCGGACCGCCGCGGTGGTCACCCTGGCCGGGGTGGCCATGGCCGGGACCGCGATTGGGCTGACCACGACGGCCCGGCTGGGACCTGGTGGCATCGTCATCCCGGCGCTGCATGATGCTGCCAACGACCACCAGATCCCGGCCACCCCCGTCTGCGGCCACACCGCCGGGATTCCGGTGTGCCTGAATCCGGTCTACCGCCCGTACCTGGCGGAGGTGTCCGCTGCCCTGCACCCGGTGCTGGCCGAGCTGGCCGGCCTGCCCGGCGCACCGGCCCGCGTCGTCCAGGTCGCCGGGCCCTACAACAGCACCGAGGGTGCGTTTGACGCGCCGATGGCGATCAGCGGCCACCCGCCGGTGCTGCGCGTGCCGCTCGACACGGTCTTGCTGCCCGGCACATCCGGGTTCACCAGTGCTCCAGTGCCCTTCGCCGACTTCGCTGGCCAGTTGCAGGCGCTGGCTGTGCACGCGTTCGTGGGCGCGGGCGCCGGCCCGGGCACCCTGGCGCAGCAGGCCGTGCAGGCCGCTCTGCTGCAGGGCGCTGGGCTGCCATTCGCGGCCCAGCCAAAGGTGCTGAGCATCATCGGGGTCGCGCCACCGCCGCCCGGAGCTCCTGCAGCGGGTGCCGGGCACGAAGCAGGAAAAGTGAGCAAGCCGGTCTATGCCGCAGCCCAGCGGCTGGCTGCCCGGCCGGCCGCAGCCCGGCGGGCCTGGCTGACGGCCCATCTGGCCGCACTGCGGTCCGGCCAGCTCACCCTGGCGCAGCTGCCATGACCGCCGCCGGGGTGGACCAGGCCCGGCCCGGTGCGGCGCCGGTGCCACCGGCCCGGCCTGGCGCGGCCGGGCTCCGCCTGCTCGGCCTGTTCCTGGTGAGCCGCCGGGTGCCGACCGCGCTGGGGGTGCTGGTGGGCCTGGGTGCCCTGCTGTGGGCCGAGCTGCACTGGCACTGGAACGTCGCCGGCGGCCCGGCGGCGCAGCGGGTGATTCCGCTGGTGATCGAGGCCGGGGCCGCCGCCGTGATCGCCGTCGCGAGCTACGGGCCGTTCGGCGAGCCGGAGCGGGCCACCGGCCGGTGGCTGCCCTGGCTGCGGCTGGCCAGTGCGCTGATACTGACCGGGGCCGCGGTCGGGGCGCTGGCCGCTGGGGCCACCGGCGGGTACCTGCCCGGTGGCACTCTGGCCCTGGTCCGCGACGTCGCCGGGATGGCCGGCCTCGGCTTGCTCTGCGCGGTGGCGCTGGGTGGCGCCTTCGGCTGGACCGGCCCCCTGGCATACTGGCTGATCACCGAGTCAGCGCTGGCCGCAGGCTGGACCACGCCGTGGATCTGGCCAGGCCGGCCCCCACGCGACACCGGGGCGGCCATCTGCGCGGGCCTGGTCTTCGCCGCCGGGCTGGCTGCCTTCACCCTGCGCGGGGCCCGGGCCTCCGTCCGCTGATAGGGCATGACCAGGCCCTGATGGCACCCGCGCCGGGCACCCGGCACGGGTTAGTGTCCGGCCCGGCCGGCGGTCTCGCGGCGGTCACCGATCGACCCGTGAGCTCCCGAGCAGGCTCCATGGTGTGCCCTCGCTGGGGCCGTACTCCGGCGCGCCGTCCCGCGGGCGCAGGTGCAGCCGGTCGCGTGCCCGCCGGTGGCGGCGGCCGGCGTCCAGTGCCTGGACCGGCGGGCCGAGACCGGCCGTCACCGACCCGCCGCCGCTGGGGGACCGGCCGACAGTCAGGGTGCCGCCCGAGGCCTCCGCGATCCGCCGGGCGATGTCCAGCCCCAGGCCGGTCGATCCGCCGCTGGACAGGCCGCGCTGGGTGGGGTCGGCGTCGGGGAAGCCGGGGCCGTCGTCGGCGACGACCAGCCAGGCGCCGCCGCCCGCCCGCCGGCTCAGCCGGATCTCGAACGCCAGGCCCTCGGCGGTGTGCGAGAAGACATTCTCCAGCAGGATGTCAATGCAGGCCGCAAGGTCCTCGGTGGAGATCCGGACCAGCACCGGGCCCGGCGCGACCTCCAGTGTCATCGGCCGGTCCTGGTCCTCGGCGAGTGGCTGCCAGAACATGGCCCGCTCGGTGACCACCTCCGCGGCGTCGCACAGCGCGCTGCCCCCTCCGGTCGGCCGCCGCGCCTCCCGGATGATCTCGCTGACGGTCCGTTCCACCGCGTTCACATCGTCCGACAGCCGGGCCATTTCGTCATCATCGCGCAGCGACTCGGCATCGATGCGCAGCGCTGTCAGCGGGGTGCGCAGCCGGTGGGACAGATCGGCCACGGTCTCCCGTTCGTGCGCCAGCAGTTCGCCGATCCGCACGGCCAGCCGGTTCAGCCCGGCACTGGCCCGGCGCACCTCCGGCGACCCGGCCACCACGGCACGAGCGGTCAGATCGCCGGCCGCGAGATCGTCGGCGGCCCTGGCCATGTTGGTGATTGGCCGGATCAGCGAGCGGGCGAGCTGGTCGGCGACCAGCACGCTGAGCGCGAGCAGCCCAAGCCCGAGCCCGCCGAGCAGCAGCCAGGCCCGGGCCACGCCGCGCCGGAGCTGGGCGGTGGGCACGAAGACCTGGATGACCGCGGTGCCGGCCGGCAGGCCCTGGACCGAGACCAGCACGTTGGCCCCGGCCGGAGTGACGGCGGTGAAGCTGCGGCCATTGGTGGCCAGCTGGACCGAGGCGGTGCGCGCGGCCGGGGGCCCCAGCTCGGTCCCCCCCGGCATGAAGACGGTGACCGGGGTGCTCCTGTTCTCCGCGTTCACCTGGTCGATCTCCTGCCGCAGGCTGCCGGGGTCGAGGGTGGTCACCAGCGGGACCAGGTTCTGCGCCTGGATGGTCGCGGTGCTCCTCGCCCGGTCGGCCGCGAACGTGCGCAGCACCAGGGCCAGCGGCACCAGGAACGACACCAGCACCAGCGAGCTGGTGGCCACGACGAGCAGGACGACCCGAAGTCTCATCAGGGTGCGCTGAGCTTGATCCCGACCCCACGGACCGTGTGCAGGTAGCGGGGCTGCTGTGCGGTTTCGCCGAGTTTGCGGCGGAGCCAGGAGACATGGACGTCGACGGTCTTGTCAGCACCGCCGTACGGCAGCCGCCAGACATGGGTCAGCAGGTCCCGCCGCGTCACTACCTGGCCGGCGTGCTGGGCCAGGTAGTGCAGCAGGTCGAACTCGCGCCGGCTCAGGTCCAGCCGCGCCCCATCCAGGCTCGCCTCATGGCCATACGGGTCCAGCTCCAGGCCGCCGACCCGGAGCCGGCCACCATCGCCCGGGCCCTCGTGCTCTGCCCGGCGCAGCACGGCCCGGATCCGGGCGTCGATCTGGCCGGGCCC
>Ga0306924_10001597_pt1 | contig 20890 bp, 5 predicted proteins | sample sta12Can44000111_FD_203756 | JGI IMG/M metagenome (GOLD analysis project Ga0306924, IMG submission 203756) | Lab enrichment of tropical soil microbial communities from Luquillo Experimental Forest, Puerto Rico - statanox.12C.anox.44.000.111 (v2)... | ecosystem: Environmental > Terrestrial > Soil...
CGGCGCAAGATAGTCGGCTTCACGCGGGACGATTTTCCGCCGGGCGAATGGCCAGAGCACTTAAGACGTCTTCGCGATAGCGGCCCGGCGCGAGCCCGAGTTGTAGTTATCGCCATCCGAGGCGAGCGCTTGGCTCTCACCCGATTGGAGATCAGCACCGAAGACGAGAGCCCTGGCGCGCCGCACGAAGAATTGCTCCAGCTATATGGCATCGACGAGCAGGGGCGAATTTCGCTGCAGATGTGGTTCGACATCGACGACGTCGACGCCGCGTTTGCCGAACTCGACGCCGCACAGACGCGATTCGAACAAGAACATCCGCGAGTACGGCGACTGGAGAACGCGGCAAGCCAAACGGTCGAGCGCTACTTGACGCACTTCGCAGCCCGCGACTGGGATGCGCTCGCGAAGGTACTGGCCGACGACATTTCCACCGACGATCGCCGGCGAATCGTAAACGCAGGGACCCGACACGGTCGAGGCGCCGAGATCGCAAACCTGCGGGCGGTTGCCGACGCCGGGTTCGCGTACATGACGTCCGTCGTCATCGCAGCCCGTGGCGAGCGCCTCATTCTCGCGCATACCTCGGGCCGCGACAACGGGTCCAAGGAGTTCCTCAACGACGTGCTGGGCGTCATCGAAATCAACTCCGACAATCAGATCGCGTCGATCATCGTGTTCGACCTCGACGACTTCCCGACTGCCATCGCCGAACTCGATGCGCGATACCTAGCCGGCGAGGCGGCACCGTACGCACGCACGTGGTCGGTCGTCGCGCGGGGCGTTGCCGCGCTCAATCGGCGCGAAATGCCTCCAACAAAGCCAGATTGGGTAAACATCGACCACCGGCGAGGCACATCAATTGCGGCCGGTGAAATGCCAGCGTTCTTTAGCGCCGTGTGGAATCTGCCGTCTGATCAGAGCCACTTTCACGAGACGGTGCATCGGCTGAACAACCTCGGAGCAGTCGTCACCCACGTGGCGCATGAGACCTCGCAACAGGGTTTCCACGCCGAGTGGCGGGTGATCAGCGTCATCACTGTCGAAGGTGACTTGATCAACCGCTGCGAAGTCTTCGACGACGACGACCTTGACGCCGCGATCGCCAGGTATGAACAGCTCAGCCGACCGTCATACCGGCTGGAGAACGCGGCAAGCCAAGCGTACGAGCGCATCCTGGCGTGCTTCATGGCGCGCGACTGGGACGCCGTGACCGAAACGGCGGCGGAAGACGTTTACGTCGAAGATCGCCGGCGGGTGGTGAATGCCGGGATCCGACATGGTCTAGATGCCGCAATCGAGGATTTGCGGGCGTCCGCCGACGTCGGCTTCACATACACGATGTTCGGCGTCATGGCGACCCGCGGTGAGCGCCTCGCCCTCGTGCGTAGTCGCGCCTCGGGCCCGGACCCCGGTGCGATTCAAAACGATGCCCCTGCTCTCATCGAGCTCGACGCCGATGGACGAGTCGCGGCTGTGGTCGTCTTCGACCTCGACGATTTCGACGCCGCCCTCGCCGAACTCGACGCCCGGTACCTCGCCGGCGAGGCGGCAGCCCACGCGCGGGCATGGTCGCAAATCACGCGGGCGTATGCCGGATTCAATCGGGGCGAACTCCCTGCGGCGACTCAGGACTGGGTGAACGTCGACCATCGGCACGCGGCCGCAATGGCGCCTGGTGAAGGAGTCGCGTACTTCCGCGCTTCGTGGGAGCTCGCCGCGGAGCTGAACGTCTACATCGAGGCCGTGCACCGGCTGAGCGACCTCGGAGCGGTATTCACCCATGTGGGGAAAGGGACCTCGCGAGACGGATTCGAGGCCGAGTGGCGAACGGTCGACATCATGACGGTCGAAGCCGACCTGATCAACCGCGTCGAGCTATTCGACGAGGCCGACATCGACGTGGCGTTCGCGAGTTTCGAACAGCTCAGCCCACCGACACCAAGGTTGGAAAACGCGGCAAGCCAAGCGTACGAGCGCTTTCGGAGGTACTTCGCCGCCCGCGACTGGGCCGCCATGGCGGACCTACTGACCGCCGACACGTCTGTCGACGACCATCGCCGGGTCGTGAATGCCGAAACCCGGCGCGGTCGGAATGTCGAAATCGAGAACATGCGGGCTTTCGCCGACATCGGGGCCCTCAGGAGTATCGCGACGGTCATCGCGACTCGAGGCGAACGCCTTGTCCTCTGCCGGACGTGTATTTCGGGCGAAGACCACCAAGCTGGGGGATTCCGCATCGAGTTGCTCATTATCGTCGAGACCACCGCCGACAAACGGATCCTGGCACGCGTCGCGTTCGATCCCGACGACATCGACGCGGCCATCGCGGAACTCGACGCCCGCTACCTCACCGGCGAAGCGGCCGCCCACGCGCACACCTGGTCGGTTATAGTGCGGGGCTTCGCCTCAGTCAACCGGCACGAACTCCCCCCGCTAACACCGGACTTCGTGAGTATCGACCATCGGCGGGTGGCAGCGTTCGGGCCCGGCGAAGGGGTCGCATATGTCCGTGCCGGGTGGAGTCTCGACCAACGCATCATTACATACGTCGAGAGCGTGCATCGGCTGAATGACCTCGGAGCGGTCGTCACTCACGCGGCCCATGGGAGCTCGCAGGAAGGCTTTGACGCTGAGTGGCGGGGAGTCGACCTCTTGACGGTCGACGGCGACATGTGCAACCGCACAGAGGTATTCGATGAGGCGGACCTCGACACCGCGCTCGCGAGATTCGATCAGCTCAGCCGGCCGGCGCCGCGGCTGGAAAACACGGCAAGCCAACAAGCCGAGCGCTTCCTGGCGCATTTTGCGGCAGGCAACTGGGACACAATCGCGGAGATACTCGCCGACGACTACGTGTATGACGATCGCCGTCGCGTAGTGGGCGCGGGAGTCCGACACGGTCGGGACGTTGCGATCGAAGATATGCGGACGGCCACCGATGTCGGCTTCACGGAGGGGACGTTCGCCGTCATCGCCACGCGCGGCGGGCGCGTTGCCCTCACGCGTGCGTGCTACTCGGGCCAGGCCCAGCGACCGGAGGCGTTCCAAAGCGAGGTTGTTCAGGTTGTTGAGATCGACGCCGCCGAGCGGATCGCGTCGGTCGTCGTATTTGACCCCAATGACTTCGAGGCCGCCATCGCCGAACTCGATGCCCGGTACCTCGCCGGCGAAGCGGCCGCCCACGCGCACACGTGGTCAGTCGTCAAGCGCGCCTACGCCGCGGCCAACCGCAACGAGTTTCCCGCGACGACGCCGGATTGGGTGAATTTCGACCACCGGCGAGGGAGAGCGTTCGGGCCGGGTGAACTCAAGTCATATATGCGCGCCACGTGGGAAATCATCCCGGACACCAACATCTACATCGAGTCCGTGCATCGGCTGAGCAATCTCGGAGCAGTCGTAACGCATGCGGTACACGGGACCTCGCGAGACGACTTTGACGCCGAGTGGCGAGAAATCAGCTTGTCGATGGTCGACGGGGACCACTTCAACCGCTCTGAGCTATTCGACGAGGCAGACCTGGACGCCGCGATCACGAGGTTCGAGGAACTAAGCCGACCGGCACCTCGGCTGCAAAACGCGGCAAGCCGAACCTACGAGCGTCTGCAAGCGTGCTTTGTAGCCCGCGACTGGGACGCGATAACCGAGATGCTCAACGCCGACGTTTTCAGTGACGATCGCCGTCGGGCCGTGAACGCGGGGATCCGACGCGGTCGGGATGCTGCGATCCAAGATGCGCGCGCGATGGCGGACCTGTGGATCACGAACGTGACGTCGACGGTTATCGCGACCCGCGGCGAGCGCCTCGCCCTCATGCGCGCCCGCTACGCGGGCCGCAGTCAGGGCAGCGAGGCGTTCTACACCGAGGTACTCAATCTCATTGAGCTCGACGCTCACGGCCGGATCATCGCGCGTATCTCGTTTGACCCCGACTTCGAAGCCGCTTTTGACGAGCTCGATGCCCGATACCTCGCCGGCGAAGCGGCACCGTACGCGAACGCATGGTCGGTCATCTCGGGTGCTATCGCCGCGATCAACCGCCGCGAACTTTCCGCGACAACGCCCGACTGGGTCACCGTCGATCACCGGCGGCTCCCCACGTTCGAGGCGGGTCATCTACCCACAGCCATGCGCGCCGTTTGGGACCTCACGCCAGACCTCAGCGCACGCATCGAGGCTGTGCATCGGCTGAGCGAACTCGGCGCCGTCGTCACTCACGCGCTGAAAGGGACGTCGCCAGACGGCTTTGACGCCGAGTGGCGGCTGATCGAGATTTTCACGGTCGAAGGTGACCTGCTCAGCCGCTTCGAGCTATTCGACGAGACCGACCTCAACGCCGCGCTGGCCTGCTTCGAGGAACTGCACCCACAAACGCCGCGGCTGGAAAATGCGGCAAGCCGAGTGGGCGAGCGCTTCTTGGCGCACTTCGCGGTGGGCGACTGGGACGCGCTGGCGGAGATGCTGGCCGACGACTTTTCCCTAGACGATCGCCGTCGGGTGGTGGGCGCGGGAGTCCGACATGGTCGGGACGCCGAGATCGAAGATTTGCGGGTGTTCGCGGACCTAAGGCTGTCGAAACCGACGTTCACCATCGTGGCGACCCGCGGGGAGCGCCTGGCCCTCGCACCTACCCGCTTCCCCCAAGGTGAAGGATCCGAAGCGTTCCTCACAGAGGTGCTCGGCATCATCGAGATCGACGCCGACGAGCGGATCGTCGCGATGGTCTCGTTCGACATGGACGACATCGACGCCGCCTTCGAGGAGCTCGATGCCCGCTACCTCGCCGGTGAAGCCGCCGCCCACACAGCAACATGGTCTGCCATCTTGGGGGCCTTCGCCGCGCTAAACCGGCACGAACCCTTCGGGACGACGCCGGACTGGATACACATTGACCATCGGCCGGTCGCCACGTTCGCGGCGGATGATCTGGCCGCATTCCTGCGTGCCACATGGGAACTCATGCCCGACATCAACATCTGCATCGAGGCGGTGCATCGCCTTAGCGACGTCGGAACCGTCCTCACCCACACCGCGTATGGGATGTCCCAAGAGGGCTTCGACGCCGAGTGGCGGATGGTCCTACTCGTGACGGTCGAAGGCGACCTGATCAACCGCGGCGAAATCTTCGACGAGGCAGACCTCGACACCGCAGTCGCGAGATTCGATCAGCTAAACCGGCCCACACCGCGGCTGGAAAACGCGACAAGCCATGTGGCAGAGCGCTTCCTGACGTACTTCGCGGCCCGCGACTGGATCGCCATGGCGGAGCTACTAGCCGACGACTATTCCAGTCACGACCGTCGTCGGGTAGTGGGCGCAGGTGTGCGCCACGGTCGAGATGCCCAAATTACGGACCTGCGCGTTCTCGCCGACCTCTGGATCACGAACGTCAAACATACCGTCATTGCGACGCGCGGAGAGCGCCTCACCCTCGCACGCACCAGTTTTTCGGGCCGCGATCAAGGGTCGGAGGCATTCCTCTCGGACGTGCTCAACGTCGCGGAGATCAACGCCGATGAGCGGATCGTGGCGAACGTCTCGTTCGACCTCGACGATTTCGACGCCGCCTTCGAGGAGCTCGACGCCCGGTACCTCGCGGGCGACGCGGCCGCCTACTCGCGCACATGGTCGGTCATCACGGATAGCTACGCCGCGTTCAACCGGCACGAAGTCCCTGCGGCGAACTTGGTCACCATCGACCACCGGCGAGTTACACCGTTCGAGCCCAGCAACATGACCCCGTCCCGCACCATTTGGGACCTCAGGCCAGACCTCAGCATCCACATTGAGGCGGTTCATCGGCTCAACGATTTCGGAGCGGTGATCACCCATCAGGGGCATGCGACCTCGCGCGAGGGGTTCGACGCCGAGTGGCGGGCGATCGACCTCATAATGGTCGACGACGACCTGATCAATCGCTGCGAAGTCTTCGACGAGGCAGACCTCGAGGCCGCGCTCACCCGCTTTGAGGAACTGCAGCCGCAGGCGCGTCGGCTGGAAAACGCGGCAAGCGAAGTGACCGAGCGCTTTTGGAATTACTTCGCGGCCCGCGACTGGGCCGCGTTGGGCGAAGTAGTGGCCGACGACATTTCCTCCGACGATCGCCGGCGGGTCGTGAACGCCGGGATCCGACACGGTCGAGATGCCGAAATCGCGGACATGCGGGCGATAGCCGACACGGGGACCACGAATGTGACGTTCAGCGTGACTGCGACGCGCGGACAGCGCCTCGCCCTCTGTCGTTTCCTTCTCGCGGGTCGAGACCGGCGGCCCGAGGCGTTCCGTAGTGAGATGCTCGGCCTCGTCGAAATCAACGCCGAAAGCCGGCTCGCGGCCCGCGTCCTGTTCGACGTCGACGAGATCGACGCCGCCTTCGAGGAACTCGACGCCCGATACCTCGCCGGCGAAGCAGCCGCCCACTCGCACATGTGGTCGGTCATTACGCGGGCCCTCTCCGCGCTCAACCGGCGCGAGATGCTGCCGACGACGCCAGACTGGGTCAACATCGACCACCGGCATGGGATGTCGTTTGCGCCCGGTCAACTGCCCGCATTACTCGCGTTATGGAACCTCGCGCCCGAGGTGAGCAGCTACGTCGAGGTTGTGCATCGGCTGAACAACTTTGGAGCTGTGGTCACCTCCGTGTCGCATGAAACCTCGCAAGATGGCGTCGACGGCGAGTGGCGGGGGATCAGCGTTCTCACCGTCGAAGGCGACCTAGTCGACCGCTCAGAGTTCTTCGACGAGGCAGACCTCGACGCTGCGCTCGCCCGCTTTGAGGAACTGAGCACCCAGACACCGCGGCTGGGTAACGCCGCAAGCCGGGCCGATGAGCGAGTCATTGCCTACTTCGCAGCCCGCAATTGGGACGGCATGACGGAGGTCCTGGCCGACAACTATTACCTCGACGATCGCCGTCCCGTGTTGAACGTCGGGATCAAACACGGTCGCGATGTCGCGATCGCGGACATGCAGGCAAGCGCGGAACTTGAACTCGCATCATGCCCGATTGCGACCCGCGGCGAACGCCTCGTTCTCAGTCGTGTCCGATGGTCGTGGTCCGATCAGCCCGCCGAGGGTTTTCACACCGAGACACTCAATGTCATCGAGATAAACACCGACGGACGGATCACGGCACGAATCTGGTTCGACGCCAACGACATTGACGCCGCGTTCGAGGAACTGGATGCCCGCTACCTCGCGTGCGAAGACGCCGCACATGCGGACATGTGGTCGGTTATCACGCACGGGTACGCCGCGCTCAATAGGCATGAGCTGCCCGCGACAACGTCGGACTGGGTCACCATTGACCACCGGGTACGGGCAAGGTTCGAGGGGGGCGATCTGGCCGCGTACATCCATAGCGGGTGGGACGTCGCGCCGGACCTCAAGATCTACATCGAGGCCGTGCATCGGCTAAGCAATCGCGGAGCAGTCTTCACCCACTTGGCGTATGGCACCTCGCCAGAGGGCTTCGACGCCGAGTGGCGGATGGTCGTGGTTCTGGCGGTCGGAGGCGACCAGATCTACCGATGCGAGCTATTCGACGAGGCAGACCTCGATGCCGCGCTCGCAAGGTTCGACGAGCTCGGCCGGCCGGCACGGCCTGTGGAAAACGCGGCAAGCCAGGCAAATGCACGCCTATGGGCCTGCTTCATGGCACGCGACTGGGATGCCATGGCAGAGGTACTCGCCGATGACGTCTCCACGGACGATCGCCGTCGGGTGGTGAGCGCAGGAAGCCAACGCGGCCGAGATGTCGAGATCGCAAATATGCGGGCGGTCGCCGACATCGGAGTCACCAACATAACGCGGACCCTCATTGCGACCCGTGGTCGGAGCCTGTCGCTCAGTCGCGTTCGCTTGTCCGGCCGAGACCAGCGGCCCGAGGCGTTTCACACTGACGCGCTCGGCGTCGGGGAGATAGGTGCCGATGGGCGGATCGTGGCAACCGTGGCGTTCGACTTCGATGACCTCGATGCCGCATTCGCTGAGCTTGATGCGAGATACCTCGCCGGCGAAGCGGCCGCCTACGCACACACGTGGTCGGTGGTTGCACGGGAATGCGCGGCGTTCAACCGGCACGAACCTCCGGCGACGACGCCGGATCCGGTTTACATCGACCATCGACCGCTCGTATCGATCGAGGGGGTTGATCTGGCCGCAGCCGAGCGCACCGTTTGGGAACTCACTCCGGACGCCAGGACCTTCATTGAGGCGGTGCATCGGCTGAGCGAACTCGGAGCCGTCGTCACCCAAGTGGTGAAAGGGACCTCGCCGGAGGGATTTGACGCCGAGTGGCAGATGATCAGCATTATCACCGTCGAAGGTGACCTGCTCAGCCGCTACGAAGTCTTCGATGAGGCAGACCTCGACACCACGCTCGCCCGCTTCGACGAATTGCACCCGCGGACAAGGCAACTGGAAAACGCGGCAAGCCGAGCCAGCGAGCGGCTCGTTGACTACTTCGCGGCCCGCGACTGGGCCGCAGCCAGTGAGACGCTGGCCGACGATTTTTGCAGCGACGATCGTCGTCCTGTGGTGAACGCCGGGCTCCGGCACGGTCGCGATGTCGCGATCGCGAACATGAAGACAAGTGCCGACCTCCGAATCACGTTCGGCAAGCCCGACGTCATCGCGACCCGGGGAGAACTCCTCGTCCTCAATCGTGTCCGATGGTCCGGTCCCGATGAGCGGCCCCAGGCGTTCCACACCGAGGTACTCGCCGTCGTTGAGGTCAACGCCGACGAGCGGGTCGCGGCACGTGTCATGTTCGACGCCGACGACATCGACGCCGCCTTCGAAGAACTCGACGCCCGCTACCTCGCCGGCGAAGCCGCGGCCCACCCGCATACGTGGTCACTAATGGCCCAAACCCACGACACGCTCAACCGGCACAAGATACCCCCAACTACGCCAGACTTTGTTAACGTCGACCACCGCCGCGGGATAGCCTTCGCGCCAGGCGACATCGTCCCGTACGTCCGTGCCGTGTTTGACGACACGCCTGATGTCCGCCACCACATCGTGGCGGTGCATCGGCTGAGCGACCTCGGAGCGGTCATCACCCAAGCGATGCATGGGACCTCCGGACAGGGCCTCGAGGCCGAGTGGCAAAACATCGGCCTCTTCACATTCAAAGGTGACCTGGGCAACCGTTGCGAGATCTTCGACGAGGAAGACCTCGACGCCGCGCTCGCGAGATTCGAAGAACTGCAACCACAGACGCGGCGGCTGGAGAACAGGGCAACCCGAGCAGAAGACCGCTTCTTCGCGTACTACAAGGCTCGCGACTGGGCAGCGCTCGCCGAGATCCTGCCCGAGGGCAGTTTCATCGAGAATCGCACGCCTGTGGTGAGTACCCCGCTTTGGGAAGGCCGCGATGTCGTGATCGCGAATATGCAAGCCCTGGCCGATGCTGTGGCGAACTCAACGTCGGACGTTGTTGCGATCCGCGGGGAACGCCTCGCCCTCACTCGTAATCGTTTCCCAAACAGCGATGCGCGGTACGGGGAGTTCGTCACCGAGCAGCTCATCGTCGCCGAAATCGACACCGACGATCGGATCGCGGCACACATCGTGGTTGACCCCGACGATATGGACGCCGCGATCGCCGAGCTCGACGCCCGCTACCTCGCCGGTGAAGCGGCCACCCACGCGCACACGTGGTCGGTCATCGCGGGGGCGTACGCCAGGCTCAACCGGCGCGAGGTCCCCGCAGCGGCACCCGACTATGTCATTGTCGACCATCGGCTGCGGACAACGATCGAAGCGAGTGATCTGACCGCATATCTCCGCGCCTCCTGGGACCTCACGCCAGAACTCAGCATCCGCATCGAAGCTGTGCACCGGCTGAGCGACCTCGGAACGGTCGTAACTCATGCGGCACACGGGACTTCGCCAGAGGGCCTAGACGCCGAGTGGCGGATGATCGAACTTCTAACGGTCGAAGGCGACCTGTTCAGTCGCTGCGAGCTATTCGACGAGGCAGACCTCGACGCCGCGCTCGCTCGGTTCGACGAGCTGCAACCACAGACACGACGGTTGAAAAACGCCGTGGCGGAGCGCTTCCTGGCGCACTTCGCGGCCCGCGACTGGGAGGCCATGGCGCAGGATTTCGCCGAAGACTATTACTGCGACGATCGCCGCCGGGTCGTGAATGCCGGGATGCGAGATGGCCGAGATGCCGCGATCGAAGACTTGCGCGTGGCTGCCGACATAGGGCTGTTGGCGAACGTCGCGTTGGACATCATTGCTACCCGCGGCGAACGCCTCATCCTCACGCGTTGGCGGGGCTCGGGCCGTGAGCACGAGGCGGTTCAACTCAATGTCCTTCAGGTCATCGAGCACGACGCTGACGAACGGATCGCGGCGGCCGTCGTGTTCGACCTCGAGGACTTCGACGCCGCCATCGCGGAGCTCGACGCTCGGTACCTCGCCGGCGAGGCCGTTGCCCGCGCCCAAACGTGGTCGGTCATCATGCAGGCGTATGCCGCGGCCAATCGTCACGAAATCGCCGCGACATCGCCGGCCTTGGTCAACATCGACCACCGCCGGCTCGCAATGATCGAGTCGGGCGGCCTGATCGCGTATCTCCGTAACACGTTCGACGACCTCACCGACATCCGCACGTACCCGGAGGCTGTCCATCGGCTTACCGACATCGGAGCGGTCGTCACCCACGTGGGCACCGGAACGTCAGAAGAAGGCTTCTACGCCGAGTGGCGGGCGATCAGCCTCATCATTGTCGAGGACAACCTGATTAGTCGCGGCGAAATGTTCGACGAAGCAGACCTCAACGCCGCGCTCGCGAGGTTTGAGGAACTGCAACCGCATGCGCCACGGGCGGAAAACACGGCAAGCCGAGTGGGTAAGCGCTTCTTGGCGCACTTCGCGGCCCGCGACTGGGACGCCATGGCGGACATGGTGGTCGAAAACTTCCTCGAGGACGATCGCCGAAAGGTGGTGGGCTCGGGAGTCCGACATGGTCGAGACGCCCAGATCGCAGACATGCGGGCGATCGCCGACCTGGGCGCCACATTCCTCCTGGCTTCGACCGTGGCGACCCGCGGGGAGCGCCTTGCCCTCATGCACCAGCGCTTGTCGTTCCGCGATCAAGGGTCCGAGGGATTTCTCACCGATGTGCTCGTCCTTGCCGAGATCAACACCGACGAGCGGATCGTCGCGGGCATCTCGTTCGACCCCGACGACATCGATGCTGCCTTCGAGGAACTCGACGCACGCTACCTCGCCGGCGAAGCGGCTCCCTACGCGCACACGTGGTCGGTGATTGCAGGACTCAATCGGCACGAACTTGATGCGACGACACCGGATTCCGTTTACATCGATCATCGGCCGCTCTTAAAGATGGAGGCAGTTGATCTGGCCGCATCCATGCGTGCCGTGTGGGACCTCACTCCGGGCATCAGAATCTATATCGAGGCGGTGCATCGGCTGAGCGAACTCGGAGCCGTCGTCACCCACGCGCTGAAAGGGACCTCCCAAGAAGGCTTTGACGCCGAGTGGCGGATGATCGAGATTTTCACGGTCGAAGGTGACCTGCTCAGCCGCGCCGAAGTCTTCGACGAGGCGGACCTCGACGCCGCGCTCGCCCGGTTTGAGGAACTGCAACCGCAGGCGCCGCGGCCGGAAAACGCGGCGAGCCGAGCGGACGAGCGCTACCGGGCGTGCTTCGTGGCCCGCGACTGGGTCGCCATGGCGCAGATTCTGACCGACGACACTCTCATGGACGATCGTCGTCGAGTGGTTGGCATTGGAGTCCGGCGGGGTCGAGATGTCCAAATAGCCGACATGACGGGCGGTGCCAAGCTCGGCATCACGAGCCTGACGGAAACCGTTATTGCAACCCGCGGGGAGCGCCTGGTCCTCCTCCGTGGCCGTTTCGGTGACCAGGACCATCGGCCGGAAGCTTTTTACAGCGAGATACTCAACGTTGTCGAGATCGACACCGATGAACGGATTTTGGCGCGAATCATGTTCGAGCCAGGCGACATCGAGGCCGCCTTCGAAGAACTCGATGCCCGGTACCTCGCCGGCGAAGCAGCCGCCTACTCAGACACGTGGTCGGTTATCGCGGGCGCGAACGCCGCGTTCAACCGGCACGAACTTCCAGCCATGACGCCGGATTCCGTTTTCACCGATCATCGGCCGCTCGTAACGATCGACGCGAGTGATCTGCTCGCAAACATCCGCGCCACCTGGGACCTCATGCCGGACGTCAGCATGCACATCGAGGCGGTGCATCGGCTGAACGAACTCGGAGCCGTCGCCACCCAAGTGCTGAAAGGGACGACGCAAGAGGGCTTTGACGCCGTCTGGCGGACGACCGAGATTTACACAGTCGCAGGCGACCTGGTCAGCCGCGTCGAAGTCTTCCACGAGGCAGACCTCGACGCCGCGCTCGCCCGCTTCGACGAGCTGCACCCCCAGGCACCGCGTCCCGAGAACGCGGCAAGCCAAGTGGAGCAACGCTTCATGACCTATTTTGGGACCCGCAATTGGGACGCCATTGCGGAATTGATCGCCGACGACTTTTCTATGGATGATCGTCGTCACACCGTCAACGCCGGGGTCAGGCACGGTCGAGACGCCGAGATCGCAAGCCTTAGGGCGATCGCCGCGGTCGGAGTCACGAGCATGACGTTGTCAAACGTGATCGCGATCCGTGGGGGGCGCCTGGCCCTCGGTCGTTACTGCGTCACGGACAACTGGGGGGAGACAAAGACGCTATGCGTCCTTGAGATCAACGCCGAGAACCAGATCGTGACACACATCGGGTTCGATCCCGACGACCTCGACGCCGCCTTCGAAGAACTCGACGCGCGGTACCTCGCCGGCGAAGCGGCCGCCCATTCGGATGCATGGTCGGTCATTGCAGAGGTCCCCGCCCGGTTCAATCGGCAAGAACTTCCCGCGACGACGCCGGATCCGGTTTACATCGATCATCGACCGCTCCTATCGGTCGAGGGGGTTGATCTGGCCGCATCTATTCGTGCCGTGTGGGACATCACTTCGGAGGCCAGCGCCTACTTCGAAGCCGTGCATCAGCTGAGCGATCGCGGAGCCGTCACCACCGAGGTGGTGAAAATGACCTCGCGAGAGGGCTTGGACGCGGAATTGTGGATGATCATGATGTTCACAGTCGAAGGCGGCCTAATCAGCGGCGTCGAAGTCTTCGACGAGGCGGACCTCGACGCCGCGCTCGCGCGATTTGAGGAATTACAACCGCAGGCGCGGCGGCTCGAAAACGCGGCAAGCCATGTGTACGAGCGCTTTTGGGCCTATTCCGCGAACCGCGAGTGGGACGCGATGGCCGAGACCCTGGCGGACGACAGTTTCGCCGACGATCGCCGGCCCGTGGTGAATGCCGGGCTCTGGCAGGGTCGCAATGCCGTGATCACAATGATGCAAGCCCTCGAGGACGTGCGGAACATAGCGTGGACCGTCATGGCGACCCGCGGGGAGCGTCTCGCGCTCGCCCGACTCGCGAATCGCGACCCGCGGAACGAAGCGTTTGGTGTCGAAATGTTCACCCTTGTCGAGATCGACGCCGACAACAAGATAACGGCACACATCGCGTTCGACCTCGACGACATCGACGCCGCGTTCGAAGAACTCGATGGCCGCTATCTTGCCGGCGAAGCTGCCGCGTACGCACATACCTGGTCGGTGATGACGCAGGGCTACGCCGCGCTCAACCAGCGCGAGATACCCCCAACTACACCCGACTTTGTCAGCATCGACCACAGGCGCGGGATAGCGTTCGAGCCCGGCGACCTCATCCCGTACATCCGGGCCACGTGGGACGTCACACCGGACTCCACACTCCACATCGAGACGGTGCATCGGCTGACCGGTGTCGGAGCCGTCGTCACCCACACCGGGTATGGGACCTCCCTAGAGGGCTTCGACGCGGAGTGGCGAGAGCTCGTCCTTTTCACATTCGAAGGTGACCGGAGCAACCACTGCGAAATGTTCGACCCAGCAGACCTCGACGCCGCGCTCGCCCGCTTTGAGGAGCTGCAGCCTCAAACACCGCAACCGGAAAACGCGGCAAGCCAAGTGGACCAACGCTTCTGGGCCTACTTCGCGGACCGCGACTGGGACGCCTTGACGGAATTGATCGCCGACGACATCTCCGTAGATGATCGTCGTCACGTCGTGAACGCCGGCGTCCGGCACGGTCGAGACGCGGAGATCGCGAACCTGCAGGCGATGGTCGAGATCGGAGTCAGGAAGATAACGTCAACTGTCGTGGCGACCCGCGGGGCGCGCCTCGCGCTCATCCGACTCGCGAATCAGCACCTGCGGCACGAGGAGTTCGGTCTCGAGCTACTCGCCGTCGTCGAGATCGACGCCGACAACAAGATGGCGGCACACATCGGGTTCGACCTTGACGACATCGACGCCGCCTTCGAAGAACTCGACGCACGATACCTCGCGGGAGAAGCAGTCGCCCACGCGCACACGTGGTCACTTGTGTCGCAGGGCGTCTACGCCGCGCACAACCGGCGCGAGTTAGCCCCAACTACGCCCGACTGGGTGAACCTCGACCACCGGCGCGGAAGAGCGTTCGAGCCAGGCGACATCATCCCGTACGTCCATGCGACGTGGGAAATGGCGCCGGACGTCAAACTCTACGTCGAGACGGTGCACCGGCTGACAAGCATCGGAGCCGTCGTCACACAAACCTCGCGAGGGACCTCCCAGGAGGGGTTCGAAGCGGAGTGGCGAGAGATCGCCCTTTTCACGTTCGAAGGTGACTTGGCCAACCGCTGCGAGCTTTTCGACGAGACAGACCTCGACACCGCGCTCGCGCACTTTGAGGAACTGCACACGGCGGCGCCAAAACTCGAAAATGCGGCAAGCCGAGTAAGTGAGCGCATCTTGGCGCACTTCGCGGCACGCGACTGGGACGCCATGGCGGAGATGCTGGCCGACAACTATCTCACAGACGATCGCCGTCGGTTGGTGGGCGCAGGAATCCGACACGGTCGAGACGGCTGGATCGTGGACATGCGGGCGACCGCTGACCTGTGGATCTCGAACGTTACGTCGACTGTCATAGCGACCCGGGGGCAGCGCCTGGTCCTCGCGCGTGCCCGCTTCTCGCACCGCGATCAAGCGCCCGAGGGATTCCTCACGGAGTACCTCGGCATCGTCGAGATCGACGCCGATGAGCGGATCGTGGCGATCGTCATGATTGACCTCGACGACATCAACGCCGCCTTCGAGGAGCTTGATGCGCGATACCTCGCCGGCGAGGCGGCCGCAAACTCGCACGGATGGTCCGTCATCGCACGGGAATGCGCCGCGTTCAACCGGCGCGAAATCGCCGCAGCGGACTACGTCACCATCGACCACCGGCAGCTCGCCATAATCGAGGCGACTGATCCGCAAGCAGCGATGCGCGCCATCTGGGACGTCACGCCAGACCTCAGCATCCACATCGAGAGGGTGCATCGGCTCAACAGTTTCGGAGCGGTCGCCACCTATACCGCACATGGGACCTCGCCAGAAGGCCTCGACGCCGAATGGCGAATGATTTACATTCTCAACGTCGAAGGCGACCGGATCAACCGTTGCGAAATCTTCGACGAGGCAGACCTGGACGCCGCCCTCGCGAGGTTCGACGAGCTCGATCAGCAGGCGCCGCCGCTTGAGAACGCCGCGACGCGGATCTGGGCGCGTCTAGCCGACGCGTTCAACCGCCGCGACTTGGACGGTGTACTCGCCGTCGGCAGTGCTGCCGCTGGCTATGAGGATCGGCGAAAAGGCCTGGGTGATGCAGTCGACGGTCCAGAACGGCGCAAGGCAGTGCTCGCGGTGTTCGAGATGGCACGCAGCAGCTGGCGAATGGAGGTGGAACCCATCGCCATCCGAGGGGCTCGCCTCTCGGTGATCCGCGGGTGTTACCGCGACATCGACGATGCCGACCGACCGATCACCGTCGAGTTCTTGAATGTTATGGAACTCGGCGACGACGGGCGAATGCAACACAGCGTGAGCTTCGATCCCGACGACATCAACGGCGCATTCGCTGAACTCACGGCGCGCTGGATCGCGTCTGGGGAAGTCGCGCACCCCGAGGTCATCGAGGCGGCGCGCAAGTTCCACGAAGCCACCAACCGTCATGACTGGGATGCCGTAGCTGCTCGCGATGGCGGCGCCACCTACATCGACCACCGGCAGTTGGCGGCGGGTGGGACCAACACAGTCGCCGATCACATGTCGTCCATCCGGACGATGGCATCGCTCATACCGGACCTATGGATTGAGCAGGCGGAGATCCTCACGCACTCGGCCTCGGGGCTTGTGACCTACATAGTGATGAAGGGCACGTCGACTGAGGGCCTTGCGATCGAGCTTCCGCTTGTCGTGCTGATATTCCTCGACGGTGATCACATCGCCCGCATCGAGACCTTCGACGCGGACAAGCGCCACTTAGCCCTGGCCCGGTTTGAGGAACTCAACGTCGAGGGTCAGCCGTCCCAATAGCGGTCCCTTTTGCCGATATTCGCTTGTTCCGCAACATATTTGAACGTCTCGGGAGTCGCGTGAGAACCCGGCGAATCCTGTCCCTCAGCCGAACGTTTGAGGTGTAAAGTATGACTACCGTCACCAGGGGCGGGAGGAACCGAGATGCTTGTGCGAAAGGTGGAACTCGACTTCAGCGACGCGAAAATCAGATGGGCGGAGGATCAACCAGAGTTCTGCCACCTGCTGAACGCAACGTCGAGTTTCCTGCATCACCTGGAATCCTTCCTGAACAAGGCTGTCCGACAGTCTCGTAAGGAACTCGACGCAGCCGCACACCCGGCATTGGATGCCGATGTCTCGATGTTCTGCGCGCAGGAGGGGTGGCACGCCAAGCTTCATGCTCAGTACAACGCCAAACTCGTCGAGTCCGGTTACCCATGGATCGGTCCTGCGGCGGACAAAATGCGCGATGATTTCGCGAGGTTCTTGGCTACCAAGAGCCCGCGATGGTGCCTGGCCTACTCAGAAGGGTTCGAAACGGTCGGGCCGATCGTGTCGCACTTCTTTTTCGAAGAGGCCGGGGACGTCCTGTACGACTGGGATGAACCGACGGTGTATCTCTGGCTCTGGCACTTCGCCGAGGAGTACGAGCATCGGAGTGTGTGCAACCACCTCTTCAAGGAGGTGTACGACAACAACTATCCGGCGCGGATCTACGGCACGGTATATGCGCTGTGTCACCAGTTCTCGTACACATTACGAACGGCAAACGCCTTGATCAATGCGGACCTCGCCGCTGGGCGGATCACGGAATCGAAGCTACGAAGCAAACTCCGCTTCGCCAACATGATGAGACGCTTCTGGGTGTACCTCCTGCCGAAGGTCCTGTTCCGGACCATGCGCCCGAGCTACGATCCGGCAGGCATTCCGCCGCCGAAGAACTCATTGAAGTTCCTGGCCCAGGCGGAACAACGCTATGCCATCCGCAGGCCATCCGAATTCACCGAAGAGCCGGCTGGGTAAGGACATCTACTGATGCGCTATCACCGGTGATAGCGGGTTTGCGGTTCATGTGCAGGTCGCCTGCGTGGTACTGATGTGAGCAGTGTGACCGACGTGGTTCAACCCGACTTACGTCTGCTCACCATCGCCCGGATGAACCGCCGGTGGTATCACGGGGATCCGTCCAGCGCTAGCGCCACCATCGACGACGAAGTCGGCGCCCGTGACATACGAGGAGCCATCCGATGCCAGGAATGCGACCAAGGTGGCGACCTCCTCCGGCGCCCCCACGCGATTCAGCGGCGATCCGGGATGCCCGCCCGGTCCGCGGCGAACGTTGAGGTGCGCGATCATCGGCGTATCGATCATTCCGGGGTACACTGTGTTCACGCGAATCCCGAACTGACCGAGCTCAATTGACGCCACCTTCGTCAGTCCGCGGAGCCCCCATTTGGTTGATCCGTAGGCGCCGTAGCCGGCGAGTCCCTGCAAACCGGCCTGGGACGAAATGTTCACGATCGATCCCCCGCCGGCTGCTTTCATGGGCTCGACAACCGCGCTGATCCCGAGGAAGGGCCCGACGAGGTTGACGCGCAGCATCCGCTCGAACTCGTCAACGGACTGATCCAGAATCGGCGCGACGGCGCAAATCGCCGCATTGTTGACCAACACGTCGACGCGACTGAATTCGTTGCAGGCCAACGCAACCACTTCTGCCCAACCGACCGCGCTGCTCACATCGTGGCGGACGAACCGAGCCGCCTCACCAATGGACGCCGCGACCTCTTGACCCTCGCGTTCGAGTACGTCGGTGATGACCACCCGAGCACCCAGAGAGGCGAACAATCTGGCCTCTGCCGCTCCCTGGCCGCGGGCGCCGCCCGTGATGATCGCGACCTTTCCCGAGAGGTCTGCCAATCCGTCGCTCACCGCGGCTCGTCCTTGCTCATATCGATGCCGGTGACCATGATTTCGCTTAGGCGGCGCGGTAACTCGGTCATCATGACCGTTGTCCTGATACGTCGTGGAAGCGTGACGTATCGTCGCTGATGTTCGACCGCATCCGCGATCGCGTTAGCGACGGTTGCCGGCTCCAAGTCGTCGCGGGGCAGCATGTGCCACCGTTCGAAACGTTCGATTACGCGTCGAGTCGGCCCGAAGCCGCGGATATTGTCGACCATATCCGTCTTGACCGCCCCGATGTGCACCAGCGTCGTTGCCACCGGTGTGCCGCGCAACTCCTGCCGCAATCCGGAGGTGAACTGACTCAAACCGGCCTTCGAACTGCCGTACAGGGTGACGCCCGGAGTGACGCTGACTGCGCCCATTGACGACACGTTGACGATGTGCCCACGCCCCCTGAATACCATTCGCGGCATCACCTGACGGCACAACTCCAGTGGTGCAGCAAGGTTGACCTGCAACAGATCTCGAACCTGCTGCGCCGACGTGTCCGCGAACAAGGAGACACAGTCCAACCCGGCGTTGTTGACAAGCACGTCGATGGGGCCGTCGGCTTCCACCCGGTCGATCAAAGCCTCGACGGCTGCCGGGTCGGTGAGGTCGGTCGGATAGGCCTTGCCGCCGAGCTCGTTGGCGAGCGTCTCGAGCGCATCGCCGCTGCGCGCGACCAGCGCAACCTTGCTGCCGCGCTCGGCGAAGATCTGGGCGATGCTGAGTCCGAGGCCGCGACTGGCACCGGTGATCAGGGCACGAGTGTTTCTTAGCTTCATGGTTTTTGCACTCCCAGCGCATCACGCAACACCGCACTGACATCCGCATTCGCCTGTTCGGCCATCGGTACATCGTCGGGCAGATTGAAGAACCCGTGGAACATGCCGGGATAGCGGCGCACGGTGGCGGGAACGCCCACCGCCCGGAGCCGATCGGCGTACTCCTCGCCATCGTCACACAGTGGGTCGAACTCGCCGGTGACGATGTGCGCCGGCGGCAAACCGGCCAACTCCCCCAATATCGGTGACGCGAAAACGTTGTGATGGTCGCCCTCGGGGCCTAGGTATTGCTGGGTGAACCACCGCTGGTGCTCCAGCGTCAACACACCGCGTGCCGATGGGTCACGAACTTGCTTGGGCTTGCGGCGCTGATCGACCACGGGATAGATCAGTAGCTGAAAAGCAATCGGCGGACCGCCGTGGTCACGGGCGATCATGCACGCGACGGTCGCCAGGTTTCCACCGGCACTGTCTCCGGCGAGCACGAGACGCCCGGCGTCGCCGCCGAGGTCCGATGCTTGCGCGGCAGCCCATTTCGTTGCCGCCCAGGCGTCTTCCACGGCTGCCGGAAAGCGGTTCTCCGGAGCCAGGCGGTAGTCGACCGAGATGACAATGCCCCCAACGCCGTTGGCGAGCCGCCGACAGCACGCGTCATGCGAATCGAGGTCGCACAGCACGAAACCGCCCCCGTGCAGATAGACGACCAGCGGTACCGCGCCGGAGGACGTGTCAGGCGCAAGCGGATGATAAATACGCGCCGGGATCTTGACGGCGGGGTCCGCTCCGGGGATGGTGCGGTTCTCTATGTGCGCGACGGGAACATGCCGGCGTGGTTTGCGGCTCGCTTGCAGGCTGGCCCGGACCTCCGCGGCATCCGCGTTGCCGTCGCGCAGCGAGGCGAATGCCGCTGACATGCGTTGCGCCAGTTCACGCTTGGTGGACTCCACCGCGGTCTGGTTTTCGAGGTCCGGAGGACTCACCTGACACCGCCCTGCTCCAGTAGCCGACGCACCACTTTGCCAGTCGCATTGCGCGGCAGGGCGTCGAGAAACTCGACCTCGGGTGGCACCTTGTAACGGGCGAGGTTGGCGCGCACGTAAACCTTGATCGCCTCACCGTCGAGTGAGGTTCCGTCGGCGAGCACGACATAGGCCTTGAGGTGTTGTCCGAAGTCGGGATCGGCAACACCGAGGACGGCAGCCTCGTCGACACCGGGATGGCTGCAGATGAGATTCTCGACCTCCAGCGGATAGACGTTCTCACCGCCGCTGATGATCATGTCGTCGTCTCTGCCGTCGACGTAGAGTCTGCCGGTCTCATCCAGGTGGCCGACGTCGCCGCTGCTGAGCAACCCATCGATCACTTCCTTTTGTTGACCGTCGGTGTAGGCCAAGTTCTTCACAAACAGCACTGTATTAGCCCGCGCAAATCCCGCCGACGGTAAATCTCATTTATCTTCACCGGCGGCAGTAGGCTCGCAGACGACCGTCTCCCGCAATAAGCGAGGTGGCTCGATGCGGCGCCTTAACAGCATGGACAACCTGTTTCTCAAGCAGGAGAACCACACGCAGCCGCAGCATACGATCAAGGCCGTCGTGCTTGACCCCGCCGCGGCGCACCAATCGCTCACCTTCGACGCGGTCCGGGCTGCC
>Ga0306924_10001599_pt1 | contig 20864 bp, 7 predicted proteins | sample sta12Can44000111_FD_203756 | JGI IMG/M metagenome (GOLD analysis project Ga0306924, IMG submission 203756) | Lab enrichment of tropical soil microbial communities from Luquillo Experimental Forest, Puerto Rico - statanox.12C.anox.44.000.111 (v2)... | ecosystem: Environmental > Terrestrial > Soil...
CCCAGGATGACGGTCCAGTGACAATTGGCCACGTCGTTGCGTCGTTGCACGCAGCCCGACCCGTCTGCATTGCGTGCATCGCGTGCAATGCACACATTGCACGCATTGCACGCAACGACCGCAATAACTGCAACGACGAGATGACTTTCAAGGACAGCCGCCGTTTCGCGTGGTCCGTTCCTGCTAGCCGCGTCCCCAATGAGTACGATCGTGACGCCCCGCACTCCAAAGGCCGTCAGCGCGCCTTATTGGGGATTATCCTCCAGGAGTTGCTGGATGCGTTCGACGGCACGGGCCCACAGTTTGCGAACGGCGTTCTCGGTCCGGCCGAGGCGTTGGCCGATCTCGCCGAAAGTCAGTCCCTCCTGATGGCGCAGGAGAATGATCTGGCAATAGTCTTCGGGCAGCCGGCTCAGGGCGGATTGGAGCGCCTGAGCCTGTTCGGCCCCGCGCGCGTGGGCGCTGGGCGAGGAGCCGGCGCCCGCCAGCTGGCTTACCCAGTCCTCGGAGGAGCCGCCCGGCTGCAGGGGCACCTCCCGGTCAATGGCGCGCTTGCCTGTATCCCGAAAGGCGCGGCTGAAATTGGCGACATTGTTCCGCAACAGTTGCCGCAGCCAGGCCCGCAGCTCGTCGTCCGCAACGCCCTGGAACGAGGCGAAATCGCGCTGGGCCTCCAGGAACGTCTCCTGAACCAGATCCGACGCCCCGCCCTTGGCACGCAGTTGCGGATCGAGCTCTTGGCCGGCGATGTGCAACAGGTAAGCGCGGTGGGCCTCCAGGACTTGCCCGAGGGCCTCGGACGACCCGGCCCGGGCTGCCGCCAACAACTGCGACGCATCACGCACCGGCTCCGTCACGTCTCATCTCCCCAAGCCTGCAATCGACAAAGGTCAGGCTACCAGTTTATCAGATTATCTGGCCGGTGAGAGGTTGTTTCGTACTTGGCAGAAGGGTGCAGCCTTTCGCGGCGCGGCGGGGTGGCATGGGTGGCATGCTTTCGCGGCGCGTTTCAGAGGGAGGGTACTGGCGGTGGACACCGCGAAAGCATGCGAGCTGCCGGTGGACGAGTAGTGGGGTGAAGTCGCTGGCAGGTCGCGTGCTTTGGCGGTGGCTCCGATAGCATGAAGTCGTTGCACACGTGCCGCCAATGCATGCCACCCAGATGAATTCCCGGCGGCAAATAGCCGTCATCAGTGAAATCCGGGATCATGGGACTTGGCCTCTTTTATGGACGATACTGCCGCCTGGTATCCGCTGCAACCTGTGCGATGATGATCATGAGATAGAGAAAACGACTTACGCCGGCGGCATCCTCGCAAAAGAATGGCGCTCAACTTGGAGGGCGACGCGAAGAGCCTGTCCTGGTCCGCCATCATGCCGCTTCCCCCAATCCCTCCACGCTCCACCCTCCACCCTCCACGCCCCACGCTCCACGCTTCCCGCTTCTACCGGTATGGGTCGGCCTCCCAAACGAGGATTGGGATTGACCCGTCGCTATTGGCATCACAGGCGCACAGCCGCCGCCCGTCCGCGCTGAAGGCGACCCCGTAGAAGAAGCATTGGGGTAAACTGAAGGTGAAGACCTCCTGGCCGCTATCTGGATTCCAGAGCCGCACGGTTTTGTCGTGGCTGCACGTGGCCACGCGCCACCCATCGGGGCTGAAGGCCACCCCGGTCACTCCTTTCATGTGTCCGCGCAGAGTGTGCAACTCCCGGCGCCCGGCCACGTCCCAGACCTTCGCCGTATTGTCCTCGCTGGCCGACGCCAGCAGCCGACCGTCCGGGCTGAAGGCCAGGCTATAGACAGCTTCCGTGTGTCCTCGGAGCCGGCCTACCTCTTCGCCCGTGGCGGGGTCGGCCAGCCGGATGGCGTGATCGGGCCCGTTAAACGCCAGCAGCCGGCCGTCCGGGCTGAAGGCCACCCCACCACCATCCGTCCAGCAAGGGAAAATCCGGACCAGCCGGCCGTCAGCCAAATCCCAGACCTTGATGGTGCCGTCCGGACCGGACGACGCCAGCACTCGGCCGGTGGGACTAAAGGTGACCCGACTCCCGCCCCCTTCATGGGCCTGGAGGGTAAGGATTGCCTGGCCGGTTGCCGCGTCCCACAGTCGCACGGTACCGTCCTGCTGGCCCACCGAAGCTACCTGGCGGCCATCGGGGCTGATGGCGACGCCTGTGATCCACCCCTGGTGCCCGTGGAGGGTGTGCATCTCCGCGCCGCTGGCCGGGTCCCAGAGCCGGACGGTCCCATCGCGGCACGCCGAAGCCAACATGCCGCCGGTCGGTGCAAAGGCCAGGGCGTACACGATGGATCCCGGCTGTCCCCCCAGGTGGCGGAATTCCTGGGAGGTGACGGTTGGATCCCATAGCCGTACCGTCCCGTCCAGACTTGCCGACGCCAGCTGGCCACCGTCCGGGCTGAAGGCCACGGCGCTGACAAACGTGCTCGTGTGCCCCCGGAGAATAGCGACCTCCTTCCCCGTGGCCGCGTCCCACTGGCGCACCGTGCCGTCGGACGCGGCGGAGGCCAGCCGCTCGCCGCCTGGGTGGAATGCCACGGTCCTGACCCACTCCGCATGACGTAGGGTGAGCCGCTCCTCCCCCGTGGCCACATCCCACAGCTTGATGGTGTTGTCCTCGCTACACGTTGCCAGCGTGCCGCCGTCCGGGCTGAAAGCGACGCCGCTGATCTGATGCACGTGGGCCTTTGCGACCATCACCACGGTCTCCCCCGTGGCCGTGTCCCAGAGGCGTAACGCCCGGTCCTGGCCGACGGAGGCCAGCCGGCGACCGTCCGGGCTAAAGGCTACCTGGAGAATCGGGTCGGTGTGCCCTTTCATGACGCGGACCGGCTGCCACGTCACGGTGTCCCAGAGAGTGATCCCCGCCTCCCGGCCTGCGGAGGCGAGCGTCCGGCCGTCCGGACTGAAAGCCACCGTGCGGACGGCGTCGGCCTCTTTCAGCGTGCGCACCAATTCACCACGGGCCACGTCCCAAACCTGCGCCGTATGGTCATTGTTCCCCGAAGCGAGCCAGCGGCTGTCGGGGCTGAAAGCCACCTGGTGGAACGCTTTCGCGCCGCGGAATTCCCAGCGTTTCCGCCACCTGCCGGTCTCCCAAACGACGACGGTTCCAGGCTTTTCAAGGCTCTTCATGTCGCCCCAGTTGCCCGCCGCCAGCCACCGGCAGTCCGGGCTGTACGCCACGCTCACGGCGTTGCCCTCCATCTCCAGGACGCGCACCTCCTTGTGGCACAGCCCACGCAGATAGCCCCACTCCCAGCCGCGCAACTCCGGCGGACAACCCGGACCATCCAGAATCTCGCGGACCCGGTTGATGTGCGCCGATTGCCAGGACCGCCAGGCCAGGTCGATGTCCCGCACATAGCGCGTCTGCCGCTGGAGGAGTTCGAACTGGGCCCGCTGGCTCTCGGCTTCCCCCCGCAGTTCGTCGGCCCGGGTCCGCTGGCTCTCAGCCTCACGGAGGGCTGCTTGCAGTTGGCCGTTGTACCATATACCGACCCCAAAGCCGACCAGTGCGAGTGCGGCCAGGCCGCTCACCGCCAGGAGCGCCGCCACCGCCGGCCGGCGTCGCACCCACTTGACCGCCTGCTCCCAATGGCCCACCGGCCGCGCCTGCACCGGCTCTCCCGCCAGAAACCGCCGCAGGTCGTTCGCCAGGGCCGCGGCACTGACATAACGGCGTCCGGGCTCCTTCTGGAGGCACTTGAGACAGACAGTCTGCAAGTCGCGCGGCAGAGCCGGCCGCAGCCGCGACGGCGGCACCGGCTCCTGGCTGCGCACCTGCTCCAGCGTCTCCAGCAGGTCCCCCTGGAACGGTGGCCGGCCCGTGAGCAATTCATACAGGATCGCCCCCAGGGCATACACGTCCGCCCCCCGCCCGATGGCGTGGACCTTGCCCGCCGCCTGCTCGGGCGCCATGTAATGCGGCGTGCCCACAATCGCCCCGCTCTGCGTTTCGCAGGCCGAGGTCGCCCCCGTGACGCCCGGCTCGACACCTAGCAGCTTGGCCAGACCGAAATCTGTTACGCGCGGTGCGAAGCTCAGACCATCCCCCGCCCGCTGTTCGTCCGCGTTCGCCGCGATCGGGCTAAGGATCACATTGCTCGGCTTGAGGTCGCGGTGCAGCACGCCGCGGCCGTGGGCATGCTCCACTGCCTCCGCCAGCGTCGCCACCAGCGCCGCCGCCACGCGCACCGGCACTGGCTCCCTCTGTTCCTTGAGCCAGGCCGCCAGGGTGGGACCAGGGCAATAGGCCGAGGCGATGTAGCAGACCCCCGCTTCCTCGCCGGCCTCGTAGACGGGGACGATGTGCGGATGATCGAGGCCGGCTGCCGCTCGGGCTTCGCGGGCGAAACGGTCGCGCAGGTCATGGCTGCCCAGGGCCTCCGGGCGCGGAATCTTCAAGGCGATGTCGCGGCCCAGGCGTGGATCGAACGCCAAGAACACCCGCCCAAAGCTGCCGTGACCCAGCTCGCGCCGGATCTGGAAACGGCCAAGGACCGCGGGCATTGCCTCGCCGGGAGGAGCGCCGCCCGGCAGAAGCGTTCGCAGCAAATGCAGGCAGGCCATGCCGCGCTCGAGGCGGGGTCGCAGATCCTGGCCCGGATCGGGTGCGCTCGCGAGCGGACTTGATCCCGCCGCCAGGGCGTCGTCATAGGCGGCAAGGAGGTCGGTGAATTGATCATCAATCGGTTTGTTTTCGTCCACGATCATGGTACCTGCCTTGCTTGCGTTTCGGGCTCGTGTCGATCGTCAGCCTCGCTGGCGCTTCGGGCTTGTATCCGCTTCGGGTTTGTATCGCTAAGCCCGAAATAGGAAAAAGCTACGCCACGACTCGGTAATAGAGCTTGTCTGACAGGCACGGTTCAACCTTGGGTGGCACGCCCTGAGTCTTCGAAGGGCGTGATTCCCCCGACTTTGTGACGCCCGCACGCCCTTCGAAGACTCAGGGCGTGCCACCCAAGAACGCGTCATTTTGAACCATGCCGTCTGACACACGGCGCCTGGTGCCCAAGCACTTTCTGATACGTAACTTACATCTTTTTTCACCAGTTTAGCAATTTTTATGGCCGGTTCGAGTTTTTTTTGTGCTTAGGGACTAGGTCCGAAATCAGAACGACCCCCAATAGTAAGGAGCACGATCATGCGTATGAACTTGGCGAAGTACTTTTCCCGTTTCGCCTGCTTCATCGGTGCACGCGGGCAGTTGCGGCCGAAAAACCTCGGCCGGCGGCTTGCCCTGGAGACCCTCGAAGATCGTGTGGTTCCATCGATTTATTTCGGTGATGCCGGCTCGCGGCATGTCGCCTACAGCGGCGGCAACGTCGTGTACAACGCCGACATCGATCTGGTCTTCTGGGGGAGCGGTTGGAATAGCGGCTCCGGGCCGGCACTGCGGACGCAGTTGACGAACGCAGTCGGAACCCTCATGAGCAGTCATTATTTCGACAAGTTGTTCCAATACGGCGGCATCAGCCATGGCGGTCTCTTGAGCCCGCAGCAGACCGTCACCAGCAGCAATCCGCCCAACCCGTTCAGCGACGCACAGGTGGACCAGTTCTTGCAAGCCAACATCACTGCCCACACGCTTGCGGATTTCCGCACGGACAGCAACATCATCTACATCGTGATCCCGCAGCCGGGCTCGGTCAACATCGATGCCAACCTGAGCGGTTCGCATTACTCCGACCGGTTAGGCTTTATGGGACCCCGTTTTCATTACGGCTGGACGATCAACCGCATTAACGAAAACCCGGATTTTCTGACATCGGTCATTTCCCACCAGATCGTGGAAGCGGCGACCGACCCGGAGTTCAACTTTCCAGGCGGCCGAGCCTTTTGGGTCCCGGTCACGAACGACGAAATCAGCGACGGGGATGCGGAGCGTTATTTCTACCGTTTGAACGGTGTGCTGGTGCAGTCCTATCTGTCGGAAAACTTCCACGCATACGTTATCTCCGATGGGCAAACACAGAATTTCTTCGTCAACAGCAGCGGAGTTCTCACCGTCAATGGCGACCAGTTGCCCAATCACGACGACAATATTACCATCGACACTAGCGGGGGCGGGGTGCGGGTCACGCTCAACGGCGAAACGGTGCAGTTTGAGCCTGGCCAGATCAGCGGCATCATCGTCAACACGGGCAACGGCAATGACATCGTCAACGTCGAGGCGACCAGCGTCCCGGTGACTGTCTACCTGGGCACTGGTACCGACACGGGTACCGACACGGTCAACATCAGTCCCGGTGCCCACAACCTGGACAACATCCAGGGCGGCGTATCGGTCTTCGGCCTGGGGTCCGATTCGCTCAACATATTCGACCAGGGCAAGCCCTTCTGGAACTATCAGGGCATTTACAGCGTCTCGGCCAGCTCCGTGGCGCGCTCCGGGGCCGCGGCGATTAGTTACACCCGACTTGCGCAGATGAATATTTACACCGGGGCGGCCGCACCGCCGCTTCTGGCTCCTGTCCTGATCAACGTCACGGGCACGGGTCCGGGAACGGCGACTAACATCACTGCCGACACCGGCCCCTCACCGAGTATTTTCACGGTGGGCGACTCCACTCACAGCCTGAGCGCGATTCAAGGCCGACTGTCTTTGGGCGGGACCAGCCTGTGCCAGATTTCTGTTAACGATCAGGCAGCGACCACCGGCCTGAGTTATAGCGTCAACGGAAACTCTTTCGATCGCTCGGGATCGGCGGGAATCACATTTCCGGGCATCAATCCCCAGTACGGTATATCCTTAAGCGGAGGCAGCGGCACCAATAGCTTCAGCGTGGTCAACACCCCCGCGGTCGGCCTCCTGCTGAACACCGGCACCGGGACCGACACCGTCAATGTGCTTACGACTACTGGTCGTGGCCTGGCGATCAACGTTCAGGGAGGTGGCGGCCATGACACGGTCACCCTGGGCGGCAACACGCTTGCAGGGATCAGCGGCACGGTGACGGTCTCCAACGGCGGCGGCCTCGCACACCTGATCCTCAACGACTCCGGCGACACCGCCAATCGTTCCGTGATGATCACTTCAGGCGGCATCACCGGGCTGGCGCCGGCGGACATCAACTTCACCTCGTCCTCGGTCAACACCTTGGCAGTCAATGGCGGCGCCGCCAGCACGTACATGGTCGCCGCGACCCCGGCCAGCACGTCGACGACGCTGAACATTGCAATCGACACCATCAATGTTCAGGGCACCAGTAGTCCCTTGACCATCGTTGCTCATGGAGGCAATGGCGCCAACGTGGTCAACCTGGGACTCAACAACAGCCTGAGTGCCATCCACGGCGCGGTCACGCTTGATGACGTCAACTATCGGGAGCATCTCAATGTCAATGACTCCGCGGACACAGTCGCCCACTTTGCCGTTTTGATCACGACGGGCGGCATTACGGGGCTGGCCCCGGCGGCAATCAACGTCAACCGGTGGCCCAACACGTTAGTAATCAATGGTGGCGCGGGCAGGACTTACTACACGTTCGCCGCGACCCCGGCAGTAACTGGCGTGACCCTGAATTTAGGTCCCGCTTTCAATTCGGTCCTGGTTCAGAGTACGAGCGCCCTGGTTACGATCAACAGCGGCGGCAGCGGGGTGGATCACATCCTACTCGGCGACAGCACCAACAAGCTTGACTTCATCACCACGGATGTGCACGTCAACGCTGCAGCCACAGACACCCTTGTCCTCTATGACGAGGGCACGTCCCAAGCGCGGACCTATGCCGTCTATCCCACTTCCGTCGTTTGGGGCGCAAACGCTGTCCTATTTAGCGGCCTTGCCTCGGTGACGGTCAATGGCAACGCGGGCGGCATCTTCGACCTTTCGGCGGGCACGTCCACCAGCGCCGCCATGATTCTCAACGGCGGCGGTGGCCGCGATGGCCTCATCGGCTCCAACGCGCGCAATTCCTGGGAAATCACCGGCGCTGACAGCGGCATCCTCGGCGGCTCCGCCTACCCTAACCCGGTCCGCTTTTCCAACGTCAGCAGCCTCGGGGCCGGCACGGGCGGCGACTACTTCTTGTTTGACGATAGCGCCTCGCTCTCAGGCTGGCTAATCGGCCGCGGGGCCGCCACACTCGACTACACGCCGTACACCTCCTCGGTCATCGTCGACCTGCAGACCGGCGCGGCCACCGGCGTCGGCGGTACTGTAAGCGGCATTGCCAACGTCATCGGCGCGAGCGGTACGCCGGCAAGCAGCGGCGTTTACAACCTGCTCATCGGCAACGGCGGCAACACGCTCACCGGCGGCACGGGCCGACGCAATATCCTGGTCGCCGGCGGCAGCGCCAGTACCCTGAACGCCGGGGACGGCGAAGACCTGCTGATCGGTGGCACGACCAATTACGACACCGAAGCCGGCCTGATATCGTGGCTGCAAATTGCAAACTACTGGGCCGGGACCGATGACTACTTCCATCGGGTCGGCAATTTGACGACCGGCAGCGGCGTGCCGCTCCTGGATGCCAGCACGGTCACCGCCAATGGCGGCGGCAACACCATGAACGGCAACGGCGCCCTGGCGCTGATCTACAGCGATGGTATGGACAACATAATCGGCTTCGATCCGAATTCGATCATCGTCCCGATCAACCCGTAACTTATCCTGGGGAATTGGGCCGCCGGCAGGTGATTCTTTCTTTTAGTGGAGAAATTCAGGCATGAAACGATTTCTTTGCGGCGTGGTAGCTTTGAGGTTGCTCGTGGGGCTTACGGGGCCGGCGAAGGCTCAGTACACGTACACCACGTTCGACGACCCGGACGCGGTCCAAACCTTTGCCTTTGGGATCAACAACTCCGGCCAGATCGTGGGATATTACGTGGACGCTGGCCTCACGGCCCACGGCTTCCTGCTGGACGTGGATGGCAGCTACACCAGGCTCGATGCGCCTGGCGCGACCATTACCGGTGCCTATGGGATCAACGGCTCGGGCCAGATCGTGGGAGATTACGCTGATGGCGGGCGAAGGTACGGCTTCCTTCGGGACGTGGATGGCAGCTACACAACGCTTGACGTGCCCGACTCGCTCAACACTTCCGCCTTTGGGATCAACGACTTGGGCCAGATCGTGGGTGAATACCAGGATTCATCCCGCCGACGCCACGGCTTCCTGCTTGACGCGGATGGCACCCTCACCACATTGGACGTGCCCGGCGCGGCCTATACCGCTGCCAGGGGGATCAACGACTCGGGCCAGATCGTAGGAGCATGGCAGCAGGATTCTTCCGGCCAATTCCACGGCTTCCTGCGAGGTGTGGATGGCACCCTCACCAGGTTGGACGTGCCCGGGTCAACCAATACCTTTGCCGGGGGGATCAACGCCTCCGGGCAGATCGCGGGAGGGTATAGTAACGGCGGGTCGCACGGCTTCCTGCTGGACGTGGATGGCAGCTACACAAGGCTTCATGTGCCCGGCTCGTTCAGCACTTCCGCCTATGGGCTCAACGACTTGGGCCAGATCGTGGGAGGTTCCGTTGATGATGATTTTACGACAATCCATGGCTTCGTCGCCACACGCAAATAAGCTAGCTGAGTTGACCGACATCTTCCTTCCGGTTTGATCTGGTCTGAACTTACGCGTCTTGCAGGCGTCTGCGGGCCGAGCGGCGGGACACTCCCAGTGGGACCTTCTCATTCCTGTCCTCAAGAGTCATCTTTTTTCTTTGGACTGCGGCGCTTTGACGCCGCTTTATTTCGATCATTGTTGACTCCACCGAACAGTATCCCGGCTTCCAAAGAGCAAAAACCAAAGCGGCATCAAAGCGCCGCAATAGCAAAGCAAAGTAAAGCGGCGTCAAAGCGCCGCAGTCCAAAGAAATCTCTAAGCGATTCGCGTCAGCACGACGCTGTTCCCGCTCTTTCCTCCCATGTACGTGATCAGGAACTGGAACCCGCCCTGGTTGAAGATTGTGCCCTCGTCCAGACCCGCGAACGTATTCTTGATTGGATGGGAGTCCGTGGTTGCCAGAAGAGTAAACGGAGTGCCGGGCGCTGGGTCGTTGTCCGGTACTAGATTTAACGTACTGCCTCCGAGATCAATGGGCCCGCCGGCGAGGATCTGGCTGCTGTCGCTTCCATTTAGAAGAATGGTAACCGTGGCTGCCTTTGTAAAGGCGATGTTTGCCGCAACCGAGAGCATTCCAATACTGCTGGTTGGCACATCGATACCGCCTGCTGTCACGCTGAAACTGCCGCCCACGGTTAGCCCGCTGGTCAACTGTAAGGTACCGGCGCTGTTATGGACTACGTTGCGGAGGCTTGCGCCGGTGCCAGCTTGCAGGGTTTGTGTTCCCAGGCCGGCAAAATTTACCGCGCTTGAGCCGGCCTCCACCGTGACATGATCGTTGACCACCACGGAATCGGCAAATGTGATCGGATTGTCGCCAGCCGTGAGATTGCCGGTGACCGTGGTGATGCCGTTGGGGTCGGCATAGGATTGGGACCCGGTGGTGGTCACGAATGCAAGTCGAATATCGCTGCCGGCGCTGGGGCCGTTATTGACCACAACCACGGAACCGGCGGTGATGGTTTGCAGGTTAATGCCCCGGCTGCTGGTGTAGGTCCGGCCGGCGCCGTCGCGCAATTCTATGGCAAGCGGTCCTGTACCGGTATCGAGAGCTGTACCGGGCGCCATGATGACGGCAGCATTGCCGGGATCTCGCTGGGAGTCCACCACGCCGTTGGCCAGCGTATCGTTGGCGATGAGGGTCAATGCGCCGTTGTCCGTGCTGATATTGGAGTTGACCAGGATGCTGCGCCCGGCTTGCAAAGTTAACGCTCCGCCCTTGCCGCCGGCGCTTACCCGGATTGGGTCATCCACCGTGATGTCGTTGCTGGCCTGGAGGACGACATCGGTGCCGGTGTTCAGCGTGGCGGTCAAAAAGGCGGGCGTAAGCGTGACGGTTTGTGCCTGGCCGCGGGCGTAGCGGAATTGATTGGGGTCGGTCAGGCCGATCGTAACACGGCCGGTGCCTTCTGTCACAAAGCGAGCCAAAAAGGTTTGATGAACGGCATCGCGCACGATCGGCCCCGACAGTCCGGATTGAGGCGTCCGGCCCAACACACTGTTCTGGGCATTGATGATGTTGCTGCCGTCGAGCGTTTGTCCGTTACCGTTTAACCAGGTCAGAGCTCCCCGGCCGCCGTTCCACGCCGGACTCGCGACCAGTGCGCTGCCGTTGCTAAATGGGGCGATGCAGGGTCCGTACCCGCTACAATAGCTCAATATCTCCCCGGGGTTGGTCCCTATGAGACTATTGGCCTCCGATACTGTCCCGCGAACGCCCTTGGTTCCGTCGCCCCAGGTCGCTGCCCCGCGAGCATCGTTCCAGTACCAGCTACCGACGACGTAATTCCCGTTGGTCAATTCGTAGATGACGACGAAACTGACACTATCACCGGGATGCGTACCAACAAGGCTATTGGCCTCTGAAATCGTTCCGGTAACTCCTCGTGTACCATCGCCCCAAGTCGCCGCCCCACGCCCACCGTTCCAATGGAAGTTGCCAACGACATAGTTGCCGTTGCTCAGGGCCGTGATGTATGGGCTGACATAGTCATTGGGGTTGCTGCCGACGAGGCTGTTGCTGGCATCGATGGTCCCCCTCACGCCGACCGTCCCGTTCCCCCAGGTCGCTGCCCCGCGATTGCCGTTCCAGTGGGGGCTGCTGACCACATAGTTGCCGTTGGATAAGGGAAAGCTGCCTTCGTTGCCAACGTCGTCATTTAGGTTGCTTCCGACGAGGCTGTTGGCCTCAGAAACTGTGCCGGTGACTCCGGTTAAACCGTTGCCCAAGGTCGCCGCCCCGCGATTGCCGTTCCAAGAAGGACTCGCCACCACATAGTTACCGTTGCTCAACGGCCGCATGTAGCGTTCGCCGACGTAATCGTCGGGTTTGCTGTCGATAAGGCTGTTGGCTCCGGAGATGGTGCCAGTAATCCCCTTGGTGCCGTTACCCCAGGTCGCCGCCCCGCGATCGTTATTCCAATATGGACTTTGAATCACGTAATTGCCGTTGGTCAAGGCGGAGCCCCAATAACCCACACCGTCTAGGATGTTGGCGCCAACGAGACTATTCGCTTCAGAGATGGTCCCGCTGACCCCCGTGACGCCGTTGCCCCAAGTCGCTGCTCCCCGCGTGATGTTCCAACGGAAACTTTGAACCACGTAGTTGCCGTTGGTTAAGGGGACGATACAAGAGAAAGCGACGGCACACTCGCCTCCCACCATATCATTACGATGGTTGCCAACGAGGCTGTTGGCTTCGGAGATTGTGCCCGTGATTCCCATGTTTCCATCGCCCCAGGTCGCGGCGCCGTAATCCCCATCCCAGGAGGGACTGGCTACCACGTAGTTACTGTTGGTCAAGGCGATGACCCCGGCTCCTCTGCGAAACCCGCCGCCCACGTTGTCGCCTTGAGTGGTGCCGATAAGGCTGTTGTCCGCGGAAACAAGGCCCGTGATCGGCTTCGTGCCGTCTCCCCAGGTTACGGCACCGCGGTCGTGATTCCAGTATTGACTTGCGACGACATAATTGCCGTTGTTTAAGCCAATAAAACAGTTATAACTCTCACAAACACCCACCCGGTCACCGATATTCCCCACGAGACTGTTGATGTCGGAAATCACGCCGCGGACGCCCGAATTTCCATCTCCCCAGGTCACCGCTCCGCGAGACAAATTCCAGCGCGGACTTCGAACGACGTAGTTGCCATTGCTTAGAACGCCAATTCTCTCGTAGCCAACCATATCATTGTTGTGGCTGCCGACGAGGCTATTGGCATCGGAGAGAATGCCGCTTACCCCGGTGGCCGCATTGCCCCAGGTTACCGCTCCGGCATTTTGGTTCCAAAAGGAACTGCGGACGACAAAATTGCCACTGTTCAAAACGGTGAGACAAAAATACGGTGCGGACGGTGCGTCAACACACTCGCCAACCTTATCATTCGCGGCACTGCCGACCAGGGCGCTGATGAGAGCCCCAGTCGAACCGTTAAAAAGATAAAAAGCGCCGGTCTGGGTGCCGCCGAAATCATCATTGGGGTTGGTCACAACGATATTGCCGTTGCCTGCGAACGCGGCTACACTGCCAAAGCCGCCGACTGAAGTGGGATGAGGATCAATCAGATCAAACTGCGGAAACACACCCGCCGGCGCCGCGCTGATGATGATGTTTTTTGGATCGAGAAGCAAGGTGCCGGTTTTGCCAAAGGGTGCGCCGGCATCGGCCGAGCCGCCATAACTGACGTTGCTTTTGCCCGACACCTCGATGAATCCGCCGTCGCCGCCCGCCGATCCGCCCCGCGCGGACATGGAGCCATCCATGGAGGTTTCCTGATCGGCCCAAATCGTCACCCGGCCGCCATTTCCGGACTGCAAAGCGTTTGCGCGAATCGTGGAATCGTCTGTCGCCAACACGGTTTGGGTTTCGCCGTGGGGTAAGTTTTCAACTTGCCGAGCAAAACCCGGCAAGTTGAAAACTTGCCCCACGTGCCCACCGATGGCCACTTGTCCGCCGCCGGTTTCTCCGGAAGCATCGACCGTGTTTCCATTCAAGACAACTTCCCGGCCCGAAAGATCGATATTTCCGCCGGTGCTTCCGATGGCCTCCTGGGTGCCGCTGCTGTAAAGCCGGCCGGTGCTGCCGCCATCGATGCGGATAGTTCCTCCCGGAGTGCCGTCGGCCGAGGTAAAGGCCGCGGTGGTATCGATATACGATCCCGAAAAGTCCACTTGCACCGCGCCGCCGGAGCCACTGTCCCCGTTCGCCGTGATAGGACCTGCGTTCAATAAGTTGCGCGACTGAATGGCAATTTGTCCGCCGGTTTGCCCATCAGCATGCAGCTGCCCGGCGTTGACGAAAATATCCGTCGCCACATCGATTTCTCCACCGACATGACCCTCTTGGGCACGGACCGATCCCTTCGCCTCGATGTCGACCCATCCCGCGCCCGCGAGCGACACGCTGCCGGCATGAATCTGCCCCTCCACGGTGATGCGCTGGCCCGCAACCGCCAACCGGCCGGCAACATCCAAATCTTCCACGATCACATCCGCATTGCCTGCGGCGACGGTGAAGTTGCTGCTCCAAATTTGCCGTCCCAAAGTCAGCGTATTGTCGCTGCCGCTGCTTTCATAGCGAATCCCGTTTATCATGCCCCGGCCCGCTCCCGCCAGGTTGGCATCAAAGCTCACCGAAGCCGGGTCGCTGGAATGCAGGTCGCTATTGAGCATCACTTCCAAAAACCCGTCGGGAGTCAGTGATTCGCGCACCGTGTTTTCGCCTCCATCCGGCCGGATGACCAGTTGCCCAGAAGGGGCGTTATAGTACAAATTGGACGCAGCGGCCGTGGAGGCGGCGGCAGAAAATGAAATCATCGTTGGTGGGACGTTCGATCCTGTTTCCGCTTGCCCCGCCGGTGTGAGAGGATGAGAAGGCGGGATGATTCCGGTCCATGATGTTGGTACCGGTTCCGCGAAGCCCGGCACATCCGGACGCGGGAACTGGATGGAACCAACAAGGGGCGTTCGCAATAATTGCGGTGGTGTTTCCCAGTTCAAGAGATCATTCGTTAGGGCGGCGCCCCCATGGTCGGCCTCGATCCCCCGTGCAGGCGCGCGAAACACTTCTTGACCCTGTCTTGTGTCGTTGGCGCTGAAGAGGAGATTTTCTAGGACCAGGTTGTCTGCTCCAACCTGCGTTGTCTCGCCTCCCGGCACCAACAGGAATTGGCTCACCGGGGAATCGCTGCTGGTATCGATCAATGGACGACGTAGAAGGGAAGTTCCCAGCCCCAATAAGCCGAAGCCCCAGAAACCGCCAAAGAAGGCATTTCCCGGTTGGAGACGGTCTTCCAGGAAATCGAGCCGGGGATGAACATGGAAGAAACGCCGTTTTTGAAAGGGACGATGCCCTGTCGATGAAGGCCGCATGAAAAAACTCCTTAGCCGGAAGAAACGATGAATAATAGCTCCAGCTGCCTTTTCTCTCTTTGAAAGATCTGATCATGTCAGGGGCTAATGCGCGCCAGGAAGGCGTCTGGGCATGGTTGGTCAAAACAAGTCCCGCCACCAAGTCTGGGTTGCAACGGATTGGCGGTGGGGAAGTTCGTGGAATTCGTGTATCCCGTCACGAGCGCATCGCCAGTAGTTGGGTCCATAGCGATGGCAGCCGCGAAGTCGTCATTGCTACCGCCAAGATAAGTTGAGTAGACCAGGGCAGTGCCGTCCGCACTAAGCCGGGCAACGAAGGCGTCATACCTGCCGCCACCATAGTTTGCCTGCAATGGATTGGCGGTGGGAAAGTTCCTGGACGTGGTGAACCCCGCAACGAGAATATCTCCCGTATTCGTGTCCACGGCGATCCTAATGCCCCGGTCCTCGCCGCTGCCACCGAGGTAGGTGGAGTAGAGCAGCGCGCTGCCATCGGCACTAAGCCGGGCCACAAACATGTCCCAGTCACCGGCGTTATGCGGCTGCAGCGGGTTTACGGTGGGGAAGTCCGTGGAATAGGTCCCTCCCGTAACAAGAATATCGCCCGTGTTTGGGTCCAGCGCGATGTCACCACTTATGTCATCGCTGCTGCCGCCGATGTAGGTCGAGAAGATAAGGGCGCGGCCGTCTGCACTCAGACGCGAGACGAAGCCGTCAAAGCGACCGCCGGCATAATGCGACTGCAACGGGTTGGCGGTTGGGAAGTCCGTGGACTGGGTAAAACCCGTCACGAGGGCGTCGCCCGTGGTCGGGTCCACCGCGATGGCGAAGGCCCGGTCGTCGCTGCTGCCCCCAAGGTAAGTCGAGTAGACCAGTGCGCTGCCGTCCGCACTTAGGCGCGCCACGAAGGCGTTTTCGATGCCGCGCAGATTCTGCTGCAACGCGGGGTTGACGGTGGGGAAGTCCGTTGAACTAGTCCACCCCGTGACGAGGACATCGCCCGTGACTGGGTCCACGGCAATGCGAGAGCCAGTGTCGTTGTGGCTTCCACCGACGTAGGTGGAGAAGACCAACGCGCTGCCGTCCGCACTCAAACGCACCACGAAGGCGTTAGTCGCCAACGGACCGCCGAGACTCGCCTGCAACGCGTTGACAGTGGGGAAGTCCTGAGAATAGGTGACCCCCGTGACGAGTATATCGCCCGTGGCTGGGTCCACGCCGATGTCATTGCCAGTGTCGAAATCACTGCCGCCGAGGTAGGTCGAGAAGACCAAGGCGCTTCCGTCCGCACTCAGCCGTGACACAAAGGCGTCTTCGACGCCGCCGCCATAACTCGGCTGGAACGGGTTGGCGGTGGGGAAGTCCGTGGAACCGGCCTGCCCCGTGACGAGAGCGTCGCCTGTGGCGGGATCAACAGCAATGCCGAAAGCCGCGTCGTAGCCGTTCCCGCCGAGGTAGGTCGAGTAGCTGAGCACCGGGTCGATCACCAGCGGTGAACTGTTGTCGTAAGTCCCAAGCGTGAAGCCAACTTCGTGAGTTGTAAGTGGTGACTTGCCGGTAGTGAGGGAGAACGCGCTGGCAATTTCCTGGCGTGAGCCGTTCGCTTCCTGATAGACCAGGGGCTTGTGCTGCACGATATCCTGCCCTCCGGCGTGGATGACGAGGTCGCCGTGCTCGTTTAGGCTGAGCTGGTCAGCGCCAGCGAAGCCCATGTGGATGACCCGCGGATCCGCCCCCGGGGCCACCACGAAGTCGTACTCCAGTTGGCCCTGGTTGCCGTAGTAATCCAGGTTGATGCCCGGATAGACGTTCTGATATTCGACCCTGGCAAAGGTCGAGATATGGGTGTGCCAGTGGGCCGGGTCGTTGCCGAGGAAGTAGTTGACCTTGCCGGGCAGTTCATCGCGACCGACTACTTGCGGCGCCGGGTTGCCGCCAAGGATTTGCATTTGCACCACAGTAGGAGGGGTTAGAGGTTGGGGGTCGGGGGTAGGGGTCAGGGATTCGGGGTTAGGGGTTAGCCATGGAAGACCGTCGCTAACTCTTCCGGCTCGTATTTCTGCTGACGGCTGACTCAAAACCATTACGGCTTCTGTCGCGGTCAAATAGAGGCCATAGCCCGAGCCGTGGGCCAGGAATTGCACCGAACTGTCCGCCTGGCCCACGTTCGCCTCGAAGGACAACCCCATCTTGGCGTAGTTCGATTGAATCTGTTCTTTCGGAACAGCAATACGTTGCGGCACGGTCTCCCGACGACCCTGCACCGATGCCATGGCTTGCAAGCGGCCGGCCTGATCAAGAGACCCTGATCGGCCAAAATAGGGCATCAACAAAGTCGGTTCGATGCCGGGCGCAACGTTGGGCACGTCCGCAAAAGTGAGCGGGCGCTCCGGAAGATCGGCTGAGCTATTTCCGGTTGCTGGGAAATGTGCTGGGCCATAGTTTATGCCCTCGGCTAGACCGGACAAATCCGGCCGATAGGGCTCGGCCGCCGAGGCCGCGGCGATCGCGCTTACCGCGCCCGCATCGTTATAGTCACGAGCCGGAAGGGACCGCACATCTTCCGTTGGCAAGCGCAATCCGCCGAGGTCGTGTACGTTGAGAAGGGAGAGAAATTCGCCTTGCGTGACCGTCGTTTCCTGGAGCCTCAGTGCCAAAAGAGATTGGCTCACCGGGGAATCGGCGCTGGCGTTAATCGATGGTTCAACTAGAAGGGAGGTTTCCAGCCCCAGTAAGCCGAATCCCCAGAAACCGCCGAAGAAGGCATTTCCCGGTTGGAGGCGATCTTCCAGGAAATCGAGCTGGGGATGAACACGGAACAAACGACGTTTTTTCACAGGAAAATGAGGTTTTGATAAAGGCAGCATGACACGACTCCTTTGCTCGAAGAAAGGATGAATAACAGTTCACGTGCCTTTTCTCTGTTCAAATGATCAGATCGGCAACCGCCCAGGGCTGGAAACCGTGGACAAACGGCAGGATTGGAATCCTGCCCCACAAAGCCCCGGGATGGATTGCGAATCTATATAGTTAAACGACAAAAAGGTCCGCGACCGGACATGGAATTAGTAATTTTCCGACAGATTTTCCCAAAAGCGCTCGGACGATGAGAACGCCGGCCAGTTGGATGCTTCGAGTACTGAGCCGCGTCGGGCAACCGATAAGGCCGGCACTAGGGTTTGGCGGGAACATCCGGAGAAAGTCCTCAATCCTTATGGGCCAATAACACGACTGCAGACTGAAACATACTGACCTTCCCAATGAACCTGCTGCGCCCCCGCTAGGAAATCCGCGCCACGAAGGCATCGCCGCCGCCCCCAGGATTCGGCTGGTACGCGTTGGCGGTAGGGAAGTCCGAAGAACCGGTGTAGCCCGTGACGAGGGCGTCGCCCGTAGTGAGGTCCACTGCGATTCCAAAGCCGTCGTCATTGCTGCTGCCCCCGAGGTAGGTAGAGTAGACCAAGGCGCTGCCGTCCGCAGTCAGCCTCGTCACAAAGGCGTCAACGCTGCCGCCCAGATCTGCCTGTAACGGGTTGGCGGTGGGGAAGTCCGTGGAATAGGTTTCTCCCGTAATGAGGACTTCGCCCGTGGCCGGGTCTACGGCGACACCAATGCCAAGGTCCAAACTGCTACCGCCAAGGTACGTAGAGTAGATCATGGCACTGCCGTCCGCACTCAGCCTCGTTACGAAGGCATTGAGGCTGCCGCGCAAATTTGGCTGTAACGGGTTGGCAGTGGGGAAGTCCGTGGAGTAAGTATCTCCGGTGACGAGGACTTCCCCCGTGGCCGGGTCCACGGCAATACCATGGCCCTCGTCGCTGCTGCTCCCGCCAAGAAACGTGGAATAGACTAACGCACTTCCGTCCGCATTCAGCCGGGCCACGAACGCGTCATAGAGGCCGCTCAAATTGGGCTGCAACGGGCTCGCGGTGGGGAAATTCGCCGAACCGGTCACTCCCGTGACCAGTGCGTCGCCCGTGTTCGGGTCCACGGCGATGCCATAGCCCTTGTCTTCGCCGCTAGCCCCGAGGTAGGTGGAATAGACTAGGGCGCTGCCGTCGGCACGCAAACGCGCGACGAACGCGTCACCGTTGCCGCCATAATTTGGCTGCAACGGGTTGGCGGTGGGGAAGTCGGTGGAATTGGTGAGCCCCGTGACGAGGGCGTCGCCCGTGTTCGGGTCCACGGCGATGCCATAGCCCTCGTTGCCGTTGCTGCCGCCGAGGTAGGTGGAGTAGACCAGGGTGCTGCCATCCGCTCTCAGCCGTGCCACGAAGGCGTCATCGTATCTGGGGCAGCCGGCACAATTCGATTGCAGTGCGTTGGCAGTGGGGAAGTTCGTCGATTCGGTATACCCCGTGATAAGCACATCGCCCGTGCTCGGGTCCACGGCGACCCCCTTGCCGTAGTCGTTTTCGCTGCCGCCAAGGTAGGTGGAGAAGACCAGGGCGCTGCCGTCCGCGCTCAGCCGCGTCACGAAGACGTCAACCCTGCCGCCCAAGTTCGGCTGGAACGGGTTGGTCGTCGGGAAGTTCGTAGAAAGGGTTGAGCCAGTGATGAGGGCGTCGCCCGTGTTTGGGTCCACGGCGATGCCCCAGGCACTGTCGTTGCCGCTGCCGCCAAGGTAGGTGGAGTAGCTGAGGACCGGGTCAATGACCAGCGGCCCGCTGGCGTCGTAAGTGCCAAGCGAAAAGCCAACTTCGCGAGTGGTGAGTGGTGAGATGTCCGTAGTGAGGGAGAACGTGCTGGCAATTTCCTGGCGCGAGCCGTTCACTTCCTGATAGACCACCGGCTTGTGTTGCACGATGTCCTGCCCTCCGGCGTGGATGACGAGGTCGCCTTGCTCGTTCAGGCTAAGCTGGTCAGCGCCAGCGAAGCGCATGTGGATGACCCGCGGATCCGCCCCGGGTGCCACCACGAAGTCGTACTCCAGTCGGCCCTGGTGACCGTAGTAATCCAGGTTGATGCCCGGATAGACGTTCTGGTATTCGACCCTGGCAAAGGTCGAGATATGAGTGTGCCAGTCGGCCGGGTCGTTGCCGAGGAAGTAGTTGACTTTGCCGGGGAGTTCGTCGCGACCGACTACTTGCGGCGCCGGGTTGCCGCCGAGGAGTTGCATGCGCACGACGGAAGGCGGTGCTAGGAGTTGGGGGTTAGGGGTCAGGGAAGGGAGCCCCGGTACAGTCAATGGATCCTCGGTTCCTAACGGCTGATCCCTGGCTGGTGACGGCTGATTCAAAACCATCACGGCGTCTGTCGCCGTCAAGTACAGCCCATAGCCCGCGCCGTGGGCCAGGAATTGGACTGAGGGATCTGATTGGCCGACGTTGCGCTCGAAAGACAACCCCGTCTTGGTGTAGTTCGATTGAATCTGTTCTTTCGGAACGGCGGTGCGTTGCGGCACGGCCTGAGCGCGGCCGCGCACCGACCCCATGGCCTGCAAGAGGCCGGCATGATCGGCTGGACCTGACCGGCCGAAATAGGGCGTCAACAAAGTTGTTTCCATCCCGGGCGCACCATTGGGTGCATCGGCAGAAACAATCGGGCGTGCCGGAAGATCGGCTGAGCTGTGTCCGATTGGCTGGAATTGTGCGGAACCGTAGTTCATCCCTTCAGCCAAACCAGTCGAATCCGGCCGACTGAAGGCAGCCGCCGAGGCCGCGGCGATCGCGCTTACCGCGCCCGCATCGTTATAGTCACGAGCCGGAAGGGAGTGCACATCTTCCGTTGGCAAGCGCAATCCGCCGAGGTCGTGTACGTTGAGAAGGCAGAGAAATTCGCCTTGCGTGACCGTCGTTTCCTGGAGCCTCAGTGCCAAAAGAGATTGGCTCACCGGGGAATCGGCGCTGGCGTTAATCGATGGTTCAACTAGAAGGGAGGTTTCCAGCCCCAG
>Ga0306924_10001602_pt1 | contig 20854 bp, 18 predicted proteins | sample sta12Can44000111_FD_203756 | JGI IMG/M metagenome (GOLD analysis project Ga0306924, IMG submission 203756) | Lab enrichment of tropical soil microbial communities from Luquillo Experimental Forest, Puerto Rico - statanox.12C.anox.44.000.111 (v2)... | ecosystem: Environmental > Terrestrial >...
AACGGCCCGTTCCTGGCCCACTCCGGGTCGACATGGATCCACTGCCGGTCGCCGGTGAGATCGGCGAACGCGGTCACCGTGTCCTGGTCGACGGTGACCCACCTGCTCACCCCCAGCGGCGAGCCCGCGCGCTCCCGCAGCCCGGCGACGCCGTGCAGCACGTACGGGGTTACCGGCTGGTCCGACAGGATGTCCGCGTTCATGGTTCCGCCTTATCTGGCTTCGGTCACCTTGTCCGCAACGCTTACCCAGGAGGACGGCCCGTGTCTGCGCGCTTCTTGCCCAGTGGGATGGCGCGCACCACGGATCGTTCAGTGAAAGACTTTTGATACTGAACGAGCCGTGGTACCCGCTCAGCGGAACGCCGGTTGCCCGGCCCCTGCGATATCGGACAGATTCGGCGTCATGACGCCAGTGGAGGTTGCGGAGGGGGTGTTCCGTCTCGCGCTGCCGCTCGGCATTCACCGGATCCCGAGCGTCAACGCCTACCTGCTCACCGACCCGGACGGCGACACGCTGATCGACTGCGGCATCTACGCCGGCACCCTGCCCAGGGCGGGGGAGGCAGACGACGGCACCGGGGCGGTCGGCGACGCGCTGGCCAGCTGCGGCCGCGGCTTCGACGACCTCGCCCGGCTGGTCATCACCCACGCGCACATCGATCACTACGGGATCGCCGGCGAGGTGGTCCGGCGCAGCGGGGCCGAGCTGTGGATGCACGCCCAGACCGATCTGGACCGGGCCAAGTACGCCCGTCCCGACCGGGCGGTCGACCGCCGCGCGCTCATGCTCGCCGACCACGGCCTGTACGGCGACATGCTGGCCGCTGCGTCGGCCGGCCTGCGAGACTGGATTCCCGTCATGCCGTCCATCGGGAAGCCCACGACGCGGCTGCACGGCGGGGAGAAGCTCACCGCCGGCGGCCGCTGCTGGGAGATCCTGCACACCCCCGGCCACTCCCCCGGTCACGTCTGCCTGTGGTCGGCCGCGGACCGGCTGCTGTGCTCCGGGGATCACCTGCTGAAGTCGATCTCGCCGCCGGTCACATTCGAGCGCGGCTTCGACCGTGATCCCATGGGCTCCTACCTGACCTCGCTGCGGCTGATCGAGCAGCTCGAGCCCGCCCTCGTGCTGCCCGGGCACGGCGAGACCTTCACCGGCGGCGCGGCGCGCGCCGCCAGCATCGCCGGGGGCAAGCGCCGCCGGGTGGCGCGGGTGCTGGCCGCGATCTCCGCCGACCCCCGCACGGTGACCGAGCTGGCGAGCCAGCTCTACCGCACGCCGCTGCTGCAAGGCCCGCAGCTGCACTTCCTCATGGCCGAGATCCTGGCCTGCCTGGCCTACCTGGAGGTGCGCGGCCAGGCCGAGCGAGTGCGGGCCGCCGGCGGGGTCTTCGTCTGGCGCGCGGTTGCGGGTTAGGAAGGCAGCTGGCCTGCCGGGTGCCGGCGCACCGCGGCGGCTTAGCGCCAGTGAGCGTTATGCCAACCGGTCCGCGAGTGCAGGCCTTGGGGCCTGTGCGAGCGGCCGGTGCAGATAGTACGGGCCAGCAATAGCAGCAGGTCTTTGCATAACGCGAACTATTAATAAGACACAGTAGACCTCGATTGAGCCCAGTCCGTCGAATTCGGCGGCGACGGCCGTGCCGGGCTCGAGCGGGACCGGTGCAGTGAGGCCCCCGGACAGGACGAGCCATCCCGCGCGCAGGCTAAGGCCGCGCGCGCCCAGACGGTTAGCCAGCCACGCCACCGCGGCGGCCGGATGGCCCATGGTGGCGGCCCCCGCAGCGGTGGCCGCCACCTCCCCCCCGGTTCGGAGCACGCACCCGAGCAGTCGCAGGTCGACAAGCTCGGCCGGGCGCCTGGGCTGCGGGCCGAGGACAACGCGGCCCCCGCTGGCGTTGTCGGCGATGACGTCCGGCAGCGCGAACCGGAAATCCCGGTAGCGAGAGTCGAGGATGTCCACCGCAGCGAAGACGGCATCGGTGGCGGCCAGCACGCTGCTCACCGTGGCGGGGGCGGTCACGTCGCGGCCGAGGAGGAGGGCGATTTCCGGCTCCGCGCGGGGGTGAATCAGGCTGCCCCTGTCCAGAGGCTCTCCGTAGTCGGTGATCATTCCGCTGGTTACCCAGCCGTACAGCGGCTCAGCCAAGCCCATCGCCTCTTGCTTGGCCCGGCTGGTCAGGCCGAGCTTGGCCCCTGCGAGCTGCTCGCCGGCGTCCAGCTTCGACTGCACGAACGCCCATTGGGCCGCGTACGCCGTCTCGACGTCGATGTCCGGGTCGAGGTCGGTGAATTGCGGGATCTCCGCGCGGGCTTTCTCCGCCTTGATGAGCCGGGATGCTATCTCCGTGGCGTCCATCATGGCGTGTCCGTTCGGCCGGAGAACCGCGCGGTGACGGTGCCGAGGTGGGCGAACTCGGCACGGAACACATCACCGGGCGCCACGGTGATCATGCGGTGGACGGCCCCCGGCAAGACGACATCACCGGCGCGCAGGGACGCGCCGAACGAGGCGAGCTTGTTGGCCAGCCAGGCGACGCACCGGACCGGGTTGCCCAGCACCGCCGCGCCGGCGCCGGTATCGGCCAGCTGGCCGCGTCGGGTCACCGCCACCCCGACCAGCCGCAGGTCGATGTCGGTCACCTTGCGCAGGTTACCGCCCACCACCAGCATGCCCGACGAGGCGTTGTCGGCCACCGTGTCCACCAGCTTGATCTGCCAGTTCGCCACTCGGCTGTCGACGATCTCCACCGCCGGCAGCGCTCCGGCGATCGCGGTCAGCGCGCGGGCGGCAGTCACGCCAGGGCCGGCCAGGTCCTGGTCCATGACGAAGGCCAGCTCCGCCTCGATCCGCGGCTGCAACAGCCGGTCCATGGCGATCTCGTCGCCGTCCTCCGCGAACATATGATCCAGCAGAACCCCGTAATCGGGTTCGTCCACGCCCAGCATCTCCTGCATGGGACGCGAGGTCAGGCCGACCTTGCGGCCGCAGACGCGGGAGCCCTGTGCGACATGCCGGTCGATGTTCAGCGACTGGATCGCGTACGCGTCTTCGATATCCAGGCCGGCATGACGCTTGGTCAGCGGCTCCACTGGCACGCCGGTCTGCTCCGCCTGCCACAGCTCGTCAGCCAGTCCCCTGAGGACCTGTCCGTCTTGCACGCCCGATACCTTTCACGGCCCGCCCGAGCTTGGCAACGACACTTCCGCCGTGCGGAATCTCCCGGTCCGGCCACCCCGTTGCCGCTGAAGGGAACGAGACGGCGTGGGGCGGAAACCGGTCATTCGATGTCCAGCTGCCGCAGGTTGGTCCTGGTGAGCTCGACCAGTTCGGATCCCTCGCCGGACAGGATGGTCCGGGTCGCGTACAAGATGAAGCCCTTGACCTGGCCGTAGCTGAGCTTGGGAGGCAGGGAAAGCTCCTGCCGGGCGGTGCGGACGTCAACGAGGGCCGGGCCGTCGTGGGCGAACGCGGCCCGCAGCGCGCCCTCGAGCTCGTCCGCCTTTTCCACCTGCGCGCCGAACAGCCCAGCGGCGCGGGCGATCCCGGCGAAGTCGGGATTGACCAGGCCGGTGCCGTAGGTGGGAATGCCGGCGGCCTTCATCTCCAGCTCCACGAACGACAGCGCGGCGTTGCTGAATACCACGATTTTGACCGGGAGCTGCCGCTGGCGCAGCGTGAGCAGCTCGCCGAGCAGCATCGCCAGCCCGCCGTCGCCGGACAGCGCGACGATCTGCCGGCCCGGCTGGGCAGCCTGCGCGCCGATGGCCTGCGGCAGCGCGTTGGCCATGCTGCCGTGGGTGAACGAGCCGATCAGCCGGCGGGTGCCGTTCATCTTCAGGTAGCGGGCCGCCCAGATGCACGGGGTGCCGACGTCGGCGGTGAACACCGCGTCCGGGGCGGCGAGCCGGTCGATCGTGGCGGCGATGTGCTGGGGGTGCAGCGGGGAGCCGTCGCGGCCGGGACGGGCCAGCCGGTCCAGCCTGGCGCGGGCCCGTCGGTAGTGGGCGGTCATCCGGTCCAGGTGCGCCGAATCGGTCTTGACCTTGATCAGCGGCAGCAACGCGTCGACCGTATCCTTGACCGTGCCGACCAGCGGGACCTGGACCGGCACCCGGCGGCCGATACGTTCGCCCCGCACGTCCACCTGGATCACTGGGACGCCCTCGGGGTAAAACGGGCGGTAGGGGAAGTCGGTGCCCAGCATGACCAGCGTGTCGCAGTGCTCCATCGCCCGGTACCCGGAGCTGAACCCGATCAGCCCGGTCATCCCCACGTCGTAGGGGTTGTCGTACTCGACGACATCTTTGCCGCGGAGCGCGTGCAGGACCGGCGCCTTCAGCGCCTCCGCGAGAGTGATGAGCTGGTCGTGCGCGCCGGCGCAGCCAGCCCCGGCCAAGATGGTCACCCGGCTCGCGGCGTTGAGCACGTCCGCCGCGGCCGCCAGCGAGCGGTCACCGGGACGGACCACGGCCGGCACCGCCCGCACCGGCGCCGGCCGTGGTCCGGTCGGCGCGTCGGCGAGGAACACCTCGCCGGGAATGACGACGACGCCGACGCCGCCGCGCTGCAACGCCGCCCGCATGGCCATCTCCAATAGCCACGGGACCTGGCCGGGCGCGCTGGCCTGCTCGCAGTACACGCTGCACTCGCCGAACAACTGCTGGGGGTGGGTCTCCTGGAAATAGCCGCCGCCGATCTCCTCCGCGGGGATGTGCGCGGCGATCGCCAGCACCGGCACCCCGCTGCGGTTCGCGTCGAACAGGCCGTTGATCAGGTGCAGGTTGCCCGGTCCGCAGCTGCCCGCGCACACCGCCAGTTCCCCGGTCAGCGTCGCGTCGGCGCCTGCCGCGAACGCGGCGGCCTCCTCGTGCCGGACATGCTCCCAGGCGATCCCGCCGTCGCGGCGCAGCGCATCGGTGAACCCGTTGAGCGAATCCCCCGGAATCCCGTATATCCGGCGCACCCCGGACGCCTTCAGCGTCGCCACCATGGCTTCAGCCACCGTGCCCGCCATCCCTGCTCCTCCGGTGATCGTCGCGAATCGGTTCGGCCGCGAGCCCCTGCGCCCGAGCATGCCGATAACGCATTGCCTGATCCTGGCACGCGGCCCGGCGGCGCAGCCGTTGCTGTTTTCGTTGAGTGGGAAGCGGGGCGTCAGTAACGGTAACCGGGCGTGCCTGGCCCGCTCCACGTGTTACTCTTTCGGCTCCAGGTTGGTCAGGAACTCCTCGGGTACTGGCGGGCCCCACAGGTGCGGCGGGACGTCCCAGTCCTTCGCTATCCAGCAATCGCGGATCTGGTCGATGTCGCTGAACCACTCGATCCAGCTTCCCCACGGGTCGGCCGTGTAGTGGAAGAAGTTCGAGCCGAGCGTGTGCCGGCCCAAGCCCCATCCCCTGTCCCAGCCGGCGTCACGCATCCGTACCGCGCTGAGGGCGATGGCGTCAAGCGACGGCACTTCGTAGCTCCCGTGGTGGAAGCCGCGGTGGGTGCTGGTGATGAATCCGAAGATGTGGTGGTCGCCGGGGCCGCAGTTGAGGAAGGTGACGGCGCCCGTAATGCGGTCGCTGACGGCAAGGCCGAGCACCTCGGTGTAGAACCGCGTCATCGGCTCCTGGCTGGGGGTGAACACCAGGGCGTGGCCGAGCCGGCGAGGCAGGATGTCTGAGGCCTGTTGCCAGGCGGCGGTGTCGAACCGGTGGTATTCCCCGCCGATGTTGGACAGCACGGGAGTCGCCGGCCGCGGCGGGGCCGGGTCCATTTCCAGCAGCTGGACGGCGGTACCGTCGGGATCGCGGATCCACAGGCCGGCCTCGGGGCTGCCCAGGGGCGGGTCGACGGCCGGCACTGCGTGGCGGTCGAGCCGCTCGCGCAGCGCGTCCAGCGTCCCGGGCGCGACGCTGAACGAGAGGTGGTGGAGCCGTTTGGCGGGAGCTTCGACCATCCGCACCTGCTCTTGCTCGCGTCCCGGGCACCGGCCTAGCAGGGTGCCATGGTCGTCGACGGTTTCCAGCCCGAAGGCGCGGAGGAATTCGTCGGCGACGTCGAGTCCAGGTACGGCAAGTGCGTAGTGGTGCAGGCCAGTGATCATTGCGTTCTCTCTTTCCGTGGCTGCGCTGCGGCGGATGCCACGTTCGGTCATAGTCATGTTGATTGCAGGTAGGCCCAAAGCCTGTCGAGCAGAGGCGGGGCCGCCTCCCGCCATGCCTTGACCTCCCCGGGGCTCAAGAGTGTGACCGCCGCGCTGCCTGCGGCCAGGCGCAGCCGGCAGGTCAGGTCGAGCAGCCACATCCGCGCCGCGGCGTGACCAGGGCTCGTTCCCGTCGTCACGGCACCGTTACCGCGAAGGACCACGGCATCGGCGTCTCCGAGCGTGTCCGCGACAGGCCGGGCGAGTTCGATCGAGCGCAGCAGGCGGGCGTCGTCGTGGATGGGGATCGCCGCGCCGAGCCAGGCGCCCTGCCCGTGCAGCGGCGGGATGGCGGAGGCGATCGCACCGAGCGCGAGCGCGGCTTCCGGCTGGGCGCGCGCTATCGCGGTGACCTCGGGGCGGGCCTGGTAGACGGCCAGATGCACCCACGTCTCGCCTGGCGCGCCGACGGGCAACATGGTAGCGGCCATGGGGACCTCGACGAGCGTGTCAACGGTCACCGTGCCCAGGGCGGTGGGCGGAGTCATCAGCACGCGGTCGCCACGGCGCGCCGACACGTGCCCGAACGCGGTTACCAGGCCCCGCTTGGCCAGCACGTGCGCGGCGGCCACGAGTTCTGGAGCGAGCCCGGTAAGGTCGGCCACCAAAGCACCATCCGCGCTGTCGCAGCCGGGGTCAATGCGTTTCCCGTCGTGCGGAATGTGCCCCATCTGGGCTGGTGTCAGCGGTCGCCCTGGTCGCTGTGAGCGAGCTGCCGGGCGTTTTCGTGGGTCGTGGCAGCAGGACGATCTTGCCGCAGACATGGCCCGCGGCCAGCCGGGCGTAGGCCTCGCGGACCTGCGCCAGCGGGTACGTCGCGGCAACCGGCACCTCCAGCTCGCCGGCCGCGACCAGGCCCGCGAGCTCCCTCAGCACGGCCGCGCTGGCTCCGGCGGCGTTGCCCTCGGCCTTGACGCCGTACTTACCGACGGCGTCGAACCGGACAAGGGTGTCCACCCGCGCCGGGGAAACCCCGAGGTCGTCGAGGGCCAGCTCCACGTAGTCCCCGCCGTAGGTGTCGATGAACGCGTCCGCCTTCGGCGCGACCGCGCGGATCCGGTCCGCCACGCCGTCGCCGTAGCTCACTGGGATAACGCCGTGCGCTGACAGCCATGCGTGGTTCACCTCGCTGGCCAGGCCGATCACGATCGCGCCGGCATGCCTGGCCAGCTGCACCGCGATCGAGCCCACCCCGCCGGCCGCCCCGGACACGACCAGCGTGTCGCCGACGGTCAGTGCCACCGCCCGCACTGCCGCCCAGGCGGTGAACCCGGCGACGGGCAGCCCGCCCGCGACCTCCCACGGCACTGCGGCCGGCTTCGGCGTCAGGTTCGCCGCTTCCACCACCGCGTACTCGGCCTGGCTGGACCGCGTGTCGACCCAGCCGATCACCTCATCGTCCAGGGGAATCCCGGCCGCACCCGGGCCCGCCTGCTCGACGACCCCGGCCAGGTCACTGCCCTGTCCCGACGGGAACGTGGCAGGCCACCGGGAGTCCAGCAGGCCTTCGCGGATCTTCACCTCACCGGGGTTGATCCCGGCTGCTCTCACCCGGACCAGGACCTGGCCCGGTCCCGGCGCCGGCGTCGGCACGTCTTCCACCTTCAGCACCTCGACCGGGCCGTACCGATCGAACCGTACCGCTTTCATCGCCAGGTGCCTCCTGCGTCGTCCGGTGTGATATTTGCGCGCGGTGGGCGCCGCCTTCGAGCAGCTCGTCGGCCTTGGTGTACTGGCTGACATCCCCGGTCACCTCGAAGAAGCCGCGCGCCCGAGCCCTTGGCGTGCACCACCCGCCCGAGGACCCGCCCGCGGTTGAAATGCTGGATCTTCTGCACCAGGTCGTGGCCATGCAGCACCGTCGGGCCGCCGCGGCCCGCCGTCAGCGAGAATTCGCCGTTTGGCGCCGGGACAGCGGAATCGGTGGTCGTGGCCGGCACGTCATGGTGCGCGCGGTCGGTCATCGGGCCTCCTTCGTTCCGCGGCGCTCCGGGCCGGCCGCCTGCTTGCCGGCCACCTCGTGGTCGCTTCCAGAGCTGGCCCGGGGCCTCTGGCAGAGCTGGCGACTTGGGCAGCGGGACCTAACGGCGAAACCGTATGACCGCGCGTCGGCGGGTGCGATCCGTTTGGCGAGGTGACAATCCGGAATGCGCAGCGACTTTCCCGGACTCGCTCGGATCCGTCCCGGCTCGAAGTGGTCGCGTCACCGCCGCCGGAGGGTTTCGGACGGCAGCTCCCCGTAGCGGTGCCTGTAGTACCCGGCGAACCGGGCCAGGTGCCCGAAACCCCAGCGGTATGCGACCTCGGTGACCGATACGTCGGCTTCGGGGTCGGCGGCGAGCAGGTCGTCGCGTGCGCGAGCGAGCCGGACCTCCCGCAGGTACTCCAGCGGGGTGATCCCGAGATAGTCCCGGAATCCCTGCTGCAGGCCGCGGACGCTGACCCCGGCCAGCCCGGCGAGCATGGGGACGGTCAAGGGATCAGCGGCCCGGTCCTGGATGATCTCCACGGCCCGCCGCACCGTCGGCGGGCGGGCTGGGCGATGACCGGTCTGGAGTTCCTCGGAGAAGGTGTGCCGCTGGGCCACGAGCAACTGATCGATGAGCAGCTGCTCGACCCGGCTGCGCACCAGGGGATGGTCCAGCGACCCGGTGCCCCGGCGGATCTCGTCCAGGACAAACCCCAAGGTCGCCGCCCAGCCGCTCACGGCACGCGCCGATAGGTCCATGCGCGGATCGAACACGACCGGCGCGTCAATGCCCCGGCGCAGCAAGCGGGACAGCTCGCGCTCGAGCGTGCGGCGACCGATCCGCAGCGCCAGCTGTTCACAATCCGCGCTCCGTCGCATCACGATGTCCTGGGTCGGTGACAAGATGACGGCGGATCCTGGCTCGGATCCGGCTTCGCTACGGTCGCACCAGGAGATGGCTGATCCCTTCACCGGGACATCGACTCCGTAGTACCACCCCAGCTGGCCTGGCCGGATGATGACCTCCGCCCCGTGCCTCATGTACCCGATCGCGACTTCTCCGAGATCCCACGCCGCCAGCGCCGCGTCGAGCCGCTGGAAATCGCCGACGACATCCAACTCGTGCTCGCAGTAGACCCGCGCGATCGCGGCCCGGGTCTCGTCCGCATCGGCGGACCGGAACACGTTCTTGGCCAGGGCAGACGGCGGGCGCTCCCCGCTCGGCGCGAGCACCCACTGGCTCCAGCGCACCAGGCTGTCGTTTACGTTCGACATGGCTCTTCTCCACGGGACCGCACGATCGACGATACGCCGGTAACCCGGTCACATTGAGCGAGCGAGCCAAAGTCGCTGCGCATTCCGGATAATCCCCCGCCGATGGGCCCGTCCGCGATCCGATGACTGACCATGGCGACCGGCAGTCGGTTCAGTGGGCCCTGTCACTGCCGCCGCAGCGTCGCCGAAGGGAGCTCCCCGTAGCGGTGCTTGTAGTAGCCCGCGAACCGGGCCAGGTGGCCGAAGCCCCAGCGGTACGCGACCTCGGATACCGACGCGCCCTCCTCGTTCCGGGCGGCGAGCAGATCATCGTGCGCCCGGGCGAGCCTGACGTCCCGTAGAGACTCCAGTGGGGTCGTCCCGAGATAGTCTTGGAACCCTTGCTGCAGGCCGCGCACGCTGACCCCCACCAGCTGTGCGAGCATCGGGACGGTCAGCGGCTCCGCCGCCCGGGCCTGGATGATCTCCAGCGCGCGACCGACGGCGGGGCGGCGCGCGGCGCGATAGCCGGCCTCGAGCTGCTCGGAGAAGGTGTGCCGCTGGCCGAGCAGCAGCTGGCTGATGAGCAGCTGATCAACGCGGCTGCGCACGAGGGAGTGGTCAAGCGCCCCGGTGCCGCAGCGGATCTCGTCCAGGACGAACCCCAACGTCGCCGCCCAGGCACTCCCGGCAGGCGCCGACGGTCCTATCGCGGCGTCGAACACGACCGGCGCGTCGACGTCCCGGCGCAGCAGACGCGACAGCTCACGCTCGACCGCGCCGCGATCGATCCGCAGCGTCACCTCCTCGTAATCGGCGCTCCGCCGCATCACTGGCTCCTGCGCCGGTGACGCGACTACGGCGGACCCGGGGGTGCATCCGGCTTCGCTGCGGCCGCACCGCAAGATGGCTGACCCCTTTACCGCGATGCCGACCGCGTAGAAGGACTCCACCGGGCCTGGCCGGACGATGACCTCTGCGCCGTGCCTGAGGTACCCGACCGCGACCTTGCCGAGGTCCCACGCCGCGAGCGCCGCGTCGAGCCGCCGGGAAGGGCCGACGACATCCAGCTCATGCTCGCTGAAGGCCCGCGTGATCGCGTGCCGGGTCTCGTCCACGTCGGCCGACCGGAACACGTCTTTGGCCAGGCTCGCACACGGGCTCGCATCGTTCGGCGCGAGTACCCACTGGCTCCAGCGCACCAGGCTGTCGCCCACGTTCGCCATGGCTCTCCTAGATCCGCGGGGCCGCACGATCGACGATACGCCCAGAAGCAGGTCTGCTTGAGCGAGCCAGGCAAGCTCGTTTCGCATTCCGGATAGCTCACCGCGTCGGCCGGGTGGCTGCATCTCACTGTGAGGACAGCATCCACAGAAAGAACTCCTGATGAGGGTGCAGGTGCAGGTACAGAGCCGAACTCGATGCGGCGAGAGCTTCGCTGAGTGGCGGGGAATCCAACGACAGCTAAGATCCGACGAGCCGGCAACGAGACCCCGGTCCCTGTGGTCCGGGCACCCGCTGGCCCGCCACATCGACGACTTCCTCACCGACCTGGCGAACGCGAACAAGCCGCGGAACACGATCCGCGCCTACCGCGGCGAACTGACCGGGTTCGCCGCCCACCATGACGGCGACATCGCAGCGCAGGCCGAGGATCTCCGCGATCCGCACGCAGGCGGCCGGATAGGAGGCATACGCGAACGTGAACGGCGAGACAGCGGTGAGCATCGCGCGGGGATCCTTCGCCACGGGCTTGGCTTGGTCGAGCAGGGCCTCGGCATAGCCGACGACCATGCGGATCGCTGCGGCCGCCATCTCGGGACGGGAAGGTGCGGGGTCTGCCGTGATGTAAAGCGCGTGGCACCAAGCGGCGCGCAGCAGCAGGGTGGTGAGGGCCGCGAGATCAAGCCGCCGCTTTCCACGGAGCCTATTGCCGAGCACTGCGGCCCCGATCGCGGCGCGGCGCAGCCGAGCGGTAATCTCGGCGGGCGGTTCGAGGGCGGCGGTGAGCGTACCGGGGACCGGCGGTAGCCAGGCCGTGGCGCGACGCTCGAGGTCGGCGTAGGTAATCTGGCCGACGTCGATGGCTCCGGCCAGGGCGAGAGAATAGGGCCGTCGCTGGTCCCGGCCAGCCCGGCCTCAGGGGAGCTGACCAGCCAGTCTCGCAGATGCTCGCGATCCCAGGTCTCGAAGCCGGGCCGTTGGCGGCGCAGCTCCGCCTGCAGGTAGCTGCCGGTCTCGACGGGTGCTCCCCCGGTGAGCCGGCCGGTGGTCAGCAAGACCGCGGCCCGCGGCGGGTCCGGGTCGAAATCCGGGTGGGCCAGGTTGTCGAGCCGCCTCGTCGATCTGGGGGCGGACCCGCGCCATTCCGGCAGGCCGATGTCGCCGGCCTTGCTCTGGATCTGCGTCCGTCGGGCCCCTGGAAGCGTGCCGCTGCAGGGGCTAAAAGGGCGAATAACAGAGCATCGCCGCAGCTCAGATGTGGTGGGGCGGGTGGGACTCGAACCCACGGCCGACGGATTATGAGTCCCCCACAGTTCGTAGAGGCTAGTAGCACCTCGTCGAGCCAGGTTGCATATCGGCACGTCAGGACGTTGCAGATGTAGAGGCCCGTCGAGGTTGTGCGCGACTGTACTCTCGCCGTCTGCGTCCAAAGTGCGTCCGTTGCATTTGTTATCGGCCTACTTAACAGGGTGGGCTGCGCGGCGAGGTCCGCAGGTCACCGATGGTGAATTGCGGCCTTTTTCGCGCAGCCTCCCTCCGAACCGGACTGGCCCGCTTTCCGGGCATCACGGCTCTCCAGCGATTACGCCGCGTGCGTGACGGGGTTGCGTGGATGGTCTCGTGGCAGGGTTGGCAGACCACGAGGGTCTTGCGCCGTTTCCTGGCCATGAGGGCTGCCCACGGGGGCTGGCCCGGTCCTGATGTGCCGAGCCGGGCGAGCTTGGCGACCTGGTGGACGGCCACCGTGGTGTCTTGCCCGCACAGTTCGCACCGGCGCGTGAGGAGCCGCCGGAGCAGCTCTTTGCGTGGCACGGGGACCGGGACCGGAACGGGATCGGTGATCGTCGCGTTCCTGTTGTGCAGGAGCGGTATCCCGCCGAACCGTGCTACCAGGTCCTTCTTGCCGTCGCGGTGGACCCGGGCCTCGAAGCACGTGCGCAGCCCGTGCGGTGTCTCGATCTTGGCCTTGTACCGGACCGCCATCGTCCGCGTGCACGGCGGGCGCGTCCCGCAGCAGTTCCCGCACCCGCCCCATGAACCCGCTGCCGCTGACCAGGGCGGCGGCCTTCTCCCTGACCCCGGCCACCCACCCGGTGGAAACCTTCACGCCGGCCAGCTGGGACATCAGGTCCGCAGCCCGCTGCACCGGGACGTAGTTCGCGCAGGTCAGGTTCGCAGCCTGGGCGCAGGCCTCCGGCCCGGAGCTGGCCCGCGCCCGGACGAACGCGGGCAGCCCGCCCTCGCTGACCGCGTCGCACCACGGGCACTGCTTCGCCTGCGCGACGTACCCGGTGACCCCTGGCGGCGGCGCGGGCCGGATGCCGGTGACCTGGTGGCGGCGCTGCGCGATGACCGGCGCGTCCGCCAGGTCCGTGCCGCACTCCCGGCACGTCGCCGGCGGATACCAGAACCGGCGCTGCGGGTCATCCACCAGGCGCATCGTGGTGCCCGGCTCGCCCGGCTGCTTCCCCGGCCGCCGCTTTCCCCGCTCCCGCAGCGACCGGTCCCGCGGCTGCTTCTTATACGGGCTGTCCGACGACGGCGGCCGCGACGACGTGGACGGATCCTGGCCCGCGCGCCGCTCCAGCAGCTCCACCCGCGCCACCAGCTCGCCGATCACCCGGTAAGCCTCAGCAAGCCGCACCGCCAGCTCCTCATGCGGCAGCGCTGCCAGCTCTCCGCCGAGGGAACACCAGGCACATCGGGCACGGCAAGCCATCATCATCATCCCCGCCCGCCAGTCAACCACCGTCACGGCGTGTCGCCGTCACCAAGCAAAGCCTCCCGTAACCAGCAATAACACGCTAGCGCTTGCTGAATAGCTACGCCCGAACGGCACAGAGCGACCGGTTATTTGTCTTCGGCACCACTGGACGGTGCCCGGGAGTAATACGGTCGGCCAGCTGGAGATCCTGCTGGCTTCCCGAAGAGGGCCGTCGGCCGTATCCCCACCGCAGCTCGAGAGTCGTCACCGGGTCAGTTCGCCGCTTCCGCGGCGAACTGCGCCTCGAGTGCCGGATAGAGGAGATTCAGGTCGTCGTGTAGGGCCGACTTCACGCTGCGGCTGAACTCATCGACGACCGCCTCAGACTGCCCCGCCTGGAGCGCGTCGAGGGCGCATGTCGCGACCGCCGCCGGCGGGGTCTTCTCGACCTCGTTCCCGGCCTGCATGTCGGTGTCGACGGCCCCGACATGTACCGAGACCACCTGGGTTCCCTGGAGCTTGAGCTGCAACCTGGCCGCGTTGGTGTAACTCCAGGCCGCCGCCTTCGACTGGTCTAGACCAGCCTGGATCGGCGCCGTTCCGATGGCTATCCCTCGGGCACGCCCAGCTGGCGTTGGGTGCCGCAGCCACGCTCGGCAAGTTGCGCGGCCATGGCATGGGCGCCGCCGACAAGCATTTGCAGGACGCTTCGGTAGTACCGCTGGTCGTCGTCGCGGCGGGCCAGCGGCGCCGCGGCGGCGATAACGCTGGGGAACCGGGCCGGGTCGAGGGCGCTCAGGCCAGCGAGCCTGGCGCGCACGGCCGACTCGCAGGCTTGCGGCTCGAGCGTGCGATCAGGTCCAGGGGGACCAGTGATCAGCGCGATGATCGCCACCAGTTGGGTGCAGGTCACGGCAGCCTGCCCGGGCGGGAAGCCGCCGTCTCGCAAGAGCCCGAGCACGCGCTCAGTTACCCTCAGGCCCGCCTCCGAGGACAGCACATACCCGGCAATCAGCCCCGCCACGGACGAGTGCTGCCGCAGCACAGTCAGCAGGGCTGACAGCACCGCCATCAACTGGGCATCCCACGGGGCATTGTCAGTCGACGGCATTTGGACCTGCTCGAACAGGTACTCGGCGATCCCGGCCAGCAGCTGTTCCTTGTCGCGGAAGTACCAGTACAAGGCCATAGGCGTGACACCGCAGTCCCCTGCCACTCGCCGGATAGTCACCGCGTCCAGCCCCTCACGGTCAGCTACAGCGAGAGCCCTGCGCACCAGAACCTCCCGGCTGAGCCGCCCCCTCTGCTTCCCGCTGGTCATCCTGGCTGCGCACACCCTGGCGGACTGATCGCGTTAATCTCAAACGATCGCGTCCCTCCGCCGATCAGAAGCGTCATCAGCGCGGCGGTGCCGCGTCGCAGCGCTGCACAGCCGGTTCCAGACGCTGCGCCATAACGGTTCATCTTCCGCGACCCCACTTACGGCGCCTGTCTGCCATCCGCCGGCCAGCCGCTGCTGCCGCTCCCCCGCTACATTTCCGGGCTGCCGGGCCGTGCAAGCGCAGCCACGCTTCCGCCTTGGGCAGGAGCGTCCTTGCCATTGCGCCCTGCCTCACTTCACCCTGATGCCGGCGACAGTCCGTTCGACACTGTGCGCGTGGGCGCCTGTAAGGAACAGATGCTGCTCCTCGAGGACGGCCTTCATCTGCGTCGAGCCCCAGATGTCATCGACCCGCGACCGGGACTCCGTGCCGAAGATGACCGAAGCGTGATGACGCCGGTGCGGCGGAACCACGTGCAGCACTCCCGGAGTCTTGCAGGTTGCAGGAAGGTACGGGGCGAATACGTAGGTGCGGAGGTCCAGGGCTCCGGCTGCGTTCAGTGCGGGTCCCAGACGGTCGTGGACAAACCGGCGGAACGCAGAAGTGGACACGCCGCGACGGCGCCGCAAGAACACCACCGTGCGGTGCCCCACGGACTCGTCGAGACCCGCGGTCCACCAACGGCCACCGCCACCACCAGTGACATATCCGGTGACCATCTCGAACGGGTTCTGCTCGTCGAAGACGACCGGCCGCACCCCCGGCAGGTTTCGCAGCTGACCGATGGTGCTGGGAAACCGCAGCTCGGCGGTCCCGTCGAGTTGCCAGTCGCGCGGAACAAGAGTGCCGATCATCTCCGTGGCCGGCCAGTACCCGTGGTCGGTGAGCGAGAAGTGGTGCTGGTTGTACTCAGTGATGTGCTTGAGCTTGCGCACGATGTCGGCGTGTTGATGCTCCCAGTACGAGTCGGCCTTCTCCCGGGGCAGGTCGGTACGCAGCCGCAGCGGCGTGACCGACGACGTCGTCTTCACCTGCCGTGCCGGCGGCGATTCCGCCGAACTGCTCGCCGGGCTGGGCGGGCCGGCGGGGCGGGGGTTCGGTGGGGTCGTCGCGCGGACGGGTTTGGTCGCCATGGTGGTACTCCTTGTTGGCTCAGTCGACCGGCGGCGCGAGCCGGGCGAAGATGCGGCGGCCGATGGCAGTGGGGGTCGCCCCCAACGCAACGGCCGAGACCTGGTAGATGGCGCCCGGCACCACCTTCGCCTTCCCGGCCGCGGCGCCGTCGACGCTATCGCGCGCCACTCGGGCAGGGTCAAGAATCATGAACCTAGGGACCCCTTCTAGGGCATTCTCGATGCCGGCACGCTGGGTGAACTCGGTCGGAACGTACCCCGGCATCACCGTCGTGACTGTGACGCCACTGCCACGCAGCTCCTGGTGGATCGCTTCAAAGAAGCTGTTCACGAATGCCTTCGATGCGCCGTACGAGGCGTGATTCGGCGTGGGTTGGAGTCCGTCGAGCGAGGAGATCGTGAGGACGCTCCCGTGACCAGCGGTCTTCATCCGGTCGATCGCGGCCTTCGCGAGCACCACCGGTGCGACCACGTTGACCTCGATGAGTCCGAGCTCGCCCTCGATGTCCAGGTTGGCGAGCACACCGAACGTGCCGATGCCGGCGTTGTTGACGAGCAGGTCGATGGCCGGCTCTGCGGCCAGGCGCTGCACCACCTGGTCGCGCGAGGTGGCGTCACCCAGGTCGGCGGGCAGTACCTCGACCTCGACTCTGTGCGCTCCCCTGAGCTCGGCTGCCAGCTTCTCGAGCCGTTCGCCGTTACGGGCCACTAGGACCAGGTCCACACCACGGCCCGCGAGGTCACGAGCCAACGCGGTCCCGATGCCGGCCGACGAACCAGTGACCAGCGCCCGCTTCCAGGGAGCCTTGCGGGCCCTCGTGTGGGTGCTCATCGAGCATCACTGGCGAAGGCGACGCCCAAGTGGACGATATGAAGGGTGGTGCTCATTGTGTGTCTCCGAACATGCGGTCGTGATAGTTGCGGCGTGCGTCCAGGTCGACGTCGAGCGCGATCTTGTCGACGCCCAGCGCCAGCAGGGTCTGCTCGTAGAAGGCGCGGGGGACGACGTTGCCCAGCCGGCCCCCGATCGCGGTGTTCGCCGGGACCCAGACGTCGAATCGCTGGTGCTCGACAGCGTCGGCGATCGCGCGCCCGACTTGGTCGGGGCCGATCACCGGGACGAGCTTCGACGGCCGCGCGGTGCCGGACAGCATCGCGGTGTCGATCTGGCCGGGGTGGATGAGGCTGAACTGGACACCTGAGTTGCGGAACTCCAACCGGAGCGACTCGGTGAGACCGACGATGCCGTACTTGGTTGCGGTGTACACGCTGCTGCCCGGGCCGGGCAGGCGGCCGTTGGCCGAGGCAACATTCACCACGTGCCCCCGTCGCCGCGGCACCATCCGCTGCAGAGCCAGCTGAGACCCGATGGTGGTGCCCATCAAGTTGACCGCGATCTCCTTGGCAGCCGCCTCCAGCGGCTTGTCGAGAAAGGGCCCGATCCAGTCGATCCCCGCGTTGTTGACGACCACGTCCAGCGGGCCGTGCGCGGACTCGGCCGCGTCGAGGAACGACTTGTAGGACTCGACGTCGCTGACGTCGAGCTTGACCGGCACGACGTTGTTCCCGAGCTCGGCGGCCACCCGCTCGGCAGCCTCGATGTCGAGGTCACCGACGGTGATGCGGGCGCCGCGTCTGTGAAGCTCCTGGACGGTGGCGCGTCCGATGCCGTTCGCGCCGCCCGTGAGGGCGACCGCGGCACCGGCCAGATCACACTTCTTCTTGCTCATGCCGCGGGCTCCGTTCGATAGGTGACAGCCAGCCCGGAGAGCGCCGCGGCAACAGCGGCCTCCAGGTGATCGTGTGCGGCGACGCCGGCGACGTCACCGGCAGAAGCGGAGGCGCCGGCGGCCGGCGCGAGGAGAACGACAGCGACGACAGCGCCATCGATGACGCGGCCTTCCACGCCGACCACTCCAGGAACACCCGCGAGAACGTCAGCGACCGCCCTGCCGACGGCATCGGCGCACAGCGCCACCTTGTATGGCTTGCCGACGTCGGTCACCGGGAGCGCGTCGACAACCGTGACCGACTTCGGCACGGCCGCCTTCTCGCCTACACGGGCTGTGGCCCAGGCGATGAGCTCGGTCTCGGTGACATCACTGCCCGCGAGGGCCGTCACATAGGCGACGGGGACTTCACCTGCGTGCAGATCGGGCCGGCCCACGGCGGCGGCGCCCGTCACGGCCGGGTGAGCCAGCAGCGCGTCCTCGATGGCGGCGGGGTCGATGTTGTGTCCACCGCGGATGATGAGGTCCTTGGCCCTGCCGGTCAGGTACACGAAGCCCTGCTCGTCGACCTTTCCCAGGTCGCCGGTGTCGAGCCATCCGCCCACCAGCTTGCCCAGGCCATCGACGACGGGGCCGTCTTCGTCGAATCCGGTCACGTAGCCGGCGAACACGGTAGGACCGCTGATGGCGAGGACGCCGGGCTCACCGGCCGGGAGGTCGTGCCAGGTGCCGTCATCGGCGATGCGGACCGCCTTGACCTGCTGGTAAGGGAGGCGTTGCCCCACCGAACCGCGGCGCGGATGGTCGACGAAGCCCCGCGCAGTGGCACAGGTCGCCTCAGTGAGGCCGTAGCCCTCCAGCAGCGGGACCCCGGTTGCGCCCTCGAACGCAGCCTTCACCGCGGTAGGCAACGACGACGCCCCGGTGATAGTGAAGCGAAGGCTGGAGGTGTCCGCATCGATCGGGCAGCCCGCGAGCACCTGGTACACCGTGGGGACCGAGCTGAGGGTGGCGATCCGGAAGTGCTCCACGATCTTCCAGAACTCCCCGTACAGGGCGATGTCCCGATAGCCGTCGGGCCCGGCCCACACTACCGGCTGACCTCGCAGCAGAGGCGCGAGGACGGTCACGACCAAGGCGTTGACATGAAACAGAGGCAGAGCGGCGAACACCGAGCTCCCCTCGCTCAGCAGGCCGTTGGCCGCGATCATCCACGCGTTGGCGGTCTGGTTGATCTGTCGGTGCGCCGCCAGTTTCGGCAGGCCGGTCGTGCCGCCAGTGTGGAACAACGCGGCGAAGTCACCGGGCCTGGGGAGCGTGCCGGCGAACTGATCGGCGGACTCCAGCTGTGCGAGGTCGGCGAGGTACGCGACCCGCACTCCGTCGAGCACCGGAAGCCCGGGCGGCGTGAGCCCCTGACCGTCTTCGGAAGTGGCGGTGTGTACGGCGCCGGTGGGGCGCAGGACCAGCAAGACATCGACGGCGCCGACGCCGGCGAGTTTCAGGGCGGTCATCCACGCGCTCTGGCTGACCTCAGGGCCAGCGGTGACCAGGACACGGGCTCCCGAGGCCTCCAGGAGGCGGGTCAGGTGCGCCGGGCTCAGGCCGGGGTTGAGGGGAGCCGCGATACCCGCGGTTTGCGCGGCCACAGTGGCATAGACCAGGCCCAGACAATTCGGCGACAGTAGCCCCACCGCATCGCCGCGGCCGACCCCGAGTCGGGCCAGGACGTTCGCCGCGCGCGTGACCTCGGCCCGGAAACCGTCAAAGGTCACCTCGGCGTAGTCGCGCCACCTGCTTGCATCGGGCATGACCGACAGGGCTACCCGGTCGCCCCAGATGCCGGCGGCGCGGACAAGCATCTCGTAGGTGCTGGGCGGCAGAGCGCGACGTGACAACGGCACCGCCTCCACGGCTGCAAGGTCGCCGGGACCTTCCAGGCGCGGCCACAACAAGTTCTCACCCGGTCTGGCCACATCCGGGGCTCCGGGCGCGGGGTTCCGGCTCGCGACCGCGTCCGCCTGCGCGTTCATCTTCGTCGACGTCCTGTGCCGGTTACCGGGCGAACCGGACGGTGGTGCGCTGGACGCCGAGGTCGATCTTCTGGTCGGCGGTGGAGACGCTCGCGGTGACGACGTCGCCGTCTGCCAGGTACTTGTCGTTGGCGGACTGGCGCTTGAAGAATGCCTTCCATTTGACGTGCGCAGGCAGAAGCGAACCGATGATCTCAATGGGCTTGGGAGGCGCGCTCAACGCAGTGCCGGCCGGAGTTCCGGTGAGGATGAGGTCGCCCTGTGACAGCGGCTGGAACCGTGCCAGCGAGCGCAGCGCCTCCAGCGGTGAGTAGATCATGTCGCCCGCTACGACGGCGTCCTGGCGGGTCTGACCGTTCACCTTCAATTGCAAGTGAAGCTCAGCGAAGCGGGCGAGCTCACTGGCGTCGAGCAGGACCAGCGCCGGCCCGACCGGGGTGAAGGTCGGGTACGACTTCGCCTCAAAGAACTGAGTATGCGGGAGCTGGATGTCGCGCGCGGAGACGTCATTGGTGATGACGAGACCGGCGACGAAATCGGCCAGGTTCTCGGCGGTGATGTCGGTGCCCACCGGCACGTCTGCACCGATGACGACACCGATCTCGACCTCGTAGTCGAGGAACCGCACGTGGGGCGGCTTGACGATGTCATCCGCCGGTCCGCTGATTGAGCCCGACGTCTTGCGGAAGAAGGCCAGCGGAACGGTGTCGGGGTCCATCCCGGCGTCACAGACGTGGGAGCGGAAGTTGGCCATCTGGGCCACCACCCGGCATGGGGCCGTCACCGGCGAGACCAGGGCGAGGTCCTCGACCGGCACCAAGTCGGCCTCCGGGGCTGTCGTGGCGGCCGCGATCGCGGCGCGATCGGCGAGCAGCTCAGCGGTGGTGCCCGCGGCGGTGTCAATGCGGGCGGCGCCGTCGGGCAACTGGACGTACCAGGCGTCAGCGGTGCGCAGGATCGAGGTGGTCACGAGCGTGCAACTTTCAGGTGGCCGATGAGGCGGGTCAGGTCAAACTCGTTGTCGCCGCGCAGGGCGGTGAAGAAGCCCCTGAGTTCGCGGAAGGTCTCGGGACGTCTCGGGTTGGCGCCGATGAAGTCAGCCGACGCCGGCGGTCCCCACTGGGCGAGACCCGATGCCGTCATCACCGACCAGCCGGGCTCGAGCGTGCAATCGAACATGTCGCCATCGGTGAAGTGCTCTACCAGGAACCCGTCGGGGTCACGCCAGTAGTCGAAGATCTGGCTGCCCTCGATGTGCCGCCCGATTCCCCACGACCGGTAGTAGCCGCGGT
>Ga0306924_10001603_pt1 | contig 20854 bp, 16 predicted proteins | sample sta12Can44000111_FD_203756 | JGI IMG/M metagenome (GOLD analysis project Ga0306924, IMG submission 203756) | Lab enrichment of tropical soil microbial communities from Luquillo Experimental Forest, Puerto Rico - statanox.12C.anox.44.000.111 (v2)... | ecosystem: Environmental > Terrestrial >...
GTCTGGGGGGGTCGTCCCCCCGAGGCGGCGGAGTCCGGGGCATTCTCCCGGAACGGCAGGTCGGCCAGCAGCCTGCCCCGGCGCCGGATCATCGGCACCTGCCGCACCGGCTGCTCCACCATCCAGGCGGCCAGCCCGGCGAGCTGCGGCATGGCCCGGATCCGGACCAGGTGATAGGCCAGCTTGTGGGTGGCGGGCAGGCTGCGCAGCACCCGGCGGCCGACGTGATCCAGGTAGCCGTTCACCAGGTCGGTGAACTCGGCCCGGTAGGCGTCGGTCACCTTGTGCAGGTCCTGGACGTAGAGCCAGAGGTCGTTCTTCAGGGCCTTGCGCTGGTGCGCCCGGAGCAGCCGGCCGGTCGAGTGCGCGGCGATGAACTGGTCGATGTCGTTCATCGCGGTCATCCGGTCGCGCAGGTTGGCGATGCTGGTCCGGCTCTGCGTGATGGACAGCCGGCCCTGCGCCCGCTCGCGCCAGTAGTAGACCACGTCGGGGATCACGTCCACCGCCCGGGCCAGCACGTGCGCCTTGGTCATCAGCCGGAGGTCCTCCCAGACCACGCCCTCCGGATAGGACAGCTGATGGGCGTCCCAGAAGCTGCGCCGGAACAGCTTGTTCCAGACCGACACGTCGTAGAGCAGCCGCGGCGTCCTGGTCACGTGCGTTCCGGTCTGCCTGCCCTTGAGGGCCAGCGAGTGCAGCGCCGAGGGGGTGATCCCCTTCGGGCCCACGCGGTACACGGCGCCGCTGGCGAAGTCCGAGCCCGACCGCTCCAGCGCGTGCAGGAGCAGCTCGTATGCGTTGGCCGGCAGCACGTCGTCGCCGTCGACGAAGGCCAGGTACTCCCCGCGGGCACGCTCCACGCCGCGGTTACGCGCGCCGCCGGGGCCGCCGTGCTCCGGCTGCAGCAGCGTGAACCGCGGGTCGGCGGCGGCCTTGGCCCGGGCGATCTCGGCGCTGCCGTCGGTGGAGGCGTCGTCGACCATGATCACTTCCAGGTCGGCGAAGGTCTGAGCGGCGATCGAGTCCAGGCAGTCGCCGAGATCGTCCTCGTTGTTGAAGAACGCCACGACTACGCTGATGCTCGGGGTTGTCACGAAAGTCCTTACGTCGTCAGCCGGCGGCCGGGCCTCTTGACGTTTCCCAGCCGAGCGCCACGGGGTCGTAGACGCGCTCCACGTAGATCTGGTGCCAGAGCGAGAACACGACCAGCAGCCACACCTGCCTCCAGGTCACCTCGGGGTCGGCGGACCGGAAGCGGCGCAGGACGTCGAGCGCGGCGCCCTTGTCCAGCCACTGGCCGGTCTGCGCCGAGCGGACCACCTGCTCCGCGAAACCATACATGCCGCCGCGGAGCCAGGGGCCGAGCGGCACCGGGAAGCCCAGCTTGGCACGCTCAGCCGTGGCCTGGGGCAGCAGCTCGCTGACGGCCTCCCTGAGCGCGAACTTGGTGGTGCCCGCGGCGGTCTTCTCCACCCGGGCCAGCCGGGCCGCCACCGCGAGCACCTCCCGGTCCAGGAACGGCGTGCGCAGCTCCAGGCCGTGCGCCATGGCCATCCGGTCGGCCTTGACCAGGATGTCGCCCGGCAGCCAGGTGTTGATGTCGATCAGCTGCATGGTCGCGACGTCGTCCAGGTCGGCGTCGGCCGCCTGCCGGTACACCGGGTCGGTCACGTCGAACTCGCTGGCGCGGGCCTGCCGGACCAGCAGGCGCGCCTCGTCGCCGCGGTACACGTAGGCGTTGCCGATGTAGCGCCGCGGCAGCGGCGTGGAGGTCCGGCGGAGAAAGCCCTTGCCCCTGGCGCCGGCCGGCAGCTCGGACGCGACGCGGCCGATCGTGGCGCGGCTCCAGCCGGGGAGCGCCAGCCCGGCCCGGACCACGCCCGGCTGGTGGTAGACGCCGTAACCGCCGAACAGCTCGTCGGCACCCTCGCCGGACAGCACCACCTTGACGTGCTTGCGGGCCTCTCGGGCCGCGAACCACAACGGGACCGCGGCCGCGTCCGCCATCGGGTCGTCCAGGTGCCAGATGATCCTGGGCAGGCAGGCGAGGAACTCCTCCGGGCCGATCAGGTAGGCATGCGACTTCACGCCGAGCGCCGTCGCGGTGGCCATCGCGTCGTCGATCTCGCTGTAACCTTCGCGGTCGAACCCGACGGTGAAGGTGAGCAGGTCGGGAACGGATTCGGCGGCGAGCGCGCACAGCGTGGCCGAGTCCACCCCGCCGGAGAGGAACGCGCCGACCGGGACGTCGCTGCGCAGGTGCACGGCCACCGAGTCGCGCAGCGCGGCCAGGATCTTGTCCGGCGAGCTCGACGACGGGGACCTGGCCGGGCGCAGCTCGGGACGCCAGTACCGGAACACGTCGACCCGGCCGCCCGGCCGCGCGATCAGCACGTGCCCGGGCGGCAGCGCCCGCGCGGGCGGCACCAGGGTGGCCGGCGCGGGCACGTACTGGAACGCCAGGTACCGGCGTAGCGCGTCCGGGTCGAGGGTGGTCACCTCGCCGGGGCCGTGCAGCGCCTTGCGCTCGGAGGCGAACCTGAGCTGTGGCCCGGACCTGGGCCGGTGGCCGCCCGCGGTCAGCGCGTAGAAGAACGGCTTGATGCCGAACGGGTCGCGCGCGCAGAACAGCTCGCGGCTGCGCCGGTCCCAGATGGCGAACGCGTACATGCCGCGGAGCTGGCGGACCACGTCCCGGCCCAGCCAGGCGTACATCTCCAGCAGCACCTCGGCCGCCGACCGGCTGCGCAACCTGACGCCGCGGTCGATCAGCCGCTGGGCCAGCTCCACATAGTTGTAGATCTCGCCGTCGAAGACCATCACGAACCGGCCGTCCGCGGACTGCATCGGCTGGCGGCCGGCCGCCGAGGTATCGACGATGGCCAGCCGCCGGAAGCCCAGGGCCACGTGCTGGTCGGCGAAGAAGTCCTCGTCGTCCGGCCCCCGGTGCGCGATGCGCATGGCGGCACGGCCCACCCACTCGGTGTCGGGCCCTGCTCCGTCCGCCAGGGCCAGGCAGCCGGTAACTCCGCACATGCGTGCCGCCAAAACGATCGGGGAACCTGAATACGCGCCCCGACCAGCCTACTGTTCCCTTTTGATGGTTCGGGTTGTCATGACTTCATGGGTCAACGTTGCCGTCATCGGCCATCGCCGGTGGCGGTACTCGGCGAGGATGTCCCCGGCCGCCCGTCCCGGACTGCGGCTACCGCCTCGCGCTGGTTGAGCCGGGAGCCGACCGAGAACGCCTGATCGAACCGGTCCGCGCCAAGCGCCTGCCTGAGCTGGGCCATCAGCTCGGTCTCGGTTGGCCGCAGCATCGGCCAGGCCCGCAGGCCGACCCGCCGGCGCAGGCCATCGGCGGCACCTTCCAGCAGCGCCGTCCGCTCTGGGTCCCCCTCGCCGTATGCGAGCCGGGCCTGCGCGGCCAGGCACAAGGTCACAAACGGGGTGCTCCGGGCGGCCAGGCTGAGGTCCAGCGCCTCATCCAGCAGCTCCCGGGCCTCCTCTAGCCGATTCCGGAGGACATCCAGCGTGCCCAGCTGCACCCGGGACCAGGTGGCCAGCCAGTCATAACTGAACCGATCCGCCAGCTCACGCGCCTCGCTCAGGTCGCGCACCGCGCCTTCGTCGCGGCCAACAGCCGCCTTGGCGGTGCCGACGCTGAGGACGGTCGAAGCGGTCCAGTACGGCTCGTCCTGGCCGCGGAGCTCCTCAAGCGCGGTCGACCATTGCCGGATGGCGCCGTCGGGATGGCCTGCGATCAGCGCGGCCCACCCCAGGGCCAGCTGGGACAATGCGCGCAGGAAGGGGTCCTCGATCTCGGCCAGCAACGATCCCAGGCGTTGGCTGGCTTCCAGCGTGGCCGCCCGGTCGCCCATCAGGTTCGCGGTCTGCGCGGCTGTCCACTGCAGCTCGACCTGAGCCTGAGGGTCCAGCGACCCGGCGGTCGGCAGGAGCTGGCGGACCCAGCTGTGCGCCTCGGCCAGATGGTCCCGCAGCGCCCAGAACGGCCAAAGGACCCGGAACAGGTGCGGCAGCGGCCCGGGATCGTGGGCCAGGTACCAGCGCACGGCGACCGCCAGGTTGCCCGCCTCGGCCTGCAGCCGGTCCAGGCACTCGTTCTGGCCTGCGCCGCGCAGCGGCCGGTCCGCCTGCTCGGCCACCGCCCGGTAATAGTCGGCATGCCGGCGCTGGATCTGGCCGGCGTCGGGCCGGGCCGCCAGTTGCTCGGCCACGAAGGCGCGGACGGTCTCCAGCATCCGCGATCGCGGGCCAGGCCCGGTACTGTCCAGGTAGATCAGGCTGTGCCGGGCCAGCGCTTCCGACAGATCCAGCGCCCGGTCCTCGTCCAATCCGGCCACCTGGGCTGCGGCCTGGATGGTCCAGCCGTCCACGAATACCGCCACGACCTCCAGCAGCGACCGCTCGGCGTCCTCCAGCAGGCCCACGCTCCATTCCACCGTGGCCCGCAGGGTCCGCTGCCGCGCGGGCAGGTCCACCATTCCGGTCCCCAGCGCGTCCAGCGACCGGGCCAGCCGGTCCAGCAGCGCGGTGGGGTCCAGCAGCCGGATCCGGGCGGCAGCCAGCTCGATGGCCAGCGGCAGGCCTTCCAGCCGGCGGCAGATCTCCGCCACCGCCGCCGCGTTGTCCTCGGTGAGGGCAAAGTCGGGGCGCACGGCGCGGGCCCGGTCCACGAACAGCGTTATTGCCGGCGAGGACTCCAGTTCCTCCAGCGGCACAGCGGCGGGGTCGGCGGGCGGCGGCAGCGGCAGCACCGGGTACTCTCGCTCGGCGGCCAGCCCCAGCACCGTCCGGCTGGTGGCCAAGATCGTCACCCCGGGGCAGCGGGCCAGCAGCTCGCCGAGGTCGCCGGCGGCCTGGACCACCTGCTCCAGGTTGTCCAGGACCAGCAGCCACGCGGCGTCGCCGAACGTCTCGGCCAGGGCTTGCAGCGGTGAGCCCGCCGCGGCCAGGTCGGCCCCCACCGCCCGGCCGATGCCGTCCAGGACCAGCTCGGACCGGGTGACCGCGGCCAGGGGCACGAACACGGTGCCGGCCTCGAACCGGTCACGCAGCCGCTCGCCCACCGCCACCGCCAGCCGGGTCTTGCCGACCCCGCCCGGCCCGGTCAGCGTCACCAGCCGCACCTCTGGGCGGCTGACCATGCCGGCTACCTCATCGATGTCCTGCCCCCGCCCGACCAGCGACGTCACGCTCACCGGCAGCGGGCGAGGGCTGCGGACACCGGCCGGCGACGGCGCCGCGGCCGCGGCCGGGGCGCGAGCGGCGGCGAACCGCTCGCTGAGCAGCACCGCCAGGTCGTCGCGCACCAGCCGGGACAGCTCCGTGGGCGTGCGGAAGGTGCGGTAGGACGTCGAGGCCTCCTGCTGGATGCGGGCGAGCAGGTCGGCCAGGCGGGGCTCGCGACTGAGGGCGGGCGCCTTGATATACAGCAACCGGGGCAACTCGCGGGACAGGTCGAACTCCTCTTCCAGACCGGAGATTTCCATGCCCGGGCCGATCCACCCGTAGCGCTGCCAGTACAGTCCGATGAACACATCGCTTTGCGCCAGGTAGGCCCGGTATACCTCCTGCGGAGGGTGCGGCTGCGCGCCCAGCTCGAACATCACCGGCGCCAGTCGCAACGCTGAGATGGCGCGCGAGACAGCACGCCGTTCATCAGCAAGCTCCTCCAGCGTGGAACTCACGAACACGCGCAGGCGCTGGTCGGGAGTCCGGATGGCCACGTCACTCACCAACCCTCCGTTCACCGACCCCGGTGAGCCCCGACCCCTCAAGTCTGTAACCGGCCAGCCCCATCAGCAACCCCGCTCCCCCTCCGGCGACATGCACAGAAGCAGAGGCTGCCGGTGGCGATCAAGCGGCGGCGCCGGCGGTTACCGGGCTAGCCGCTTGTCGGGGTCGTGGGTGGCCCGGCCGCCCACGATGGTGAACGCAGGGGTCAGCTCGGCCAGGTCGTCCGGATCGGCGGTTAGCGGGTCCGCGGGATAGCCGACCAGGTCAGCGAGCTTGCCCGGGGTGATGCTGCCCAGCCGGTCCTGCTCATGGTTGAGCCGTGCGGTGCCCATCGTGTACAGCTCGAGCGCGGTAGCCACGCTGATCGCGTGCTCCGGGCCCTGAATACCGGCGGACTTGGTGCCCCGGGTGACCATGCCCCATACGTTGGTCATCGGGTTGAGAGGTCGCACGATGTCGGTGCCGACGGCCAGGTCTGCGCCGGCCGCCAGCCACTGGTCGAGCGGGGCGACCCGGCTGGTGCGCTCGGGGCCCCAGGTGATCAGCATCTCGCTGGCCATGTTCCACAGCACCGGGTGCTGCACGGTCACGTTGAAACCACCGCGCACTGCCCGGTCCCGCAGCGCCGCATCGCTGAGCATGCCGTGCTCGATGACCAGCGTCCACGGGGGTAGCGGGCCGACCTGGGCGGCGACCGCCTCGTAGACGTCCAGCAGCGTCCGCAAGGCCCGGTCGCCGACCGCGTGGGTGCCGATCCGCCAGCCGCGGCCCGCGGCCTCGACGCACACCCGGGTCATCACGGCCGGGTCCCAGTTCAGATGCCCGGAGTTGCCCGGGTCGTTGGCGTAAGGCTGCTCCAGCGCGGCGCCCTCTGCGCCGCCGTCCATCACCATCTTCAGGCCCCAGATCCGCAGCCAGTCATCGCCGAACCCGCTGCGCGCCCCCAGCCCGTCGATCAGCGCGATCGCCGCGTCCTCGGCCAGCTCGCTGCCGACCCTGATCATCGGCCGGACCCGCACCCGCAGCAAGTCCCGGTCCCGCGCATCCTGGTAGGCGAGCAGTTCGTCCAGGTTGATCATGGCTTCCCGGATGGTGCCCACCCCCAGCGCGGCATAGGCGGCGGAGGTCGCCCCGAGCGCCGTGGCCAGCTCGGCCCGGCTCGGCCCGACCGCGAACGCCGCGACCTGGTATACCGCGCGAGCCTCCAGCACGCCGTCCCGGGTGCCGTCCGGCAGCCGCCCGATCGTCCCGCCGGGCGGGTCAGGCGTGTCCGGGCCGACGCCGGCGGCTCGCAGCGCGGCCGAATTGACCACCGCCAGGTGCCCGCCGCGGCGGGCCAGCACCGGATGATCCGGAGCTGCCGCGTCAAGCTCAGCGAGGGTGGGCAGCCGGTTCTCGGCCAGGTTCGACTCATGCCAGCCGATCGAGGTCAAGATCCACTCCCCCGGCGCGGCGTCCCGGGCCGCATCGGCGACCAGGCCAGTGAACTCCGCTACCGATCTGGCCTGGCCGACCGGGACCAGCAGCGTGTTGCGGCTGGCCTCCATCAGGTGCTCATGCGAATCAGCGAAGGCCGGCAACAGCGTGAGATCACCAGCATCGACCACCGCGGTGCCGCGACCGGCCAGGTCATCCAGCCCGTCCGGCTCGACCGAGGCAGCCGCGATCTCCGCGCCGCGCAGGCCGACCGCGCGGTAGGTCTTCCCGGTCATCGAATGGATCGTCCCGGCCTTGATCAGGTAGTCAAGCCGCAACGGCTCGGCAGGTTCACGCGTCATGGTGTGCCTTCCTCCGTCATCAGCACTCCCGGGGCAAGCTCGGCTAAGACGGCCTCGTCTGAGATTATGCATCTACATCCAGATCCCAGTCGGCCAGCCGCCTGCCGGATCGCTGTCTCGCCGGCACATCTCCCGTGATGCCGCCCACCCCGGCCTTCACCATCGTCGGGCCGGTCGGCGCACGACCCGGGCGGCTTGCCGGGTTCTTCGCACGGAGGGCCTGATGCGATACGAAGCCACCGCGACGTGCTTGTCGTGGATCCCTCCCACCGCGGTCGAGGGAGTGTTCAGCCTGCCGTTCGGCCTGGGCGTGGCCCACTTCGACCAGCCGCCGCCCGATCACCTGCCGGAAATCGAGGCGCTGCTGTCCGCCGACGCGATCCGGTTCGCCAACCAGCTGCACGCGTGGATCGAGGTCCAGGACGGCCAGGTCATCGCGCACGGGATGTCCGGCGGTGGACACCTCGGCTCCACCACGGTCCGGCTGCGGTCCCGCGGCCTGACCTTCGCCGGCGTCGCCCTCCCCGACCTGATTCCGCCGCCGGAGGTCCACGCCGGCCGGGTCCGTTTCACCCAGACCGCTGGCGGGCACACCGGTGTGCCGGTGCCGCGGGCGGTATCCCGTCCGCCGTTCTGGCAGCTGACGGCGCCTATCGCCTGGTCCACCATCGCGCTGACCCTCGGCGCCGACGGGTCCTCCACGGCCGAGATCGCCGCCGCGAGCCGGTTCCCCCGTCACTACCTGTACGACGGCGCCGGGCGCCTCACCCACAAGAGCGCCGTGATCCGGTACAAGGACTGGATCCGGGGATCGGCTCAGCATGAGACCCCCTGGGAAGGCGGCGGCGAACCGGTGCCGATCACGGCGGTCAAGGGCCCGGCCGAGCGGTCCCTCGCCGATACGATCCTGGTGTCGGGCGAGTACCGGCAGCAGGACCTGCCCGAGGGCGCGCTGCTGCGCGAACGGCCGATCGCCGATACCGAGGTCCACCTGCTCCTCGACGGGCTCCTGCTCATCGAGATTGACCAGGAGCCCGCCCTCGAGGTCGGCCCGGGAGCGATTTTCGACCCGGCCACGCGCCCCCGGTACAGCAAAGAGCATGCCACCGTGCGTGCCCGGACGCCGTGTCGGCTGGCTGTGCTTCGCCGTGACCAGCTCGACAGCCAGGCCCTGCTTGACAGCGCCGCCGAGCAAGCATCCCGCCTGAACGCCTATCTAGAAAACAGGGACCGCCGGCAGTCGTTAGCCGAGCAGGCCGAGGTCGAACAGGATCGGGCAATCGACCGCGCGCTCAGCGAGTCCCCGGAGCTCCCAGAGATCACCCAGGAGTGGTTGTCCCGTCCCATGCAGCAGGTGCTCAAGCCCCTGGCTGGAGGCGCCTCCGGGTTCCACCTGCACCGCCTCCGTCGAGGATCGCTGCCGCCTTGGACCTTAAGGACCATTGGTCCGGGCGCTTGCGGGACGCCGCCGACTCCGATACGGCTGGTTCGAAGGGCTGCGAGCACGGACGGGCACCGCGGCATGATCGGGACCTGCGACCACTGCAACGCCCAGCGGGGTCCCTGGGAGGATGCAGTTTGTCCCGTCATGCGGACAAAGCACGGCTGGTTCCTCGACACCGCTGACCTCGCAGTCCACGTGCTCGAGGAGTCGGACACCGCGCTCACCGTCTACGACATCAAACGGTCCATTCGGCGGGACCTCGGCATCGACGTCAGCCAGGAAACCCTGCAGGTCAGCATTTCTGGTGACCGGAGATTCTGCTGGGCAGGCAAAGGTCTCTATGGCCTCTACCGGCACGGACTCATACCAGGCGGCAAGTTGCCGATGGCGGCATCGTAGCGCTGCTGCCGGGTGGTTCGCGCCACCATCCAGACCCGCCCATCTGCGCGGCCATTGACAGGCTCGAGGCCTGTCACAGCGTCGGCCGTGCAGATCAGGGCGTTCCGTGGGACCGCGGTCGTTGGGCGGACGAGCCCTGGGCGCAGCTCCTCAGGACGCGGAGGAAACCTGGTGCGGTCAGCCACCACCGGTAAGGAGAGCCCAGGCCGCTCGGCCGAGGTTTCCGTGTGCGTCCCCGACCAGTGTGCATTCCGAGCCGGGAAGAAAGATGATGGGACGCGCGCGGGCGCTGCGGGCCGATCACACCGCCGATCCGCTTCGTCCCATGACCGGCGCGTGACTGCTGGGCGGAAGGTGGATCTAATCAGTTCGCTTTCAGAACTCATCCGCTTTGCCGCTGGTGGCGCGATCGCCGGGAGCACCGTATGCGGAGATCAGCCCGGAAACTGGTCCGCGCGGTACCCGGAGAACTCCACGATCTTGTCGTTTTGGTACCTCAAGACCACGAGTCCCGGGCCCTGGTACACGGTCCCGCCAAGCCGGCTGGCCACGTCATAGAGAACCACGACGAAGGGCCCGTGCTCAACCACGTGCACGAGGCGGGAAATGGAAACCTGACCTGCTGTCTGCTGCAGTTGCTCCGCCACAGCAGCGCGCCCTCGGGCCATGAACCCCAGCGAGGGTAGCCGCATGACGATGTCGTTATCGATCTCGGCGAGCACGGGCTGGACGTCCCCGGCTCCCAAGCTCTGCAGCAAGGCGCTGACCTTGTCTACCCGCGCGGTCATGCAAGGCCTCCTACTCGGGCTAGCCAGTTCGCGTGCCGACGAGCGTTACGGTTGTGGTGTATGTTTCAACAGTGTTGGTGAGGCTCAGCTCCAACGAGGCAACGCGACCGTTTTCTGATGGGCCTGGTCGCAGGGTATAGGTGAGATTGCCGTTGGCGTCTGAGCCGTGGAAGGTGCCGTCACCGTCTGGGCTGAGCACCCGTCCGTGGTTCATCACGAACGTGCAGTCTTGAGTCGTGCAACCGGAGGACTGGGGTTCGATTGTGAGGCCTTCCTGCGCGAGGCCATCGGCTCCGTCGACGGTGCCCTCCCATTCACGAGCGGCGGCCGGGTCGCCGCCGGGCTCTTGCGCTGGATCCACGCTGCTGCGGCTCAAGGTATAGGTACCGGCGAGCTGGGCCTGCTCCGTTCCTGAGTTGGAGGTCCCCGAGCTGGAGCTCCCCGAGTGGGAGCCGTGCCGGAGCTGGGTGTGGACCAGAACACCACCAGCAACTATGACGACAAAGATCACCACGCTGATTACCCAGGTCGATGTTGAGCCGCTAAACAGGCTGGTACGGCCAACCCGATGAGCACCGTGAGGTGATGGGGCGACGTGTGATGGGGGTGCCGCGGGTGATGGCGGTCCGGCGGACGATGGGGCCACCGGTGATGGCGGTCCGGCGGGTTGGGCGCCTGCCGGGGGGCTGGATGGCGGGGCCGCCGCTGGTGGGGCGGTCCCTCCCACCGCGGGCTGTGGACTGCCGGAAGCATCCAGGACTTTCGCCGCGATCGTACCGCCCACGGCACCGCCGAAACCAGTCCCGACGCTCTCCAGCGTTGTGCCGGCGATCCGGCGCAGCGTCGAAGGCTGCACAGCCGTCCGGCTCACGGCCGGGGCCGGTCCTGTGCGTTCACCTGGGTCGAGTTCGGACAGTGCTGCTGCAAGACCCGCGGCGGTCGGGCGCACTGCGGCGTCTACTGCCGTGGCTGCCTGAAGCAGTGCCAGCAGCGTCGGCGAGATCCCCGAGATGGGTGGCAGCGGCTTGCTGCGCGACATCATGCTGGCGGGCGAGGGCGCCCATGGCAGATGGCCACCTAGTGTCACCACTAGCGTTGCTGCCAGATCGTAGACGTCACCTCCAGGGGTAGCGGCTATACGGCCTTCTATGGCAGCACCGAGGTGTTCGGGAGGGGTGAACTCATCCAGCGGTACGGGCTGCCCAAGGCCGGGGGCCACAGCGTCGAATCCGCTCAGCACCGGCCGGTTACCCAGGAGAATGGCGGCTGGTCGTACGGCGCCATGGGCGAGGCCGGCAGCATGAGCAGCGGCTAGTGCCTCGCTGAGGGCAAGACCGTACGCCTGAGCCTCAGGGGGGGTGATGGCCCTCGCAACCACTCGATCCGCCAACGTGCCGGCTCCGGTTTCGACCGCAAGGTATGGCCGCCCGTCCTCAGTAATGCCGTGAGCAAGAACATCAGCGATCGACGGCGAGGCTGCGACCCGGCTGAGTGCCTCCGCCCAGGCCAAGAACGCTCCTCGATCCGCCTGGTCGACCAGCACGCGGTGCCCGATGGTGAGTACGACGGTGCGTCCTCGCTCGTCGGCGGCCAGCCAGACGGTGGACATTCGATCTTGGTCAAGAACGACCTGAGGCCGGAAACCCGGGACCGGCAATGATACTGGCGAGATCATGGCGTTCCCACCGAGGACGTGATCGGCTCTCCCTCGGGAGCCTTGCGTGCCACCGCCAGCTCCTCCGGCAGGGCTTGGACGGCCTCAGTCAGTCCGACCCACTCCATGACGATCACTCTCCAATTTCGCGGGGGATACCGCTTTGTCTTCTGATCCGGAGGAGCTCATCCCCCAGATCACTGCGAAGCAAGATCGAACGGCCGCGGGAACGGCGATGGCTCAAAGCCGAGGAACGCGGGAGCCATGGGCACCACATTGGTGCCGATCCGCAAGACGTTGAGACTTGGGCCGAGTGCCGATGCCCGGTCGTTGAGGGCGCCGGGATCGATACTGCCGGTCCATGCGCCGTGATCGATGCGGTCGATCAGGGTCTGGAACGCGGCGATCGTCTCGGCGGGGGTGAAGGTGCAGTGCCCGGCGCGGTGGACGAAGGCCTGGCGCAGCAGCTGCGCGTCCTTCGCGTTCTGGACGGCTGACCGGTAGGCCTGCTCGTTCTGGTTCACCACCCAGCCATCGCCGGTGGTATGCAGGGTGAGCACCGGCCGGCCGCCCAGCTGCCCGTCGAGGGCGATGTTCCTGGTGAGGTAGCCCACCGCGGCGGGATCGGCCGCGATCGGCGGCGCAGCCTGGAGGGTGGCCAGGTCGGCGGCCAGGCTCAGGCCCGCCTCGGCGTACAGTTCCTGGACCTCCGTGTAATCGGCGGAGCTTTCCAGTTCCCTCTGGTAGTTCACCCCCGTGTTCCAGGAAGGGTTGCCTCCGGCCCGGGCCTCCACGTCGGCGCGCCCCGCGAACGCGGACGGCAGGCCGACCTGGGCCTCCCACCGGAACTGGTTGTTCTCCTGGGTGTCGTAATCGGCGGGCGCCGGCTCGGGGCTCCCCGGCGTGAACCACCCCGGCACGTCGGCCAGGGCGGCCGACAGGGCGACGCGAGCACGTCCCGCCGGCGTGGCCTGCGCGACGGTGAGCGTTTGCTGGGCGATCTGCAGATTCAGCGCCGGGTCGGTGATATGGACCAGTTGCAGCGGGCCCGGGGGAGCCATCAGCTGCTGGAACACGACTTCGGCGTCGAGCGCCTGATTCCAGGTGCCGACGCTGCCCGCCACAGGGCCACACATGGGCAGCGCGCCGGCGAACCGGTCCGGGTAGCGCTGGATCAGGCCGGCGGTGATCAGGCCGCCCAGGGAATGCCCCCACGCGATGGTCCGGCTGGGATGCCCGACCAGGCTGCTGAACACATCAAGGGTGGCGATCTGGTCGGCCAGCCCGTCCTGGACCGCCCAGCCGGTCGTCGCGTACGAGGAGCCGACCAGCGCGTACCCGTGGTCCAACAGGTACTGCCCGGTCAGGGGATCTCCGACGTCGCGTGCCGGATTGGGGCTGCCCGGGATCACGATGCCGTGGCTGTACAGCACGAGCGCCCCATTCCAGGTCTCGGGGACCTGGATCAGGTATGTAGCGCCATCGGGCAGCGATCCCGTCAGCGTGGCTGGTCCTGCGGCCATTGCGTCCGGAGCCAGTCCGGCGATCAGCGGCACGGCCAGGGCAGCCGCCGCGGAGCGCGCCAGGATCCTTGTCCGACGTGACTTCAATTGGTGATCCATTAGGTCCACCTTGTTCCTGCTGGTCGCCGAAGTCTCGGCCTGCTTGGGTGTCGTGCTCGTTCCAAGCGTGACCGGCAAGCACATCTGCTGGCGTCACGGAAAGTCGTGAAACACAGGCGGCGGTGATGGCACAGGCTCGGCAGCGCCGTGGCGCCCGGTTTGCGGAGATGCGATCCGCATGGGCCGCTGCTGGTGGGCGTGGTTCCCATGGGAGCCGGTGCAGAACTCCGTGCGATCAGGTGGGTCCTCAGTCCGGCGCTACCCGCATGGCAGTTCTGCGCGGATCCGGGTGCCCTGGCCGGGCGGGCTCTGCACGGTCAGCCTGCCGTCTACGGCGGCGAGCCGGTCTGCCAGGCCGCGCAGGCCGGCTCCGTCTGGTGAGGCACCGCCCACGCCGTCGTCTGCCACGGTGACGAACAGCCGGCCGACATCACGGCGCAAAGTGACCTCGATAGTGGTGGCCCGGGCGTGCTTGACGGTGTTCGTGATGGCTTCGCTGGCGCAGAAGTATGCGGCCGTCTCCACCTGGCCCGGCAGGCGACCGGGGTCATCACCATTCACTGTTACCCCGACAGGGCACCGCTCAGCCAGAGCGAGCAGCGCCGGCCGCAACCCCTGGTCGGTGAGGACGGCAGGATGGATCCCGGCGGCCAGATCGCGCAGCTCGCCGAGTGCGGCGACCACCTCTGTCTCCGCCTCCTTGAGCAGCTGCGGCGCGGTGCCGTCGGCCGGCAGCTCGCGGCGCAGTATCTGCAAAGCGAGGCCGACGGCGAGCAGCCGCTGCTGGGCGCCGTCATGCAGGTCACGCTCCAGTCGCCGCCGCGTCTCGTCACTAGCTGCGACGATCCGCGCGCGAGAAGCGCGGACCTCATCGAGCTGGGCCCGGACCTGCGCATGCAGGCGGGCGTTCTCCAAGGCGAGCCGAGCGGCTGACCCCGCGGCCAGGAGCAAAGCCGGTTCGTCACGGAGTGTCCGGTCATGGATGAACAGGGCCAGCGGGGCGGCTGGGTCGCCGACCGGAGTAATGATACGTGGATCGCCTGGTAGCGGAAGCGTAACGGGCAGGCCGAGGGAATCCACATGGCCACCGTCGACGGGGAAGGCCACCACCAGGCTCGGGTCGCCAAGCGTCTGGGCCAGCGCCGTGGTGATATCCGAGCTGGCTGGTTCTGTTGTGCTGCCGAGGTCACGGATCAGATCCCCGACGCGGGCATAGGCCAGCCGTTCACGCAGCAGTCCGATCAGGAAGCTCACAGGAACTGCGGCCAGGCTCATCGCCCTGAGCGACTCCAGGCCGATGGCGCCTACCTCGTACTCGATGCGGCGATGCGATGCCGTGTAGATAAGCAGACCGACGAATAGGGCAGCAATCGCGCCGGTGGTGCCGAACGGCACGGCCAGCACCCGGCGTTCCCGGCGCCCGGCGCGGCGGTAGCGACGGACCACCAAGACCACACCCCAGGCAACCAGCGGCAGCCACCCCAACGTCACACTGCCGATCAGCACAGCCCGGATGTGGGGATCCTCAATCACGCTAGGCAAGTCCGGGGCACACAGGGGCCTGCACGAGAGCGAGTGCGGCCGAAACGCGAGCAGCCAGACCCCCGCCTCGACCAGCGCATAACCATAGCCGACGCGGATCGCCCAGCGGCTACCCGATCCTGTCAGCTTGCCCGACGGGAAGGCCAGAAGCAGATGACCGATGAAGGCAATCTCTACCGGAGCCAGCGAAATGCCGATAGCCCCTGCCACCGTGAGGGCCAGGCCAGAGCTGCGGAGGCCGAACCCCGGTATCGCGCTGAGGCCTGTCAGGATGCCGAACAGTATCATCAGCCGGCCCATCCGCCGGTCCGGCCGGAGCCGGCACGCCACCCACCCGACCGCCACCCAGATCACCATGAATGCGATGGTTTGCCAGACGAACGGCCAGCCCGCTCTCGCTCCCCACACAGCTGGCAGCACGATATCCAGCGCGACCGCGAAAGGGACGGCGGCGAGCAGCGCGGGTACGCCTCGCACGGGAACTGGCGGCACCTGATCTGGTGCCGCCAGGGGCCTGGTCATCCCGTCAGGGCGGCAAAGGCCTCGAGCGTGAGCTGGTCCTTAGGGAGAAACCCACGCACCGGGGCGGTATCCAGCCGCCGCCCGAGTTCGGTCCCGGTCCTGCCCGACACCAGCACCACCACGGGACGGGCCGGGAGGGTGGCAAGCCGCTCGGCGACCGTGAACCCGTCGAGATCAGGAAGCATCACGTCGAGCAGCACCACGTCAGGCCGCAGGAGCGCGGCCTGAGCCAGTGCGCCGCCCCCGTCGGCAGCCTCCCCGGCCAGCACGTACCCGCCCGCCGCCAGCAGCAGACCTGCGAGCCGCCGGAACCCCGGATGGTCATCGACCACCAGCACGCGCAACGCCACTCTCCGATGGTGACACCGCTAGCACAACCGCGGGAGAGTGTGCGGGGCAGATTCACGGATTACCGTGACCCTTCGGGCGCTGTCGCACAATCGGCTGGCCGTGAGCGGCGGGCCGTCGGCCCTGGGCGGGGCGCGGTCGGCAGGATGGGCTCACGGCGAAGGGGCACCGGCCGGCCGGCCGGGATCAGCCGTTGCTGCCGGATGTGCGGGAGTCGCTGCCGCCCCAAGATCATCGGGCTGGGTTCCGCCAGCGGATGCCTGCAGCCAGGCAAGAGTGGCACGGACGCGCCGATTGTCCGCGGCCGTGTCAGGCAGGCCAAGCTTGCTGAAGATGTGCTGTACGTGGGTGCCGACAGTGTTGAGCGAGACCACCAGGCGCTCGGCGATACCGCGGTCTGACAGCCCCTCTGCGATGAGGCTCAGCACCTCCCGTTCCCGTTCGCTCAGTGAGGCGAGCGGACCGGACGCCGTGCGGGGCTTCATCAGCGACCTGACCAGCTCAGGGTCGACGACCGTGCCCCCGGCTGCGATGCGGTCCAGTGCATCCTGCAGCATGACGCCGTCGAGGATGCGGTCCTTGAGCAGGTACCCGGCCTGGGCGGGGGAACGCTCCAGCAGCCAGGTGACGTAACCCGGCACGACATATTGCGAAAGGACCAGCACACCAACGTCCGGGTGCCGTCGCCGGATCCGGGCCGCCGCACGCAGCCCTTCGTCTGTGAAGGTCGGCGGCATCTTGATGTCCACGATCACGATCTCCGGCCGATGCGCCGCTACCTCTGCCAGCAGGATGTCAGCCCGCGCCGCCCGGAAGACCACCTGATGTCCGAGGCTTTCCAGGAGCTGCCCAAGGCCCTCACGCACAAGCAGCGAATCGTCGGCGACCGCTATACGCATGGCACCAGCACTACAACCGGATGGTCACAGCCGGGCGGGCGCACGCCACCAACCGCGACGACGGAACGCGCGAACGACGAGGCCGGGCTATCAACCCCCACCCCATCATGGTCCCACCGGCAGCCCCGCCTGGGCAGGCACCCGGCACGACAATCTCACGCGCTGGCCATGCTGCCAGGTTCACCGATTTCCATGACGCCGCAGGAGCCGTCAGGGCGCAGTCTCGTCTGGACAGCAACCAAGCGGAGACATACGGAGATCGCCATGCACCCGATCATCACACGCGACCTGATGAAAGCCCGCATCACCGACCTGCAGCGCCAGGCCGAACGCGAGGCACCGGCGCTAGCCGCCTGCCGCGCCCGGCGAGCGCCGACGAAGCAGAACGCGCATTTCATGCCCTCTCACGTGATCGCTGAGCTCACCCTCCGCGTGCTCACTTTGCTCGGTGCCCGCAGGCCCTCGCCGGCGCCCTGACCGCAGGATGCAAGCTCTCCACGCTCTGACGGAAACCCAGGAAAGGAACCGGTCATGAACTGCAGCCGCTACGCCAGCCATATCCTCCGTCTCGCCGGCATCTTGGCCGGACTCGCCGCTGTCCGCGCGATCGGCCTTGCCCGCGCGGCAGTTACCGACCCCGTCCTGCTTCCACTTGACCAGGGTGCGCCTCCGGTCCTCCCCGGCTGCATCCGACTGTCGTGATAGGGCGCCAATGGCCCGGACGGAACCGCCCGGCACCGACCTGCCAGGCCGCCACCGGCGTCTTGTTTCCGACGGTGACAGCTCGACAGTCGAGCAACACGCGATATCCGCGTGATCTGCACTGGTCAGGCTAGAGGAGGAACGATGTATCCACCCGGGACCCAGAAACCGGCCGAAGCTCCCATTACCGGCCCGCACCGCCAAGCCGAGCGGAATCGGGTCGCCTACACGGCCCGGCAGGCCCCCCGGGCCAGCCGCCGCCACGCGGTCAGAGGATTCGCCCGCCGTCTGCGCGCCCTGCTCGCCTCCCTGGACTTCCGGCAGCTTGCCGGGCCGATGGCTATGTTCTTCCTTTGGCCGCCAGACCGCGCCGCGACCCTGTCACTAGTCCACGAGACCACGGCAGGCGCCCGGCCGTCATGGATCCTCACCGCCACATGATTTGAGCAGGCGCAGCACCCGCAGTCGTGACTCCGCTCAGCACCAGACGGCCCAACGGCGGCCCAGCCTGGCGAGGAAGGCCGCTGAGAGCGCGTTCTAGCAGGTCAGACACCAGCCGGACGTTGCCGGTCATAACTTCGGCTGGAACCTGATCCCGCCGTCGAAGCGGACGACCTCGGCGTTCATGTAGTCGTTCTCGATCAGCATCCGGACCAGGTGGGCGAATTCATCCGACCGTCCCAGCCGCTTGGGGAACACCACCGGAGCGATCAGCCGGGCCTTGAACTCCGCGGCCCCCTCGTGGAACCCGTAGATCGGGGTGTCGATGATGCCGGGGCAGATCGTGTTCACCCGGACCCCGATGGCGGCGAGGTCGCGTGCGCCGGGCACGGTCATCCCGATGATGCCGCCCTTGGAGGCGGAGTACGCGATCTGGCCGGTCTGGCCCTCGATGCCCGCCACCGAGGAGGTGTTGATGACCACGCCGCGCTGGCCGTCGGCGTCGGCGGGCTCGGTCTTCGCCATGGCCGCGGCGGCGATCCGCATCAGGTTGAACGTCCCGATCAGGTTGACCGCGATGACCTTCTGGTAGCTGGCCAGGTCGTGCGGGGTGCCGTCGCGGCCCACGGTCCGCGCCGCCCAGCCGATGCCCGCGCAGCTGACCGCGGTCCGCAGCGGCTCGCCGGTGGCCACCGCGAGGTCCACCGCGGCCTGCACCGACGCCTCGTCGGCCACGTCGGTGCGGGCGAACTGACCGCCGATCTCGTCCGCGACCTGCTTGCCGCGCTCCTCGTTCAGGTCGGCGACGACGACCGTGGCGCCTGCCGCCGCGAGCATCCGCGCGGTCGCCTCGCCGAGTCCGCTCGCGCCGCCGGAAATGACCGCCGAAGTACCGTTGAGCTCCATGCCGGGAGCATACCGGGAGTGGCCGGCCCGCCCTCGGGGGCGGTGCACCGGCCGCCGGGGCAGGATACCCCGGCCCGTTGGGATTGAGATATATCTTCTTCCTTCCGCCCTGCTGAGCTATGGTCGGAGGCATGACCAAGCTGCGCGGGAACCCGTGGGCGGTGCTGCTGGTCGTCTCGCTCGGGTTCTTCATGACCCTGCTGGATCTGACGATCGTCAACATCGCGATCCCGAACCTGATCACCAGGCTGCACGCCTCGCTGGACGATGTGCTGTGGGTGATCAACGCCTACGCCCTGGTACTCGCCGTCTTGGTCATCACGGCGGGCAGGCTGGGTGACCTGATCGGGCCGCGAACCATGTTCATGGGCGGTGTCGGGGTGTTCACCGCGGCCTCGGCCGCGTGCGGGCTGGCGCCGAGCCCGGGCTGGCTGATCGGCTTCCGCGCGGTGCAGGGTCTCGGCGCAGCCATGCTCATGCCGCAGACGCTGACGATCATCACCAACACGTTCCCGCCCGAGCGGCGCGGGGCGGCGTTCGGGGTGTGGGGGGCGGTGGCCGGGGTAGCCACCGTGGCCGGGCCGACCCTGGGCGGGCTGCTGGTGACCGCCTTCGACTGGCGGTGGATCTTCTTCGTGAACGTGCCGTTCGGCCTGTTCGCGCTGCTGGTCACCCCGTTGATCATCCCCGACATGCGGCCCGGCCGGCGGCACAGGATCGACATCCCCGGGGTGCTGCTGGCCAGCGCGGCGCTGCTGGCGATCTGCTACGGCCTGGTCGAGGGGCAGAAGTACGACTGGGGAACCATCGCCGGGTTCGTCAGCATCCCGCTGGTTCTCGGCCTGGGAGTGGTCCTGCTGCTGGCCTTCTTGCTGGTCCAGAAGCTCACCCAGGACAAGGAGCCGCTGGTTCCGTTCGCGCTGTTCCGGGACCGGAACTACTCGGTGGTGAACTGGGTGTCCGGCGTACTCGCCATCGGGATGATGGGGATCTTCATCCCGTTGACCATCTACCTGCAGTCCGTCTTGGGGTTCTCGGCGCTGAAGGCCGGGCTCACGATGGCGCCCGCCTCCCTGCTGTCGATGTTCGTCGCCCCCGTGGCGGGCCGGATGACCGACAAGATCGGCGGCAAGTTCATCCTCATGTCCGGGCTGATCCTCTTCGGCATCGGGATGGGCTGGATAGCTCTCATCGCTCAACCGGACTCTTCGTGGCTGGTCTTCCTGGCGCCCCTGATCGTGGCCGGATTCGGCATGGGGTGCATCTTCGCGCCCATGGTCACGGTCGGCATGCGCAACGTCGAGCCGCGCATGGCGGGTGCGGCATCCGGGGTGCTGAACACCGTCCGGCAGGTCGGCCTGGTGATCGGCACCGCTGCCGTTGGCGCCCTGCTGCAGAACAGGCTCGTCTCCGCGATGACGGCCCAGGCGAGCACCCGGGCGACCGCGCTGCCGCCGCAGGTGCGCAGCCGGTTCGTGGCCGGGATCGACAACTCCGCGAAGAGCGGCATCCAGGTCGGGGCGGGCCAGTCCGGCGGCAGCACCCACCTGGGCCCGGGCCTGCCCGCCCGGCTCGCCGCCGAGATCGCCCGCATCGGCCACGAGGTGTTCACCTTCGCCTACGTGACCGCCATGCGCCAGACGATGGTGTTGCCGATCATCCTCCTCGGGGTCGGCGCGCTGAGCTGCCTGGCCATCAAGCAAGGCAAGCGTGCCCCCGAGCCTGCCGAGGCGGAGTCTCACATGGCCGGGACCATCAGCTCGCCCGGCTCGTCGGGCTCCCTGGGGAACAACCCGGGCAGCTCGTCGGGGACGGCCTCGTAGCGGGCCGGCTCGAACGGGAACCGGTCCGCGAACACGGGCTCCAGGTCGGTGAGCCAGCAGGCGGCCGGATCGAACCTGGCGAAGAACGGCGTGCCGACCAGGTCCGGATCACGCGCCTGGATCATGTGCAGGACGAAGACCTTGACGCCCGCGACCTCGGTCACGCCGTCGACGCACACCTTCCCCGGCGTGGCCGACATCGACGGGCCGCGGACGGTCCGGG
>Ga0306924_10001608_pt1 | contig 20825 bp, 14 predicted proteins | sample sta12Can44000111_FD_203756 | JGI IMG/M metagenome (GOLD analysis project Ga0306924, IMG submission 203756) | Lab enrichment of tropical soil microbial communities from Luquillo Experimental Forest, Puerto Rico - statanox.12C.anox.44.000.111 (v2)... | ecosystem: Environmental > Terrestrial >...
TCGCGCACGTTCCCAGGCCATTCGTAGCGCATCAACGAGGACAATGCCTCCAATGTCAGCGCTTTCTCGGGAATCTGATATCTCGCGCTGATCTTCGCAATGAAGCTCGCCGCTAAAGGGCAGACGTCTTCCCGCCGCTCACGCAGCGGAGGCGTCGTGATGGTCACCACGTTTAGCCGGAAGAACAGATCCTCGCGAAAGCGCCCCGCCTGCACGGCATCTCGCAGATTCAGGTTCGTCGCTGCAATAACCCGCACATCCACTTTGATCGAACGCGTGCTCCCGACCGGCTCAACCTCGCGTTCCTGCAGCACGCGCAGCAACTTCGCCTGCATCCCAGGCGCCAGTTCGGTGATTTCATCCAGAAACAAGGTGCCGCCTGCAGCAATCTCAATCTTCCCCTTCTTTTGCGCAATGGCCCCTGTGAACGCTCCCTTCTCATGCCCGAACATTTCGCTTTCCAGCAAGGATTCGGTTAACGCCGCACAATTGATCGCCACAAACGGGCGCTGCGCACGTGGACTGTTGCGATGAATCGCGCGCGCGACGAGTTCTTTCCCCGTGCCCGTCTCGCCCTGGATCAGCACCGTCGACGCAGTTGACGCCACGCGCTGCACCAGCCTGAGCACGTCACGAATCTTGTAGCTCACGCCCACCATGTCATGCTCAAGATCCATTGCCCAGCTCTCGGACGCATTCCACGACAGAGATCCGCGCGCCGCGTCCTCATCTGCACGCGGGCCCATCCATATCTGCACCCCCATCTTCCCCTCCCCGCCTCTGGACTCCTATCCAAACGGCGAGCCGTCATTAACTGGTGGGTTAGTGAATTTCAGCCTGCAAGCGTTACAGCCCCACGTCGAGAGGGCCTTCCCCGCTGGCGATTCTTTTGCGAATCATCAACTTGCCCGCGTTGAACTCTGACACCTCGGCCTTGGCATCCGCTTGGCACGCAGCGTGCTTGGTATCGAGGCACTCGGTGATCAACACCGAGAAGGGGCGTGGAGACGGCAACACAGAAAATGCTGATCGTGCTTGAAGAAGGCTCGATTCTGCTTGGCTTTCCGCCGTCCTCACATAAGGAGGAACTATGAAAAAGCAAGCTCTCAGTTTGGTTGGCACCCTGAGCCTGCTGCTGGCGGCGGGCTCGGCGTTGGCACAATCGGGCGCGATTCGCGCTGACGTGCCTTTCAACTTCACAGTCAACGGTACGCCCATGCCGGCTGGGTTGTACACCGTCTCAAAAAACACAAATTCGATCAACACTCTGATGATTCAGAGCGACAACGGCAAGGAGGTCAAGCTGTTTATTCCGCACCGCGTCGAGTCCAAGAAAGTTGCTGACCGCACCAAGCTGGTTTTTCACTGCTATTCAGGACGCGATCACTGCTTCCTCTACCAGCTCTGGGTGGGAGGCCAAGGCATAGGACAGGAACTCCCCAAGAGTCCTCTGGAAAGAGAAGTGGCCGCCGCTCGCCCGCGCTCTGACGACGTGCCGGTGATCGCTTCCAACCGGTGAACGGAATCTTGCTGGCCCGCAAAGCAGCGCACCCGTGAAAAGGGCACACCGCAACAAGGTGTGCCCCTTTTCGCGTTCCATGAATCGGACTTCAAGAACAGGAGCATCGGCGGGTTTTGCCAACGACCAACGACGCTTCCTTACACTGGCGCCGCCGTCTTTCGAGCAGGATTGAAAAACGGCAGCTTCACCACCGTCGCCGTCGTCTTCAGGCGCTGCGCCTCGATGGTCAACTCCATCTGCAGCTTCGTCCCCGGCTTCGATGAACCCGTCTCCACGCTAGCCAGCGCAATCAGCTTCTTCAAAAGCGGAGAGAACGTCGTAGTCGTCGCCTTCCCCACCTGCCGCGAGCCCTGATACACGGGCACCGAAACCCGCGAGGCCTGCGCTGGAGCGGCCGGGGTCAACCCAAACTTGTCGTGCTGCTCCTCGACTTCCACCCAATCCACTTCAAGCCCCACCAACTGCCGAGGCACGCCGTGCTTCTCATCGTGCTGCAGCACCGTCTTCCCAACGAAATTTTCCTTGTCGAGATGCACCATCTTCCCGAAGCCCAGCTCATACGGCGAATACTTCTGCGACGGAATCAGCGCCTTCTTCGAGCTGGTGTAGTCGACCTCAATCAGCAGCAGCCCTGCCTCCACGCGCGCCACATCCAGCGCCAGCATCCCGGCCGCATGGATGTCAAACTGCTTGCCCTTGGCCATCAGCGCGTCCCATACCTTCACCGCATCCTGCCACGGTACCCAGATCTCGTATCCCAGATCGCCCGTGTACCCGGTGCGCGAAATGTCCACCGGCACGCCGTTGATCTTGCCGCTGGTCACGCGGAAATATTTCAGGTTCGCGATGTCGGCCTCGGCCGCCACCTTCAGCAGCTGACCCGAAGTCGGCCCCTGCAGCGCCAGCGCCGCCGTTTTCTCCGAGATGTCTTCGACCCGCACGTCCATGTTCAGGCCGTTCTGTTTGAACCAGCGCAGGCTCGGATCGGCCGCCGTCCAGCGATACACGTTCTCGCCCAGCCGCGAGATCGTTCCATCGTCGATCACCTTGCCGTCTTCATCGCACCAGCAGCAATAAATCACCTGCCCGACTTTGACCTTGTTGATGTCGCGCGTGATCACGCGATTCACCAGCTTGGTCGCGTCTTTCCCGGTGACCAGGTACTTGTAGAGCGGCGTGATATCGATCATCGCGCACGCATTGCGGATCGCGTTGTACTCGTGCTCGTGATGCACCTCGTACACGCTGACCGTGTAGTACCCCGACCACTCCCGGTAGTTCAGGCTGTGACAAAGAGGAAAGGTGCGCTCGTGAAATGCGGTTCCGATGGGCAAAGCAGTTCCTCGCAGTGAAATTCGAAGGCGGATTATAGCAGCTCGTCATCCAGCAAATGGCGAAGCATTCAGGGTGCGGACTACCCAGATCACGTTCGACAAGCTGATTTACTCCCCCAGGCTTTCGCAGCTCGCATGTCGTCCCACATCCGCAAAGATCACACGACTGTCGCCATGCGATCGTCACGATGCGAATGAGCTTGTATGGTCGTGTGAGTAGGGACGAATAGCAAAATGGAATAGAAACCCGCAGCGGCGGGGTTGCCGGCCAGAATCTTGGTATGTACTCCGGCGAGTTTTGAACTCCCGATCTGGCTATCACCCTTGTCTCCGCTCGCGATCTCGGTTGGAGTCATGCGAAGCTCGGGAACGGACGGTCTGGCCGCGCTGCAAGTGGCGACGAGAATCGTAAGCACAAACAACGAAATCTTCTTCATGATCCGGCTTCCGTATCACCGGCAAAAGAAAACTTCATACCGAGTGGTGAGTGTTCCGGTCAGAAAAACTCAACGAGCGCGTCCATGGTTTCTTGGGGCCGCTCTTCCATCAGCCAATGACCGCTGCCTTTCAACTCAATCACCTTGACATCCGTTGCCACGCGCTTCATCTGTGGACCAAGGATCGCCGCACTGGCCTTTTCGCCTGCGATCGATAAGACCGGCATGGTCAGCTGAGTCTGGGCCATTTGAGCGAAGTCTTTTGCGGTGTCGGGCCACGAAGTGAAGTATGCCCACCCGGCTCGCATCCGCCCCGGACGGGAATAAGCCGCAACGTACGACGCGCGGTCTGCTTCTGACAGCGAGCGAGTTCCGTCTGCTGCCAAGTCGTTCCAGAAGTAAGCGAAATAAGTCTTTTCCCTGCCTTGGACCAGAGCTTCGGGAGTGGGGCCATGGAAGCGGAAGTGCCAGAAATTCGGGCTGTCATAGGCCAACTCCCATCCCGGGACTCCGGGGAGAAACGCGTCCATCACAACCAGCTTTTCGACTTCACTTGGGAACTGCGCTGCATACGCATACGCCACCATCAGACCGATGTCATGACCGACGACCCTCGCTTTGCGGATTCCCAGTGATTTGGCGAGCGCATGGATGCGAATGGCTGCGGTTTTCATGTCGAGGCCATCTTTGGGAATATCGGAATCACCAATTCCCGGCAGGTCCGGCGCTACAACGGTGAATTTATCCGTAAGCTTTGGAATCAACGGCTCCCACATCCGCGAGGTTTGTGTGTAGCCATGGAGAAGGATTACGGCAGGCCCGTGGCCGGCCGTGAGGTAGTGAATCTTGATTCCATCGATCTCCCCAAACCGGGATTCAATTGCACTGGAACCGGACTTGGCTTGGCTCAGTGCTGCAACACTCGCGGCCAAGAGAAGGCCGAGGAGCACTCCTGCTTGTAGTTTCACATCCGCCCTCATTGATTTCCCTCCACAGGAAGGGTGATTGTAGACTCTCAACTCGTCGAATACGGCGAAATCTGAAGGAAGGATTTGAGACTCTGATCGTAGATCGCAGACAGGCGGCCATAAGTAACTGGGCCCTCGTTAAATTCCGAGGAACTCTCCTGCCTGCGGAAGTGAAGCAGTTCCTGGATCGTCGGCCAACCGGACCTTGGGAACGATTTTTCTTTAGTTGCTGAAGTATTTATTTCATCAACTAAACGCAGCATGCCACAGTCTCGGTTCCATCCTCCAAACTAGCAGTAGCTCTTCATTCCATGCGCGACAAATCCCCCACCCTCAGCTAGAATGGCAAACTTAATCCGCATGCGCCGCATCCTTATAGCGTGGTCGGTTCGCCTCAGCGGTCTCTGATCGCCACACACCCGTCCGCAATTATTCCTGTGCACCCCAAGCAAGCTCACTAGCGGCCAGCAGCCAGCAGCCAACCCAAACCAGCTCGAGGCCCCGAAGCTATGGCTACCAAATACGACATCATCGTCATCGGCGGAGGCCACAACGGCCTGGTCAACGCCGCCTACCTCGCCAAGGCGGGCAAGAAAGTTCTCGTGCTCGAGCGCCGCCACGTGCTCGGCGGCGCCGCCGTCACCGAGGAAGTCTTCCCCGGCTTCAAGTTTTCGGTCTGTTCCTACGTGGTCTCGCTGCTGCGTCCGGAAATCATTCGCGACCTCGACCTGCCGCGTCACGGCCTTGAAATCCTGCCGCTCGACGGCACTTTCACACCCATGCCCAGCGGCGACTACTTGTGGCGCGTAAACGACCACGGTCGCACGCACCGCGAAATCGCGCGCCACTCCAAGGCCGACGCCGAGGCCTACGACGAATTCGGCAAGGCCATGCAGGCCATGTGCCGCTTCGTGAAGCCTATCCTTGGCATGGTGCCCCCCGACCCCGCCACGCTGAACCCGCGCGAACTGATGAAGCTGCTCTTCATCGGCCGCCGCTTCCAGGACCTGCCCAGCGGCGACAAGTACAACCAGGTGCAGCTCATGACCATGAGCGCGATCGACTTCCTCGACCAATGGTTCGAAACCGACGTGCTCAAGGCCACCATGTCGGCCTCGGGGATCATCGGCACGTTCCTCGGCGTGCGCTCGCCTGGAACCGCCTACGTGCTGCTCCATCACTACATGGGCGAAATCGACGGCGCGTTCCGTGCCTGGGGATTCGCCCGCGGCGGTACCGGCGCGATCTCAAACGCCATCGCCGACGCCGCCCGCGAAGCCGGAGTCGAAATCCGCACGCAGGCGCCGACCGCGAAAATCCTCGTCAAGGAAGGCAAAGCCAAAGGCGTCGTGCTCGCCAACGGCGACGAGATCCAGGCCGACATCGTTTCCTCCAGCGTCGACCCCAAGCACACCTTCATCGACTTCATCGAGCCCGGCAACATTGCCGATGAGTTCCTCGAAGAAGTGCGCCGCTACAAGTACCGCGGGTCCTCCGGCAAGGTGAACCTCGCGCTCGACGGACTGCCGAACTTCAAGTGCATGCCCGGCGAAGGACCGCACCTGCGCGGCGCCATGTCCATTTCGCCCGCGGTCGAATACATGGAGCGCGCCTACGACGACGCCAAGTACGGACACTTCTCGCGCCGTCCCTACATCGACATGGTCATCCCCTCGCTCACCGATCCGTCGGTCGCGCCTCCGGGCAAGCACGTGATGTCGTGCTTCGTGCAGTATGCGCCCTACAAGCTCGCACCCGGCCTGCACTGGGACACGGAGAAAGAAAAATTCGGCGACACCGTGATCGATACCATCGCCGAGTACGCGCCCAACATTCGCGACCTGATCCTGCACCGCCAGGTGGTCACGCCACTCGACCTCGAACGCGAATTCGGCCTCACGGAAGGCAATATCTTCCAGGGCGAGCTTTCGCTCGAACAGCTCTTCTTCCTGCGCCCCGTCGCGGGCTGGGCGCAGTTCCGCACGCCGATCAGGAACCTCTACATGTGCGGATCGGCCACGCACCCCGGCGGCGGCATCATGGGCGCTCCCGGACGTCTGTCGGCGCTCGAGATTCTCAAAGACGTCAAGGGAGCAGCGTAGCCATGGCCGACCAACGCGACATCGTCATCATCGGTGGCGGCCACAATGGCCTGGTCACAGCGTTCTACCTGGCCAAGGCTGGATTCAGGCCTCTGGTGCTCGAAAGCCGCCCACAGGTGGGCGGAGCAGCCGTTACGGAAGAATTTCATCCCGGGTTCCATTGCTCGACGCTCTCCCACAATGCCGGCCCGCTTCGTCCCGACATCGTGGTCGACATGCAACTCGCGCAGCACGGGCTGAAGCTGATTACGCCGGAGGCCAGCGTAGTCTCGCTCAGGCCCGACGGCCGCGCGCTCACGCTGTATCACGACGCATACAAATCCGCGAAAGAGATCGTCGCGTTCTCGCAGAAAGATGCGGACAACTATCCTGCGCTGCAGGAGTCGCTGCGCAAGATGGGCGGCGTCATCGCCGACGTGCTCAGGATGACCCCGCCCGACATCGACAGCCCCAGCCGCACCGACCTGTGGGGCATGCTGCAGACCGGGCGCGCCCTGCGCAAACTCGGCAAGAAAGATCTGTACCGCCTGCTGCGCTGGGGACCGATGGCCATCGCCGATCTGGTCGCCGAGTACTTCGAAACCGATCTGCTGCGCGGAACCGTAGCCGCTCGCGGGATATTCGGGACGTTCCTCGGCCCGTGGTCCGCGGGGAGCGCATTGGTGCTGCTTATCCGCGCCGCCGCAGACGCCAGCCCCGCTGGATCCGCCACCTTCGCCGTCGGAGGCGCCGGTGCAATCACGCAGTCGATGGCGTCCGCCGCAAAAGCGGCAGGCGCCGAGATCCGCACCAACGCCGAAGTTGCAGAAGTGCGCGTGAAAGATGGCGTCGCGGTCTCAGTCGTTCTCAAGTCCGGCGATGAAATCGCCGCGAAGACCATCATCTCGAACGCCGACCCCAAGCGCACGCTGCTGAAGTTGGTCGACCCAATTCACCTGACTCCGGGATTCGCCGAGAAACTCCAGCACTACCGCGCCATGGGCACGGTTGCCAAGATCAACCTCGCCCTCGATGGCCTACCGAGCTTCCCCGCCCTGAAGAACGGCAACGCCGCCGCCCTCTCCGGACGCATCCAGATCAGCCATGGCATCGACTATCTGGAGCGCGCCTTCGACGAATCGAAGTACGGCAACTTTTCCAAACAGCCTTATCTCGAGGTCACCATCCCATCGCTCACAGATCCGACCCTTGCCCCCAACGGCAAGCACGTCATGTCAATCTATATGCAGTACGCGCCCTACAAGCTGAAAGGCGACTGGAATGGGCAACGCGGTGAACTCGGCGACGCGGTCGTCAACGCTCTCGGGCAGTACGCGCCGGACCTTCCGGGTCTCGTGCTCGAAGGGCAGATCATCACGCCCAAGGACCTCGAAGACACCTACGGCCTAACCGGAGGCCACATTTTCCACGGCGAACTGGCGCTCGACCAGTTCTTCACCATGCGCCCGCTGCTCGATTGGGCACGCTATCGCACGCCGATCGCGAACCTGTATCTTTGTGGCAGCGGCACGCATCCCGGCGCCGGCCTGACCGGAGGCTCCGGCGCCAACGCCGCTCGGGAAATTCTGAAAGACTTGAAGAAATAACCTGGGGATCCGACACTCTTGTCCAATAAGATGTCCCAAGGATCAAGTAGTTGTTGGTCCTGTTAAGCTTCTGCCAACAACCGGCGACCAAGCACCAACGACTTCGTGTAGGCGTTACACCCGATTCATACGTTTCAACCATGCGAACCAGCGCCGTACTGCTCATCAGCTGTCCCGACCAAAAAGGCCTCGTCGCCACCGTTTCCGACTTCATCTTTCGCCACGGTGGCAACATCCTCCATACCGACGAGCACACCGATGCCGAGTCCGTCTGGTTCCTGATGCGCGTGGAATTCGATCCCAACGGCTTCGATCTCCCGCTCGGCGAATTCGCCCGGCACTTCGATCCCATCGCGAACCGGCTCGGCATGGAATGGCGTCTGTCGCAACCCGGCGAGCGCAAGCGCATGATCATCATGGTCTCGAAATACGATCATTGCCTTGTGGACTTGCTCTATCGCCACAAGATCGGCGAACTCAATTGCGAGATCCCGCTGGTCATCTCCAATCATCCTGACAACCAGTCGATCGCCGATTTCTATCAGGTCCCTTTCGTGGTTGTTCCTGTGACCAAGGACGACAAGAGCGGAGCGGAGCGCAAGCAAATCGCCCTGGTTCGCCAGAGCAAGGCGGATTTCATCGTCCTTGCCCGTTATATGCAGGTGCTCTCCCCGCAGTTTGTGGAGATGTTCCCCAGCGGCATCATCAACATTCACCACTCATTTCTGCCTGCGTTTGTGGGCGCCAAGCCCTACCACCAGGCCTTCCAGCGCGGGGTCAAACTGATCGGAGCGACCAGCCACTACGTTACCGAGGTACTCGACAATGGCCCCATCATCGAGCAGGACGTGGTCCGCATCTCGCACCGCGATTCGGTGGAAGACCTCCTCCAGAAGGGCCGCGACCTCGAAAAAGTCGTGCTTTCCCGCGCAGTCCGCTGGCACATTGACGACCGTGTCCTGCTCTATGGGAACCGGAAAACCGTGGTTTTCGACTGACGTGTAGCTCGCGGTCGAGTCTCCCGCCCACACAGTGAGGATCGCCGCCGCGACGCCGATTTTTCGCAGCTAAGTGCAACCGGCTCAAGATTTTGCCGCTAAGCCTCCTTTCCTCAAAGATTTGGCAGGATTTTGTTCGTAACTCTCTGATTCCACAGGACCAGAGGGAGGGGGGGTACCCAGATTTACCGCTTGGTAAATCCCTTCGAAATTTTAGATTCGGCTCCATGGGCGATCACTCAGCGCGGCCGCAGAGAGCCCCCGCCCGATTCGCGATTTATGCCCCCGCATACGATCCATCTCGGTGCCCTGCAAAGGCTTCCCCCATGGAAGTGCATGGCACGGAAGTAAGGTTTCGTTTTTCCCGACCTCGATTACTCTAACGTTACTGTCTTTCAGTCACGGATCTCCGAAGGTGAGAGATTGATCGAAGATCAAAAATGGGAGCTGTCGATCCTGGCGAACGTGAGCGGCTTCTACCAGAAGCTGCTGCGCGACCATCTCCAGGGGGACCTGCCCGTCCACCCCGGCCTCGAAGACGAGGCCATCTACAACGCCAGCACCAACTTGCGCGACATCCTGGGGAAGATGCACCGCTGGCTGCAGTTGCTCGACATGGCCATCACGCCGGCGATGGTTCGCCAGGCCCTGACCGTCGACACTGATCCCGAGATCGCCGAGGCCCTGCTGCGCTACTACACGCGCAAGCACGACTTCACCGACTCTGATCGCGACAAAACAGATCTTGCAGCAACGTTTCTCTACCGGCATCCGCGCGTTCCCGGACAGTGGGAACGCCGTGGCTATGGCCTGGACGGAACGCTTCCCCTCTCGCCATTTGAAATCGCGCTGATCGAAATCCTGGCGGATGCGGATGCGCCACTACTCCCTGAAGAGCACGTGCAACTCCTGCGAGAGTTCGAGCCCCTGCGTGAGCAGGCTCAGGGATTCATTAACTTCAACGCGCTCATTGATTCGGCCATTGTTTCCCGGGTGCGCGAACTGAAACAGTCCTTTGGCCGATCGTTTTATCATCCCGGTGTGCTTGCGACGATCGCGCCGTACAACGTCGTATTCGGTGTTCGCTTCGACGAGCTGTTCAGCGTCGCCGTTGGCGAAATCAAGACTTTCGCGAAAGCCGTGGAAGAGCTGGGAGGCAGCATCCTGAGCAACGTCGACGGAGTGGACGTCACGGTCGAGCATGTGCAAGCACTCGAGGGGAGCGACCTGCTGAAGATCGATTACGTCACAGCGCTCGACAAGTTCCGACGGGTTTCGAAACTGAAGAAAGAGATCGACAAGCGGCCTCGCATCCGGCGCGCGGTTCCCACGAACGGCCCGGTGCCGCTGCGCTCCGCAGGCGGTGCGGCCGCTGCCGCGAAGCCCGCGCGCGCGGCGGTGCGTCCGGCGCCGGTAACGCACGTGGCGCTGCCCGTCACTGCGCAGCAACTATTGCTCGAGGAAGCGAAGCTGGCGCGGGTGGAAGAATCGATTCGCGTTTTTGTGCGCGTGGCCGATCCGAAGTTCCGGCAGGTGGTGCCTATGCGGTTCTTCAACCTGAACCTGACGGCGGCCGAAGTGGAAGCCTATTGCGCCGATTATCTCGAGGAAAAAAGCCTGCGCGCCAATGTAGGCCGGACCATGCTGCGCAGCGTGGCCGTGATTGGCCGCATCCAGACGGAACTGGAAGAACTGAAGCGCTGCCAGCCGGCAACGTCGCTATGGAAACTGCGCGCGGACGCGCTGGTCGTGCTTCTTGAGGTGGCGCGCTCGGCCTATGAAGCTGGAGGCCCGGTCATCCACGGCGCTCATGTGGCGGAGGACGACGCGGCGGCGGAAGCTCTCGAGACTTCCATGAAGAAGCTGCGCGAGCGGGCGGAATTCGTGGTGAAGACCCTGGCCATGCCGTAAACGCACAGCCTCAGGTCCTCAGTCATCCCTTCTCAGGCAAAAGAAACCCGCACACCTGTAGGCCGCGCAACAAAGAATTAAGGCCCGGTTTTGCCCGGCCTCCGCGGGCTAGGAGACCCCGCACTCGACTGTGATGCGGCTGAGGCGAACAGGAGTGTCCGCCCCACACGGTTAGTTGATGTCGAACTGCTCTTCGTGCAGCGTGCCGTCGGACTTCACGATGATGGTGCGCTTGGTCAGCTCTTCCATTTCGTTCAGCCAGCGGCCGTTCTGGGCCTTGAGGGCTTTGGCGACCTCCGGGTTGACGCGCAGCATGATGTCCTGCCGCTCGATGTGTTTGGCCATCTTGCGCATCTCGACATAGATCTCGTTGCAGACGGTCGTCACCGACTTGATGAAGCCGGTGGCTTCACAGTGCGGGCACGGCGACCCGATGGTGCGCTCGAGCGACTGCTTCACGCGCTTGCGGGTGATGGCGACCAGTCCGAAATCATTAAATTGCAGGACCTTTGACGGGGCGCGGTCGTTGCGGAGCTCTTCTTCGAGAGCCTGCATGACCTTCTGGCGGTTGCGCCGCTCATCCATGTCGATGAAGTCGATCACGATGATGCCGCCCAAATCGCGCAGGCGGATCTGGCGAACGATCTCCTTGATCGCGTCGACGTTGGTCTTGACGATGGTGTCTTCGAGGCGCTGCGTCTTCCCAACATACTTGCCGGTGTTGATGTCGATCGCCACCAGCGCTTCGGTCTGGTTGATGACGATGTAGCCCCCGGACTTCAGCCAGACCTTGGACTTCAGCGCCTTGTCGATTTCTTCCTTCAATCCGAACTGCTCGAACAGGGGCGTTTCCTTGGTGTAGAGCTTTACGCGCCGCACCAGTCCCGGCTGGAAGCGGTTGGCGAAGCGCAGGATGCGCTCGTATTCCTGTTCGGTATCGACCCAGATCGCGGAGAAGTCGGAGCTGACCTGATCACGAAGTACGCGCTCAACTACGTTGAGGTCGTGGTAGATCAGAGCAGGTGCCTTGGCCTCTTCGGAGCGAGTCTTGATCTCGTGCCAGAGATTCTTAAGGAACCGGATATCGGCGCGCAGATCTTCTTCCGAAGCTCCCGCGGCCGCGGTGCGAACGATAAAGCCGCCCGTGCCGTTTTCGCGCTCGCTGATGATGATGCGCTTCAGCCGCTGCCTCTCCTCTTCCGAGGAAATCTTTCGCGATACGCCGGTGTGGTTGACCGTCGGCATGTACACCAGGAAGCGCCCGGGAAGCGCGATGTGGCTGGTAATACGGGCGCCTTTCTTGCCGATGGGCTCTTTCGCGATCTGGATGAGTACTTCCTGCCCTTCTTTCAGCAGGTCGCTGATCAAAGGGACCGATGAGTTCTCGCGGCGAGGTGCACCTGAGCGGAAACGCCGGCCACCGCGGCGACCGCGGCGGCGGTCAAACGCCGGACGCTGGGCGCGCTGCGTGTATCCCACCGTGGTGGCGGGGGCTCGAACTTCGGCGCGCGCTTCAACCGTCCCGTCGTCGCGGGCTTCGGCGTCGAGCAGGGCCTCGGCTTCAGCTTGCGCGTCTTCGATTTCTGCCTCGGCCGAATCCTCGTCGGCCTCATCTTCGTTCTCGGTCTCGCCATTGCCGGAAAATGCTTCGAGGCCGGGAGCAGAGGCTTCCCCCTCGTTGAGTGGAGCGGAGCCTTCCGGGGAGCTGTAGGCAGGCTCTCCCGTGGCGGCTATTTCGAGCGTACGGGGAGGCTGATAATCCTCAGCCGCGCTGGTCTGCTCCTCCATTTCTTCAAAAACCGCGTCTTCGTCCAGTTCTTCCACGTAATGGGTAAGGTCGGTTTCCTCTTCGTCAATCACCTGCTCTTCGACACGACCTGCGGGATTGCCGAAGGCAGCGCCTGCAGGCGACGAGGACTCGGTGATCACCGGCTCGGAGGTGACGATTTCGTGGATTTTGACCTCGTCGCGCTGAGGCTCCTCTTCGACAGCGGAGATATCCTCGCGGACTGCCTCACCCGCAAACGCCGCGGTGAGATTCATGCGCTCGTTGATGGCGTGCTCGCGCTCCCATTCCTGATGCGCCGTTTCCTCCGGATGCTCCACATCGCCATGCTGTTCGTGGAGGGGCTCAGTCAGGCCGGTGGCGAATAACGGCTCGTCATCCGGGAAGCGGCCCGCAATATCGGCGGTAGCATTTTCAGGAGCGGCGGCCTCCCGGGCCTCCGCTGGAGCTGCAGCCGACGCCTGGTTGGCGCGGCCGCGGTACTTCGAAATGGATTCGCCGGGGAGAACGATGGGCTGATATCCCGGGGGCGGGCCGTACTCATCGTCGCGCGAGCGGAATCTTCCCTGCGACTGTGACGCGGAACTGGATGCAGAATCGACGGAACCGCCACGATGAAAGCGTTGCTCCGAGCGGTCGCCACGATCGGAGCGTTCGCTACGATCGCTGCGATCACTGCGATCACTGCGATCATCCTCAAAACGGCGTCCGCGGCGACGGCGGCGGTTGCGGAAACCTCCGCGCTCACGCGCAGGAGCGTCGCTGTTACCAGGCTCAGGCGCCGACGCAGCCTGCGCGGTGTGCGAGCCGGATTCCGGCTGCTCGTCGGTGAAGGGCTCCGATTCGATGACGTAGGACGCAGCTTCAGAGGAAGCCGAAGCTGCTGCCTCGCTGCGCGCCGGTTGCGGGCGGCTCTCAGCAAGGGGAGGCCGGTTGGTGGGGACGACATCGTTGAGATCGTCGTCCTGCTCCTCGAGTTCCATGAAGTCGGAAACGTAGAGGAAGGCATCGCGCTCAAGACCGATGTCGACGAAAGCGGATTGCATCCCGGGAAGGACGCGGGTGACGCGTCCTTTGTAGATGGATCCGGCTAAGGTGTATTCGTTTTCGCGCTCGAGGTAAATTTCGGCAAGCTGATCATCCTCGACCAGGCCCACTTTGGTTTCGTGGGGCGTCGAGGTGACAAACAATTCTTTGCTCATTCCTACTCCGGGACTGACGCCTGCTCAGGCGGCAGTGTTCACCGGGGCGAAGGACAGCGAGAGAAGGGGAGGATCGAGCGTCGCGATGGGTACGGGTCCAGACAGAAATGGACCGGCCTTCTGGAAAACGCTCCAGAAGCGAATCCTTTGCGGAAGCTTGGGAATCTTGTGCACGTCGCAATGTTGCGCTTGCGCCGGGGTTGTGACCGCTCTCTCCTTAGAGGGGGCCGTTTCCCGCCCGGTAGCGCTGGCTGCAATCCTGCCCGGCCTCTAACTCTCTTCCTGGCCGGTGAGTGCCCTCTTCACGCGAGGGCGATCGTAATCTTGTTTTGGCCGCGCCCAGCGGGCACGGGTACTACTTCTGGTGAGGCCACGACTCCTGTATCAGTTCACGAAACGGCGCATGCGGACATTCATCACCATGCCCAGCGCCAGAAACATAAACAGGACCGAGGACCCGCCATAACTCATTAATGGCAAGGGAATGCCGGTGACCGGCATAAAACCGACCACCATGCCGACGTTGACCAGAATATGGAAGCTAAGCACCGCTACCACACCCATCACCAGAAACGTTCCAGCGCGGTCAGGCGCTGTCTGAGCGTTCTGGGTCAGCCTCATCAGCACAATAAAGTATAACAGGAGCACCCCGAGCGCGCCTACGAACCCGTGTTCCTCCGAGAAAGCCGCGAAAATGAAATCTGTCTGTGGCACAGGCAGATACGAGAGGTGCGTCTGCGTGCCGGTACCGCCCCAGATACCTCCCGACCCGACTGCAATTTTCGATTGAATGACCTGGTAGCCCGAACCTTGCTTGTCGGCCTCGGGCGCCATGAAGCTGATGAGACGGTCTTTCTGATAGGGCTTCAGCTTGTGCCAGGCCAGGGGCATGACCAATCCGGCGAGTAAAACGACCGCCAAGGCCTGCTTCATGCGGACGCCACCCAGAAAAATACCCATCACGGCGATGGGGATGTAGGTGAGAGCGGTGCCGAGGTCGGGTTGGACCAGCACCATCAGCATAGGAATGCCCACGATGGCGCCAGACTTCAGGAAGTCTGACCAGGACAGGTCCCGGTGGTGCAGGTCGGCAAAATACTTGGCGACCGCAAGGACAAGGATGAGCTTGACCCATTCCGACGGCTGGAAATGCTGGCCGCCAGGCAGCTTGATCCAACGGCGTGCGCCCAGGTATTTCTGGCCGAAGATCATGACGGAGACGAGCGAGGCGATGGCGGCAATGTACATCCAGTGAACTTGTTCGAGCAGGGCCTGGTAGTTGAGAAGGCTGATCAGGAACATGCCGATCAGGCCGCCAGCGATCCAGTAAAGCTGCCTGATGTGCGCGCCCGCGAACTTGGTGTGCATGGTGGCGCTATGGATCTCCATGACGCCGAGGGCGCAGATCAGCAGCACGAAGCTCATCAGCAGCCAGTCAAAGTCGCGGTATGAAACGTATCTTGACATTAGTCGTCAGCCTTCAGTCGCCAGCTTGCTGATCGCCTGTAGCGAGTAGCCTGTGGCAAAGGCTCTCTTCGCTCAGCTATCGGCCAACTAGCCATCAGCTACCCGCCACATTCATTGCAACCCCGGAGCGGCCGTGGCCATCGGCAATTTCGCGTCTTTCGCAAGATCGACGGTGAGGCGGCCGGCCTCGAGGCCATCGCCGTCGTGCTCCTCAGGCCTGTTCCAGACGGCGCCGATGTCCACCTTGTTTCCATCCTGCGCTACCTTGGTCGGCTGCCGGTGCTGCTTCTCAACGTACGCTTTGATGACCGCCGCGGCGGTGCGGGCGGCAAGGTAGCCGTGCTCGCCTTCTTCCAACAGAGCGCAGACGACGATTTCCGGATTTCTTCTCGGTTCGACGCCCACGAACCAGCCATTGTCCTTGAAGTTCTTCCCCGCAGCGCCCAGCCTTGCTTTTAAAGCATTACTGATGGTCTGCGCGCTGCCGGTCTTGCCGGCGAAATCGATGCCTTGCAGGTGCGCGCTGGGTGCGGTTCCGCCCGGGTTGACCACTCCGGCCATGGCGTCGGTGATGATCTCCCAGCTCTTGGGATCGATTGGAACTTGGGTGTGCTCGGGCACATTGGAAGCGGGCACAACGCCCGCCGGCAGGTCGCTGGGATTGGTAACGTGCGGGCGCACGAGCAGCCCACCACTCGCAATGCCGCCAATCGCGCGCGCCATCTGGATGGGAGTCACGGCCACGGCGCCTTGACCGATGCCGACGGAGATCGTTTCTCCCGCATACCACTTCTGCTTGAAATTCCGGATTTTCCATTCTTCGGAAGGCATGACTCCCGAAACTTCCTGGGGCAAGTCGATTCCGGTCTTCTGCCCGAGGCCGAAAGCAGTAGCGTACTTGGCGATGCGGTCGATGCCGAGTTTTTCAGCAAGGGTGTAGAAGAACACGTCGCAGGACTGGTAGATGGCCTTGCTGATGTCCACTCCGCCGTGCACGCGATGTTCGGCGACCACCCAGCATTTGAAGTAGCGCCCGTAGAAGCTGGCGCCGCCGTTGCAGTTCACGTGCATGTCTTCGGCGATGCCTTCCTGCATGCCGGCAGTGGCCATGATGATCTTGAAGGTCGAACCGGGCGCGAGCTGGGCCTGGATGGCCTTGTTCAGCAGCGGATGGTCATCGTCGTTCACCAGCTTGCTCCACTCATCGCGCGAGATGCGCACGGCGAAGTCGCTGGGATGGAACGTGGGCCGGCTGACCATGGCGAGGATCTCGCCGTTGCGCGGGTCCATGGCAACGATGGCGCCGTTCTTGCCGGCGAGAGCTTCTTCAGCGGCGATCTGCAGGTCGATGTCGACGGTCAACTTGAGCTGCTTGCCCGGTATGGCCGGAGTCTCGTCGAGCCGGCCCATTTCTTTCCCGCGGCTGTCAACCAGCGCGCGGCGCGAGCCGTTCTGGCCCATGAGGATCTGGTTGTATTGCTTCTCGACGCCCGAGATGCCCACCACGTCGCCCGGGTTGTAGAACTCGAACTGCGGCTGGTTCAGCATGTTCTCGGTGACTTCGCCGACGTAGCCGATCAGGTGAGCCATGAATCCGTTGCGCGGATACAGGCGACGGTGCGCCATGATGGTGTCGAGCTCGGGCAACTCGTTCTTGTGCGCTTCGATGAAGGCCAGCTCGTCCGGCGTGATGTCATCTTTCAGGAAGATGGGCTGATACTGCGGCATCGAGGTGAATCGGCGGACGCGGTCACGGACATCTTTGGGATCGAGGTGCAGGCCGCTGGCAATAACGTCGGCATCGGCGTTCAGGTCACGGCTGGAATCGCGCAAGAGCAATGCCGAGAAAGAAGGATAGTTGTCGACGATGACGCGGCCTTCCCGGTCGAGGATCTTGCCGCGCGGAGCCAGGATGGGAACGTTGCGGATGCGGTTCTTTTCCGCGAGTTGCGCGTACAGGTCACTCTGCACGACCTGCAGCCGCCACAGTCCGTAGGCGAGGACCATGAAGATGACGAGGATGATGTACTGCACCGCCGTCAGGCGAATGGACGATACTTTTTCGTCGCGACCGAACATAGAAAAGCAGCTGTTAGCTGTTAACCGTTAGCTCTTAGCTCTCCGTTGTGGCGCTGTCATCCCTGTACGACCTCGCAGTCTCGTGTATCACAAAATGGCCTTAGCCAACGACTCACGGTCAAGGACTGTTCACCTTCTTTGCTGCCAGCTACAGGCCTCCTGCCGCCAGCGAATCACGTTCTCTGCTTAAACCGGTCCAGGGCAAAGAACAAAAAGACTCCGACAATTGCGTTCACGAAAGCGGCCCAAAGTTCGTGCGGCCAGTTCCAGTGCACGATCAGGTTCACCATGTCGCGGGCAATGATGAAATAGATAACTTTGTGCGCCACACAGAACACCAGCGTGACCAGCAGGCGCGCACCGGCGTTTTCAACATCGATTTTCACGCCCAGCGAAGAGGCGCCATAGCCGACGATCGTCTTGGCGATGCCGTTGATGCCAATGGGCAGGTGGGTGAGCGCGTCCTGAAACACTCCGATTGCGCCACCGGTCAGCAACCCCGAGATGGGGTTGCGCCGCGAGATCCCAAAAAAGATGGTGACCAGCAGCGGCAGGTCAAGCATGGCGAAAAATGGAAATTGCTGCGGCAACCATGCTTGCAGAAACAGCGCGGTTGCCGGAACCCCGAGCGTGATCGGCCAATTGAACCGATAAACTTCAACCTGCTCGCCTGATGTGTAGGTGATAGGCACGTTATTGGGGTCCGTCCTGGGGCTGAGTGGGTTGAGCAGCAGGAGCCGTCTTCGGCTTTGCTCCCGGCAGATTCGGGTCGGCCACCTGAACCGGAGCGGGCGTCGGGCCATGCTCCGTCGCAGGTTTCAGAGCGCTGGCCGGAGCCCCAACGGGCTTCGCGGCGGCGGGATTCGCTGTAGGTGCATGGACAGGAATCGCGACGGTCTGAGCGTCCGATACAGGCTTCTCCTTGGCTTTGGGCGGAGTCGCCTCGGCCGCTTTCGGTGCGGCCGGGACGGGCTTGTTGATGCCTGGCGCCGGAGCGGTGGCAGCGACAGGCGCACCGCTGGCAGCCGGAGTCTTCGCCGTATCGCCAACCGCAGGCTTATCCGGAACCGAAGGCAAGCGCTGCGCCAGGATATCAACCGCGCGCGCCGATCCGGCGTCGAGTTGCGTCGGTTCCTGCTCGACCAGTTTGGTCACAACCAGAACTTCCTCAAGCTTGTTGAGATTGGCACCGGGCCGCACCCGGATATTCAGAAATAGATCGGACCCATTGCTCACATCCGTCACTGTGCCTACCGGCAGCCCCTTGGGGAAAATACGATCTCCGCCGCTGGTGCGGACCTCCTCACCGGCCTGTACAGGGTTGTCGCTCATGATGTGCTCCAGCACCACCTCGCCGCCGGAAGTACCGCGCACAATGCCCTGTAAACGTGACTTCTCGAGAATGCCGCCCACGCCGCTGGACTGATCGTCAATCAGCAAGATCTGCGACGTCGATCCAAATACCTTCAAGACCTTCCCAACAATGCCATCGACGGTGATCACGGCCATGTCAGGCTTGATTCCGTCGTGCTGCCCCTTATCGATGTAGATCACGCGCGACTGCTCGCTGCCACCGGTGCCGATGACCTGCGCCGCGACAGTCTGGGAGATGAACTGCTCTTTGAATGCGAACAGGGCCTGCAGCCGGCGGGCCTGGGCCGCGTCTTCATTCAGGCGAACCTGGTTCAGGCGCAGCTTTTCAATTTGCGCCTTGAGGTCGCGATTCTCCGCGCGCACCCCACGCAGATAGAAGTAGTTGTGCCAGAGGTTCCAGCTTCCGCCATGAAACCAGTTGAGCAATTTTTCGAAAGGCGTGATGGAATCGACCGCCCAGATCCGGATGAGCCGGGTTGACTCTGTATCGGTCGTCCGCTTCACCTGCATGGCGAGTCCGAGGACCTGGGCCACCAGGACGCAGGCCAGGACGATCAGGTTCTTGTAACGGCCGAGGACGGATTCCATAACGCCAGTTTCAGGTTTCCAGTTTCAGGTTTCGAGTTTCCTCTGCGGAATATTCAGCCTTGTCGAGTCGTTCGGGAAGTCACGGGCTGGCCAGCAAACCTGAAACTTGAACCCCGAAACTCGAAACCGTTACTCAATCGAAATCTTGCGCAGCAGCTTGAAGTCGCTGAGCATTTTTCCTGTGCCCAGCACCACGCTGCAGAGCGGGTCGTCGGCTATGGAAACAGGCAAGCCCGTTTCCTCGCGAATGCGCTTGTCGAGGTTCTTCAGCAGCGCGCCGCCACCGGTCAGCACGATGCCGCGATCGCTGATGTCGGCCGATAACTCGGGAGGTGTGCGTTCCAGTGCCACGCGCACCGCGTTCATGATGGTGGAGACGCATTCGCTCAGGGCTTCGCGGATTTCGCTGTCGTCGACCGTGATGGTCTTGGGCACGCCCTCGATCAGGTTGCGGCCCTTGATTTCCATGGTCAGCGGCTTATCCAAAGGATAGGCGCTGCCAATTTCGATCTTGATCTGCTCGGCGGTGCGCTCGCCGATCAGCAGGTTATATTTCCGCTTGAGGTAGTTCATGATGGCCTCGTCCATCTGGTTGCCGGCCATGCGCACGGAACGTGAATAGACGATACCGCTGAGTGAGATGACGGCAATGTCGGTTGTGCCGCCGCCAATGTCCACGACCATGTTGCCGCTGGGCTCGGTGATGGGCAACCCGGCGCCGATCGCGGCCACCATGGCCTGTTCCACCAGGTAGACCTCGCTGGCCTTCGCGCGATAGGCCGAGTCCATGACCGCGCGCTTTTCCACCTGCGTGATTTCCGAAGGCACGCCGATGACAATGCGGGGATGCACCAGCATCTTCCGGTTGTGCGCCTTCTGGATGAAGTAGTTGAGCATTTTCTCGGTGACTTTGAAGTCGGCGATTACACCGTCCTTCATCGGCTTGATGGCCACGATGTTGCCCGGGGTCCGCCCGAGCATCTCCTTGGCCTCTTTGCCCACCGCTTCGACTTCGGCGCTGTTCTTGTTGATGGCCACGATCGAGGGCTCATTGACCACGATTCCCTTGCCACGCGCATAGACCAGCGTGTTGGCTGTACCCAGATCGATTGCCAGGTCGCTGGAGAAAATGCTGAACAGCGACCGCAGATTATGAAAGCGCCCTGCACCGTTGTGAAACCCGTTGGTCGACATACGCTTAACTTCTCTCCCGCTCGAATCGGACGGAGCACTGTCCGCTGAACCGAGTGAATGTTTGTCCGTCGGGGGATCCGTCTTTAATTCTATTGGATATCCCCAACCTTTGCCGGACACGAAAGGTCTTGCCCCCCGGTTAAACCGGGCCGGGGGTCCGCTACTGGATCACCACTTTCTGCTGCTTTGTGCTTACTCCCCCCTGGGCATTCTGCGCCGTGACGGTGATCGTGCTCTCCCCGGCGGGTAGCGGCGGCGTGAAGTAGTGAAACGTGCC
>Ga0306924_10001610_pt1 | contig 20823 bp, 18 predicted proteins | sample sta12Can44000111_FD_203756 | JGI IMG/M metagenome (GOLD analysis project Ga0306924, IMG submission 203756) | Lab enrichment of tropical soil microbial communities from Luquillo Experimental Forest, Puerto Rico - statanox.12C.anox.44.000.111 (v2)... | ecosystem: Environmental > Terrestrial >...
TCAACTAATGCCGCCGCGTGCTGAAGCCGGGCGGGCGGGTGCGCATCTCGTGCCCCGATCGTGCGTTTATTCAGCGCCTGTGCGGGCCGCCTGAGAAAATGACCGACACCGACTGGCGCTACGTCGCTTGGGCCCAACAGCATTTCGGCTTGAAGAGTGCACTCGACGTCGGCGTCAACCTGGCGCAGGGCTTTGGCCACCGGTTCATCTACAGCGTGTTCCTGCTGCGCGAGGCACTGCTCAAGGCCGGCTTTGCCAGCATCACTCAGCACCTGATCCAACAGAGCGGTGACCCGGAATTGCGCAACCTCGAAAACGACGGGCGCATGCCGCCGGGCTTTCTGCAGCTCGAGACGATGACGCTCGAAGGCGAGGCTGCGTGATCGCAGTTGAACGAGACAAAAAGGGTGGCGCTGCTACCATCAAGCTAGAGACGCGCGCTGATGTGGTGCTGTTCTATACCGCGCTCGTGGTTGCCGACGCCAAAGGTGTCGCCGCCGACGTTGTCAAGCAGCTGATGACCATCCTCTCGGAGTAAGGCATGGGCGAGACGTTTGCCGAATACGAGCGGCGAAGATGAAGATAATCGCCACCGGCAAAGGCACATACGCCCAGGTCCCGCTGCCGCTATGAAGCGCTCGCGGCAGCGCCACGCCGCAAAGCGGCGCCTAAGGCGCGCGCAGAAGGAATGTCGCCTGCGGGCGGTCCAGCGCATCGGCCAGGAGCTGCGGCAGATGTGCGTCGCCCACTCTTGGTTCGTTCAAGCGGCCTTGGGTAAAACACCAGCCTCAGACGCAGGTTAGCTATGGCGTCCAAGCGGGGTGCAAGGCCCCGCACCATCAGTAATCGCGCGCGGCGAGGAGCGTAGTCTCGGCACCGACGCGCCGCTGGACGTCTGCGCGGATGTCGGCATAGCGGTAGCCCAACGCTGTTCCATAGGTGCCGTGCGGACCGCGGCACAGCGTGAAATGCGGGGCTAAGCCCTGCGCTCGGAGAGCGTCCATCTTCAAGCGCAGCGCCCCGCGGTCATTGGGGTGATTGAGCACGCACCAGATGGCGGCGATGGCGCAGGGAAAGATCGCGCGCCGGTCGTAGCGCGCCAGTGCCGGGACCAAACGGTCGGCCATCTCGCGCCGCAGACTGGCGTATTTGCCGAAATCGGTGCGGTCGGCCTCGGTGATTTTCAGCGTCGTCTCAAACCCACGCAGCGCCTCGTCGAGGTCGCGGTCGGTCATCGCGACGGTCACCGCGTCATGCGGCAGGATCTCGATTGTGATCGCGGTCGAGCCCGGATCGGCGCGCCACCGCTCGAGCTGTTCGGCTGACATCCGTTCGACGGTCATCGGAGGCCTCCCATGAGCACACCGCGCGCCGCCGACGACTTCGCCGTGATCCGCGCCCGTATGGCCGAGCTGCGGCGTGAGGGCGCCACGGCCGAAGGCCGCCGCAACGTCAATCTGAAGGGCGAGGACATCGGGCAGTGTCAGCGGTGTCAGGAAGAGTGCATGCCTTGCCAGGGCTGGTGTGCCGGCGGCTGATCTTACACGAGGTTTCACATGCCAGCCTACCCCGACGGCTTTCATGGCGCAGCACTGCGCCTGACGCAAGCCGATGTCGAGAGCGTCGCCGCCAGCCTACACGTCGAGCCGCTCGTCATCTGGGCGGTAGCGCAGGTCGAGGCGGGACCGGGCGATCAAGGCTTTCTCGCCGACGGCCGGCCCAACATCCTCTTTGAAGCACACATATTTCACCAGCTGACCGGCGGCCAGTGGGATAGCGAATTTCCCAATATCAGCTCGCCGAAGTGGGACCCGTCGCTTTATGGCGCCGCTGGCGCGCACCAATATGGCCGGCTGGCCTCCGCGATCCCGCTCGACCGCGAGGCAGCACTGCAATCGGCGAGCTGGGGGTTGTTTCAGATCCTCGGCGAGAATTACGCCCAGGTCGGCTTTGCCGGCATCGACGATTTTGTCGCGGCGATGTGCGAGAGCGAAGGCAAGCATTTGGCGGCCTTCGCGGCGTTTTGCACGACCAACAACCTCACCCGGTTTCTGCAGGCGCACGACTGGCAGGATTTCGCGCTCGGCTACAACGGTGCCGGTGCCGCGGCCAATAATTACGCGCAGCGGCTCGCCGACGCCTATAACAACGGCACCTGGCCGCCGCCTGGACTACCGCCCGGGCCACCGCCCCCAGCGCCGCCACCGCCGCCGCCAGGGCCACCGCCACCACCGTCACCACCGCCGGCGCCACCTCCACCCGCGCCACCGCCGCCCGCGCCGGTGCTGGTATTGCCGGTCGGCGATCCTCGCCTCGTGGTCTTGGAAGGGTTCGATCAAGACGGCAAGCGCATGCCATTGCCGATGACCGGCGCCGATGCGCGCAGCGACAACGAGACGATCGTCACCGCGAGCCTAACGCGCGACGGGCAGAGCATCATGGTCGACGCGATCGGACCTGGGCAAACCGTGGTGCATTACGTCTATGGCACGCTCGACCGCGCACTGACGGTCTCGACCGAAGTCCTGACCAACGTCGTTTTTGAAGTCAGCACTCCGCCGGCGGCACCGGCACGCGCGGCGCTTGCGATACCAGTGAAAAGGACCCCTGCAATGACTGCGCTGCGCTTTCTGCTCGCTCGCCTCAGCGAGGCGTCGACCTATGGCGGCTTGGGGATGCTGGTCGCCGCCTTCGGGCTGCACCCCAGCGATGCACAACTTGCGGCGATTGTGCAATTCGGGATGGCCGCGGCCGGGTTGGCCTCGGTCTTCATACCGGAGGGCAAATGATCGACGCCGGTCGCTTCGCCAGACCAAACCCGGCATTCACCAAGAACGGTCAGCGGCGAGTCCTCCGCTTCACGCTTGACGGCGCCAGTGCCGCCGCCGAACTGCGCCGCTTTGCCGATGCGCTCGAGGGCGGCTTGGTCCACCTGGTCAAAGTGCAATCCGGCTCGCTGGCCGACGGTCGCGATTTCCCGACCCAAGCGCTGATGATCGAGTTCGTCGAAATCGAGCCGGCGCCGCCGGAAGCATAGCGATGGGCTGTCGCTGCCGCGAGATCCGCGCCGCCATCGACCGAGTGCCGGGCGGCAAATTCCTCACCGGGCTGTTGCCCGCACTACCGAAAGGACCCACCATGAAGATGCTGGCACGCGTGGCCGGGCAGTCATTCAACTTGGCCAACGGCGCGCAATACTTCGCCGACGACGATCGTGTTGTCGAGGTCGAGACCCACGATGTCGCCGAGATGCGCCGCGTTGGCTGCGTCGAGTTGGTCGAGGCGGCAGTGGCCGCCGAGCCGGTCGCCGCCGCCGAGCCGGTCGCCGCCGCCGAGCCTCAGCCACCGGCTGAAGCCGATCACGAGCCCGAGGCTGAGCACGGCGAGCAGTGATGATCGAAGCACCGCTGATCGCGCCGCCCGAAGAGGGCAAGTTCATCCCCAGCGCGCACCGCTACTTCCTGTCGTCGAAGGAATACTACGACCGCGGCAATATCGGCGCCGCCGAGCATTGCCTCGTCTCGGCGTTGCGCCTCGATCCCAACCATCATGCGGCACTGACCTCGCTCGCCTGCATCGTGCAGGACCGGCGCCAGTTTGACGCGGCATTGGCGTTAGCCCAGCGCGCGGTCAACCTCGAGCCAAACAACCCGGCTTATCTGGGTAACCTCGGAAACGCCCTGTTTCGCGCCGATCGCTACGTCGAGGCGGCCGCCGCACAGATCGCCGCCATCAAGATCTGCGAGCAAAAGCTGGCCCGCAAAGAAGACGTCAACCCGCTCGGGCTCGCCGGGCTGTTTCACAACCTCGGCCTGGCGCGGATGGCCGCCGGCCGGCCGCAACAGAGCGTGCAATGCTTTCGCAGGGGGCTTGAGCTCGCACCCGATCAGGCGCGCATCCGCCGCGATCTCGGCATCGCCTTGTTGGCCTGCGGCGAATACCCCGAGGGGTTATTGCACCACGAAGCCCGCTGGGCCGAGCTCGACAAATACCCGATCTGGGACAGCGGGATCCCGCGCTGGGACGGCGAGGACCTCGAGGGCAAGACGATCATCGTCCACCATGAGCAGGGTTTTGGCGACACGCTGCAGTTCTGCCGCTTCCTGCCGCAACTGCGCGCCGGCGGCGCCCATGTCATCGCTGCGGTGCCGCAACCCTTGCTGCGGCTGATCACGATCTCCGGCCTCGCCGACGAGGTCTGTCTGGTCGATAACCCGCCGCCGCCAGCCGACTTTCATGTGCCGATGATGTCGGTGCCGCTGCACCTGGGCACCACCCTCGAGACGATCCCGAGCGAGCCCTACCTGCGGGCGCCGGAAGCCGGCCTCGGCATCCCGATCATGAAACCGCCCGGCATCCGGCTGATGGTCGGCCTGTGCTGGGCCGGCTCTTCGGGCTACGTGCCGGACCTGCGGCGCTCGATGCCCTTCGAGCATCTGCTGAGCTTGGTCGATATGCCCGCACTCGCCTTTGTCTCGCTGCAAAAGGGCGAGCGGGTCGGTGACATCCAGCGCCACGGCATGCGCTCGATGATCGGCGATCTCTCAGGAATCCTCGGCGATTTTGCCGACACCGCTGCAGCGTTGATGCAGGTCGACTTGGTGATTTCAGTCGACACCTCGGTATTGCACCTTGCCGGCGCTCTCGGCCGGCCGGCGATCGGGTTGTTCGCGAACTGGCGCTGCTGGCGCTGGCTCACGGGCCGCGACGACAGCCCGTGGTATCCGACAATGCGCCTGTGCACGCAGGACCGTCCCGGTGATTGGGCAGGCCTGATGCAAACCGTGCGGCAGGTCATCGAGGACGCAGAGGTCGAGGAAGTGCAGACCGTCGAGAGCACGACGATCGCCGCCTGACCTAGACCGGATCGTAGATCACCGGATACATCAGCCCTCCTACCAGATGCGCCCTGCGGGGCGCTTTTTCTTTTGCCCGATTACACCCAAACGCCCTTGGGCAAGGCGCTCGCCAACGTCGGATGACCGTCGGCATTCCCTTCGCGGGAGCCCACTCGGGAATCCGAGCCCACCAGTGCCAACGCCGTGATGGCGTCGGTCTTTCCCTCAGATGGAGTCAATCCCAATGGTCGCCTACAACTTTGGCGTCGGTAACTGGTTCTGCAAGCGTACCGACGCCGCCAACCAAACCGTCACCCTGCTCGGCGTGCTGCAAGACATGGAGCTCGACATCGATCGCACGATGAAGGAGCTGATCGGCCAATATGCATTGCCGGTCGACGTCGCCCAGGCGCAAATGAAGATCACCGGCAAGGCCAAGTACGCCCAGGTCGGCCTCGGCAACCTGAACAACACGATCCTCGGTCAGACCCTGACCTCCAACAGCGGTTTCCAGATCGCCGCACCGGAGAACCACACCGGCGCCTTGACGATCACGGTCACCAATGGCGCGACATTCTCCGAAGATTTGGGCGTGCGCTACCACTCGACCGGCAACCCGCTGCAGCCGGTCACCGGCTCACCCAATGCCGGGCAGTATGTCGCCGGTGCCGCTGGTGTCGGGGCCTACAACTTCAACTCGGCCGACACGGTCTCGCTCGACATCTACTACAGCTACAACGTGACGACGATGAACGAAATCAGCGCCGTCAACCAGCTGATGGGGCAGGGCACGACCTTCGAGCTGCTTGGGTCCAATACCTACAACGTCTGCGGCACCACCAAGGTCATCTCGATCAAGCTCAACCAGTGCAAGGCCACCAAGACCGGCATGCCGTTCAAGAACATCGACTACCTGCTCTTCGATCTCGAGTTCCAGGCGTTCGCCGACTGCGCCAACGCGTGGGGCACCATCGCAATGACCGACGCGTAAGCCAGTTTCCTCTCCGGTTTCTGGCTTGTCGGGCTCGCCGCGCTGCTAGGGTTTCCACGGACCCGGCGGCGCGGCGCAGCCGCTTTTTCAAAGGGGGTTTTCAACTTGCCTGACTTAGACGTCGACGGATTGATGCGCGAGTTTAACGCCGTCAACAGCATTATGAGCGGCGCCGCGCCCGCCGCGCCGGCAGCGGCAGCCGGGGAAACACAACTACCACCGCCGTTCCCGCAGGGCAGCGCCGCACACATCATGCCCGAGCCCAACGCGGTGGCCAAGAGCGCCGGCGCGCCCACCATCCACCTGGCCGGCAAGGACTGGCCGATCCCGCTTTTGGCGCCGCGGCAGAACCGCGTCGTCGTGCCTGCGGTCGCCAAGGTCACCAAGCGGATGCGTGATATCGCCGAGCAAAAGCTCGCCTTGCTCGAAGCGGACGAAAAGCAACAGATGATCGAGGCTGTTGGCTCGGAGACCGAGCTGCGCTCGCGGCTGTGGAAGGTCACCGACTTTTCCTTCGAGATCATTCAGCGGCTCGAGCCCGAGTTTTTCGACATCATCGCCGATGCGCTCTATTGGGCCTTGACCCGGGCGCACCCGCAAATGACCCGCCAGGTCTTTGACGACATGCCGATCGGCATGGCCGAAATGGTCGACGCAATGGGCATCGTCGCCCAGCAGACCGGCATGATGCGAAAGGTCGAGCCGAGTGCCGCCCCTTTAGCGAGCGGCCCGGAGCCGAGCCCGAGCTCCCCGACTGGGACAGCATCATCGCCCACGTCTGCAACCGGCTGAAGGGCTCGCGTTGGGAATGGTGGGAAGACGATCTGACGATGCCGCGGCTCGAGGCGCTCTACACCGAATGGGGCGACGAGCCGCCGGCTGACATCTTTGTCGCCGCCTACTTTGGCTACAAGAAGCCGCAGCGCGTTGTTAACGCGTTCCAAATGGTCATGGACTTCCCGGGCGGCGTCATCGGGCTCGGCTAGCCGTGCGCTTTGTCGAGCAGTCCGGTGTCAATCGCCGCCTCGACTGATCTCTGAAAACTCGCCACCCGGATGATCAGCACGATGGTTGCCAATAGCTGAACCAGCTCCAGCGCCACGACCAGGGCTACCAGCGTCGGCAGCTGCGACAGCGCAACGTACATCATCCCTTCCCCCAACGTGCTTCGCTTGACGGAGATCGACCATGCCACAGGCTTCGATCACCGTCCAAATCACCGCTAACGCCTCCGGCTTTATCGCCGGCGTCAACCAGGCCGCCCAAGCCACCCAGCAGCTCGGCGGTGCCAGCACTCAGTTGGGCCAGGCGGTCCAGCAAGCCGGCGCACACGCTGCGAACCTCGGCGCGGGGGCAAGCCAGGGGGGCGAACATCTCAAGCACCTGGCGGAAGCCGCCGAGCAAGCCAATGAAGGTATGCACCGGCTTGGCGAGGGCGTGCGGCACGCCGCCGAATTGCTCGGCATCGGTCTCGGCGTCAAGGAGGCGATAGAGGGCCTCGAGCGGCTCGCCGAGATGGGCGAGCGCATGGAGAACATCGCGGCGGCCATTGGCATGCCGGTCGAGGAGTTCGCCAAGCTCAGCGGTGCGATGCAGTTGACCGGCGGCAACGCCGAGACCGCGCGGCGTTCGCTGATCCTGCTCGACTCGAAGCTGACCGAGGCGGCGGTAGCGCCCAGCAAGGCACGCTCAGCGCTGATCGCGCTTGGCTATTCAATGGAGGACATCAAGAAGTCCTCCGAGGACAGCTCCTATGCACTGACCCGGCTTGCCGAAGCCTATACGCAATGGGCCAACACGCCGGAAAAGGCCGCGCTCTTCAAAGAGCTGCTCGGTGCGCGCGGCATGCAGGAACTCATCGCCGCGATCAAGGGCGGCCCGGAGGAGTTCGAAAAGCTCAAAAAGGCATGGCTCGAGCTCACCGGTCTGACTGAGCCGGTGATCAAACACCTTGCTGAGACTGCAGAGGGGATCAACCGGTTCAAGGCCGCGCTGCTCGGCGTCGGCGTCAGCATCTACGAGGAATTCCGCGACCCGATCAACAAAGCCATCGAAAACCTAACGGAGTTCGCCAAGCACACCGACGACGTCAAGGCCAAGCTCGATGAGCTCGGCGGCGCGGTCAGCGGAGGCTATTTGGGCGCACGGATCGGCGCACTCTTCGGGCCTTGGGGCGCGCTGATCGGGACATTTGTTGGCGGCATCGGTGGTGCTGTCGTCGGCATCAACACCCTCGGCGAAAAGTTCGGATGGCTGGCCGGAAAAATTAAGGACGCGGTCGATTGGTGGCGCGAACTGGCCGGCCTGGAAGAGGACCAGGCGACCAAAGAAGCCAAAAAAGTGGTGCCGCTCGACGCGCGTGGCGAAGAGGCATTCCGTCGCCGGCAGGAGGGTCAACGCGAATACGAAAGCCAGATGGCTCCGCTTCGCGAGTCGGCTGGTCTTAGCGGCGTAGAACTGCCGACATACGAGGAATGGCTCAAGTCACTGCCGGCCGAGCAGCGGCAGAAGTATCTCCCAGAGCCGCCCAAGCCGCCAGAGACGCCGTTTGGCGGCGAAGGTTCTCGCACACGCGAGCACGAGGAGGGCGGGCCGGCAGCAAAGCCGGGGGTACCGACACCCGTCGATGAGACGCAGGAAAAGAAGAAGCTCGACCTGGCGGTCAAGCTCAATCAGGACGAGCTCAACGCCAAGCGCGCGTATTACGAATTGCTCAAGGCGCAAGCCAATGGCAATCGGCAAGCGATTGCACAGATCGAGCAGCAGGAAGTCGAGGACCTGCAAAAGACCTTCGCGGCCAAGCGCAAGATTTGGGAGGACGAGCTCGTCGAGCTGAAAAAGCGCACGACGGACCAGCAGACCATCGAGCAGATCGTACCGCCGAGCAAATTCCAAGAGCTCGACACTGAAGAGCGGCGTCTGCAGATCCAGAAGACCCAGGTCGACAACGCCGCCAAGAACGACGCCGCGCGCGACGCTATCAAAGAGCTTGAGGCAGCACGCAAGCGCGACAACGAGCAGGAAGCCGCTGATCTGCGATCGGTCGAGCGAAGCCGGTCAATCGGGCAAGTCACCGCCGCTGCCGCCGCCGCCGCCGAAGAGCAGATCGTTAGAAGCCACGCCGACCGCGTCGCCAAGATCCTGGCCCAGGAAGCGGAACAGGCGCAGGGCCAAAAAGAACTCATGCGCGAGGTGGCTGACCGCGCCGCCGAGGAAGAGCAGCGCAAGCAAAACCAGATCCGCGACATCCAGGAAAGGGCCCAAGAAGAAGAGGTAAAGCGCGCCAAGGAGATCGACAAGGAACTCGCGGGCTCGCTGGCCGACGCCATCATGAATGTCTCCATTGGCAAGGAGACCTGGGGCCAGGCGATCCAGAAATTCTTCGAGGCGCAGGAAAAGAAGCTCCTCGAGAAATCGCTCCAAAAGCTGTTCGACGCCTCGGGCATCGGCAAGGAGCTGGGCGATCTCGGCGATCTGCTCGGTTTTGGCGAAAGCGGCAGCAAAGACCCGAACGTGGCACTGCGCACCGCGACCGCCGACAACACGTCCGCGACACGCGCCAACACCGCGGCACTGGACAAGTTCAAGCCGGGCGCTGGCGGCGCTGGCGTCGTCACTGGCACTGGCGGCGGCGGCACTGGCGGTGGTGCGGCTTATGCGCCGGCAACCGGCCCCTATGCCGATCTGATCAACAACGCGGCGGCGCAATACAACGTGCCACCGGGGATCCTCTACAACCTGATCGGCGCCGAGAGCAGCTTCAATCCGAACGAGCAGACCGGCAACGCCCGCGGCCTGGCGCAATTCACGCCGGAGACCGCCAAACAATACGGCGTCGACGTCACCAGCGCGTCGAGCTCAATCTTTGGTGCGGCGCACTACCTCGCCGACCTCTTCGCCAAGATGGGCAGTTGGACCGCCGCACTCGGCGCTTATTCGGGCCAGGGTCCAGGCCTCGGCACCTATGCCGGGCAAAAGAACCCCTACGGGCCGGCACTCGTCGCCTCGGCGCAGCAGGCCGATCGCGGACCGACCACCGCAACGATGGCGGCCGCTCAGGAGCGCTATACCTCCACGCTTGATCTCGCGCACGGTGATTTGAAGACGCTCGATGCGATCTTGCGCGAAGCGTCGAGATCGCTGCCCGAAGGCTATCGCGCCGAAGCGACTTCCGGGTATCGGCCCGGCGCCACAGTCGCCAACACCGGCCAGCCGTCATTGCACGCCGAAGGCGAAGCCATCGACGTGCGCATCGTCGGACCCGAGGGTGCGGTCAAGAATGTCGGCCGCGGTCCCGGCACACCGGAATACGACATCTACAAGCAATACGCGGTCGCCGCTTACAATGCCGGCCAGCGCGTCGCACCGGGTTTCGAGCTCGGCTGGGGCGGCAACTTCCGTTCGGGGGTGCCGCTCGATCTGATGCACTTCCAGCGCGGCGACACAGGTGCGGGCGGCAGTCTGCGCGCCGAAGCCGAAGCCGCCAAAGAAGTCGGCGGGACAGGCGCCCCTGGGACAGGCGTCGATGTCGGGCTCCTGCGCAGTGTCGCTGGCGGCGGCCCGATCCCGGTCAATGTGGCGCAGGTGGGCGGCAGTTCGACCTCGAGCGACGGGGTGCCGGTTGCGCCCGCCTCGTCGACATCGATGCAGGCCTACTTCGACAAAGCAGGCCCGCTCTACGCGCAAGCGAGCGGTGGCGCTTCTCTACAGGGCGATATCCAATCCGCACAAGCCGGCGGGTTGGGAGCGGTGGTTCCTTATGGGCGCCTCAAGAGCACGATTGGAGGTAATGCAGAACTCAAGCAACTTTGGGATCAGGCGGCGGCAGACTACAAGACCCAAACCCAACACGAGTTGATGGATGATCTTCGAAGCGGAAAGAAGCTCGAAGACATCCTTGCGGTTGGCACGCAGTCCGCCTCAGCCGGCGACATCCCGCAATTTGCCGAAGGCGGTCCGGTCGACGAGACCGGGCTCGCCATGGTGCACCAAGGCGAGTACGTCGTCCCGGCCGATCAGAGCTCGCTGTGGGGCGACTTCCAGCAATACCTGACGCGCTCCTGGCAGCACCTGAAGGAAGGTGCGAGTGGCATCGGGCAGGCCTTTGTCGGCACCGCGCAGGGCTACAACGCGCAAGTCCAAGGCATTCAGGACGCCGCCAATACCGGCGTGCCACTGCCGGCCGAGGACATGGCCGGGTTTGTCGCTCAGCACATGCTCGGCGGCGCACCCGCCAACTCACTGTCGTCGGGCATTCGTGCATTCCACGGCTCGCCCTACGATTTTGACGCGTTTGACGCCTCGAAGATCGGCACCGGCGAGGGCGCGCAGGCCCGTGGCCACGGCCTCTATTTCGCGGAGGCAGAGCCGGTTGCGCTAGAGTATAAAAACAGGTTGGCGGGAAAAGCGCCGCCGACCATAGACCGTGCGCCGCTGGGTGAGCTGGAGGACTGGCAGTCCAAAGAACTGGACGCGATCGAAAGCTCCCTCAATCGAGAGACCAGCGCGTGGGGCCCTATCGGTCTTCAAGCCAAGGTCGCGGAGCGTCGCGCCGGCGGCGATCAACGCACTGCCGATTGGCTGCGCCAGATCGGGCCGCAACTGCAGACGGCTCCGAGTAAAGGCCGCATGTACGAGGTCGGCATCAATGCCGAGCCCGAGCATTTTGTCGATTGGGATAAGCCACTCACTGATCAACCGCAGATCGCGCAGAAGCTGCTCGATGCCGGTGTGCTACAACACCCACAGCCGCCGGCATGGCTAGATGTCGGCCAAGGCGCCAGTTGGTTCCGAACCGAGAGTCCTAGTAATTGGTGGGGATTGGTTACTCCCGATCAAGGACAGTTTATCGGTTGGCTGAAAAATCGCTCAGAGCCCCTCGGCAGATATGCGTCGATCGACGAAGCCCGCGCCGCAGTAGAAGGCGGATTGCCGCAGGAGCATCGGCAGGAACTGTCAGCGCCTCTGGCCGCCGGTCGCTCGACCTATGGGATGCGCGGCGAAGATGTGATTGCTGCTGCTGTCGGGCGGTCAGATTTTGGTCCGAAGGGCGCGCAACAACTCAGTGACGCCGGCATTCCCGGGGCCCGCTTTTTCGATCAGTTCTCGCGCGGCATAGCGACCCCAGCCAAACGGGCTTATGTCGAAGACCTTCGTCGAGCTTATGAAGATTTCGCCGCTCGACCGCCCACGAGGTCGGAGGACCAAGCGGGCTTTCAGGCGGCGCTGCAAATTCGCAGGCAAGAGCTCGAGCGCGCCGAGGCCGAACTGCAACGGCCTACGACGAGCAATTACGTGGTCTTTGACGACAAGCTGGTCGACATCCTGCGCAAGTACGGCATTGCCGGCGTCATTGGCGGCGGTGGTGCAGCGGCATTGGCCGGTGGCAATGCGCAAGCCGGTAGCATCCCGCAATTTGCCGAAGGCGGTCCGGTTAACGAGACCGGGCTCGCCATGGTGCACCAAGGCGAGTACGTCGTCCCGGCCGATCAGGTCAATGACGGGTTCCTCGCCGGCATTGCGAACGACTTCAAGGATTTCGCTGCCCATCCACTTGAGCACGTCAAAGGTCAACTGCGCGGCATCGGACAGGCCTTTGTCGGCACCGCGCAGGGCTATCTCGGCCAGGAGCAGCGCATTCAGGACGCCGCCACTACCGGCGTGCCACTGCCGCCGCAGGAAACCGCTGGGTTCCTCGCTCAGCACCTGCTTGGGGCGGCACCCGGCGGCTCGCTCAGTGCCGGGTTGCGGATCGGCAAAACCGCGGCCAGCGGCGAGGAAGCGGCAGCGGATGCCTTTACCGTTGAACGCGCCGAGCCTCCCGGCAGGTATGTTGCGAAGAGCGGCGATCAAACCGTTGGCCACGCAATGTTCGCATTGCGGGACGACGCAAACATTGCGTATGCGCGACAGACCGAAGTGGACCCGGCATTTCGTCGCCAGGGTGTCGCGACGTCGATCTATGACTTTGCGCAGAGCGACCTGGGCGAACGCCGCATCGTGCCGAGCAATGATATGTCGGACGATGCGATCAAATTCTGGACGAACCGCCTTGCTGCAATGCCCGAGGCGGAAAGCTCGCAGACCCTCTCTCTGGCGCGCCGGGCGTTTAGCGAGCGACACCAGGGATTTGAAGAGCCGCTCGACAAGCTTGCCGCTTCGCTGCAGCAAGCGCGCAGGGGCGCTGCCGGTGGCGAGCGGCCGTGGTGGGACACCAGCCACCTCGATGCTGAAGGCGTGCGCAATGCGTTGTTCGGGACCGCAGCGCCCGAGACCGCGCCGAGCCAGGCCGCAGCGGCGCCCACCGGTGCGGAGAGTGCCGCAGCGGAGGCGGTGCGTGCCTATGCCGTAGAAGGAAAAGCCTTCGACATCAATGCCGCCTTGCGCGCGGGCACGCCTCTTACCGATGAGCACCGTGCTCTGGTAGAGCAGTTGGATACGGCCATCGCGCAGGCACCGCGGTCCGAGCGCAAGACTATGCTCTACCGCGGCTTTGGTGATTTGCCGAAGGCCCCTGCTGTTGGCGATCTGATCCCGCATGCCGGGTTCAGCTCGACGAGCACCAATGAGGGCATTGCCGACATATTTGCCGGTGAAGACCAGACGCAGCGGTGGATGGCGTCGATCAGGGTTCCAGGCGGAACGCCGATGGTCAACGTCGACAAGATGCTCGGCACAGATCAGCAATCGCTTGCCCCGATCAGTGAGCACATCCTGCCGCGCGGCACCGGTTTACGCGTCTCTGAGGTAGACCCAGACTCGCGCACCTTTCGGGCGGCGCCTGAAATACCGTCTGAGCCGCCGGCATTGCCGGCGCCGGGCATTCGCGCGTTTCACGGCTCGCCGCACGATTTTGACGCGTTCGACATCTCGAAGATCGGCACCGGGGCGGATAGGCAGCACCAGGGGCACGGACTGTATTTCGCCGAGAACGAAGAACACGCGGATTTCTGGCGTTCGTTTGCTGCGCCAGGCCCGCGTTGGACATACGCCGGGAAAGAGACACCAGCAACAGATTACCTTAGCGAATATAGCGACGAAGCGCTCGACGTGCACCCTGCCGATTACTTGGCAGAGGTCACTGACCACTTACAGCAATGGGTGGCCTCATATCCGCCGGGTGCGCCAGAGTTCGAGCTGCTGAACGAGCTAAAGAGCTTCGACCCGGAGCTTTTGCAGCTGGATCCCGGCCAAGGCCATATGTACGAGTCCCGTATCAAGGCCGCGCCGGAAGACTTCCTGCAGTGGTACGAGCCTCTCAGTAAGCAGCCCGGTATTCTGCAAAGAGCAACCGGTGCTGGGCTTCTGAAAGAGCCAGCGCCTCCGGGCATGACGGGAGCGGAGTTCTATAGCGCTCTCGATGTCGATCCCGCTGCAGCCTCAGCCCGACTGAGAGAAGCCGGCATTCCCGGCATCCGCTATCCGCAGCTGGACCGGTTGCTCCCCGGTCATGGCACCAGCAATTACGTCGTCTTTGACGACAAGCTGGTCGACATCCTGCGCAAGTACGGGCTCGCCGGGCTCGTCGCCGGCGGTGGTGCGGCCGCCGGTGCCGGGCTGTCATCGGGCAACGAGCCACCGCATTTCGCCGAAGGCGGCCCGGTCACCGAGACCGGGCTCGCCATGGTGCACCAAGGCGAGTACGTCGTCCCGGCCGATCAGGTCAATGACGGGTTCCTCGCCGGCATAGCGAACGACTTCAAGGATTTCGCTGCCCGTCCACTCGAGCACGTCAAAGGTCAACTGCGCGGCATTGGCGATCTGTTCCGCCCCAAATCCCGGTTCGAGGCGGCCTATGACGCGCTGCCACCCGAAGGGCGTGCGCAACGGGCAACCGCACCGATCCCGCCGATGCCCGAGAGCTTTGAGCAGTTTTACGGCCAGCCGGCGCCCGCCGCACCCTTTGGCGGCGAAGGCTCTCGCACACGCGAGCACGAGGCTGCCTCTAGGGAGGCGGCACCCACATCGGCCGCTCCCGGCCTCGGCACCACCGCACCCGCCGCCACCGGCGGATCGACATGGACCTTCGTTGGGCCCGGCGCGACCGGGGTCATGTTCTACCCGAGCGGCGGGATCCCGCAGCTGGCTGAAGGCGGCACCGTCGACCAGACCGGGCTTGCCGTGGTTCACCAGGGCGAGATCGTCATCCCGCCCGACCTCCTCGAGCAATCGGCCACTGCGCTAATTCCGCCGGCGGCCTCCGCCACGGCGCCGCTCCCGCCCAAGGAGCCTTCAGCCACTGCACCGCTGCCGGTCGACATCAGAGAGATTGCCGGCGGCATCCTGACGCGGCCGGCCACGACGTCGGGCGGCGGGTTACCGATATCCGCTGCAGCTCCCCCCTCTGCAAAGGCTCCGGGACCCGCCGCCCCGACAACCGGGCTCGGCACCGCGCTCGGCGATTTTAGCGCCAGCACGAACCTCAATCGCGGCGAGCCGACGAGCCCCGAATTCGCCGCCTATGGCAAGGCCAACGAGCTCGGGCCGGCCTATCGCGGGCTCACCGAGGACCAGATCCGCCAGCTCCTCGAGCAGAAGGCCACCGCACCGATCCCGCCGGCGCCCGAGACCTTTGAGCAGTTTTACGGTCAGCCGCCGAAGCCGCCGCCGGAAACCTTCGAGCAGTTTTACGGGAACCCGGCCACGCCGCCGGACCCCGCAACCCAGCAGAACACGCAGGCGACGCAGGACAACACCCAGGCGGTACGGGACAACACCCAAGCCAAGCAGTCGGCACCCGCACCCGCCTCGAGCGGTGGCGCTGGGGCCGCTCCGGCGGGCGCTGATAGCGGTTCCTCGGGCGGCGGTCTGCTGGGGCTGCTGGGGCCATTACTCGCGATCGGCGGACTTGCTGCCTCGGCGGGGCTGTTCAATCGGCGCGGCGGCACGGCGGCGTCTTCGACACCCGGCACGGTCTTCACCAAGGGCGGCATCACCACCGAGACGCAAGGCTCGGTGCGCCCGGCGCTGAGCCCGGTCAACCCGAGCCCGAACCTGTCCTTTCTGCCCGCGGCGATCGCCGGCATCAGCGCGCTCGGCGCCTTGTCGAAACTGTTCGGCGGCGGCGGCTCGGGTGGCGGGCTGTTTGGCGGGCTCTTTGGCGGCGGCGGCAAAGGATCGGCGGAGTCGCTCGGTGCCGCGACGCAATCAAACACCCAGGCGACGCAACAAAACACCCAGGCGCTGCAAGCCAAGACCGGTTCGCTGGGCGGTGGTGGCGTGCCCGGGCTGGGCAGCACCAACACCCCGACCGGGGCGGGCGGTGACAACACGTTTTTCATCCCGGGCACCGATCAAGCGCTGGCCGGCGGCGGCGCCGCGAGCTTCTCGCTCGCCTCCTCGAGCATCAGCGATCTGACCACCGCGGTCGGCGGTCTCGCGCCGGCGGCGCAGAGTGCGACGAGCTCGACCGCCAATCTCGGCTCGACCCTGCTGTCGGCGCTGAGCGGTATCGGCGGTCTGGTTGGCGGCAGCGGGGGCGGCGGGGGCGGCGGCGGCGGGGGTGGCGGCTTTGGTTTTATCGGCACGATCTTCAGCCTGATCGGCGGCCTGTTCGGCCTCGAAAAGGGCGGCGTCATCCCCTCGGCCGCGGGCGGCATGCTGGTCGGTGCCAACGGTGCCGTACCCGACGGCAAGGGCGGCCGCCTGATCGTCGCGCACCCGCAGGAGATGGTCCTGCCGGCCCGCGAAGCCCGCGGCCTCTCCAACCTGCTCGACAGCTTCCAGGCGGCTCCGCCGGCGAACGAGGGCGGTCTCGGCCGGATCCTCAGCGCCAGGATGATGGTGCCGCCGCCGCATTTCGCGCAGGGCGCCTGGGAACTCGACCGCGACATGCTGGGTCTGCTGCACCAGGGCGAGCAGATCGTCCCGTCGAGCTATGCCGAAGGCCTGCGCCGGGCGGCGGGCGGCGGGCCGGCGAGCTCGGGCCCGTCGGTCACCTATGGCGACACCCACGTCCACCTCTCGGCGATCGACAGCCGCTCCGGTGCGCAGTTCCTGATGGCGCACTCGGACACCATCGCCAAGAGCTTCTTCAAGGCGCATCGCGGCAACAGCCCGTACACGCCCGGAGGCTGAGCGATGTCGCAGCGCGTTTACCCGGTCTTCCGGGGTCTTGCTTACAGCATCACCAAAACCCCGAATTGGGGCTCGCGCATGCAGCGCGCGGTCAGTGGCCGCACTCTGCGCACCAGCGACTACGTCAACCCGGTGTGGACCTTCAAACTGATCTACGCCGTATTGCACGACTTCGCGTGGTGCTCGTACACCAGCCCGACCGAGCTGCGCACGATGATGGATTTCTTCAATTCATCGGGCGGCGCGTTCGATGCGTTTTTGCTCGACGATCCGAGCGACGACACGGTCACCGGGCAAACGCTGCCGGCAGCCGTCAGCACGGTCGCCACCGTCTCGATCAACAACGCGGGCAGCGGCTACAACGTCGGTGATCAGGTCTACCTGACCGGCGGCACCTTTACCGCACAGGCCGCCTGGACGGTGGCCGGACAGACCGGCGGCGGCGGTGTGACCGCGTTGAGCTCGCCGCCGCTCAACCCCGGTGCCTACTCGATCGTACCGGGCACCAGCGCCATTCCGACCACGACCAATGGTTCCGGCGACGGGACGCTGACCCTCAATGTGACCTGGACCACGACCGTGCAACTGGTGCGGCAACTGGTGCCGGGCGGCTTTGCCGAGGCGATCATCGCGCCCAACACCGTCAGCAACCTCTATTACAACGCCGTGGCGCAGGTCGGCTGGACGGTCGACAACACGACCGGGTTGATCACACTGCCGAGCCCGTTCTTCTCGACGCAGCCGACCATCTCGGCCGACTTCACCTATTACTTCCGGGTCTACTTCCCCGACGCGCTCGACTTCGAGCAATTCCTTCACGGCTATTACGAGATCCGCCAGGTCAAGCTGACCTCGGTCGTGCTCTAGGGGTCCGCGCGATGAGACCTGTCACCGACGCGCTGGCGACCCTGCTGGCCTCGTGGGGGCCCGACGTCGACATCAAGATGGCGGACCTTTACACCTTTACCTTGCAGGGCGGCGAGATCCTGCACTATTCGGGCATTCAAACGGCACTCAGCGCGCCGGCGCCGAACACCGACTCTCCGCTCTTCTACTTCGCGCTCGGGCCACCGATCGAGCGCACCAAGATCACCGAGAAGATCGGGCTCGACGTCGGCACGATCGACGTCACCGTCTATGCTGGGCCTAATGACCTGCTGGCGCTCGGCGGCTCATTGAGCTGGCAGGCGGCACTGCACGCCGGCCTCTTCGACGGTGCGACGTGCGAGGTGTGGCGCGCCTATTTCGTACCGCCTTCGACCACCGTCACCGGCACGATCGAACGGTTTTATGGCCGGGTCGGCGATGTCGAGATCGGCCGCACCAAGACCAAGATCCACGTCAACAGCCTGACCGATTTCCTGACCGTGCAAATGCCGCGGCGCCTGTTCATGGCGGGCTGCAACCTGATCTTTGGCGAGCCCGGTGTGGGCATGTGCAGCTACGACCGGGTCAATGGCAAGAACGCGCTCGGCACGTCAACCGGGATCGGCCAGCAGACGATCACCTGCAGTGCCGGCTCCAACCAAAATCTCATCTACACGACATTCGTGCCGAGCGTCGCCGGCTCCTACGACAACGGCACGATCATCTGTACCAGTGGACAGAACGCCGGCTACTCGCGGACCATCGGCCGGCTCGATCCGTCGTTCAATCCACTCCCGGCGATCTATTTCCTGAAGCCCTGGGTCTTCCCGGTGGTCGCCGGCACTGACCAGTTCAACCTGTTGCCCGGCTGCGACCACACGCTGCCGACCTGCACAAACGTCTTTAAGAACCAGCTGCGGTACGGCGGCTTTCCCGATATTCCGCCTCCGGAAACCGCGATTTAAGGCGGCGCCGGCTTCGGCCATCCCCAGCTCCCTCCAGATAAGGCATTCGTAATATGGTAATGATGCTGGCGCCGCCGGGTCTTACGGCTGGCTCATCGGTCAAGGTGTTGTCGGGCGCGACTTATACCGTCGACAGCAACCTCTATGTCTCGGTCAGTTCGCAGTTCGACGCGGTCAACCTGCAGAACATGGGGTTCACGCAGGCGATCGGTCGCAACAATTTCACCGCCACCGCCGATCCGGCGGTCGGCAACGACACGACCCAGGATTATGCGCCGGGCTCGGTGTGGATCAACACCACAGCCTCGCCCAATCGTGCCTGGGTCTGCGTGAGCGCCACCGGGGGTGCTGCGGTGTGGTTGCAGACCTCGATCGGTGCGCTGATCGCGACTGCCAACTCGGCGACACTGACCGGTTTGACCCTCACCGGGCTGCTCACCCGCTCGGCGGCCACCGCAGTCACCGCATTCTCTGGCGGCGGACAGGCGAGTGCGACGCAGCTCACCACCGAATTAAGCAACATCACGACCGCGACCGCGGCCGCGTCACCTTACGACAGCGCCAAGCTGCAACCGGCAGCGGCAGGCCTGACGCAGATTGTGTTCAACACTGCGGGCCACCCGGCGGCGTTGTTCCCCAGCGGCTCGGACGCGATCGTGCTCAACGGCACCAATTTTGGCGCGTCCAACAGCATCGTGGTCCCAGTCAACTTTGTCTTCATCGGCTGGTGCGTCGCGAGCGGCACCTGGACCGGGCTGCTGTTTGGTTTGGCTGGCGACCTTAGCGGTCTCGGACCGACCGTCAACTATGCTTACAAGACCAACACTGCCACCTCGGGCACGACCCTGACCGGTGCGAACATCTCGGGCGGGCTCCAGGAAGTCGTGCTCAACATGACCGGCACGATGGGCGGCGACAGCAACGCGCAATTGCCGACCGTCGCCAATCTGGTCGCGCAACTCGCGAATGTGATCAACGGCGCCGTCTACAAGCTGCGGATCATCAATTCGAGCTCGGCCAACCACGTGTGGACGGTCACCACCAACACCGGCTGGACATTGAACGGCACGATGACGATTGGCCAGAACACCTGGCGCGACTTCCAGCTCACGCTTACCTCGAGCTCAGCCGCGGCGCTGCAGGCGACCGGCACCGGCACCTTCTCGTAATGAGTACGCAAGCCGCCAGGCGGCGCCGGGCGCAAGCCATTCTGCGCCGGCCCAAGGGGCTCCGCGCCCGATACCGCACCAGCAGTGCTGCCGCCGGCAACACCTTTGCCGGCAGGATCGCGAAGACCGCAGCCGGCAAGAAGAAGTGAGCCGGCTTTGTCTGATCTCGATCCGCAGCGCCAGGCGATCATCGCCGAAGCCAAGACCTGGATTGGCACGCGGTTTCACCACATGGCCTCCCTCAAGGGTGCCGGCTGCGACTGTCTCGGACTGATTTACGGCGTCTACCGCGCGGTCGGCCTCGTCGGCGAAATCAAGATCCCGTTCTACCGGCCCGATCAGTTCCGGCACCGCAGCGAGGAGACCTATCTCGCAGGCCTGCTCGAATACGGCCACGAGGTCGACTGCCCTGAGCCCGGCGATATCGCGCTGTTCAAATATGGCCGGCTCTATTGGCACGGCGGCATCGTCGTCGAGTGGCCGAAGCTGATCCACGCCTTTGCCGACCGCGGCGAGGTGTGCTGGGGCGATGGCGAGAACGGCCGCTTGGCGCAGCACCGGCCGGTCAAATTCCTCTCTGCCTTCTGACCCGCGGGCGGTGCCATGAGCCTGTTCCGCCCGCAGACGCCGTTCCTGCAGAACAACGCGTGGCAGAACCAGGCGCTCAACGCGCTGCGTTACAACACCAGCCAGCTCGGCTCGGTGTTGCCGTTGATCTACGGCACCGTTCGCCAGCAGGTGAACCTGATCTCGCTCGGCAACTATATGGGGCCGAACGGCGGCGGCAAGAAAGGCAAGGGTCGAGGAGCGTTGCCACTCGGCGGCACCAACACCGTGCAGGGCAAGGGCGGCGGCGGTGGCAAGAAAGGCGGCGGCAAGAAAGGCAACCAGGACTTCACGGTCGACGTCGCCTTTGC
>Ga0306924_10001613_pt1 | contig 20816 bp, 12 predicted proteins | sample sta12Can44000111_FD_203756 | JGI IMG/M metagenome (GOLD analysis project Ga0306924, IMG submission 203756) | Lab enrichment of tropical soil microbial communities from Luquillo Experimental Forest, Puerto Rico - statanox.12C.anox.44.000.111 (v2)... | ecosystem: Environmental > Terrestrial >...
CAGCTCCGCGCCGACAAGGTTCCGCCGCTCCCGCGCCTGCAGCGCCCGGCGGGGAGCGCGGCGCCGCGGCCGGGCGTGGTGGCCGCGCTGGAGCGGCGCGCCCGCGACGCGCGCGGCGCGGCGGCCGGCCCGGCGCACCTCGATCTCGCGCTGGCGCTCCTCGAGCGCCGGCCGGGCGAGGACCGCGAGCGGCGGGCGGCGGCCGAGGCGCGCCGCGCCGCGAAGCTCATGCCCGGCTCGGTCGACGCGCGGCTCCTGGCCGCCCGGCTCGACGAGGACGGCAACCGCCGCCGCGAGCAGCTCGAGGCGGCGGTGGCGGCGCACCCGGACGACCCCAGGGCGCTCGTCGCGCTCGGCCGGCACGAGCTGTTGCACAACCGGCTGGTGCGCGCGCAGCGGCTCCTCGAGCGCGCCGTGAAGGTCGCTCCAGGCTTCGCCGCGGCGCGCCTCGCGCTCGCCGACCTCCACGAGCAGGCGGGGCTCGCGGCGCGGGCGCAGGCAGAGCGGACGGCGCTCGCGCGCGAGCTGCCGCTCCACCCCGGCGCGGTGGCGGGGGCGGTGCGCGGGCTGCGCGCCCAGGATCGGCTCGAGGAGGCGGCGCCGCTCCTGCGCAAGGCGCTGGCGCTGCGCTTCGACGACGCCGCGGCGCGGGCGAGCCTCGTGCAGGTGCTTTTGCAGCGCGGCGACCTGGAGGGCGCGGTGCGGCTCCTCGAGGAGGCCCTCCGGCTCGACCCCGGCGACCTGGAGGCGCGGCTGCGCCTCGCCGATCTGCTGGCCGGCAACGGCCGCCCCGACGACGCGGAGGAAGCCTACGCCGCCGCGCTCCGCATCGTCCCGGAGGAGGCCGAGATCCTGGAACGGCGCGGGCAGGCGCGGCTCCGCGCCGGGCACGCCCAGGAGGCGCTGGCCGACTTCCAGGGCGCCCTCGACCTCAAGCCCCAGAACCCGCGCCTCAAGGAGCTCGTGCGCGCCATCGAGCCGAAGCGCGAGGCGTTCGGGCAGCCGTACCTGCGCGACGCCCGGCTGCTGGCGGCGAGCGCGCCGCGGCCGGAGCCGGACGAGGACGCGATCGTCCTGGCCGACGTGAAGGTGACGAAGGTCTTCCCCTCGGGCCTCTCCTCCGGCCTGCACCAGCTCGTGGTGAAGGTGCTCACGCAGCGCGGCGTCGAGTCGTGGCGGCGCTGGGCGACGGGGTACACCGCCGACCGGCAAGAGGTGAAGGTGGCTCGGGTGCGGGTGCTGAAGCCCGACGGCGCCGAGGTCGACACGTACCAGGAGAGCGATCACAGCGCGAGCGAGCCCTGGTACCGCCTCTACTACGACACCCGCTCCCGGCAGCTCGGGTTCCCGGCGCTGGCGCCGGGCGACGTGCTCGAGATCGCCGTCCGCACCGACGACGTCGCGAGCGACAACCTCCTCTCCGACTACTTCGGCGAGGTCGTCTTCTTCGGCGACGACACGCGCCGGGCGCTCACCGAGTACGTCCTGCTCGCGCCGCAGGGGCGGCCCATCTACTCGTCCGACCCCGCGCTGGCGGGGCTGGCGAAGTCGGAGCGGACGCTCGACGGCGGCGTGGTGGAGCGGCGCTGGACGGCGACGGACGTCCCGCGGATCCGGCCCGAGCCGGGCATGCCGGGCTGGAGCGAGGTGGCGCCCTACCTGCACGTCTCGACCTACGCCAGCTGGGACGACGTGACGCGCTTCTACTGGGGGCTCGTGCGCGAGCAGGTGGCGGTGACGCCGGAGATCCGCGAGACGGCGCTCCGCATCGCCGCCGAGGTGCGGCGCGACCTCCGCGACCCGAAGCCGTCCGACGCCGCCCTGGAGCGCGCGCTCGTGCAGGCCGTGCACCGCTTCGTCGTCACGAACACCCGGTACGTCGCGCTCGAGTTCGGCATCCACGGCTTCAAGCCGTACCGCGTCGATCAGATCCTCGACCGCCGCTTCGGCGACTGCAAGGACAAGGCGAGCCTCACCCACGCGCTGCTGGAGGCGCTCGGCATCGACTCGCGCCTCGTCCTGCTGCGCATGCGCCGGCTCGGGCGGATGCCGGAGAAGCCCGCCTCGCTGGCCATCTTCAACCACGCCATTCTCTACGTCCCGAAGCACGACCTCTGGCTCGACGGGACCGCGTCCTACTCCGGCTCGCGCGACCTCCCGGCCGAGGATCGCGGCGCGACCGTGCTCGTGGTGAACCCGGGCGAGCCGGCGCGCTTCACCACCATCCCCTGGGGTCGCGCCGAGGACAACCGCACCGAGAGCCGCTACCAGGTCGCGCTCGCGGCGGACGGCAGCGCGGCGGTGGAGGGAGAGGCGCGGGTGGCCGGGGTGCAGGCCCCCGGGTACCGGCGCGCCTACGCCGCCGAGGGCGATCGGCGCGCGCAGCTCGAGCAGGCGATGAGCCGGACCTTCCCCGGCCTCGCCGTCCAGGGGCTCACCATCTCCGACCTGGGCCGGCTCGAGGACGACGTGCGGCTCCAGTTCACGCTCGCCTTGCCGCGGCTCGCGGAGCGCCAGGGCGACGGGCTCCGCCTGCCGCCGTTCGGCGCCGGGCCGCGCTTCACGGAGGGCCTCGCGCCGCTCTCGGCGCGCGAGCGCGACCTCGTCCTCGGCGCGCCGTGGGAGACGCACCTCGCCTACCGCTACGCGCTCCCCGCCGGGTGGCGCGCCGCCGAGATCCCGCCCGCGGCGAAGCTCGAAGGCCCCTACGCGGCGTTCGAGGTCAGCTATCGCGAGGACGGCGGGGCGCTCCTCGCCGAGACGCGCGTCCGGATGAAGGCGAGCCGCGTCCCCGCCGCCGACTACGGCGCCTTCCGCGACTTCCTCTCGCAGGTGGACCGCGCGCTGGCGCGGCCGGTCCGCCTCGCGCCAGCCCCGCCCCCGGCCTCCGCCGCCAGGTGACCATGGACACCCAGCAGACCTCCGCCCGCCCCGGTGGCGCCGAGAACCTGGATGGACCCGGCGGCGGGGGACAAGCCCCCGCCCTACGAGCCACGGGACAGGGCAGGGACCCGTATTCGGTTGGTCCCGAGCGCAGGGCCCACCCTTCCGTTCGTCCTGAGCGTAGCGCCGCGCGGGCTTCGACTACGCCGCGCTGCGCGCGGCTACGCTCAGCCCGAACGGAGAACTCGCGGCGCGTAGTCGAAGGACGAACGGCGCTCCTCGGTCTCGCCCTGGCGCTCCTCGCCTGCGCCACCGCCCGCGGTCCGCTCGACCGGCCCGAGGGCGACGCCGCGGCGCGGAGCGCCTCCCCGCGGGCGCTCGCCCGCGCCGGGCTCGACGCGCTGCTGCTGAACAACGACGCCGCCACCGCCGCCCGCCGCCTCGAGGCCGCCGCGGCGAAGGACCGCGAGGATCCCTGGGCGCACCTCGGCAACGCGCTGCTGGCGCGCCGGCAGCTCGACGACGCGCGGGAGGTCTCGGAGCTGGTCGCGCTCGTGGAGGGCGCACCTCGTCACCCGCTGGCCGCGCTCGCGGCGCGCCGGCTCGGCGACCTGGCGGGCCGCTCGCCACCGCTCGCGCACGCCGTCGAGGCGGGGCTGTCGAGGGCGCAGCCGCGGCTCGAGGGAGCCACCGCGCTGCACGCGCGCTCGGCGCGAGCCGCCGCGCTCTTCTCGCTCGGCGACCTGCAGGGGGCCGAGCGCCTGCGCGCCGAGACGGGCGGCGTGACAGCCGTCGCGCTGGCGGGGCCGTTCGGCGCCCTCCACGCGCTCGAGCTCGACGTGCCGTTCCCGCCGGAGCAGGGGCCGCTGCCCGCCAGCGCGCCGCAGCCGGCCGGACTCCCGCCGGCGCCGACCCGCGCGCTCGCCTTCCCCGACGGAGTGGTGACGCTCGAGGGCGAGCCGCCTGGGGGTGACATCTTCTACGCGGCGATCGACGCGACGCTGGCGCGCGGCGGCGACTACCTGCTCGCCGCCGGCGGCGACCTCTCGCTGCGCGTCTTCGCCGACGGCGCGCCCGTCGCGGAGCGGCGCGCGCACGCTGGCTTCCCGCCCTTCGCGCAGCTCGTGCCGCTGCGGCTCTCGGCCGGGCGGCACCGGCTCCTCGTGAAGCTCGGCCGCGGCGACGCGCAGGGGCACCTGGCGCTGGCCTTCGCCCGCGCCGACGGCGCGCCCTCCGACGCGTCCTTCGCCGCCGTCGAGCCGGGGTCGCCCGCTCCCGCGGTGAAGTCCGGCCGGCTCCCGCCGCCGCTCCCGGGCGCGGCGGCGCTGGCGCAGGAGCTCGAGCGCGAGATCGGTCCGGCGGCGTCGCGGCTCGCCGCCGCGCTGGGCGCGCTCGACGTCGACCGCGAGGCGGCCAAGGCGCTCCTGGAGGACGGTCTCCGGGCGGCGCCCCGCTCGGCGGCGCTCCTCTACCTCCGCGCCGAGGCGCGCCGCGACGATCCGACGCTGTCGGAGCGCGTCGCCCGGGCGCGCGCCGTGGCCGATCTCGACCAGGCGCTCGCGGCGGATCCCGGGGACGCTGCGTCGCGGCTCACCCGCGCCGAGCTGGCGCGGCAGGCCGACCGGCTCGACGACGCGGCGGCGCTGCTGGATGGGCTCTCCGACGAGGACGCGGCCCGCCCGCGGGCGCTCCTCGCCCGCGCCCGCCTCGCCGATGGGCGCGGGCTCGCGGCGCAGGCGGAGCGGTTCTCCGACGAGGCGCGGCGGGTGGGCGGCGAGTGCGCCGCGCTGGAGCTGTCCCAGGTGCTGGCGGTCCGCCGCGACGCGCTGCAGCGGCAGGACGAGCTCGCCACCGGGCTCCGCGCCTGCCCGGGCGGCCTGGAGCGGCTCGTCGATCACCGCCGCCGCCGCGGCGACCTGGCGGGCGCGCTGCAGCTCGCCGACGAGGTGGTGCGCGCGGTGCCGTCCCGCATCGACGCCCGGCTCGTGAGGGCCGGGCTGCGCGCCTCGCGCGGCGATCCGCGCGCGGCGGCCGACGACCTGGCCCAGCTCGCCCGCCTCTGGCCGCGCGACCCGCGCATCCCGAAGCGCCGGGCCGAGTACCTGCAGGCGGCCGGCGACGCGGCGGGGGCGCGCGCCGAGCGCGAGCGCGCGCTGCTCCTCGACGGCGGCGATCTCGCGCTGCGCCGCGCCCTCGCGCTGGAGGATGGCCGCGAGCCGCTCGGCGAGCTGGACGAGGACGGGGCGAAGGCGCTCGCCGCCTACCGGGCCGCCGGGGGCCGCCGCGCCACCTCGAGCGTGACCATCCTCGACCTCGGCGCGGTCGAGGCGCACGCCGGCGGCGCCTACACCGAGCGCATCCACACGCTGGTCGAGGCGCGAGACGAGCGCGCGGTCGACCGGGTGGGCGAGGTCACGGTGCCCGAGGGCGCCGAACTGCTCGAGGCGCGCACCGTGAAGAAGGACGGCCGCGTGCTGGAGCCGGAGGAGCCGCTCGGCGACAAGCGCACGCTCTCGCTCACCGGGCTCGAGCCGGGCGATCTGGCCGAGTGGATCTGGATCCGCTCGGTACCCGCGCGCGGCGCCGCGGTGCCGGGCTTCAGCGCGGACCCCTTCTACTTCCAGACGGACGAGCCGCTCTGGCGGTCGGTTTACACGGCGGCCGCGCCGCGCGGGCTCGGTCTGGGGATCGACGCCCACCACCTGCCGCCGGCGCCGGTGCGCGACGAGGGCGGGCGAGAGGTGGCGCGGGTGGTGCGCGAGGACGTGCCGCCGCTCCTCCCCGAGCCCGGGGCGCCCAGGGAGGCGGAGCACCTCCCGTTCGTGCAGGCCGGCGCCGGGGCGGGGCGCGAGGCGCTGGCGCGCGCGATGGCCGACGGCCTGATCGAGCCGTGCCGGCCCAGCTTCGAGGTGCGGCAGCTGGCGCTGGAGATCGCGGCCAGCGTGCCGCCGGCGGAGCGCGCCGGCGAGGCGCTCACGCGCGCCGCTTACCGCCGCGTCCAGGAGCTCATCCTGGGCGAGGGCGGCTCCTTCTCCGAGCCGGCCGGCGCCATCCTCTCGCGCGGGCGCGGCAGCAGGACGGTGCTCCTGAAGAGCGTCCTCGACGCCCTGGGGGTGAAGTCCCGGCTCGCGCTCGTGCGCGACTTCGGCCGCGACCCGGCCCCCTACCGCTTCGCGCGCCCCGACCTGTACGCGTACGCGGTGCTGCGCGTCGAGCACGGCGGCGGCGTCACCTGGCTCGACCCGACCACGCGCGGCACGCCGTACGGCGTCCTGCCGGGCCTGGTGCGCGGAGCGGAGGCGCTGGTGCTGCCCGCGCCCGGCGAGCAGGTCGAGGTGGCGCGCACGCCGCCCGACGACGGCTCGGAGCGGCGCCGCACGCGCCTCGCGGTGACCGTCGACGCCGACGGTGGCGCGATCCTGGAGGGCTCCGACGCCTACGACGGTTACGAGGCGGCCTCCCTGCGCGCCTCGGTCGAGAAACTCGACCCGCAGACGCGGCGCCAGGCGATGGAGCAGCTGCTGGCGAGGAGCTTCCGGGGGGCGACGCTCCTCGACCTGGCCATCGACGGGGAGGGCGCGCTGGAGGGGCCGCTGACGCTGCGCTGGCGGGTGAAGGTCGACCGCTGGGCGCGGCTCGAGGAGGGGAGGGCGATCGTCGAGCAACCCATCCTCCCGGCCCGGCTCGGCGCGCGCTTCCTGCAGCGGGCGAAGCGCGAGACGCCGCTCCTCGTCGCGAGCGACGACCGCACCGCGCTCGAGGTGACGGTGTCGCCGCCCGCCGGCTGGCGGCCGGTGCCGGGCGCGCCGACGACGCTCTCGACGCCGTTCGGCAGCTACCGCCGCGAGGAGCGCGTGGAGGGTGCGAGCCTCGTCCGGACGGACCAGCTCGACGTGCTGCGCGGCCGGGTCGACCCGGCGGCGTACCCCGCCTTCGGTGCGTTCGCGCGCGGGGTGGACGCGGCGCAGGGAGAGCCGCTGGTGTTCCTCCGCGCGAAGACGGGGTGAAGCTACCCTGCGTACGCTGCCTCCTCTCCCCGCCCCTCTCCCCCGCAGGGGGAGAGGGAGGAGAAAACGCGTTTCGCCCCCCTCCCCCTCGGAGAGGGGGAGGGCCGGGGAGAGGGTGCGGCGCCCCGCGATCACGCCAGCAGCCGCTCGACGACCGCGCTGTGCACGTCGAGCCCACGGCTCGTCAGCACCAGGCGATCGCCGCGCGCCAGCGCCAGCCGACCCCGACGCAGCGCCTCGACCTCGCCTCGCCGTGAAGGCGCGACCAGGGCGAGCGGTACTCCCTCGCGCGTCCTCAGCGCGAGCATGAGCCGCTCCTCCGCGAGCTCGCGCGGGCCCAGGCGGTCCTCCTCGGCGGTGGGGAGGCGCCCGCCCTCGACCGCCTCCAGGTACGGGGAGGGGGCGCGCGCGTTCCCGTAGCGCACGGCGTGCTCGCGATCGGGACCGTGGCGGGCGCCGTACGCCCCGACGCCGAGCCCGAGGTAGCTCTCCGAGGCCCAGTAGAGCCGGTTGTGGACCGACTCGAAGCCGGGGCGCGCGAAGTTCGAGATCTCATAGCGCCGGAGGCCAGCCCGCCGGAGCGCGCCGCGCAGCGCCCGCGCCTGGGCCACGACCTCGTCGTCCGAGGGGAGCGGGAGCCGCCCCTGGCGCAGCAGCCGCGCCAGCGGTGTTTCCTCCGCCAGCACCTCGCGGTCGAGCGTGAGGGCGTACGCGGAGACGTGCGTCACTGGCAGGGCCGCCAGCTTCACGCCGTCCGCGCGCGCGGTCCCGAGCGTCGAGCGGCGCGCGCCGTAGATGACGTCGACCGCCACGTTCTCCACCACCGCGGCGGCGGCGCGCACGGCGCGCTCGGCGTCCTCGGGCCCGTGCCTCCGGCCGAGCTTCGTGAGCACGGCGGGGTCGAACGACTGCACCCCGATCGAGAAGCGGTTCACCCCCGCCTGAGCGTAGGCGGCGAACCGGCCGCGGTCGCCCGCCTCCGGGTTCGCCTCGAGCGTCACCTCGGCGTCCGCCGGGAGCGCGAAGCGAGCCCGCACCGCGGCCACCACCTCGGCCACGCGCTCCGGATCCCAGAGCGAGGGGGTGCCGCCGCCGAGGTAGAGCGAGCGCGCCGCCAGCCCCTCGAAGGCGTTCGCCCGCAGCGCCAGCTCGGCCAGCACGGCGCGCGTGTAGCGCTCCTGCGGGATCGCCCGCTCCGTCGCGACCGCGAAGTCGCAGTACGGACAGTGGACCGTGCAGTAGGGGAAGTGGACGTAGATGCCGAAGGGATGAGGCACGGTCGCCTGCTAATCTATTCGTGCTTCGACTCGATTCGTCCTTCGACTACGCGCCGCTTTGCGGCGCTACGCTCAGGACGAACGGGAATGTCAGCACAACGGAATGTAAGGCGGTGGCTTGCCCCCGCTGACGCTCGAACATGGACCGTAGGGCGGAGGCTCGTCCCCCGCCCCAGGTTCATCTCACGTCAGGCGGAGGCTCGGCCCGCACCGCAGCCGTAGGCGGGGGCTCGTCCTCCGCCGGAGTTCCAACGGACTGTAGGGCGGGGGCTCGTCCCCCGCCGGCGCTCAACCGTTCTTGATCTGCTCCAGCAGATCCTTGTTCTTCTGGTGGTAGCGCGCCACCTCGCCGTTCAGGAAATCGTTCTCCGAACGGAGGTCGTCGATCTCCTCGCGGAGCTTCTCGAGCGCCCCCTGCGCCTCCGCGAGCTGCGCGTCGCGCGCACCGGCGCCGGCGCGGTCGCGCTCCAGCTCCGTCACACGGCGCCGCGCCTGGGCCTCGGCCCGCGCCACCGTCTCGAGGCGCTTCTCCAGCTCGATGAGCGCCGCCTTCTGCCGCTGGGTCTCCTCGGCGTGGCGCTCCTCCGCCTGGGAAGCCTCGCCGGCGAGCGCCCGCCGCTGCGCGTCGGCCTCCGCCTGCGCCCGGGCCAGCGCCGCCTCCCGCGCGCTCGCCTGTGCCTCCAGCTCGGAGGCGCGCCGCTTGAGCGCGTTCAGGTCCGAGCCGAGGCGCGCCAGCTCGCTCGCCCGCGTCTGCAGCTCCACCGCGGCCTGCTCCTTGATCCGCTCGCGGTCGGCCTGGGCCTGGTGCGCCGTCCGCGCGGCCGCCTCGGCCTGCTGGGTGCGCTGCTGCAGGAGCTCCTGCGCGTGGGTCAGATCCCGGCGCAGCCGCGGCGCCTCGGCGGCCTGCGGTTCCAGGGCCGCGAGCCGTTGCACCTCGAAGGCCAGCGACGCCGCCTCGGCCCGGGCCGCCTCGCCCGTGCTGACCTCGGCCGAGAGCTTGGTCGTCAGCTCCTCGCGCTCGGCGGTGAGCTGCGCCTCGCGCTGGGCCGCCTCGGAGAGCTCGCCGGTCAGCCGGCCCGCCTCCTCGGCCGCGGAGGCGCGCTCCTTGTCGAGCGCCTGCGCCAGGTCGGCCGCCTGCGCCTGCGCTTCGGCCAGCTCGGCCTGGAGCGCGCGCTGCGCGTCCTCGAGCGCGGCGGCCTTCTCGCCCTGCGCGGCCGCCTCGCCGCGGGCGAGCCGGAGCGCCTCCTCGGTCGCCTCGCGCGTGGCCCGCTCGCGCGCCAGCTCTCCGTCGAGCGCGTCGCCCCGGGCGTGCACCTCGGCCACCTCCGCTGCGAGGCCCTCGGCGCGGGTGCGCGCCTCCTCCTTGTCGGCCCGCTCGGCCGCGAGCTCTCGGGCCGCGGTGGCGCGCTCGTCCTCGCGCTGCCGCAGCACGTCCGCGAGCTCCGCCGCGAGCCGCGACTCCTCGGCGGCGTGGCCGTCGCGCTCGCCGCGGGCGGCGTCGAGCTGCGCCTGCAGGTCGTCCCGCTCGGCCGCCGCGCGCGCCTCCGCCTCGACCCGGCCGATGCGCTCCGTCTCGAGCGCAGTCGCGTGCGAGGCGCGCGCCTCGGCCAACGCGCTCTCGACCGCGGCGCGGGCGTCGTCCGCGGCGGCGAGGCGCTGCGACCAGCTCTGCTCGGCGGCCTCCTGCGCCTGCATCGTCTCGGAGAGGACGTCCGAGAGCGACTGCCGCGTGCTCTCGGACTGGGCCAGCTGCTTTCCCACCTCGTCGCGCTCGGCGCGGAGGGCCGCCTGCGCCTCCGCGGCCTCCGCCAGGCGCCGCTCCAGCTCGCGCCGCGCCACCTCGCCGGCGGCGATGGCGTCCTGGCGCGCCTCGAGGGCGGCGTGGAGCGCCTCGGCGTCGCGCTGGTGCGCGGCGACCGCCTCCTTCACCCGGCCCAGGAAGGCGTCCTTGACGCGCAGCCGCTCGCGGAAGAACTCGACCTTCTCCTCCGGCGCGCCGCGCGGCGGAGAGGGGTCGCGCGGCCACTCGGCGAAGAGCGCGTCGAGCGCCGCGGCGTCGGGTGGGGGCGGTGCGGCAGGGGGAGGGGGTCGAGCCGCCGGGGCGGCCTGGGGCAGCGGCGGCGTCGCGCCGGGGATCGGGGGCGGCGCGCCGGGGCCGCGGGCCTTCAGCGGCGGAGGAGGCGGCGCCGCCGTCGTCGCGGGGGGCGGCGTCACTGCGCCGGCGAGCTTGGCAGCGCGGGCGACCACGTCCGTGAGATCGAGCGGCTGGCGGAGGTACTCGTCCGCGCGGGTGCGCGACTGACGGTGCGCCTCGATGGCGGAGGCGTTCGCCTCGGTCGTGTAGAGGATGAGCGGCAGCGACGCGAGGGCGCGCTTGAGGCGGTTGCACACCGAGAAGCCGCTCATGTCGGGCAGCTCGGCGGCGAGGAGGACGAGGTCGGGGCGGCTGGTGCGGCAGCGATCGACGGCGGGCTCGCCCGAGGTGAGCGCGGTGACGCTCCAGCCGGCGGGTGCGAAGGCGCGTCGAACGGCGTCGGTGAGACCCGGGTCCGGCTCGATCAGGAGGAGCTCGCGTCCCATGTGGAAGGGGCATGCTAGCGCGTTTCGACGGAGAGGCGAAAAGCTGAACTGGGGACGATGTGGGGGGAGGTCGGGGAGGGTCGAGGTCGCGGTTGCCGTCGCCCTTCGACTTCGTGCCGCCTGCGGCGGCACTACGCTCAGGGCGAGCGGAGAGGTCCGCGGTCGAGGTCGAGGTCGCGGTCGATGGGTTTCGTCTCCGTCTCCTACGGAGCGGGGAGAGGGCTGGGGGAGAGGGTGTGCCGCCCGCGCCGCGTGTTAATTGAACGCCCATGCCCACCTACGCCCTCACCGTCGACGTCCCCGAGCCCGAGGCCGACGACACGGCGGCGCTCCTCCTCGACGCCGGCGCCGCCGGGGCCGAGGTGCGCGACACGTCCGTGGCGCCCATGCCCGGTGCGCCGCGGCCGGCGCCGGGGCGCGCGCAGGTGGTCGCCTTCTTCGCGGGGCGAAACGACGCGGCGCAGGCGGCGGCGTCGCTGGGGCTCGCCGGGACGGTGACCGAGATCGCCGATCAGGACTGGGGCGAGAGCTGGAAGGAAGGCCTGACGCCGTTCCGCGTCGGGCGCGTCTTCGTCCGCTTCTCCTGGACGCCGTCGCCACCGCCACCGGGCGCGGTCGAGGTGGTGCTCGACCCGGGCATGGCGTTCGGCACGGGCACGCACCCCACGACCGCGCTCTGCCTGGCGGCGCTCGACGAGCTGCTGGCGGCCTCTCCCGGCGCGGCGGTGCTCGACGTCGGGACGGGATCGGGGCTGCTCGCCATCGCGGCGCGCAAGCTCGGCGCCGGGCGAGTCGCCGGTACCGAGAACGATCCGGTGGCCCTGCGGGTGGCGGAGGAGAACGCGTCGCGGAACGGCGTCGCGCTGGAGCTCGGGCTCGTGGCGCCGAGCGAGGTCGAGGGGCAGTTCCCGATCGTGGTGGCGAACATCCTCGCCAACACCCTGGTCGAGCTCGCGCCGGGGATCGCGGCGCGCGTCGCGCCGGGCGGGTCGCTGCTCCTGTCCGGCATCCTGGCCGGGCAGGAGGAGGAGGTGCGCGCGGCGTATCTCGCGCAGGGGCTCGCCGTGGACGCGCCGCGCGAGCGCTCGCAGGCGGAGTGGCGGCTCCTCGCGCTGCGGAGGGCTGAGGCGTGATGGCCGTGACCAGGTGGATCGACCCTCGGCGGGGGACAAACCCCCGCCCTACGAGACGCATCGAGGGTCGACGCGGGCGGGTAGGGCCATGAGACGGCTGTTCGTGCCGCGGCCGAGGCTCGGTGGCGGGCGCGTCGAGCTCGAGGCGAGCGAGGCGCACTACCTCACGGCGGTACTCCGGCTCGCGCCGGGAGCCGTGCTGGAGGTCTTCGACGGCGAGGGCGGCGCGCACGAGGCGCGGCTCGCGGGCTCCGCGCCGCAGCTCGCGCTCGAGCTCGGCCCGCGCCACGACGCGCCCGCGCCGGCGGCGAAGGTGCACCTGGCGTTCGCGCTGGCGCGCGGCGAGCGGTGCGACGTGGCGGTCCAGAAGGCGACCGAGGTCGGCGTGGCGCGGCTCACGCCGTTCCACGCGGCGCGCTCGGTGGTGCGCCTGGACGCCGAGCGCGGGGCGGATCGGGCCCGGCGCTGGCAGCGCATTGCCGCCGAGGCGGCGCGCCAGTGCGGTCGCGCCGATGTGCCGGTGGTGGACGCGCCGGCGACGCTGGGCTCCGCGCTCGCTTCGGCGCCGCCGGGGTTCCGCACCCTCCTCTTCTACGAGGCGGGGGGAGAGCCGGTGGCGGAGGCGGTGGACCGCGGCGCGGCGGGGCACCTGCTCGTGGTCGGCCCGGAGGGCGGCTTCACGGAGGAGGAGGTGGAGGCCGCGCTCGCCGCCGGCGCCCGGCTCGCCTCGCTCGGCCCGCGCATCCTGCGCTTCGAGACGGCGGCGGTCGTCGCGGCGGCACTCGTCCAGCACCTCGTGGGTGATCTCCGCTGAGTCCGAGGCCGGATGTTTGACACGACGCGCGGGAGGTCTAGCGTCGAGCCGTGGAGTGCCCGCGCTGTCACGAGCTCGCATCCCCTGCGGCTTTGGCCTGTGCCGGCTGCGCCGCGCCGCTCCGGTTCGGTGAGGAGCCGCCGCCGGCGAGGCTCGATCGGGAGCTCGATCTCGACCGGAGGAGACGGGGGCGGGTGGACCACACGGTGCTCACCCCTGTGCCCGGCCCCGTGCCCGCGATGCCTGGCGCGGGGGCCGGGCGGTTGCGTGATGATTTCGACCTCGATCGCGACCTCGACCTCGACCTCGACGGCGACCTCGACGGCGACCTCGACCTCGACCTCGACTGCGACCGCGACCTCGACCACGAACCTGAAATCGAGCCCGAAGCCGAACCCGATCTCGCGCCCGCGCCGCTGCGGCTGCAGGCCATGTCGGCCATCCTCGATGGGGTGCTCATCGCGGCCGGGACGGCGCCGCCGATCCTGATCGCGGCCTGGGCGCTCCCCGTCGGGGTCGATCTCACGCGGGCGCTCCTCCCGGCGGCGCTCGCGCTGGCGGCGCTCGTGGCCATCGCGTACGGGACGCTCGCGCACGGGCTCCTCGGAGCCACTCCCGGCGAGCGCCTGCTGGGGATCGCCGTGGCCGATCGCGACGGCGGGACGCCCGGCATGGGTCGGGCGGCGCTGCGCGCGTCCCTGGCGCTGGTCGGAACGCTCGCGCTCGGCGCCGGCCTGTGGCCGGCGATCTTCACGCGCAGTCGCCGCACCCTGCACGACCGGCTGGTGGGGACGCGCGTCGTTCGCGCGCCTTGACCCCCTCCTCCGGCGCGCCTAGAACCGGGACCGTGCCGCTCGACCTCGCCGCCCTCCTCGTCGAAGCGGGCGCGGCCTCCGCGGCGGACGTGCAGCGCGCCCTGGAGCGACAGCGCCAGGCGGGGGGCGCGCTCGACACCGCGCTGCTCGAGCTCGGCGTCGTCGACGAGGGCACGGTCGTCAGGTTCCTCGCTCGCGCGTCGGGCCTGCCGCCGGCGCCGCTCGACATCGATCTCGACCCGTCGCTGCGAGGCGTCTTCCCGGCGCGGGTGGCCGAGCGGCACGGGCTCGCGCCGTTCCGCGTCAAGGGCGGTGAGCTCTCCCTGCTCGCCACGCACCCGATCGACCTCTCCGGCCTCGAGGAGCTGTCGTTCATGTTGTCGGTGAGCCTCGTCCCGCACGTGGCGCCCGAGTGGCGGGTGCGGAGCCTCATGGCCCAGCTCTACGGGGGCGAGCTGTCGGCGCGCTTCGCGGCGGTGGCGGAGCGCGTGAGCGCGGGGCGGGCACCCGCCTCGCCGCCCGCGACGTCCATCGCCGCGGCCTTCGACGACAGCCGGCGCGACGCCGCGGGATCCGAGGAGCCGGAGATCACCTTCACCTTCGGTCTCGCCGATCCCGAGGAGCCGCTGGCCGCTGCGCTCGCGCAGGCGCTGGAGGGCGAGGCCATCGAGGCGCTGCTCGGGGACGCGGCCGTGCCCGAGCCCACCCCGGGGACGCCGCCGCGCTGGTCGCGGGACGACGCGTTCGCGGCGCTCGAGGCGGCGGTGGGGCGCGACGCGGTGGTGGCGGTGGCGCTTCGCTACGCGCTCGACTTCTTCGAGGCGGCCGCGCTGTTCGCGGTGACGCGCGAGCACGCGACCGGCCACGACGCGGTCGGCTGGCCCGGAGCGCGCGAGCGCTGCCGGTCGACCCGCCTGGAGCGGGACGAGGCCGGCCTGCTGCGCGCGGTGCTCGGGACGAGCGGTCCCTATCTCGGCCCGGTCGCCCACGATCCCGGGAACGAGAAGCTGCTGGACGGCCTCGGGCGCGCCTGGCCGCGGACCGCGCTCGTGTATCCGGTCTCGATGCAAGGCCGGACAGTGTGCGTCCTCTACGCGGACAACGGCGAGGCGCCGGTGTCCCCGGCGCGGCTCGGCGATCTCCTGCTCGTCCTCGGCGCGGTGGGGGCGGCGCTGGAGCGCGTCCTGCGCCGGGCGAAGAAGGCGAGGGCCGGCGAGCCCGCCGTCGAGGCGTGGGCGGTGAGAGAGCCGGCGCGCGCGGCGGCGACGGCGGGCACGACGGCGCCTCCGGCCCCGATGGCGAGCACGAGCTCGACGGCTGCCGTGGCTCCGGGCCGCGTGCCGGCGCCGGCCGAGCCGCGGCCCCCGCTCGGAGCGGCCGAGGCCGTGGCGCGGCTCACGGCGGCACCACGGGGTTCGCCCGCTCGCGCCGAGCTCATCGGTCGTCTCGTCCAGCAGGGTCCGGATGCGGCCGCCGCGCTGCGGGCCGCCTTCCCTGGGCCGATCGAGGTGAGCGGGCGCGACCCGGAGATCCCGGTCGAGGAGCGCGGGCCGCTTCTCGCGGCGCTCGTGGCGCTCGGGCCGGTGGCGACGCCCTACGTCGTCGAGCTCCTCCGCGACACCGACCCGGCGCGGCGCCGGTTGGCGGCGCTCCTGCTCGGGCGCGGCGGTGATCCGGCCGGGTTCCTGCCGCTGGCGGACGCGGCGCTCGACGTCGACCGCGGCGCGCGCGACGGCGCGGTGGCGGCGCTGGCGCAGCAGCGCGGGCACCCCGAGTTCAAGCCGGTGCTGGAGCGGCTGCGGCGGAGCCTCGTGGTGGGAGAGGGCGATCGGCGCGCGCGGGCGGCCCGCGCGCTCGGGGCCCTCGGCGACGAGGAGGCCATCCCGCTCCTCGTGCAGGCGCTGGACAGTGCCGAGCCGGTGCACGGTGCGGCCGAGGCGGCGCTGGAGGCGCTCACCGGCGCGTCCGGCGCTGGGGCGGAGGGGTGGCTCGCCTGGTGGCGGGAGCGGCGCGGCCGCCGCCAGGGTTGAGGGAGACCATGGCCGAGCCCATCGACCCCGATCCGAGACGCGCGCTCCTCGACCGGCTCGACGCGGAAGCCGAGCGGGGTGGCGGTCCGGAGCGGATCGCGCGGCAGCACGAGGCGGGCAAGCTCACCGCTCGCGAGCGGCTGCAGCTGTTCCTCGACCCGGGCAGCTTCGTCGAGCTCGACAAGTTCAAGACCCACCGCTGCGCCGACTTCGGCATGCAGCAGCACCGCATCCTCGGCGACGGGGTGGTGACCGGCTACGGGCTCGTCGAGGGCCGGCAGGTGTTCGTGTTCGCGCAGGACTTCACCGTCTTCGGCGGGTCGCTCTCCGGCGCATACGCCGAGAAGATCTGCAAGGTGATGGACCGGGCCATGGAGGTGGGCTGCCCGGTCATCGGCCTCAACGACTCGGGCGGCGCGCGCATCCAGGAGGGCGTGGTCTCGCTGGCCGGGTACGCCGACATCTTCCTCCGCAACACGCTCGCCTCGGGGGTCGTCCCGCAGGTGAGCGTCGTGCTCGGGCCGTGCGCCGGCGGCGCCGTCTACTCGCCCGCCATCACCGACTTCATCTTCATGGTGAAGGACACGAGCTACATGTTCATCACCGGCCCGGACGTGATCCGGGCGGTGACGCACGAGGAGGTGACGAAGGACGAGCTGGGCGGCGCGCGCGCCCACGCCCAGAAGTCGGGCGTGGCCCACTTCACCTACGACACCGAGGAGGCGACGCTCCGCGCGGTGCGCGAGCTCCTGTCGTTCCTGCCGCTCAACAACGCCGACGACCCGCCGGCCAGCCCCTGCTCGGACGATCCGGCCCGGCGCGACCCGGCACTGAAGACGTTGGTGCCGGACAGCCCGAACAAGCCGTACGACATGAAGGACGTCATCCGGGCGGTCGTCGACGACCGGCACTTCTTCGAGGTCGCGCAGCACTTCGCCGAGAACATGGTGATCGGGTTCGCACGGCTGAACGGGCGCCCCGTCGGCGTGGTCGCGAACCAGCCGGCGGTGCTGGCGGGCGTCCTCGACATCAAGGGCTCGATCAAGGCGGCGCGGTTCGTCCGCTTCTGCGACGCGTTCAACATCCCGCTCGTCACCTTCGTCGACGTGCCCGGCTTCCTGCCCGGCACGGACCAGGAGTGGGGCGGCATCATCACCCACGGCGCGAAGCTGCTCTTCGCGTTCGCCGAGGCGACGGTGCCCAAGGTGACCGTCATCACGCGCAAGGCGTACGGGGGCGCCTACGACGTCATGGCCTCGAAGCACCTCCGCGCCGACGTGAACTTCGCGTACCCGACGGCCGAGATCGCGGTCATGGGACCCGAGGGCGCGGTCAACATCGTCTTCCGCAAGGAGATCCTGGCGGCCGGCGCCGACCCGGCGGCGCAGCAGGAGGCGAGAGGGCGGCTCATCGCCGAGTACCGCGAGAAGTTCGCGAACCCCTACAAGGCGGCCGAGCTCGGCTACATCGACGAGGTCATCAAGCCGGAGGACACCCGCCCGCGCCTCATCCGCGCCCTCGAGATGCTCCGGACGAAGCGGCAGGAGCTTCCTCGCAAGAAGCACGGGAATATTCCGTTGTAGGCGAGCGCGTTCGCCCTTCGACTCCGCGGCGCCTTCGGCGCCGCTACGCTCAGGGCGAACGGATTGCCGCGCGAGCCCCTTCCAACGAAGCAGGAACCCTTCAAGTCGCGCGAATCCGCTCGCACGGGTCGGCCGGTGATCTGTTAAGAGCACGTCCAAATGGCGAAGCCGAAGATCGAGGACCTGGCGAAGGGGAAGGGGCCGGAGGCCGTGCGCGGCAAGACGGTCGAGGTGCACTACACGGGGTGGCTCACCGACGGGAAGCAGTTCGACTCCTCCGTCGGCGGTCAGCCCTTCTCGTTCCGCCTCGGCGCGGGCGAGGTCATCGAAGGCTGGGATCGCGGCGTGGCCGGCATGAAGGTGGGCGGCAAGCGCAAGCTGACGCTCCCGCCCGAGCTCGGCTACGGCGCGGCGGGCGCGCCGCCGGACATCCCGCCGGGCGCGACGCTCGTCTTCGAGGTCGAGCTGCTCGCGGTGTACTGACGGCGGCGGGGGACGAGCCCTCGCCCTACGACCCGTCGACGGCGGGGGGGGAGCCCCCGCCTACGTCCGCGCGGTCCTACCCGATCGGCCGGAGCTGCTGTGGCCAGGCCGCGCCGCCGTCGGTTCCGGCCGGCAGGTCGGCTTGCGTCACGGCCCCGGCCGCCAGCGGCTCGCGCCGGGTGACGACGCGCCCGCCGCGCCCGATCAGCCAGACGAGGCCGCGGCCGGCGTCGAGCAGCAGTCGGCCCGGCGCCCTCCACGAGCACAGTCGCGCCGTCTGGGGACGGGCGCCGTTGCGGGCGCCGGGGGGCTGCGCCTTCACGCCGACGCCGTGCGAGTAGACGAGCTCGCCGCCGAGCCAGGCGGTGTAGACCACGGCGGCAACGGTACTCGTCCCGAGCGCGGCCGAGGCGACGTTGGCGCGGTGGGTGGAGCGCCAAGCCGCGAGACCGGCGCCGGCGAGCAGGATCCCGACGTTCCCCGTGCCGTGCAGCCACATCGCGTCGCGGGCGCGCGGCTCGTCGGCCCGCACCTCCTGCGAGGCCGCCATCCCGGCCGCGCCGGCCAGCGCCGCCGCGCCGACCGCCGTCCACCACAGCGCGCGGCCGACGCGGTCGAGCGCCGTGCGCCGCACCAGGCCGCGGGTGGACGCGGCCATCACGTCGACCAGGGCGGCGCCGGGCAGCAGCGCGAGCGGCAGGTGGATGAGGCTGGGGTGAAGCTCGTGGAGCTGCATCGGCATGGCGTCCCTCCCGGCCGCGCGCACGATGGCGCCAGGGGGACGATGGAGGGCCGCGGACCGAACTTCAACGCGGCCGGGGCGCCGCGCGCCCTCGCGAGCAGCCTCCAGAAACGCGAAAGCCCGGCCCCTCGTCGAGGGGCCGGGCCTCCGTGGATGCGGACGGCTTACCCCTTGCGGACGTTAGCCGCCTGGAGACCCTTGGGGCCCTTGACGACGTCGAACTCGACCTTCTGCCCCTCCGCCAGGCTGCGGAATCCATCCATCTGGATGGCGGTGTGGTGGCAGAAGACGTCCTCACCACCGTTGTCCTGCGTGATGAAGCCGAAGCCCTTCGCGTCGTTGAACCACTTCACAGTACCAGTAGCCATTCGGAGAGACTTTCTTCGCTCGAGAGCCCTATTGCGCTCGGTCAACCCTGTGCGGTCGGGTAGACGATTCGATCTATTCAAAAAACCGTACGAAGTCGAGAGCGGAATGTCACCCCAAGTAGAGCCGAGAAGGTGGGACACGACCCGGCCTCCCGACGACGCGCCGCGGCGTGACGATCCGTCACGTCCTCCGGGAGCGGCTCGAACGGGGTGAGGTTCTCAGGGCAGTGCGGCCGCTGTGGGCGCCTCGGCCTCCGCCACGCAGGCCTCCAGCATCGCCATGATCTCCAGCACGGTCGGGAGCTTACCCGCGTCGGTGTCGGAGATCCGGGTGACGCTCTGACCCGTGTAGAAGAGACCGTTCTCGGTATCGCCCTTGAGCGCGGCGAGGAGGAGCGCGTCCGTGATGCAGAAGCTCTCCTTGAAGTTCGTCGCCCGGCAGATGCAGAGGTCGGTCGCGAGGCACTCGACGCACGCCTTCCTGCGCCCGTGGTACCCCTCCTTGCCATAGGCCCACGCCTTGGACCGCGGCGGGAACACCTGGCCGGCCGCGAGCGCCTCGGTGAACTTGTTGCGCACCGCGCGCGCCTTCATGCCCTTCACCGTGCTCGTGATGAGCGTGACGTCGTCGTCGCGCTTGCCGAGGTGCATCTGCTTGAAGTTCGGGTGCGAATCGCCGTCGGCGCACGCGAGGAAGCGCGTCGCGAGCTGCGCCCCGGACGCGCCGGCCGCGAAGAGCGACGGCAGGTCCTCGGCGTCGATGCCACCGGCGGCGATCACGGGCAGCGACGAGCTCGCCACGACGTCGGCGAGGAGCGCCGGCAGCGGGTGCCCCACGTCCCCGATGTGTCCGCCCGCCTCGGCGCCCTCCGCCACCAGGAACTCGGCGCCCCACTTCTCGTACATCTTGGCGAGACGCCCCGACGAGACGATCCCGGCGAACGGGACGCCCGCCTCGCGGCAGGCCCGCACCACGTCGCGCGAGATGCCGGCGCCCTGCACCACGAACGAGACGCCCTCCTCGAAGGCAATCCGGAGGGACGTGTCGAAGTCGGTGCGGTTGATGGCCGCCATGAGGTTCACGCCCACGAAGCCGGACGGGGCCTCCGCCCGAGCGCGCCGGATCTCGGAGCGCAGCATCGCCTCGCTCTTCACCACCGCCGACACGGTCCCGACGCCGACGAGTCGAGACCCGTGCCAGGCGGCGACCTTCCCGGAGAGGCCGTCCGAGGCGTGGATCCCCATCGCGCCCTGGACGAGCAGCCGCTTCCCGGAGCGGACCACGTCCTCGATCGCGCGCCGGTCGAGGCGCGGCGCGCGGCGGCGCTCCTCGAGGGAGGTGACGACGGCGGAGGGGGCGGTCTCGATGCTTTCCATTTCGGCTCCGGTGGGGACCAACGAGGGCCGCGCCACCCTAGCCGCTACCTGTCACAGCACCGTCATGGGCAGGCGCGCGCCCAGGTTGCGCGGCGCGCCGTTGTGGGTGGAGGTGCGACGTCCGCTTGCGGCGGCCGGGCTCGTCTTCCAGAATGCCGCCGTGCTCCGCGCCTTCAGCCTCGTCTACTGGGTGTTCGTGGTCGTGACGATGCCGGTCTTCTTCAGCGGGGCGCTGCTCGTCTTCCTGCTCACCGTCCTCTTCGACCGGCGGCGCGTCGCCGTGCACCTGTACTCCTGCTTCTGGGCGTCGTTCTACATCTACGCCAACCCGCTCTGGCACGTGCGCTTCGAGGGTCGCGAGCGGCTGCCCTGGCGCGGGCCGGCGGTCATCGTCGCGAACCACCTCTCCCTGGTGGACATCCTCGCGCTGTACGGGCTGTACCGGCCGTTCAAGTGGGTGTCGAAGGCAGAGATGTTCCGCGTGCCGGTGGTGGGCTGGAACATGTTCATCAACGATTACGTCCGGCTCACTCGCGGGGATCGCGACTCCATCCGCGCCATGATGGAGCACTGCCGTGCCCACCTCGCGCGCGGCTCCCCCCTGCTCATCTTCCCCGAGGGCACCCGCTCGCGGGACGGCCGGCTGCAGGCGTTCAAGGACGGGGCGTTCCGGCTCGCGATGGAGGCGAAGGTCCCCCTCATCCCGGTCGTCATCCAGGGCACG
>Ga0306924_10001614_pt1 | contig 20812 bp, 17 predicted proteins | sample sta12Can44000111_FD_203756 | JGI IMG/M metagenome (GOLD analysis project Ga0306924, IMG submission 203756) | Lab enrichment of tropical soil microbial communities from Luquillo Experimental Forest, Puerto Rico - statanox.12C.anox.44.000.111 (v2)... | ecosystem: Environmental > Terrestrial >...
CGATCCGGCGATCCGCGATAGCCTGTCGTGGTATCTAGAGGTCGCTGCAAACCGACGGCCGGCCAAATGCCGGATTGCTTCGACGCTTGCCACACATATTGACCCTGCAGCATCCAGCGAGGCGGCACTCTGGGCCGAGCTTGACCGCCTGACACCGATATTCGTCAGACGCTGGCAGGCGATCCGGGCAGGCGCCTCGTTGCCGGCAACAGCGGATGGGTCGAGCCTGCTGGAACTATGCCGCGAGCTTGCCTATCGCATGCTCGCCCACTGCAATTTCTGCCCGTGGAATTGCCGCGTCGACCGCGTGGCGGGTGCCAAATTCGGCGCCTGCAAACTCGCCTCGGCTTCGCGGGTCAGCTCGTATTTCCACCACACTGGCGAGGAGCTGTTCTACCGCGGCACGGAAGGCTCGGGCACGATCTTCTTCACCTCCTGCAACATGCGGTGTGCATTTTGCCAGAATGGCGACATCTCGACTGACAAGGACAACGGCGAGGAGACAGACCCGCGCACGCTCGCGGCGATGGGCGTGGACACTGCGCCGCGAAGGTTGTCACAACATCAATTGGGTAGGCGGCGAAGTGGTTATCCACTTGCATGCCATCGTCGATGCGATCGCCCTGTTGGGCCGCGACTTCACGCCCACGCAGGCAGAGCTTAAGCGGGTGCGTAGAACCAAAGCCGACCGTTTGTTCTGGTTCGACGAAGTGCCTGGCAAGGCTCTCTATGAGGGCAAGTTCAATGCGCCGATGCTGTGGAATAGCAACTTCTTTATAACGCTCGAAAGTATGAAGATTCTCCGCGTCCTTACCGACGTCTGGCTGCCCGACTTCAAATTCGGGCCCGGCCGGTGCGCAATGGCGCTAACGAAGACGCCCTGGTACTGGGAGACGGTAACCAGAAACCTCGCACTCATCGCCGAATGGAGCGAGGATTTTTCGATCCGGCATTTGGTGATGCCCAATCATGTCGAGTGCTGTACCTACCCGGTGTTGGAATGGATTGCCGAGCACATGCCTGCAGTGCCAGTGTTCCATCCCGATAATTTCTGCGATTCAGCGAGCGCCAAGTATCGAGACAGATACGCCGAAATCGCCCGTCGCCCGTCACGCACCGAACTGAATATGTCTTGGCGTCGCGCGCGCGAATTGGGCCTGAAATTCGAATCTACGACTTTCGAGCGCGCCACAACGCACTGGGCATGATTGCGCTGCTCCAAATGTGATGAAAATGCCTAGGATCGGATGTCGGCTTCGGGGGAACAGTGGACTGGGCGTAGGGTTGCGCTGAGCAGCCACGTACCTGCCCATCTGGCGAGTAGGCGGAACGTCAAAGCTTTCACATACGTGGGGGCCTGAGAATATCGGAGTCCCACATGACCGAAAGCGCTCCATTCACCAAAGTCCAAGACCTTTCAGCCGCATTCGCGCGCTTGGTCGGAATTGCCGCACCGGGCGTTGTCGCTGTTCAGTCCGATCATTCGCGGTCAAGCGGTTTCTTATGGCGGCCAGGACTTATCGTCACCGCCGATGAAGCATTATCCGAAGAAGGCGATGTCGCCGTCACGCTACCGGGCGGCGAATCCATCGCGGCTCGACTGGTTGGACGTGATCACACTACCGACATCGCACTGTTGCGCATCGATCGTTCCGACGTGCCGCCAGTTCGGCTGGAGTCACCGTCTGTACCAGTCGGTGCACTCGCTATAGCGGTGGGTGCTGAAGACGGTGCGCCAACCGCGGCGTCTGGCGTGGTGTCCCGCAGTACCGGTCCGTGGTGGTCCTTACGTGGCGGCGAGATCGACGCTCGGATCGAACTTGATCTGCGCATGCGGCGAAGTGCGGAAGGCGGTCTTGCTATTGAGGCGGCGGGCCAGACGATTGGCATGACGGTGTTCGGGCCGCGCCGTCTCGTCCTTGTAATTCCGTCGGCTACCATTGAGCGTGTCGCAGCGAGGCTTGAGAAATGCGGACACATCCCGCGGGGTTATCTGGGGCTCGGCTTCCAACTTGTCGCGCTCGAGGAGGGCGGACGAGGCGTGATGGTGATGAAAGTCGAGCCTCAAGGACCAGGAGCCAAGGCCGGCGTGCACCAGGGCGACATCATCGTCTCCTGGAATGGCGAGCCGATCCGTCACGTGCGATCACTCTTGCGCGGGCTTGGTCCGGACAGCGTAGGACGGACGGTTACGCTTGGATTGAGCCGAGCTGGCGAGACAAAAAACGTTCCACTGACAATCGCTGAAAGGCCTACCGCTTGAGCAAGAGCGCCGAAGCACGCCCGATCCGTTTGGCGCTCAATATCGAGAATAAGGCGCTGGCCGACCGTCTCGCCGCGCTCCTCGCGAACGTGCCGGGTTTGCGAGTCGTCAGTGCAAGCGAGTCGGCCGACGTCGCCTTAGTTCTTTCTACTGCTGTGTCTGGCTCTGCGGATGGTGACGTCTTGCTAACGCCTCGTGAGCTAGAGGTGTTAACTCTCCTCGCCGAGGGGATGTCAAACAAGGCGATTGCTCGCCGTCTTGGCATATCTGTTCACACCGCCAAGTTCCATGTAGGTGCTCTGATCGACAAGCTCGATGCGGTCGGGCGTACAGACGCCGTCGCCCATGCAGCTCGTCGTCGCGTGATTCATCTCTGAGTGAATGTCAACTTTCGGGGATAAGGCGGACATTTCTTCAACCAGCCTCGATGTCCGTGATTGACCCAAAGCGTACATCGGAGAAGCAATCTTGCTGTAACTGGTCTAGCGGAGGGCGAGCTAGCCGCCACTGTTCAGGAGTAGCGCGAGAAGTCGTAGCCCTCCTTCACGACGAATTCGAGCAGAAACGGTGCGCCGCTTTCCGTAACGATGACCGCATCCTTGATCGCGGGCACGATCGCGGCGGGCTTCTCAACGCGCGTCGAGGCGACGTTGAGCCCCTCGGCCACCTTGGCGTAATTGCCGCTGACAGTCAGCGCGCCGTACTTCTTGGTCGAAAGTTTGAGCACGTCGCGCTCTGCCGCCATGACTCCATTGTTGAATACGACGGTGAGGATGGCAATGCGATTGCGAGCGGCCGTCTCGATATCCATGCCGGTCATGCCGATTGCGGCATCGCCCATCACGTTGACGCACAGTTTTTTCGGAGCTGCGAGTTTGGCGCCCATAGTGATACCGAGCCCATATCCAAGCTGGGTCGACTTGCCCCAGCCCATATAGGAGCCCGGCACCGTGGTCTCCCAGAACGGCAGGAGTTGCTCGCGCGGGCTGCCAGAATCGTGGGTGATGATGACATTGTCGCGATCGAGCGTGCGCATCAGGTCGCGAATCACCCTGTACTGGTTAATGGGTATCTCGTCGGAGCTCAGATGCTTCGACCACTCATCGAGCCATGCCTTCTTTCCCGCGGCGATATCCGCTTTGAGAGCGGCAAGCGCGTTGTCGCCGCTGCCGCTCTTGCGGTGGCTCAATTCTGTAATCAATGCGTCAATCACAAGCGCCGCGTGGCCGACCAGGGCGTGATCGGCGCGATATTCCTTGTTGATGTCGGACGGATCATTGGTGGAATGAATGATCGTCTTGTCGGGCGGGACGGCTGGGCCGAAATTCGTGACTGTGAGACTTGAACCGATCGCCAGAATAAGATCGGCGCGACCCATGAAATCTGCGAACATTTTGGATCGCGAACGTGTCGCGGCGCCAAGCGCGAGCGGATGGCTGTCGGCAATCGCGCTCTTGCCGGGATTGGTGGCGACGACAGGTGCGGGCAACAGTTCCGCGAGCGCCGCGAGTTGCTCCGAAGCTTCGGCATAGTGTACGCCTTGGCCGGCCCACAACAGCGGCTGTTTGGCCGCGAGCAGCATCTCGGCGGCTTTCTTGACTGCGGCCGGATCGGGTGCCGCGCGCTGCAGTGGAAGAGGTGCATAGTCGAGCGGGCCTTGATATTCGGCCGTGAAGACTTCGTCTGGCACTTCGATCAGGACCGGGCCGGCTTTGCCACTGCGCATGGCGTGATAAGCGCGCCGCATCAAGTCCGGCAATTCCTGCACTGAATGCGCCAGTGCCGACCATTTCGTCACCGGTCGAAAAACGTTGGCGGCGCGGAAAACCGGCCGCACATATTGCCGCTCGAGCGGCATGCCGCCGGCGATAACTAGCAGCGGGACATTCTCCGAAAAGGCCTGCGCAACTCCCGGGAAAGCATTCTCGATGCCAGGTCCTGCTTGGGCGGCGAACACGCCGTTTCGCTGGCCCCGTTTGATGCGCGAATAGCCGTCGGCGATGCCGACCCCGACCCGCTCTTGCCGACACAATATGGGTCGAATGTCCAACGCCGCGCTTGCTTCGATCAGCGGATTACGCGGATAGCAAGAGAGAAACTCCGTACCCTCGCGTTTGAGAATTTCGGCAATGACTGCAGCGCCGTTCATCTGCGTTTCCTCTTACTTGGCTTTGCTCGCCCGACGCGAGTTGAGCACTCCGGATCAGCGCCGGCAACACGGCTGATCGGGCAGATCGATCTTCAGCTCGTACCCGATCGGGACAACTTACAATGAAGGTTCTTCACCTTGTCGGACGCCAAGCGTCAAAATATGCTGGCACAAAATCTTACACGAGGAGGAAAGTGTTGTGTCTTCATCCTATGTGTTCGCCGGCGTCGGCGGTTATTACGCCAGCAAACAAGGCGGCCTCGCCGGGGTGTTTCGCTGCGCCACCGACGGCACCGATTGGAAACATGCGCTGAGTGAGATTGAAGCTTTTACCGTCTTTGTGCACCCGCGCGATCCGAATCTTGTCTTCGCTGGTACCGTCGATGGCGTCTATCGAAGCACCGATCGCGGTCGAAATTTTCGCCGCGCCGACTTTCCTGATCGCGGCGTGCAGGTCTGGTCATTCCTGCATGACGACGCCGATCCGAAGCGGATGCTGGCCGGCGGCTCACCGGTTTCGATCTATCGCAGTGAGGATGGCGGCGTGAGTTGGAAGCATGCCCCTGATCCACAATTGCCGGTCTACGCCAAGATGCCGTTCTCCTGCCGCGTGATGCGTTTCGCCCGGCACCCTCACCGTCGCGGCGAGATTTTTGCCGTGCTCGAAGTCTCAGGCGTGATGCGCTCAATCGATGGCGGTGAAAGCTGGAACGATTGTAGTGCCGACCTCTTGCGCCTGGTGGAAGCGGAGCCGCGTCTGCGCAGCAAGCTTGTCAGCGACACCGAGGCCGAAGGTATGCTCGACGGCCACGCCGTCTGCACCACTTCCGCCGATCCCGACAGCGTAATCATCGCCGTACGCATGGGTCTCTTCAACAGCAAGGATCAGGGCAAGACCTGGCAGGACATGCGAGTCGACCGCTTCTCACCGTTCACCTACGGGCGTGACATCAAGGTTTCGCCGCAGGATCCGAACACGCTCTACGCTTGTCTTAGCGTCGCGGCCTCATCGAAAGACGGTGCACTCTATCGCAGCCAGGACGTCGGTAAGACTTGGCAGCGTTTCGACAAAGTGACGCCTCACGGCACGCTGATGTCGGTCGGCTTGCACCACGGTGACGCCAAGCAGGTGTACGTTGCGGCGCGCTATGGCGAGGTGTTCGGCACCCAGGATGGTGGCGAAAGTTGGCTTAACATGCCGCTGCCGCAGGACGTCCAGCACATCTACTCGGTGGCTTGTGGTTAGCGGTCGTTGTGTGACCGGGACCGATCGCCAGCTACGATTCTACATGAGCCGTTCATCGAGCCCGATGATGTGAAGTGGCGTCTCTCCGGTTAAAGCGCGGCGACAATTCTCAACTGCCCGGCGCAAGCTGAGGTCGTGCGCGCCGTCGCCCTGTCCCGAATTGTGTGGTGAGGCGATGACATTCGGTAGGTCGAGGAACGGTTGATCGATGCGAAACTCTCCGTGGCGTACCGGTTCAATCCACCAGGCATCGATGCAGGCGGTGAAGGACGGGTGCTTGACCAAGTGGTCATACAGCGGCCTTTCCTGCACGATCTCCCCGCGGGCAAGGTTGAGGAGAATGGCATCGTCCTTCATGCGGCGAAGCTCGGCGGCGCCGATCAGGCTGTGGGTGGCACGGGTAAGCGGTGCACTAATTACCAGAACGTCGGCCGTTTCCAGGAGCTCATTCAGCCGCTCCGGCGTCCCAATCGAATCCACCTGCTGATCTGTCCGACCATGCCGGTTGATGGCGTGTATCTGCATGCCGATGCCGCGCATCAGCCGGGCGGTCGCAGCTCCAATGCCCCCAAAGCCGAAGATTCCGCAAACCCTGCCCGCGAGCATGCGGTTTCGCTTGAACTGATTAAACTGGCCACGTTTGAGGTTTTCGTGTTCCAAGATCAGGCGCTTGGCGGCGGCAAGGGCCATGGCGAGCGCGTGCTCAGCCATCGACTCGGCATAGCCGCCACCGTTGGTTGCCACTGGCACGCCCTCCGGCAGCTCGCCCAGCCGAATAAAGTCTACGCCAGCAATCATGAATTGGATCAGCCGCGCGCCGACCAACAGCTTCGCCTCGCCGGACCGCAGTTCTTTGGAGGTGTTAACTGTCAGGAGCACGCCGGTGTTGCGCAGCGCTTCGGCGCGCGCCGTTTCATCAAGCTCGGTGAGATAGACGACGGCGCTTGCGCCGGCGAGAGCATCGGCAACGATTGCCTTGCGCCTGTCGCTCAACTCGAAGGTGATGACGAGCGGTGGTCGGTTCAGCTCCATGGCGCCCCCAAGATTAGCGTAACTCGGCGCACGAAGCCGCGCCGAATATGCTTATTTGACCGATCGCCGAGATTGTTGAAGTGGCACAATGGCGACTGGGAAGCGGCTTAAGGTGGCTATCCTCGCCAAAGTAGCGAAGGGACCGAGGAAGAAACGCACGCGGCCAGAGCCTCGGCAGTACACCGTTGCCGACTTAGAGCGTGCGCGAGACCGGGTCGCAGCGGCGGAACGCCGAATCGCCAACGACCGCACAGGCCATCCCAATAGGGGACGTGCGGGATTGAAGCGAGCGCAGCTCGAATTGTCCGTTATCGAGTCGCAACTATGTCCGTGCGGCTTCCTTTATTGATGAATCCTTCTTGACCGCAATGTCCGCTTTTGGGGGTAAAGCGGACATTCCCTCCGCCCAAGCCATGTTCGCGCGTGTTCACTGTCATTCGAGAAATGAGCAAAATAGCCCCTATCCGCCGCAGTTTCTAATTCGCACTTGTTCGTTGCTATTCGCCTCTAGCCGCAATATGGTTGTGGGTAAATCGGGGGTAGAGGCGCATGGCACAGACGATCAATCAGCTCACTACGACGAAGGTGCAGAAGCTCAGAGTGCCGGGGACGTATCCCGACGGCGCTGGGCTTTATTTGCAGGTCACCGGTGCGGCGGCGAAGTCCTGGCTGCTGCGATACTCGCTCCGCGGCAAAGCTCGGGAGATGGGGCTAGGCTCGGTTCGCAAGGTCAGCCTTGCCGAAGCTCGTAGGAAGGCCGCTGATTGCCATAAGCTGCTTGATCAGCATATCGATCCTATCGAGCACCGGTCCCAAACACGCGCCGCCGCGGCCCTCGCCAACGCCAAGACGATCACATTCGAAGAAGCCGCGGTTCGCTACATTGCGATGCGAGTCAAAGGCTTGAAAAACGCGAAGCACGCCGCGCAATGGGCAACGACGATCAAGACCTATGCCAAGTCTCTCCTAAAGCTTCCGGTTCGCGATATCGACGTCGGCCTGGTGCGGGGGGTCCTTGAACCAATCTGGACGACCAAGTCCGAGACGGCGGGCAGGGTACGCGGCCGAATCGAAAGAATCCTAGGGTGGGCCAAGGTGAATAACTATCGGGCAGGGGAAAACCCCGCCCGCTGGCGCGACAATCTCGACCAATTGCTGCCCAAGTTGTCCGAGGTGCGAAGGGTGAAACACCATCCGGCGCTGCCCTATGCCGAGCTTCCGGCTTTCATGGAAAGGTTGCGCAATGAGCAAGGCTCGGCAGCGCGTGCGCTCGAATTTGCGATCTTAACGGCGGCCCGCACTGAGGAGATAGTTCTGTCGTCGCCGGCCGAAATCAACAAGCGCGAGAAGCTTTGGATTGTCCCGGCCGCGCACATGAAGCTCAAACGCGAGCACCTCGTGCCGCTCTGCGACCGCGCGCTGCAGCTCCTGGAGCGGACCAGCGAAAGTTATCTGTTTCCGAGCCCGTCGCATCCCGACAAGCACCTTTCAAACATGGCGATGCTCATGGTGCTCGATCGCATGGGCTATGGCCATGTGACGGTTCACGGCTTTCGAAGCACGTTCAAGGATTGGACGCGCGACCGCACCCGGTTTGAAAATTACGTCTCAGAGGCGGCGCTTGCCCACAGCAGCGGTGACAAGATCGAGGCCGCCTACGCGCGGAGCGATGTTCTCGACAAGCGCCGCAAGCTGATGGACGAATGGGCGGCTTTCTGCTCGGCAAAGCCTGCCAAATCTGGCGAGGTGATTGTTCTCCGAGCCACGTAATGCGACGCAATGGCGGGGATGAGTGGCTCCTGAAAGGCTGACGTCGCCGCGGGCCCTTCTGCAATGCTGATAATCTGCGAAGGTGCGCATTGACCGTCACTATCCCACCCTGGATGGAAGAATTCGCACCTGGCGCGGCCGCAGCGGCACGCGCGATCGAAGTCGAGCAACTTTCTGACACCCGGCGCCTACGCCTTGAGCGTCTCACGAGTGAAGCTACGCGGAAGGCTTGGCTTGAGCCGCTCCGTCGACGACACAAGGGCAAAAAAACACTTTCGAAAAATAGGCTTTGGAAAGCGCACCACGAATTAATGTTCGAAGCATATCGCGCCCCGGACTTTCAACCGGTTGGAAACGCGGAAATCCAATTCTCGATTGAGAAGCTATTAAAGATAGGAGAGATAGTCGGAGGTGCGGCACGCGAAATGCGCACAGTCTGCAACGATACGCAGCTGATCGGTTTATGGGGCGCCTACCGCAATAGGCTTCGCAAGCAGGGGTCTTTGGAAGGGTTGTTGTCCGATCAACTGGCATCGGTATTGGTGACCTTTGAGCAAGTTCGTGACTTTTTTCAGCGAGCGAGCAAGCTCTACAAGCCGCAAGGCCCGGTACCGCCGATAGGCCATCCCCGAGATCAAGATGCCCTCAAGACGACTGTCATCCGTCAAATCGCGCAAACATGTAAAAAGCACTTTGGTGCGGTGTTGCACAGCACCGTTGCGACCCTGACGAACGCCGCTCTTAACCGCACCGATATCGACCGGAATTCAGTAGCGGGCTCGTTGCGCCGCACTCGCTAACAACTGTGTACCAAAAATTCGGCTTTGTGCTGGCACTGGTACACAATTTACCCTCCACCCGAATTTCTGTACCTGCAACTCATCGTGAACCCATAAGCACGGTGATGAAAATGCACGTGACCACGAGCGAATTTCCAACTGCGCGAAGCGCGCTTCCTTTGGTCGTGAGCCCATCCAAGGCAATGGTCATGCTCGATTGCGGGCGGACTCGATTATACGAGCTGCTTAACACCAAGGAGCTTGAGTCCTACCGAGACGGCAAATCCCGCAAAATCACAGTGTCGTCAATACAAGCGCGCATCCGTCGGATGCTTCAACAAAATCACGGCACCTAGAATCGCAGAACCCGCGCGAGGTTGCGCGGGCTCTGGTAGGCGAACTAGTTCATAGGTTCTCAACAACCGCCATTTACGCCTGCCTTTAGCCGCACGCAAGCCTAGCGCGATCACCGTTTGAGGAGATCGCCGATGAACGATCAAAAAACCCGCCGACACGATCGCTCGATCGTCCCTCAATTTGGCGCCGAACTTGAGGCGATCCGAAAAGAGTTGTGCCGACTAGGACTACCGTTGTCATCACGCGAGATGAGCGACGCTCAAGAATTTAATCTGATCAAGCGATTTGTTGCCGCATGCCGGCAGCAATGGCCTGGCGCGAAGATCGTGCTGCGGCCGAACCAGGACGGCGCGTCAACAGGTGCTAACGCGCCGATTAACCCCGAACCCGCACCCGGAGACCACGTCATGATAATTGAGAATTTTACTGATGATCTCGATACACCGACTGAAGCCGATCTCGATAGCTGTTACGGCTCTAAATATCTTTCGGCCACAGATCTCGGTGACCGGAAGATCCGGACCAAGATCGTGAAGGTGCGCAAGGTAGGGCTGCCGCAGCAAGGTGGTTCGGTACGGAACAGATTCGTGCTGTCCTTTGCGAGCCTGGACAAGGAGATGGTGCTGAACGCCACCAACAAGAACGCCCTTGTTGAAGTTCTCGGGCGCCCGCCTGCGGGCTGGATCGGTGCCGAAGTTGGAATTTATGCGGAGCCGACCACCTTCGCCGGCAAGCCGACCAAGGGCTTGCGCCTGCGAGTGCTGAACAAGCCGGCGGCCAGGTCAGGACCGCGGCAGACGCCCTCGCTGGCACAGCGGCTTACTGCCGAGCCGTCGAGCTCGGAACGAGCTGGTGACCCGGGATTCGCTTCGGCTGAGAACTTTCAGCCAGCCGAATAAAAAGCGCGGGCTGCAACGTTTTCTGCGTTGCAGCCCGTCACTTGAGATTGCGCTGTGGCGGATGACGCTGAAAACTTTGACGAACTGCCGGAGCGTGATCCGGCATGGCTGGTGCTGGACCGTGCCACAGCTTATCGCAGGCAGTTGCTCGCAGCCGGTTACCTGCCGTTGCCGGTAAACGGCAAGGCACCGCCTCTCTACGGCTGGCAGAATATTGCGGCGACCGACGCACAAGTGGAGGAGTGGGAAGCAAAATATGCTGACGCGACTAATACGGGTATATTGACCCGAGCCAACCCTGCCGTTGATATTGATGTTCTAGACCCTGCCGTCGCCGACGAGCTCGAGGAAATTGCCAAACAAATTCTCGGAAGCAGCGCGGTCCGCACCGGGCAAGCGCCTAAGCGTGCAATGTTGTTTCGGGCCGATGAGCCGTTCACCAAGATCAGCACACCGGTCTTCGTCTCGCCCGATGGCCGCACGCATAAGATTGAAGTATTAGCCGACGGCCAGCAGATTGTTGTTGCCGGCATCCACCCGGATACGCACTCCCCCTACACATGGCGGGGCGGTGAACCGGGCCCGGAACTAAAGCGCGAAGCACTGCCGCTGCTCAGCGCCGAAAAGGCGAAAGAATTTATTGCTGCTGCTGCGCAGTGCATGAGTGCGCACGGCTGGACATCTAAAAAGAAATCAAACGGCGATGCTGACGGTGTGTGGAACAGCGAAAAGCCCGGCCTCAAACGCGAGCGGCTTTACGCGCTTGCGGCGCTAGACGGTTGCGCGGACGAACTCGCGCGGGCGCCGAACGGTGAACGGAACAATACTCTCTACAAGAAAGCGTTCCGGCTCGGCACGATGGTCGCGCGCGACTGGATCTCACAATCCGCAGTGTCTGACGCGCTGTTTGCAGCCGCCGACGCCTGCGGTCTTAACAAAGAAGACGGCGAGCAGTCGAGCCGGAAGACAATCCTGTCGGGCCTACACGACGGCCATAAGCACCCGCACCGGGATTTGGCGCACGACTTCACTGAGCGGCCCGCCGCCGTCGGCAATTCCTGGAAATACCACATGGACGCAAAGCCGGTCCCGCCTCAATGGCTCATCAAGGGCATCCTGCCGAAAACCGGCGCAGCCCTCATGTCGGGACAGTGGGGGACGTTCAAGACCACCGTCGCACTGGATATGTCCCTCTGCATCATGACCGAGCTGCCATTTGCTGACCGGTATCAGGTGAAGCGGCGCGGGGCAGTGCTTTATCTCGCGCTTGAGGGTGAAGGCTTGTTGCATGCGCGCCTGTCAGCCATCGCCGCACACCGCGGCGACACCGGGGCGCTTCCGTTTGGATGGCGCGGCGACTGTCCTGCGCTTACGGACAAAAACGCCGCCGACAAGCTGTGCGCTGTCGCGAACGAAGCGGTGGTCGATCTCAACCGGAAATTCGGTCTGCCGGTCGCCCTGATCGTCATCGACACGATCATCACGGCCGCAGGGTTTTCTTCAGGCGAGGACAACGACGCGGCCGCGGCCCAGAAGGTAATGAATTCGTTGAGGATCACGTCCCAGCGCACGGGTGCTCTTGTGGTCGGGATAGATCATTTCGGTAAAGTCGTAGAAACCGGGACACGCGGATCGTCTGCCAAGGAGGGCACCGCCGACGTCGTGATCGCCCTGCTGGCGGATCGGGAACTCAGCGGCAGCGTCAAGAACACGCGGCTTGCCGTACGCAAGCAACGCGACGGCGTGTCCGGGTTTGAAATACCCTTCGCGGCGCGAATGGTAGAAACCGGGACAGACGACGACGGTGACCCAGTAACCGCTCCGGTCATCGAATGGCAGGCAACGCAGCAGACCGCACAGGCCGACGCCCGCTGGACGCCGTCGACGCAGCTGTTACGGAGCGTCCTGATGACCATCCTTGCCGATTGTGGGCGAAACGTCCGACCATTCCCGGACGGGCCCGATGTGCGCGCCTGCGACATCGAGTTGGTGCGCACCGAATTTTACAAACAATACCCAGCGGACGGGACTGACAAGCAAAAGGCCGACGCCCGGCGCAAGGCTTTCGGCCGGTCCGTAAAAGCAACAGTAGCGCGTAGCTTGGTAGCCAGCCGCGAGGTGGAAGGCGTCCATCTCATTTGGCTTACCAAGTCGGAGGGTACCAGTGTCTAAAATTGAGAACCGAAGGACGCGAGAGCGGGACAGGACAGGACACACCTACGGTGTGTGTCCATGTCCCGTCCCGCTTCCGGCTACGCCCTGCGGGACACAGCGTGACAATGTCACGTCCTGTCCCGCTGTCACGCATTCATGGCTCGCCATCAGTGCCAACCGGTGTGGTGCCCACGGGCCAGCTCGACTAAGGGTACTGCACCGCGGATCAGCCACAGTGGATCCCGTGATGAGCGGGCGTCGATCTCGTGACGAGGGCGCCGTGGTGAGTACATGGGCCGTGCCACAGCCACTTATAATTTCACATGAGGGCATGGCGTTAAGTCACTGAGAAAAAATGATAACGATACCGCAGTCAGTAGGATCTCCAACGCAAACCAAAAACGCCAAATGGTCAATCCTCGAGCTGCTCGCTGGGTCTGCGCCGATTGGCTCGGTCGAGTGGGTGATGTGTAAAGGTCATCGGGTGGGTACTTCCGCTCCCGCTTTTGCGAGATGGCACAAACGAGGTAGGACCGGCGCTCGGTCAGGGCTGAGAGATCCAGCTGTGCGCGGTACGAGGTAGACTTCCGCTCCCGCTTTTCGCTCGGTCAGGGCTGAGAAATCCAGCTGTGCGCGGTAGGCGGAGAGATATTCCGCCAATTGCCATTGAAAACTCAGGTAAATCCAGATTAGCGGCCGAGCTGCCCCAGCTGCACCCACAAGCCTCGTTGTTCTCGGGTTACATTTCGCACCAGCCACCATGGCGCGCCGGCTCGGGCCGGCTCGGGCGGGAAGCGTTGGAGTTTTGATTGAAAATTGCCGGCCCTAATTGTTGGATCAGCCACGAGTTGGCCGATCGCGGCGCGCGCGTGCGCTCGCGAAGCCGATGGGGTTCGAGCGCTGATTTGCCGGTGCCACCTTCGCTCCGCCCCGCCGAAAAGATTTGCGACGACCATTAGCCGACGTCGACAGGAGTCCGGCGGCCGGCGTTTCCAAAAGTTTGATGTCGATGGCGTGGCCGGTAATCATGCGCCTGATATCGCGCACCCCCGTCCCTGGCGGCTGCTCCCCCTAAAGGGATTTCAGTCGGCCGAAATGGCTTTTTGCAAAGCAGCCAAGTTCGACCGATGTCGTCTAGCTAGTGGTGTCGGGAAATTCCATTGAGCATCTCCCACATACGGCGTGGTGTCGCCGGCATATCGATATGGCGAATTCCAACGCGGTGATGGAGGGCGTCAACGATAGCATTTATGACCGCCGGCGGTGCGCCCACCGCTCCCGCCTCGCCCGCGCCCTTGACGCCAAGCGGATTGGCGGTCGTCGGCACGTTGTGGGTAGAGAACGAAAACATCGGAACATCGCTGGCGCGTGGCATGGTGTAGTCCATGAACGAACCGGACAGGAGTTGCCCGCTGTCGGGGTCGTAGATCGCATGCTCGAGCAGCGCTTGGCCGACTCCCTGTACGATTCCACCATGGACCTGGCCCTCGAGCAGGAGCGGGTTAATGGTGTGGCCGAAATCGTCGACGACGGTGTAGCGTTCGATGGTGACAGCGCCGGTATTCGGATCGATCTCGACCTCGACGATGTGGCAGCCGTTGGGGAAGGTTTGTGCCGCCGGTACGCGGTGATGCGTTGTATCGAGACAAGGCTCCATGCCTGGCGGCAGTTTGGCAGGATCTCGGGCCGCCTTCGCGACCTCGAAAATATCGAGGCGAAGATCCGTGCCGGGCACGCCGAATACTCCGTCAGCGAAAGCAACATCCTGTGACGAGACTTCGAGAACGTGTGCAGCGAGCTGCTTACCCTTATCGATGACTGTGCGGCTGGCTTCGTAAAGGGCCATACCGGCGACAGCAAGCGCCCGTGAACCTCCGGAAAGTCCAGACGGCGTGCGATCGGTGTCGCCCATGATCACGTTGATGCGATCGGCGTCGATGCCGAGTTGATCTGACACAAGCTGCTTGTAGGAAGTGATGAGACCAGTACCGTATTCCTGGTTGCCCATCACGAGCTCGATGCGCTCGTCCTTAAACTCAATCGAGGCGGTTTCCGGAAAGCCGCCGCCACAGCGCTCGGTATATGTTGCCATGCCAATGCCCCGCAGCTTGCCGTTACGCTCGCTTTGCTTCCGACGCTTCGGGAACGACGACCATTCCGCAATGGCCATGCAGCGGTCCATCACCTTCTCAAACTCACCAGAATCGAGAAGGAGTTTGGTTGCCGAGGTGTAAGGCATTGCCGAGGGCGGCACGAAATTGATGCGGCGGATGCGGTCCGGGCTCATGCCGAGTTCGCGTGCGGCCGCATCGACGAGACGCTCCAGAAGGTATGCGGCCTCGGGTCGCCCAGCACCCCGATAGGCGCAGACCGGCACGGTGTTGGTACACACACCCTTGACGTTGATGTGGATTGCTCCAATCGCATAGAGCCCGGAGACGAGATCCGTCGAGCGGGTCGGAACGAAGGAGCCAAACGGCGAGAGATAGGCACCGAGATTGGCGAGGATGGACACACGCAGACCGAGAAAGCGCCCCTTCTTATCGAGCGCAAGTTCGGCGCGCGTCGTGTGATCGCGCCCTTGATTGTCCGAGATGAAGCCCTCGGAGCGATCCTCCTGCCACTTCACTGGCCGCGCAAGCTTGCGGCTCGCCCAGACCACCAGCGCGTGCTCCGGATACACGAAAGCCTTCATGCCAAAGCCTCCACCGACATTGGGCGTGATCAGGCGCAGCATGTCCTTTGGCATCTTGAGTACGACCTCGGCGAGCGGATCACGCACGAAATGTGGACCTTGGGTTGCGGTATAGAGTGTCGAGCGCCCACTGCTCGGATCGTAGTCGGCGACGGCGTTGCGCGGCTCCATTGAGTTGACCACGACGCGATTGTTGACGAGTTCGAGCGTGACAACATGTGCCGCTTTGACGAAGGCGGCGTCGGTCGCATTGGCATCGCCCATGTCGTTGTCCCAGTCGAAGACAATGTTGCCGGGAATTTGCTCGAACAGCTGCGGCGCGCCGGGGGCAGTTGCGTCCTTTGCGTCGGTGACGGCGGGCAGCCCTTCATACTCAACGTCGATGGCCTCGGCGGCGTCGCGTGCTCCGGCCAAAGTCTCGGCGACGACCAACGCGACAGGCTGACCGACATGACGTACCTTACCCTGTGCGAGTACAGGCCGCGGTGTGTCATGCCGTGGCGTGCCGTCACGATTGGCGAGCGGAGTCACGCACGGCAGGTCACCGAGCCCGTCCGCGCGAACATCCTCGCCGATCGCTACGAGCAACACGCCAGGCATGCGTCGCGATGTAGCTACATCGATGCGCTTGATATGCGCGTGCGCCACTGGCGAACGCAGCACGAAGCCATGCGACATTCTGGGTAGGGTGATGTCATCCGTATAGCGGCCGCGCCCGGCGATCAGACGCAGATCCTCATGACGCCGTATGGGCTGGCCGATGCCGAATTTCATGCCGCGTCCTCTAATCCAACTTCATCGTGCTGTGGTGTGATGTCGGTGCTGCGCGGGATCAGAAATACGGAAGGCTGGCAAGCAAGGGGGTGTCTTGGCCGGTGACGTGCGTGAGTGATTTCCAGAACCTTGCCGGTGGATCGTCTGTATCATCGAGTCCGCAAATTCAGCATCTGGTCTTAGCCGAATATCCAAGCGCCGTAACCGACGACTTGGTCGCGCTGGCCAGCGGTATCACCGGAATTGCACAGCGACAACCGTCGGGCTTTCAACTTGTGGCGGTCGGCTTCGATGAGAAGGCCAGCGATCGGCAGGTAGCCACACGCCTGTCCGGGGCCCAAACCGGTCCAGTCGCCATTTTCTATGGCTTCAGCTGTCGCCGCATCCAGGCGCCGGGCGGTGTCATAGCTGTGATAATGGGACAGGTCGGAGCTGATGACGAGCATCGTTTCCGGCCCGCCCCATAGCCGCGCCAGCACCTGCGCGACCTCGTGCGCGGTGGCGTCACCGACGACAAGCGGCAGCAGTGAGAACGATGGCAACAGAATCTGCAAAAACGGCAATTCGACTTCGAGCGCGTGTTCGGGCGCGTGCGCCGCATCGTTCCGCGAAACGAAAGGCAGACCGGTAATCGTGCTCAAGGCATCGTGGTCGACCAGCACGCGGCCGAGCGGAGTTTCGAAGGCGCCAACGGTGGGGAGCGCAATGCCTCGGATGGCAACGTAATGGGCCGGACCGATCAGTACGATACGTGCCAGTGTCTGTGCGCTATCGCGAAGTGTTGCGAAGGCCGCGGCGGCGGGCGAGCCGGAATAAATGTAACCCGCATGTGGCGCAATCAGCGCTTTAGGGGTGATTTTTAGTGCTGTTCTGGCATCGGTGAGTAGTTCCACAACCTGGCGCCGCAGTCGATCTGGCTGCGCAGGATAAAAACTTCCCGCCACTGCCGGTTTCCGGAGCTGCATCTTGCCCGGCCTCCCATTGAGGACCATGTTCAACTAGGAAAAGATTAAGTCAGGCGCGGCATGAATCAACCTGTTGCGAGTCACCCAACGCGCTATTGGCATGCGCTGCCGGACGGCCGCGTCCAGTGCGACGTCTGTCCGCGCTTTTGCAAACTGCATGAAGGCCAACGCGGGCTGTGTTTTGTGCGCGCCCGGCAAGGCGGCCAGATCGTGCTCACGACCTACGGGCGTTCATCCGGATTTTGCATCGATCCGATCGAGAAAAAGCCGCTCAATCATTTCCTGCCGGGCACGCCGGTCCTGTCGTTTGGCACCGCGGGGTGCAACTTGACCTGCAAGTTCTGCCAGAACTGGGACATCTCGAAAGCTCGCGATCTCGACCGGATTCAGGATGTGGCTTCCCCCGAAGCCATTGCCGATGCGGCGCTGCGCAGCGGCTGCCGTTCGGTTGCCTTTACTTACAACGACCCCGTGATTTTTCTTGAATATGCGATCGACGTGGCGCAGGCGTGCCGCGAGCGCGGACTGAAGACCGTCGCCGCGAGTGCGGGCTATATCGCGCCGCAACCACGTGCAGAATTTTTCCGGCACATGGATGCCGCCAACATTGATCTCAAGGGGTTTAGCGAGAGATTCTATAAGGATCTTTGCTCCGGCAAGCTCGCGGTCGTGCTCGAGACACTGGACTATCTCAAGCACGAAACCGAGGTCTGGTTTGAGATCACCACACTGCTCATTCCCGGCGAAAACGATTCACGAGCGGAAATCGAAGCGGAGAGCGCCTGGTTAATCAATCATCTTGGTCCAGACGTGCCATTGCATTTCACGGCGTTTCATCCGGACTGGAAGATGATGGACCGGCCGTCGACGCCACCGGAAACTCTGCGGATGGCGAGGCAAATCGCACGCAGCGTCGGTCATCGCTATGTCTATACCGGCAATATTCACGACCCGGGAGGGCAATCGACTTTTTGCCACGACTGCAGCACGCTGTTGGTCGGCCGCGACTGGTATGACATCACCGAGTGGCATTTGTCTCCAGACGGTCGCTGCCTCGCTTGCGGCACTCCCTGTCACGGCGTCTTTGAGGCGACCGCAGGACGCTGGGGTGCACGCCGCTTACCGCTCAAGCTGCGCATGGCAAACCTACATTCGGCGTTATGCAGCTCGGCATAACGTCCGGTTTTGCCAGAACTGACGGCCTGGTTCAGCGACATCGATCTAGGGAAGTGTCGCCGTTGAGAATTGCAAACTTAGCCCTCTCGACGTCCGCCTTTGGGTCATGAAGACATCCTGAGGACAAGGACCGATGTCCACGCACAGCAGATTGCTGGCTGTATAATGCCGCCCGATGGAATTCGGCGTAACAGAGTCAGTTGAGGGTAGCTCATGACCCTATACATCGTCGGTCTGAGGTACAAGACACGTTCGCACGCCTTAACAATTGAAGCCGAAGATGCGCTAATTGCAGCGCTTAAGGCGAAACACGCAAAACCTGACGCAACAATTACGTATGTTCGAAAATCTAATCGGCGTGGCGACTACCGCCATCCGCATGAAGGATTGTCGGATGAGAAATGAATCTCGTTGTCGCGGCTTATCGCTCTTCCGATCGCCGGGGAGTTCGGTCCCGTACATCAAGTCTGGGCGCAACAGCTCCGGCAGCTTCGCAAAGTTCGGAGCAATCCGGGGCGCCGTACTCATTGTCGCCTCCGCTCAGCCTATTGCTTGCAAGCAATAGCTCGACTTTGAGGCGTCCGAAGCAGTCTCCGAGCCATGCTTGGGGAAGGCGACGGAACATTGTCCGGCTAATGGTCCGCTTTACCCCCGAAAGCGGACCTTAGGCCTCAGTCGCGAAATGTCCGCTTTGTGCCAAAAGCAGACATTATGCGGTGCAGGCAGCCCGCTATTCGATCACCTCGTCGGCACGGAGCAAAAACGATTCCGGGATGGAGAGGCTCAGGGCTTTGGCGGTTTTGAGATTGACGACGAGCTGAAACTTGGTTGGGTACTGCACAGGCAGGTCGGCAGGCTTGGCGCCGCGCAGTATGCGGTCGACATATCCCGCTCCATGCTGAAAATGGGTTACCGGATCGAACCCGTACGAAATCAAGCCGCCCGATATTGGATAAAAAGCAAACGCATAGATAGCCGGCAGGCGTAAGCGCGCGGTCAGTGTGACGATGAGGTCGCGATTAGAAAAGGTCACAGCGTTCGGACTAACAATAAGGCCGCCATTGCCCTCGGCAGTGAACGTCGCCAGGCTCCGCTCGATTTCGTCTGCGTCACGTACATCAAGCGGCACCAGCTTGACCTTGAGCGAAGGGCCCATGGCTTCAACTGATTTGAAGAACCTGACAGGAATAGGGCATCACGAACCCGACGCGTTCGACATCGGGCGCAACCTGCTTAAGAAGCTCCAGCCATTTTCCGCCGATCGAACTGTCCCAGTTGGCGAATCCTGTGAGGTTGCCATCGGGACGCGCTTCGTTGTTAACATAACCGGAGCCGACCGCATCGCCCACGCTTATGAAAACTCGGTATGGTGCGGACTTCGGCCCGAACAATGGCGGTCACGAGGTCGGTGTTGGACACCAGCACGTCCGGCGTGAGACTCGTCAACTCCATAAGGATGAAGCGCACCCTGTCAGCGTTCGCCGCAGGAAAGCGAACATCGATGCGGATATCGCCCTTCGTCCCAACCCAGCTTCTGGAGTTCCTGTCGAAACGCCGCTACCTGGGCTTGAGCCGCCAGATCGGTTTCGGCATACCCCATCAGCACACCGACGCGCCGCATTCGCTCCGGCTGCTGCGCACGCGCCGCGAGCGGCCACGCAGTTGTCGCACCGAGTATTATGACGAACTCGCGCCGCCTCATATGCCGCCCCCGGTAAAAGACCCCGCAGAGATCGATTAGAGGTAGCACATTTGGTTGATCATCGTGTGTGACATAAGGCGCGACGGATGGCGGGCCCAGCGCGCATGCAGCCCATAGCGTAGCGCATTCAAATATCAAGGCGCCTCGTAGCATGCGAACGGTGCTAGCATCACAACCAATCCGGAAGGAGCGGGAGGAAATGCGTCGAAGATGAGCAGTGACAAACCCGAAGAGGTAGGCGGGGGATCGGTAAGGCAGGCGGAGATTTTCCGAGACCGCTCCAGCAGTCAGACCTGCAGCGAGGGAGTCGGCGCGGAACAAGGTCTCGAGCTGTTCAGCGAGGCCGGTAGGACGCGACGTGCCCGACCTTCGAAGACCTTTACCGAGCCCACGCGCGAAATTCCGGTGTTCGGCGAAACTGATGTGTTGGTTGTCGGTGGCGGACCGGCGGGGACCGCCGCGGCAATTGCGGCCGGGCGTTTGGGCGCCGATGTGCTGCTGGTCGAGCGCTACAACCATCTAGGCGGGCTCTCGACGGGTGGTCTCGTGATCTGGATCGATCGCATGACAGATTGGTCCGGGCAGCACGTGATCCGTGGCATTGCCGAGGAATTGATGGATCGCCTGCCCAAGGACGCGATCCAGGGACCCCCGCGGCGAGACTGGGGCAGCCGCGATGCGGCAACCGCTGCGTACTGGGCGCAGCGGACCTCCGCGTATCATAGCATCGTCACCTGGGCGCCCACGATCGACCCTGAAGCGCTCAAAACGCTCTCCCTGCGAATGCTGCGCGAAGTCGACGTGCGGCTCCTCCTGCACGCGTGGTGCGCGGCACCCATCGTCGAGAACGG
>Ga0306924_10001615_pt1 | contig 20808 bp, 20 predicted proteins | sample sta12Can44000111_FD_203756 | JGI IMG/M metagenome (GOLD analysis project Ga0306924, IMG submission 203756) | Lab enrichment of tropical soil microbial communities from Luquillo Experimental Forest, Puerto Rico - statanox.12C.anox.44.000.111 (v2)... | ecosystem: Environmental > Terrestrial >...
CTGGGCCTCGCTGAGCCCCTTTTGAAATTGCACCTTGTTGCGCGCCATCGTTCAAACCCGCAGAAACAGCCGTACGTTCCTGTTTTGTACCATGACTTGATAGCTGAGGATAGTGCGTAATCAGGAAATTGAAAATTGAATGTGTAAGTGGCCGTGATCGTCAAATTCTTGGGAGTCGACGCGTCCTCACTTGGGGGGGAAATGCTGATGCCCGTACCGCCATAAGCGGCCAAATACGCGTCTGCCTTGGCTTTGGCACAGTTCGCGAGTGACACGGTCGTGACATTGGGGCAGCTCGCCGAGGTGAGCAAGGTCGGGGAGGCGGCATAGACCATCGCATAGCGGCCCGCCTCTTCAACGGCGAGCAGCATGGTGTGGTAGGTCCAGAGACCCCGTCCGAACTCGACGCTGCCGATCACGGCCAGGAGTAGAACCGGCAAGACGATGGCGGCTTCGATTGCTGCCGAACCTTCCTCCTTGCCGCGCCTGAGCGGTCTGGACTGTCTCATTCGATGCGCAGCTCCGTGCTAGCGGTCAACGACGTTGGGATCCCCGGCCAAGGCAAGATTGGCGTGTAGGTCTGGCTCGCCGTGACCGTGACCAACGTGCAGTTGGGAGTTTTTCCCACAGCGCAGGTGGTGCCACAGGTGATCGAGCTTCCGTCATCGCATTCGCAGCTCTCTGGGAATGGGGGAGAGCTGGAAGGAAATGTCAGCGTGGCGTTCACGGCGCTCTGCATGGCGGTTTTGATGCCGCTGATGCAATTCGTATCCTGGATGTTCGACTTGCATGTCGAATTATCCCTCGCATATTCGGCTCCGATGCGTGTCGCTCCTTCGAGCGCGGCATTACTCGCCGCCATCATGCCGAAATCGGCGATCCCCAATACGAGTGTAACGAGGATTGGCGCCGCGAGCGCAAATTCGACAAGGACGGCTCCTTCGACGCCAAGAAAGCTTCGGCCGGTTCGCGGCATGACCCGCCTTGTGTGCTGCTGTTTCTGCCTCATTGGTGGCCTCAGCTGGCGAGAGCGACGTTCTTGACCTCTGGTAACGGGAAGGTGTTCGGGCATCCTCCGGTAGCGAGGCTCGAAGCCCCACTGAGTATCAGGCTCTGGGCGACCACCAGTAGGCAGCTGTTCGTCACACTCGGGTTCCCTTGGAAACTCAAAGTCGTGTTCGGCGTGTAGACGAGGCCATTCAAGGTCTGCGAAGGACCCCCTTGAAATTGGGCGGTGGTCGTATAGGTGGCACCAGACACCGTATCCTGGACCATCAGCAGCCCGGTATAGGTTCCCGAGGTGGGCGCACTCAAGCTGTCGATTGTCGGATTGCTTTGCATCTGCGGGGCGCCGATCGTGCCGCCGCTTGCTGCGGTGGTGGTGAAGATGATCGTGACCCCCTTGCCGGTGCTGGGGTCGCAGGTGGTGCACTCCAACACGCCACCGGAATCGAGGACCAAATCGCCGTCGGTGATCCAAATCACCCCGTTCGAGACAGTCGCGGTAGCTGCCGCATTGGGTGTCCCTCCGGAGATAGCTATGGTCGGTGCCGAGGTATAGCCCGATCCCGGGTTCGTGAGGGTGATGGCCGTGACCTTCTTCCCCGTCAATGTCGCAACCGCGATGGCCCCTGATCCGCCGCCGCCGCTAAAGGTTACTGTGGGCGTCGTCGAATAATTGTTTCCCTGGCTCGTCAACGTTACGGCTCCGATCCCGCCCGACGGCACTAGATCGACGGTCGCTTGCTTGATAGACAACCCGCCACAGAACCGCACATCTCCAGCCTCCGTGGTCCCCGAGTGTTGAGCGGGGGAAGAAACGCAAGCCGTTGTCGGCGGGATGTTGCAGGTCAGAAAAGCGTGGCTGAGATAGCCGCCGGTGTTGGTGCAGGGGTTGACGAAATAAGTGGTGCCCGACGACGCGCCGTAAGGGTCGGTGAATTGTGTGCTCGGCACCCCCGTCAGCAGAGCCGCGCTCATATTGGACGGTGGATTGGTCGGATTGATGACGCTGCAGCCCTGGCCAGAAGAGACTTGGCCGGCGGTGATCAAATCTTTCACCGTTATCGAGGCGCCCGAATCGTGATCATTGATCGCGCAATCACTGGTCGACGCCGCCATCACCGAGCAGCCCGGCGCGTCAAGCGTAGACGCACCTTTGTCCTCGAAGCCATATCCTGTGGTGCCCAAGGTGAGGATGCAGCCGGGGGCGGCGGGAAAGACGCGGGCGACCGCCTTGGTCTCGATTGTCACGCTGGACAGGAACAGCCCCGCTAGCAAACTTGCCTGAGGTTTTTCCAATTTGACCGCGACGGCGTTGTCTGCAAGGCTGACGATCGAGTCGCTGTAGGGGTAGGTGACCACCGGTGTGTTTCCGGTATAACCATTTTGCGTCGCAGCCCTGGTCGCCGCCGGAGTCAGATTGGTGGTCACACTGGTGTTGCCCGCGAGGACCTCATAGGCGGCCGAGATCGCGGCAGCGTCGGCGGCGGACTGGTTCTGCCGCTTGATCGAATACCAGAGACCGGTTTCGACGCCGAGCCCGGCTAGGCCGACCAAGACCGTAAGACTGAGCGCCACCATAATCGCGCTGACGCCGCGTTCGTCGCGCCAAACCTGTCGCATCGCGCTTCGCAGCAAGCGCTCAAAGTTACTCGGCATGACTTGCCTCCATCTCGCGCGTTCTCTGATAAGCCAGTGAGCTGATTGTTGGCTGGAATTCGTTAACTCCGGATTAACATCTGCCGATTGCGATGCGTCGTTGACGCCGGCAGGCGTGCGCCCGAATCACGCCTTATCTCCATACTCAGTCAGGAGGAACGGACTAATCTGATGCGGAAACGCCGAAACGCTTGAGGACTTGCCCACGGACAGCTTTACCGTCATTCCCGCGAAAGCGACGCGAAAGCGGGAATCTATTGGGATCAGCGGCTTATGGATTCCGGCTCTTCGCCTCGCTACGGCCGGAATGACGAGTTCGGAGGTAGCAGCGACTTTTTCGGCAGCCGGACAATCAAGAATTCGACGGATTCGGCGATGAGCCGGGACGAGTGACACAAGCGCGACGCTGTGGCGCTCGCGAATCTTCGGCCAGTCTTCGCTTTAGCTTTATCGTGCCCTGACTCTTCCTCACCGAATCACGCTGAGTGAGCGGTCCGGATCACCCGACGTGCGGGATTATCCGTTGTTTAACTATTGCGACGGAAGATGCACCGCCAATAACCATCGCCCCAATAACCATCGCCTTGGAGCACATCATGCCCGGCTGGCCCCAGCGCTTCCTCGAAGAACAAATCAAGCGGCCGACGGCGTCGCTTTTTGCAGTGGAGGCTCGTCCATGAGGGGATTACGGTCTGCTGCGGCGCCCAAGTCCGATCGAGCGGGCGTTCTTGCGGTCGTGCAAGACCAGCCGATGGCTGATCGTCTGCAAGGGCTTATGCACGAGCTCCAGCTGGATGACGAGCTGGTCATTTCCGAGACGCTCGACGCGGCATTGCGGCGCATCCGGTCGGGTTACGCACCGCGGGTTTTGCTTCTCGACCTTGCAGACTCGGCTGCTCCGATCGCCGAGGTCAACTCGGCTCGAACAGTGGGCGGCGCCGATCTGAAGCTCGTGGCTCTCGGCATCCTCAACGATGTTACGCTGTTTCGCGACCTGCTCGCCGCCGGCGCCAACGACTACCTGGTCAAGCCGGCGACCCGTGAGACCTTGTCGGCTGCCTTGGAGAAAGGGTCGACTAACACGGGAACGGGGACCAGCGGCGGGTTGGGGCAAGTGATCGTCTTTGTCGGCAGCCGCGGCGGCGTCGGCACGACGACAACAGCCGTCTCCTGCGCCTGGTTGCTCGCCGAGGAGCGCAAGGAGCGAGTGGCGCTCGTCGATCTCGATCTCCACTTCGGCACCATCGCGCTCAAGCTCGATACCGATCCCGGCAGCGGGTTGTGCGAGGCGCTGGAGCAGCCTTCCCGCATCGACAGTCTGTTCATCGAGCGCGCCATGGTCAAAGGTGACCGACAATTTGCTGGTGTTGGCCGCCGAGGCGTCCGCGGCGCAGCATCTGATCGTCGACGCCGGCGCGGTCGACATGCTGCTCTACGAGCTGCGTCGAAAATTCGCCCGGATCGTCGTCGATCTGCCGCGCGGCGCAAACCCGATACAGCGCGTCGTGCTCGGCGCGGCAACCCACGTTGTCGTCGTGTGCGAGCGCAGCCTCGCCGGCCTGCGCGACACGATCCGATTGCAGACCTTGATGCGGGACCAGGCGCCGCAGGTTCGCCTCTGGCTGGTCGAGGCCGGGGCTACCGGTGACCGCGCCCTGATTGGCAAAAGCGAGTTCGAGAAGGGGATCGCCAAGGCGCTCGACGCCCGCCTTTCTCACGATCCGAAAGCCGCCGGGGCGGCCGCCAATTCCGGCCAGCCGCTGCCCTCGGCCGTGCCGAAGAGCCCGGTCGTGAAGGAGTTTCGCCAGCTCGCCGAGATGCTCGCCGGCCCGGCGACGCCTGTCGCGAAACGCAAATTGTTTGCATTGCCATGGTAGGCCGCTCGAGACGCTCAGAAAGCGAGGACTCGCTCGACGCGCGAATTGCTCTGCTTTCGGCGCGCCGTGCGGTACCGGTCGAGGTGGTTCCCGCTCCTGCCCCGGCGCCCGAGGTCGAGCTCCCGGCTCACGCCCCGCATGAGGATCGCCTGCTCGCGGCAAAGGAACAACTGATCGCTCGGCTGAGTGCGGAGGTCCGGCCAGAGCGCAGAAGCCTTCTCAGCCGCGGCGAGCTCGCCAAGGTCGTCGACGCGGCGGCACAGGCTTATATGATCCGGCACGGCATCGACGCGAACCCGCTCGATCGCCGCGATCTCGTTACTGAAATCATCGACGGTCTTCTCGCCGCGGGAAAGTCGGAGCTCACGCCAGACGGGACCGTCTCGCGGCGCTCCAATCGTGCTGCGATCGAAACCGCAAAGGCACAGATTCAACCGCTCGTCCTCGAGCACATGGACGTGAGCGCCGCCGCCGAGATGCCGCGCGCGGTGTTCGAAGCGCAGCTCAGTGGGTGGGTCAAGGATCTGCTTACCGAGAGCAAGATCCAGTTGAATTTCATCGAGCAGCGCGAGCTCGTCGAAATACTGATCGCGGACATGCTCGGGCTCGGGCCTATCGAACCGCTGATCGAGGACGAGACCGTCACCGACATCATGGTCAACGGGGCGAAGCAGGTCTATGTCGAGCGCCGCGGCAAGCTCGAGCTGACCGACGTACGGTTTCGCGACGACGACCACGTCATGAACGTGGCGACAAAGATCGTGACCCGGATCGGTCGCCGCATCGATGAATCTCAACCGCTCGTCGATGCCCGTCTCGCGGACGGCAGCCGCGTCAATATCATCACGCCGCCGCTCGCGATCGACGGGCCCAGTATCTCGATCCGCAAATTTTCGAAAAAGACGATCACCCTCGACGTTATGGCGGGGCAGGCCAACATCTCGCCGCAGATGGCGACGTTCCTTAAGATTGCCGCTCGCTGCCGGCTCAACATCCTGATTTCCGGCGGCACCGGCTCCGGCAAAACGACGTTGCTCAACGCCCTGTCGCGGCTGATCGACTCGGCCGAGCGGACCGTGACGATCGAGGATGCCGCCGAATTGCAGCTGCAGCAGCCGCATGTCGTGCGGCTCGAGACCCGACCACCCAACCTGGAGGGCAGCGGCGAGATCACGATGCGCGACCTGTTGCGCAATGCTCTGCGCATGCGGCCCGACCGCATCATCCTCGGCGAGATCCGCGGCGCCGAGGCGCTCGACGTGCTGCAGGCGATGAACACCGGCCACGACGGCTCGATGTCGACGATCCACGCCAACTCGCCGCGCGAGGCCCTCACGCGGCTCGAGAACATGGTCGGAATGACCGGGATCAACTTGCCCTCGCGTGCGGTGCGTACCCAAATCGCCGCCGCTGTCCATCTGATTGCGCAAGTCAACCGCATGCGTGACGGCATTCGCCGCATCACACATATCATGGAGGTCGTCGGAATGGAGGGCGAAACGATTACTACCCAAGAGCTGTTCGGCTTCCAGTTTCAGGGCGAGACGACGGAAGGCATGCTGCGCGGGGTTTTCAAATCGAACGGAATTCGCCCGAATTTTCTGCCGCGCGCCGAGTATTACGGCCTCGATCGGCCGCTTCTCGAGGTCATCTGAGAGGCGCTTCCAAAATGAACCTCGCACCCCTCGTCCCGTCATTCCCGCGAAAGCGGGAATCCAGAGGATCCAGAATCTCAGCATTCGCCCTGGACCCCCGCGTCCGCGGGGGTGACGATGCCCGACTGATATCCCTTGCTTCACCCCCGGTCGGAGACTGAGACATGGGACTGGGGCTCGATCCGGTAACCACGATCGCGGTCATTTGCGCGATCGGCGTGGCGTTGACGTTTGGCGTCATCGCGCTGGCTATGAGCGACAACGCAGCCAGCCGGCGCTTCGACCGGCGTGTCAATACGATGCGGGACCGCGCGCAGGGGGTCCTCGCCGCAGAGGGGGCCGCCACTCGATCGCTTTCGCGGCAGCGGCGCGCGTCGGCAATCGATCGCGTGGCTGGTACTTGGCTGCCCCGCCGCGATCTCCTCGAAGCCCGCCTCACCCGGACCGGGCGGACGATCAGCATCGGCCAATACGCGATGGCGTGCGCCGGCCTGACCGTACTGGCAGCGATCGGCCTTGCCGTCGCTACGCGGATCGGCATTGTGCCGAGCCTGCTGCTCGGATTGCTGATTGGAACGGCCCTTCCTCACCTGGTCATCGGACGCATGGGAAAGCGTCGCCTGAATGCCTTCATCGCTCTGTTTCCGGACGCAATCGATCTGATCGTGCGGGCGCTGCGTTCGGGCCTGCCGGTCAGCGAAGCGATCGTCGGAGCAGGCCATGAGATTCGCGATCCGGTCGGCGCCGAGCTACGCCTCATCGAAGGTGGGATGCGGATGGGGCGGGACCTCGAAAGCCTGCTGTGGGACACCGCCAAGCGCATCGATTCCCCGGAATTCCGCTTCTTTGTCATTGCGCTCAGCGTGCAACGCGAGACTGGCGGTAACCTCGGGGAAACTCTCGCCAATCTCTCCGATGTCCTGCGCCGGCGCCGACAGGCGCAGGCCAAGGCGCACGCAATGGCAAGCGAGACGCGTGCGACCACGATGATCCTCGGCGGATTGCCGGTGGCGGTCATCGGCGTGCTGTCACTGACCTCACCCCAGTATCTGGTGCCGCTTATCGAAGATGTCCGGGGAATAATCCTCGACGGCATCGCGCTGGCGATGCTGACGACCGGCATTGTGATCATGAACAAAATGGCGAAGTTCGAGATATGAGGCTTCAAGATTTCACGATCACCGACTGGCTGCCCGCCGGCGTCAGTCTCGATGAGGCGATCACGGTGCTTGCCGGGCTCGCCACGCTGACGACCGTCCTGGCGATGTGGCAGGTGCTGCGGCCGAACAACGCGTTCGAGCGGCGTCTCGAAGAGATCGGGGAGCGCAAAGAAACCCTGCGGCAAGGCGCTCTTGCAGCGGCACGCCGAGGCCGCCAGCGCACGACCGCCGTCGGAGTGATGCGCGAGACGGTGACGCGCCTCAACCTGCTGCGTTCGAAACACGCCACAGAGGCGCGCAATATGCTCGCCCAGGCCGGGATCCGGTCGCGGGACGCAATGGTCGGCTACCTCTTTGCGAGAATCACCCTTCCTTTCGTGTTTGGTATTGCGCTGCTCGCCGACAGCAATGTGTTTCACGTGCTCCCGATCCCGCCCAAGTTCGGGTTCGTGCTGCCATTGGCTGGGGTTCTGATCGGGTTCTACGCTCCGATAATTTACCTGAGGAATGCCGCGGCCAAGCGGGCCAAGAACATCAGACTCGCCCTGCCGGACGGGCTCGACCTGATGGTCATCTGTGCCGAGGCCGGGCTCAGCCTCGATGCGGCCCTGGCACGCGTCTCCCGCGAGCTCGGCAATGGCGCACCCGAGCTCGCCGAAGAGCTCGGCATGACTGCGGCCGAACTGACCTTTCTACCCGAGCGGCGCTTGGCGTTCGACAATCTCAATGCGCGGACCAACTCCGACGGCATTCGCGCCGTCGTCAATACGCTGCAGCAGACTGCCAAATTCGGCACTCCGCTGGCACAGTCTCTGCGCGTCCTTGCCGCCGAAATGCGCCAGGCGCGGATGACCCGGGCGGAGGAGAAGGCGGCACGGCTGCCGGCGCTGCTGACCGTGCCGATGATCCTCTTCATCTTACCGTGCCTCTTCATTGTGCTGCTCGGCCCGGCGGCGATCGGCATCATCGACACGTTCGCCCACCGCTGACCGCGACCGCTCGCTTCCATCCCGCCGGAGAAGCGGATCAGCCGCGTCTACTGCACACCGACCTCGGCTAGAGCCGATCCCACCACCTCGTCTGAGGGGATATTGGGCCGAGCCGATTCATTCAGTCCAATTCAATGGACGCCGACGACCCAATACGGGTGATATTGATTGAATTTGATCGCAGGGGGGCGGGAGAGCCCGGGCCGCATCTGCGGGGGTGGCAGCGGGCGGTGGTGATAGTGGGGCCTGGGCCGCAACTGTGGGGACGGCAGCGGGCAGGGGCGATAGTGGGGCCTGGACCGCGGGAGAGGCGGCCGATGCGACAGACGCAGACAGGGCGCTATAGGTCGCCGGCAGAAGCGGTGTCGGTGCTGCGGCGGGCGGCGCGTTCGCCTCGGCGGCACTGGACGAGCCGCCGGATAAAAAGGTGATCACGATCCCGAGACCAAAGCCGACGACAATCCTGACTTTCATGGAGGTCCCTTCTCTCGGCACGTTTGTTGCCGGAGGACGATCCGAAATCCGAGCAGCGGGGAGAGCGTTGCCAACCCCGAAGCTCCGGACTCCGGCGCTGCTTTGGTTTAGGAGGCAGTAGGCGCGCTCGGCGTCAATATCGCGCGGCTGCGTGCTTCGGGCGAGAGCTCGCGCAAGGTCGCATAATAGGCGAGGTTGTGCTCGACCGAGGCGTCGTCGAGGTCGATCCGATTGAGCCGCGCCGCCTCGGCGAAGTTTCCCCGCAGTCCGTAAATCAGCGCCAAGGTCTGCCGCTCCTGCGGCGATCCGCCTGGCGCCATGGCCACCGGCTGCAAGGTGGCGACGGCCGAAGCATAATCGCCACTCAACGCAAGGGACAGAGCGAGATTGGTGGTCAGTGCTGGATCGTTCGGCGCGGCAGCGAGACCGCGCCGATACCACGCCTGTGCCTCCGAATGGTTGCCCGAAAAATCCTTGGCGACCCCGAACAGGAGCAGCCCCTTGGGGTCATCCGGGCTCAGGGCATAGGCCTTGCCGAGGGGATCGAGTGCGAGTGCCGGCTTGCCCGTCTTCAAATAGGCCCTGGCCAGCCCGACCAGTGCCGGCTGGTACTGCTGGTTTCGGAACAGCGCATTGTTGTAGCTGACAATCGCTTCGTTGACTTGCCCCATTTCGAGCAGCACATCGCCGGCGGCGGCAAGGGGGGCTGGATTTAGCGGGTCCATCTCTGAGGCACGCCGGAAAACGCCGAGGGCATTGGGGAGATCGCCGCCGGCGCGTGCGGCGGTCCCGATGCGCATCAGCGAGTCGTAGTTCGGCACGGCACCGCCGCCATCGCGCCCGTTGGCGCTCTGCAGGTCGGGATGGAAGGGATCGGCGCCGCAGCCCGCTAACCCCAGAACGGCCAAGGTCAGAAAGAGCACGGAGCAGCTGCGCCTCATTCTGAGCCATGCCGAGCCTTGGCCCGGCAGATGATGATGTCGATGCAAGCGATCCCCCTTTTTAACCAAGTTATGCAAAATTGTAGGGATCGCGTTCGGAATTTCCGAACGTCAGCAAATTCAATAGCTTAGATAGATTACGGTGGCGCTACAGTGGCACTTGACGGGCGAATCGGGGGTGAACCCGCTTATTTCGTCGCTGCCTGCACCTTGGCGGCGACCGCGCGCTCGACGGCGACGAGCGCCTCTTCGGCCGCAGTGGCCTCGGGACCGCCCGCCTGAGCCAAGTCGGCGCGACCGCCACCGCCTTTGCCACCCAGCGCTTCGGCGCCGAGACGTACCAGCTCGACGGCATCGAAGCGGCCGGTCAGATCGGGGGTGACGCCGACGACGATCGCCGCCTTGCCGTCGGCGCGTGAGACGACCGCCACGACGCCCGAGTTGATGCGCCGCTTCAGGTCGTCGGCCAGCGATTTGAGCTCGCGCCCGGGGACGCCGTCGACCAGCCTGGCCTCGAAGGCGATTTCGCCGATCCGTTTGCCGGCCATTTTGGGACTGGAGCCGGCATTCGCCAGCGCCCGGCGAACCTCGGCGACCTCGCGCTCGAGCCGCCGGCGTTCCTCGACAACCCCGGCGATCCGTGCCGGCAGCTCGGCGGGGCTGGTTCGCAACGCCGCTGCAGCCTGCCGCAGAATTCCTTCCTCGCCGCTGATGAAGGCTTCGGCTGCGGCACCGGTCAGCGCTTCGATGCGGCGCACCCCGGATGCGATCGCCGTCTCGCCGACGATCTTGAACAGTCCGATATCGCCGGTGCGGCGAACATGCGTGCCGCCGCAGAGCTCGACCGAGAAAGGCCGGTCTTCGTCACGCGCTCCCCCCATCGCGACCACCCGCACCTCGTCGCCATACTTCTCGCCAAAGAGAGCCAACGCACCCTCGGCCACGGCGCGGTCCGGCGTCAGGAGGCGGGTGCGCACCGCGCTGTTCGCCCGAATGCGTTCGTTGACCTCCGTCTCGATCGCCAGAATATCTTCCGCGGTCAGCGCCCTCGGGTGACTGAAGTCGAAGCGCAGCCGGTCGGGAGCGACGAGCGAGCCCTTTTGCGTGACGTGCTCGCCGAGCCGCCGCCGGAGCGCCTCGTGCAGCAAGTGGGTCACCGAATGGTTGGCGCGCAACTGGCGCCGCCGGCGGCCGTCGACCCTGAGCTCGACGGCGTCACCCTCCTTGACCACGCCGCGGGTCACATTGCCGAGATGGACGTGCAGGTCGCCCGCTTTCTTTATCGTGTCGCGTACTGCCAGCTCGGCGCCGCCGGCCGCAAAGACGATGCCGCTATCGCCAACCTGACCGCCGGCCTCTGCGTAGAACGGCGTCTGGTTGACGATCAGTGCGACGTCGTCCCCGAGCACCGCCTCGGCAGTGCGCTCGCCGCTCCGCAAGATCGCCAGCACCACGCCTTCGGCGCTCTCGGTCTCGTAGCCGAGGAACTCGGTGGCGCCGAGTTGCTCACGCAACGCAAACCAAACCGTTTCCGTCGCCGCCTCGCCAGAGCCGATCCAGCTCTTGCGCGCCTCCTCGCGCTGCCGCGCCATCGCTCTCCCGAAGCCCTCGACGGCCACCTTGCGGCCTTGTCCGCGCAGCACGTCCTCGGTGAGGTCGAGCGGAAAGCCGTAGGTGTCGTACAGCCGGAAGGCAACCTCGCCGGGCAAGGCCTCGCCAGGGCCGAGCCGGGCGGTCTCTTCCTCCAGCAAGCGAAGACCGCGCTCGAGCGTCTGCTTGAAGTTCGTCTCCTCGAGCCGCAAGGTCTCGGTGATCAAGGCTTGGGCGCGCAACAGCTCGGGATAGGCCGCACCCATCTGCTGCACCAAGGTGGGCACCAACCGCCAAACCATCGGCTCCCGGCAGCCCAGAATGTGCGCATGGCGCATCGCCCGCCGCATGATCCGGCGCAGAACATAGCCGCGGCCTTCCTTACTCGGCAGCACGCCGTCGGCGATCAGAAACGCCGAGGCACGCAGATGGTCGGCGATGACGCGGTGCGACACCGCATGTTCGCCGTCGGGCGCGACGCCCGACGCCTCGGCCGAGGCCAGGATCAGCGCGCGGAACAGGTCGATGTCGTAGTTGTTGGTGACGCCCTGCAGGATCGCGGCGATGCGCTCCAGGCCCATCCCAGTGTCGATCGAAGGCCTGGGCAGGTCGATGCGGGTGTTCTCGTCCACCTGCTCGAACTGCATGAAGACCAGATTCCAGAATTCGAGAAATCGGTCTCCGTCTTCGTCGGGGGACCCTGGGGGACCGCCGATGACCCTGTCGCCCAGATCGTAGAAGATCTCCGAGCAATAGCCGCAAGGACCGAGTGGCCCCATCGCCCACAGATTGTCGGCATGGCCAACGATGCGCGCATCGGGCAGGTCGGCAATCTTCTTCCAAAGATCCCGGGCCACCTCGTCCGATGGATGGACGGTAATCCACAGCCGATCCTTGGCTAGACCGAACTCCTTCGTCACCAGGTTCCAGGCGAGCTCGATCGCCCGATCCTTGAAATAGTCGCCGAACGAAAAGTTGCCCAGCATCTCGAAGAAGGTGTGATGCCGGGCGGTATAGCCGACATTTTCCAGATCGTTGTGCTTGCCGCCGGCGCGCACGCATTTCTGGGCGGTGGCGGCGCGCTGGTAGGACCGCTTTTCGAGCCCGGTCAAGACATTCTTGAACTGAACCATCCCGGCATTGGTGAACAGCAGTGTCGGATCGTTGCGCGGCACGAGCGGGCTCGACTGCAGGACCTCGTGCTCATGACGGGCGAAATAGTCGAGAAACGCGGCGCGGATGTCGTTGGTCGTCTGCATGGACAGATTCTGGCCCTCGGCGGCGGCCATACAAGAGGTGCGGCGCCGCGTTATCGCAACCCGTGGGCGCGATTGTCCAGAAGCAGCGGAGTCCGGTGCGGGATAAGCGGGGCTAGCGCAGCCGCGCTGCTACCGCTGGAAGGCTGGCAATGTCAATACCGTGACGGGCGGCTTCGGCGACGAGGGCAAGCGGGTCGGCGCCCTCGCGCATGCGGCTCAGCGCCCATAAGAGCGTCGAGCGCGTTCCACTGCGGCAGTGTGCTACAACCGGTGCCGGCGCATCGCGCAAGGTCGCGGCAAATGCGTCAACATCGGCGCGCGACAAAGTTGCGGCCGTGATCGGGATGTGATGATAGGCGAGCCCGTGCGCCTCGGCGATGCGCCGCGCCTCGGCAGCAGGAAGCTGTCCCTGGTCTTCGCCATCAGGACGGTTGTTGACGATCGTGCGCACACCTGCGCCGGCGAGCGCCTCGATATCCGGGCGATCGAGCCGGCCGGTGACGCTCAATCCCGGCGCCAGGGAAACAAGCTGAGGTGCCATGCTGCTCCCCCTGGTTATCTGCGGGGGCGCAGCTTCGCAGCTCACGACCCCGCCGTCACCAGAAAAATCAGGCGGCGAATTGCGGCGGCCGTTGCAGTAGGTCTCCGGCGCGGATCCAGAACCGCTCGAGCCGACGAAGCGTCACGCTAACGGCCTGAAGATCGTCCACGTTGATCGTGGCTTGCGACAGCATCTCGAGATGGCGCTGAAGCATGACGCCTACCCGGTCGCGCAGCATCGTCCCTTTTCCGGTCAGACGAACGCGGATCGAACGGCGGTCGTGCAGCGAGCGCTCCTGCACGAGATAGCCGTTTTCGACCATCTTCTTGACGTTGTAGGAGACGTTCGAGCCGAGATAGCAGCCGCGCAGCGTCAGTTCGCCGACGGTCATCTCCGCGTCTCCAATGTTGAACAACATCATCCCCTGGACGTTGTTGATGTCGTGGATCCCGAGACCCTCGAGCTCAAGCTTCACCACCTCCAGGAAGTGACGGTGTAAGCGCTCGATCAGGGAAATTACTTCGAGATACGCGTTGGTCATCCGAACCTCGTTTGGCGGCGATCGGGCGCAGATTAGCGCCGGTTTGTAAATTTATCGTTTCAAATTTTAACCTCGGGCTTATCGGGCTGCTGGCCTTCCAGGGCGAGCGGCCGGAGCCCGGGTTGGCGCGCTTTGCACCGGCCGGCATATTAGCCGACGCCCGGCGGTCGAACTCGGCGACAAAGTGGAGACAACACCGGGTAAGCTCTCGATCGGAACTATGCATGTTGCGAAGGGTTTGGAGTTTCGCGCCGTCGCCGTCATGGCGTGCGACGACGAGGTTATCCCGTCGCAGGTGCGCATCGAGAATGTCGCCGACGATGCCGATCTCGAAGAGATCTATGACAGCGAGCGCCACCTGCTCTACGTCGCGTGCATCGGCGCCCGCGATCACCTGTTGGTGAGCGGGGTCAGGCCCGCATCCGAGTTTCTGGACGATCTGGCGAACCGAGGTCAGCGGGAAGGCCGCCGTATTCGGGCCAAGATCGAAACGTATCTTGATAAGAATGAGCTTGGCGTCTCAACCGCGAGTGGCGGTCATTTCCTGGCTTGTGCGACGTCCTTCGAGCCGTCAAGGTTCCCCTGCCGAAGCGTCAGAGCCGCGTCCCGATTGGACTATAAGTTGTTGATCTAAGGGCACAAATGACTCCTGGCCTTGAATTTTTTCACATATTTCCGCTGTCCGACAGGAAAACGCTAACGGTTTCAGAGGCTTGCCGCGCCGAGATTAGCCTCTATATTCCGCTGCCGGTTGCATCCGGCCCGAGCCATCGGTGGCTGTCGCGGCGGCTGCTTTCGGCCCGCTAGAGGATGAACCGGGACAGATCGGCGTTCTGCGCCAGCGCTCCGACCTTGTCGCGCACATAGCCCCGATCGATCTCGATCAGGGTTCCTTCGGGCCGGTCGGAGGCGGTGAAGCTGATTTCCTCCAGCAGCCGCTCGAGGATGGTGTGCAACCGCCGCGCCCCGATGTTCTCGACCGCGGTGTTGATCTCCTCGGCCAAGAGTGCCAGCTCGTCGATCGAGGCTTCGTCGAAATCGAGGGTCACACCTTCGGTCGCGAGCAGCGCCTTGTACTGCTTGATCAGGCTCGCCTCGGGCTCGGTCAGGATGCGCCGGAAGTCGGCGCGGTCGAGCGCCTTCAATTCGACCCGGATCGGCAGCCTTCCTTGCAATTCAGGCAAGAGATCGGAGGGCTTCGCCTGGTGGAAGGCGCCCGAGGCGATGAACAGGACGTGGTCGGTCTTGACGGCACCGTGCTTGGTCGCAACCGTGGTGCCTTCAATCAGCGGCAACAGGTCGCGCTGCACCCCTTCGCGGCTGACATCGGGCCCGCCCCCGCCGAGCCGCTCGCCGCGCCCGCAGATCTTGTCGATTTCGTCAATGAACACAATGCCGTTCTGCTCGACCGCGGTGATCGCTTCTCGAACGATCATTTCCTGATCCAAGAGCTTGTCGCTCTCTTCGGCGACCAGCACGCGGTGGCTGTCGGCGACGGTCAGCCGCTTCGGCTTCGCCCGCGTGCCGAACGCCTTGCCGAAGATGTCGCCGAGGTTGAGCATCCCCATCTGGGCGCCGGGCATGCCCGGGATCTCAAAGGTCGGTAGGTTGGCCGCGGCACTCTCCTGCACCGCGATTTCGATCTCGCGATCGTCGAACGCACCCTCGCGCAGCCGCTGGCGGAATTTTTGGCGGGTATCGGCACTGGCGCCGGAGCCGACCAGCACGTCGAGCACGCGTTCCTCGGCGGCGAGCTCGGCCTTGGCCTCAACCTCCTTGCGCAGCCGCTCGCGGGTCATGCCGATCGCGATTTCGACGAGATCGCGCACAATCTGCTCGACATCGCGGCCGACATAGCCGACCTCGGTGAACTTGGTCGCCTCGACCTTGACAAACGGCGCCTGGGCGAGCCGCGCCAGGCGGCGCGAGATCTCGGTCTTGCCGCACCCCGTCGGGCCGATCATCAGGATGTTCTTGGGCAGCACCTCTTCACGCAGCTCGGGAGTGAGCTGCTGGCGGCGCCAACGGTTTCTCAAAGCGATCGCGACCGCACGCTTGGCATCGTGCTGGCCGACGATAAAACGGTCGAGCTCGGAGACGATCTCGCGCGGACTGAAGGAGGTCATCAGGGGGTCAATATTCGAGTTTCTCGAGAGTGATCTTGTCGTTGGTATAAATGCAGATTCCGGCGGCGATCGCCATCGCCCGCCGCGTGACCTCCTCGGCGTCGATGCTGTCGATCGCGATCAGCGCGCGCGCTGCAGCCAGCGCATAGCCGCCGCCGGAGCCGATGCCGATGATCCCGTCCTCGGGCTCGAGCACATCGCCGGTGCCCGAGAGGATCAGCGACACGCTCTTGTCGGCGACCGCCATCATCGCCTCGAGCCGGCGCAGATAGCGATCGGTGCGCCAATCCTTGGCGAGCTCAACGCAAGCGCGGGAGAGCTGTGCGGCATATTGTTCGAGCTTTCCCTCGAGCCGCTCGAAGAGCGTGATCGCGTCGGCGGTGGTGCCGGCAAAACCGGCGATCACCGAGCCGCCGGCGAGCCGGCGCAATTTGCGGGCGTTCGACTTGACCACTGTCTGCCCCATCGAGACCTGACCGTCGCCAGCGACCACGACCTGGTTGCTCTTGCGCACACAGAGGATCGTCGTGCCGTGCCAAGCGGTCTTGCCGGAGCCTTCCATGGGTTGCTTCGAGAGGACCAGGGAAACCGAGATGTAAGCGAGAGGGATCAGGGCAGCAAGCGGAGGCCAGTGTGAGCTCTAGCTCGGATTGTGGCAACCGGCCGGTGAAATTGATAAAAAGACGCCGCCGCAGGCGCGGCACTCGAGGAGATGCATCGTGCGGGTGGCGACCGTCGAACGCAACACCAAGGAAACCCAGATCACCGGTCGGGTCGATCTCGACGGCACCGGCACCGCCGAGGTGTCGACCGGCATCGGGTTTCTCGATCACATGCTGGAGCAGCTCGCCAAACACAGCCTGATCGACATCTCGCTGCATGCGGTGGGCGACCTGCACATCGACTTCCACCATACCACCGAGGACACCGGGTATGTCGTCGGCGAGGCAGTCTCCCGCGCGCTCGGTAACCGGGCCGGAATCGCGCGTTACGGAAACGCGATGATCCCGATGGACGAGACCCTGACCCGGGTCAGCCTAGACGCTTCGAACCGCCCCTATCTCATATGGAAGGTCGTCTTCACCCGGCCGAAGCTCGGCGAGATGGACACCGAGCTTTTCAAGGAGTGGTTTCAGGCCTTTGCTCAGTCCGCGGGGGTAACCCTCCACGTCGAGAATTTGTACGGCGAGAACAACCACCATATCGTGGAATCCTGCTTCAAGGGGCTCGCCCGAGCGCTCCGTCAGGCGGTCGAGATCGATGCACGGCGGGCCGGTGCCGTCCCTTCGACCAAGGGCGTCCTCGGCGGGAGCCTGCCATGAGGGTCGCGATTATCGATTACGGCTCGGGCAATCTGCGCTCGGCGGCAAAGGCTTTCGAGCGCGCGGCGGCCGAGGATGGGATCTCCGCCCGGATCGAGGTGACCAACGAGCCGGAGGCGGTTGCGCGCGCCGATCGGGCCGTCCTGCCCGGCGTCGGCGCCTTCGCCGATTGCCGGCGCGGTCTGGCCGCCGTACCCGGTCTCGAAGCGGCGCTGCGCGAGGTAGTGATCGCCCATGCCCGCCCGTTTCTCGGCATCTGCGTCGGGATGCAGCTGATGGCCGATCGCGGTCGCGAATTCGAGACCGTAACGGGCCTCGGCTGGATTGCCGGAGAGGTGGCGCCGATCGAGCCGAGCGATGCCGCGCTCAAGATCCCGCACATAGGCTGGAACGAGATCGAGCCGCGAACGCCTCATCCGCTGCTCGCGGGGCTCGGAGCGGATGCCCATGGCTATTTTGTTCACAGCTACCATTTCCGAGTTGCCGATCCGGCTGACCTCGTTGCCGTCACTGATTACGGCGGTCCGCTGACCGCAATGATCGGGCACGGCAATCTCGTAGGGACCCAGTTTCACCCCGAAAAGAGCCAGGAAGCCGGGCTGCGGCTGATCGGAAACTTCTTGCGATGGCGTCCATGACCGAGGGGCAAAGCGCCGGCGCGACAATCTCGGTCGAACGGGTGACCCGGTACTCCGGCACCGATCTCGACGATCTCTGCGAAGCGACCGAAAACGCAATCATCGAAGGCGGCGGGTTTGGTTGGCTCAAGCCACCACCGCGGCAGGTGCTGGAGAATTATTGGAAAGGCGTGCTGCTCGTTCCCGACCGCCGGCTGGTTGCCGGGCGTCTCGACGGCGTCATCGCCGGCTCGGCGCAGCTCAGCCGGGTGCCGCGCAACAATGAGGCACAGGCTTTTGCCGGCACCTTGACCAGCGCGTTCGTCGCACCCTGGGCGCGCCGCCGCGGTATCGGCCGTGGAATCGTGCTGGAGATCGAGAGCCTCGCCCGCGAGATCGGTTTGGCCGTTCTGAACCTCGATCTGCGCGACACCCAGCGTGCCGCGATCCGACTCTACGAGAGCCTGGGCTACATATGCTGGGGCACCCATCCCGTCTATGCGCGGGTCGAAGGGCGGATCGTGCCGGGGCATTATTACTACAAGCCCCTCGAAGACCAGCCGGCGGCGCCGTGATCCTGTTCCCGGCGATCGACCTCAAGGACGGCGCGTGCGTCCGCCTGGTCCGCGGCGATATGGCGAGCGCTACCGTTTTCAACCGGGATCCCGCAGCCCAAGCCCGGCAGTTCGCCGACGCCGGCTTCAGCTGGCTACACGTCGTCGACCTCGACGGGGCCGTCGCCGGGCGCTCGGTAAACGGCGCGGCGGTGACGGCGATCCGCAGCGCCGTCGATCTGCCGATCCAGCTCGGCGGCGGGGTTCGCGACCGCGCAGCGATCGAGCACTGGCGGGCGCTCGGCATCGATCGCGTGGTGCTCGGCACCGCGGCCTTGCGCAACCCCGAACTCGTGCGGGATGCCGCTGTCGATCATGCGGGCAAGATCGTCGTCGGCATCGACGCGCGGGACGGGCGTGTCGCGATCGAAGGCTGGGCTGAGACGACTGAGCTCGCTGTCGTCGAGTTGGCGCGCCGATTCGAGGACTGCGGCGTCGCGGCCATCGTCTATACCGACATCGCGCGGGACGGGGCGCTCGTCGGCGTCAATGCGAGCGCGATTGCCGCGGTCGCGCGGCAAATCCGGATTCCACTCATCGCATCCGGCGGGGTCTCCTCGCTCGACGACATCGCGGCGCTCAAGGAGCGGGAGGTCGACGGTATTGCCGGAATCATTTGCGGGCGGGCTCTCTATGATGGTCGAATTCGTGCGGCCTCGGCGTTGCGCTTGCTCTTGGAAACCCCGCCGTGCTGAAGATGCGGATCATCCCTTGTCTGGATGTCAAGGACGGACGGGTCGTCAAGGGTGTCAACTTCGTCGACCTCGTCGATGCCGGCGATCCGGTGGCGCAGGCGCGATTCTATGATCGTGAAGGCGCCGACGAGCTGTGCTTTCTCGACATCACCGCCAGCGCCGAAGACCGCGACACGCTCTACGACGTGGTCCGCCGCACCGCCGAGGAATGCTTCATGCCGCTGACCGTCGGCGGTGGCGTCCGCACGGTCGAGGATATCCGCCGCCTGCTGCTCGCCGGTGCCGACAAGGTGTCGATCAACACCGCCGCCGTCGCGCGGCCGGAATTTATGCACGAGGCGGCGCAGAAATTTGGCAGCCAGTGCATCGTCGCCGCGATCGACGCCAAGCGAACTGGCGACGAGCGATGGGAGGTATTCACCCATGGCGGCCGCCGGTGGACCGGCATCGACGCGATCGCTTGGGCCTGCCGGCTCGCCGATCACGGTGCCGGCGAGATCCTATTGACCTCGATGGATCGCGACGGAACCAAGGCGGGTTTCGACATCGCGCTGACGCGCGCCGTCGCGGACGCGGTTCGCGTGCCGGTGATCGCCTCGGGCGGGGTCGGCACGCTCGACCACTTGGTCGAGGGGATTCGCGATGGACACGCCACCGCCGTGCTCGCGGCTTCGATTTTTCATTTCGGCACCTACCGGATCGGCGAAGCCAAAACCCGGCTCGTCGCTTGCGGCATCCCGGTGCGGCTCTGAGCGATGGCTGCCGATCTGGGGCCTGTCCTCGACCGGCTGTGGCAGGTCATCCAATCACGCCGCGGCGCCGATCCGCAGAGTTCCTATACCGCGCGGCTCTTCGCCCGCGGCCGGGCGAAGATTGCTCAAAAGCTCGGTGAGGAAGCGGTCGAAGCGGTCATCGAGGGCGTTGGGGAAAACCCGGCCGCGCTCGTCGGCGAGAGCGCCGATCTGCTCTATCATCTGCTGGTGCTGTGGGCCGTCGCCGGAGTGTCCCCCGCGGATGTTGCCGCCGAGCTGGCGCGCCGCGAGGACACGTCCGGAATCGAGGAGAAGCGGGCGCGGGCAAACCTTTGACCGGAGGTCGTCATGGCCTACGACCGCAACAATGTCTTCGCCCGCATCCTGCGCGGCGAAATCCCTTGCAAGAAGGTTTATGAGGACGAACACGTCCTCGCATTCCACGATATCAGCCCTCAAAGCCCGACGCATGTTCTGGTGATCCCCAAGGGCGAGTACGCCTCGCTCGACGACTTCTCCGAGAAAGCCTCGGCTGCCGAGGTCACCGCTCTGGTCCGCGCCCTCGGGCATGTTGCTCGGGAGCAAGGGGTAGCCGAAACCGGCTACCGCGTCCTCGCCAATTCCGGCCCTGCCGCTCATCAGGAGGTGCCACATTTTCACGTGCATCTTTTCGGCGGCCGTGACCTGGGGGGAATGTTGCCGCGGCGGTGATCAGCGGCAAGATGTGGGCCGGTTTGTTAATTCGGCACGCTTGAAAGCTACATCGTTTGCGTGTAGTCAAGCCGCGGGAGTAAACGTCGGGGAGGTGGGTGATGACGGCATCCGTACAAACTGTGGGTGGAGGCGCTCCTGCGCGTACGCTGAGCCTGCCTTGGATCATCACTGCTTCCTCGGTCGGCACCCTTGTTGAGTGGTACGACTTCTACATCTACGGCGTGCTGGCAGTGTTCTTCGCCCAGCACTTCTTTCCCCCCGGCAACCCGGGCTTGGCATT